>Ga0066710_100007822_pt1 | contig 10281 bp, 6 predicted proteins | sample GraSoiAngelo_159_FD_79666 | JGI IMG/M metagenome (GOLD analysis project Ga0066710, IMG submission 79666) | Grasslands soil microbial communities from the Angelo Coastal Reserve, California, USA - 14_1009_16_40cm | ecosystem: Environmental > Terrestrial > Soil > Grasslands | place: USA...
CCGGCAACGGCGCCGCGAGCCGAACCGGCTCAACCACGGGCTCCACGAGCGGGGCGACCGCCAGCCGGGGGACCGCGTCGGGACGCACCAGCGGGATGACCACGTCGTCCAGCACCGTGCTGCGCTCGACCACCGTGCGTCGGCAGAAGCTCGGCTTCGGGCTGGTCGATCTGCCAGCGCCCGTGGTGGCCGGCGAGGACCGCTTCGTCGCCCTGCGCGTGGCGGTCCGCGACCCGGACATCGTCATCCAGAAGCTGATGAAGCGCGGCCTCAAGTGCGGCAACTGCGGCAAGCCCGTGAAACGCATCGCGGGTTTCTGCCCGGACTGCACCCAGCCGTACGATTACACCCCGCTTCCGACCGGATCGTTGATCGACGAGGATCCGGCCCGTCGCGGTACGGGTACGAGGGCGGTCGCGGGTTTCCTGGGCGCAGGCGCGATGGGCGCGGTTTACGCGGCGTGGAACTTCATGAGTCCGCCGACCCCGCAGCAACTGGCGCAGCTGGACGCTATCGCCAGTGGCACTGATCCCGCGAGCATCGGAGCCGCGGACCTGACCGGTCGGGCGGAGGTGGTCAAGGTGGTTCTCAACGCCACCAACAAGGCCCAGGCGGCTGCCGCTCTTGCGGAGATGCAGTCGGCTACCCGGGTCGAGCACCCCGGGATGGCGCGCCTGTACCAGTACTTCGTCGGCCACACCGCTGGCGGCGCCGTCAACTGCATGGCGATGGAGTTCGTGGGCGGCGAGATGCTGGCGTCGATGCGCGAGCATAACGGCGGAGCTCTGCCGTTGGAGCAGGCCATTGCGCTGCTGCTGCCCGTGGCCGACCTGCTCAACTACCTGCACGCGAGCGGCATGACGCTCACCGATATCAAGGGCGACAACGCCATCTTCTCGCCCTCGGGGACCAAGGTGGTCGACGCCGGCGGTCTGCACCAGATTGGCAAGGGCGGCCTCTTCCAGGTCGCCCCGCTCTACGCGGCACCGGAGATCCGGCGTACCGGTCCTACACCGCAGACGGACATCTTCGCGCTCTTCCAGACGCTAGGCGAACTGAGCCTGACCGGGTTCGGCGTCACGCTCGGCCCAGATAATCCGGTGCCGGCGATCGCGGACGAGCCGATCTTCCGCAACGGCACGCTGGGCCTCGTGGCCCGCAAGCTGTTCGCGCGCGGACTGGCGCTCGATCAGAAGCAGCGCTTCGGGGCTGGGCGGGCAGCCGCGGCCGCCGAAGCGTCGGAGCAGATGATGGGCGTGCTGCGCCAGCTGAGCGCCGATCCGCGCGCCCCGCGCGCTTTCGAAAGCGCGCTCTTCGGCGCCGACATCGGCGAGGCCATCGGCTCGCGGTTCGCCAGTCCGGACCATCGGGCGCTGCCTTCGCTGCGGCCGAATGCGCAGGACCCAGGCTACGGCATCATCGCCGGCGCCGAGGCCATCCCTCCAGACAGCCGCGCGTTCTTCTTCACTCAGGCCGCGGCCAATACGCCCGACTCGGTGGAGCTGCCGTTGGCCGCCATAAGCGCCTGCATCACGGCCGCCGGCACCGATGCAGCCCAACTGGCAGACGCGGTGCAGCGGCTGGACGAACGCACTCGGCAACGTGTCGCCGCCGAAGACAAGGAGTTCCGCGAGCTGCTCGTGGAACGGGAGTCTCGGGGAGCGCGCATCCGGGACGAGGATCGCGTCTTCAATGCGTCCTACGACTGGCGCGAGGACTGGTTCCGGGGCCGTATCGCGCTGGCGTTGGGTCGATCGGCCGAGGCGCGCGCCGCATTCGAACGGGTGGACGACGCCGTCCCTGGCGAGCTCGCCCCCAAGCTGGCGGTGGCCATGGCCTGCGAGCAGGCCGGCGATCTGGATACGGCCGCTCAGTGGTACGGCCACGTGAGCCGGACCGACCCTGCCTACAAGACCGCGAGCTTCGGCCGCGTCCGTTGCCTGATCCGCGCACCCGGCCGATCGCTGGATGGCTTGCAGCAGGCCGCGGGCGTGCTGCAAGCACTGCAATCTGGCGGCGACCGGGTGGCCATCCACGAGCTCGGCGCGGAGCTGCTGCTCGCCGCCGTGCCGCTGGTGGACGGCGTGGCCGCCCAGTCCTCGTCGGCCGCGACTCCGACCCTCTTCGGGACCGCCATGACCGAGAAGGACCTTCGCTTCGGAGCGGAGCGTGAATACCAGCGCTGCTGCACGTTCGCCGCCTCCCGTCCGGAGCTGGCCGACTACATCCGCAGGTCCGGTCGGGCCCGCCCGCGGACCCTGTTCTGAGAGAGCGCCGATGACGATCGATGAGCCGGCGAATGCTGGCGATGCTTCATCTCCGGAGCACAGCGCCGAACGTCGGGTGATCACCGCCGAATCGCCCTCGGGCAGCGCCGCGGTCGCGTCGCCGGAACCGGCCGCGCCCTCCGCGGTCGCCCAGGAGCTGCCCCTCGGTACGTTGTCCCCGGACGACATGCGCTGCCCGACGTGCGGCCGCATCCAGTCCGAGGGGATCGTGTGCGAGGAGGACGGCGCTCTTCTGGTGCAGGCCGCGGCCATCGTGCTGCGCGATCGGCCCGAGCTGGGACCCTGCCCCGACTGCCAGGCGGATCTGTCCAAGCGCGAGGCTACGGGCACCTGTCGCAAGTGCGGTGCTGACTGGACGCTGCCCCGTCGGGACCGCGTCGAGATCGAGCTCGGCCCCGATCTGGCCGCGGTCAGCGATCGCTGCTCCGCAGCCACCCATCCCGTCAACCAGGACGCGGTGTGGATCTGGCGGGGCGAGGCCCGCGGGCGGCCCTACGTGGTGATCGGCCTCGGCGACGGCGTCAGCAACGCGCAGCGCTCCCAGTTCGCGTCCGCCGTGGCCGTCTTGCACACGGGTCTGGGCGTGGTCCGAGCCCTGGAGGCCGGTAGGACCGACGTCAGCGCGTTGCTGCGCGACGCCATCCTTGACGCCTCTCTCAGAGTGCGCAAGTTACCGTACGACCCCGATGCCGTAGGCGCTGGGGGCCGACGAATGAGCCCGCCGGCGACGACCCTGGTGGTGGCGATCCTGCGGGGCGACGCGCTCGATGAGCTGACCTTCGGCTGCATCGGTGACAGCCGCGGCTACGCGGGCGGGCCCGAAGGGCTGACCCAGCGGACGAGCGACGACTCGTGGCTGCGGAAATTGATGGACGAGGGCAAGAGCGAAGGGGAGGCATTGGCCGATCCCCGCGCCCACGCCATCACCCGCTGGGTGGGTTCATCCTCCGACGCGCCCGAGGTGCCGCCTTTCGAGGCTTCCGTGACGAGCTTCATCCTGCCGGCCGGCGGTTCGGTGCTGCTGTGCTCCGACGGGGTGTGGGGCTACTTGCCCCACGACGAAGCGCTGAACGAGGTCGTCTTGCCCATGTTGGCCGAGGATGCCAGCGCGCTGGCCATCTGTCGTCGTTTGATCGATCACGCCATCGAGATCGACGGCGGATCGGACAACGCCTCGGCCGTTCTGTTCCGAAGGCGGACGACCGCATGATCCGACCCGCGGATCGTTCGCGCTCCGCTCCACCCGGCCAGCCGGCCCGGCTGGCTCGACCGGCGCCCGCCACCGCGGGCCCACATTGGAGGTCTCCCTCCCGATGACACAGACTCCCACTACCCCGGCTCCGAACGACTCGGTGGTCTTTCAGAACGCGTACTCGCCATACGTGGCCGTGGCCGTCCCGGGCGCAGACGGGCGGATCACGCCATCGGAGCTGCTCGATCGCATCCGCATCCAGGGCCGCCTCGCCGAAGGCCAGGTGGGCGCGGCCGGTCAGGTGAACTACATCCTGGTCATCGACGTGAGCGCCTCGATGGGCGAGGACGGCAAGCTCATGGGCGCCATCGCCGGCGCTATCGAGGGCCTGCACGCTGTCCCCGAGACGGCGCGCGTGGGCGTCGTCGCCTTCTCCGATGGCGCCGAGGTCGTCGCCTCCCTGGACTTCGCCTCCGAGTCGCACAGGGCCAGGGCCGAGGCCGCCATCAGGCAGCTGGAGGTCGTCGGCGGAACCCAGATGTCCTGGGGACTGGAGAGGGCGCGCGACATGTTCGTCCGGGCCGGCTGCCAGGGTCAGAGCAACGCGGTCATCGTGCTGACCGACGGTGACAACAACGACAAGCCCGACAAGCCGCGCCTGGAGGCCATCATCCCCACCTGCGTCGACGTGTTCCAGGCGGAGGCGCTCGGCTACGGCATCGACTGGAATGAGGACAAGCTGAGCAAGATCGTGCGCGACCTGCGCGGGCCGAACGTGCCCCAGCTGGTGCGCGGCCCGGACCAGGCAGGCAAGTTCTTCCGCGACCTGATCGACCGCGCGGCCAGGAAGACGATCACCGACCTGCGGCTAGAGATCGAGACGCGACTGATGGGCGAGCTCGTCCAGGTCATGCAGATGGTGCCCCATCAGGAGGACCTCACGGACCGCGGCCGCAAGGTGCTGGTCGACCAGGAGGACGACATCTGGGCGATCGAGATCCCGTTCGGTGCTTTCGGCGCCGATGAGACGCGCGACATCGTAGTGCGCTGGCAGGTGAAGAACCTGCAGGCTGGCCAATCACGGATCCTGGCCGACATCCGCGTCCGGTACACCCTCGGCGGTGAAACCCTCACCGCCGTGGCGCAGGCCCTGCCGGGTCAGGACGCGGCCCAGCTCACGGGCGCCAGGCTGCAGCCCCATCAGGTGGCGGCCATCTGGACCAACGAGATGGCCAAGTGGAGCGCGCAGGTGCCTGAGGTCGACTTCTACACCAGGCAGACCGCCATCACCGCGCCGCTGCTCGACGGCGCCGAGGCCATCCGCCAGGGCGACGTTCGCAAGGCCACGGATCTGCTGCAGACGGCCTACGACGCGGCGAAGGCCGCCGGCGCCACGGCGCAGCTTTCGCAGATCGAGACGCTCGTTCGGCCGCGCGCCGACGGGACGGTCGAGCTCCGCGTCGATGTCGACGAGGCGACCATCAAGGAGGCGCGCCTGAAAGCGACTACCTCCACGATGATGAGCACCGACGAGTAAGGGGCGACACCATGACCGCATCCGATACCGACACCTGCGTCCATCGCGAGGACAAAGCCAATCCAGGGTTCTGCCGCAAATGCGGCGCGCCGATGCCCGGCTCGGAGGACGCAATCGCGGCGGTCTTCGAGGCCGCACCGCCGGCGGCCGCGGCCGCCGGTACCGGAGCGGCCTGTCTCCGCTGCGGGGCCGAGATGACCGTCGGCGACAAGTGCTGCGAAGCCTGCGGCCTGCCAGTCACCTGGACCGGCAGCACGCCTCACCAGGAGCGGCCGCCGTTCGGGCAACGGCCGGCCGGCGGGCCAAGTGTCGTGCTTCCCGCCGCGGCGGGCGGTCCCGTCGGTCCGACCTCCGTGCTGGCGGATCCTGACCTCCGGCCCGCGGCCGGGACGGCCGGTGATGCCACCGGTACCGGGCGCATCAAGCTTATCGTCCGGGTCAACCGCGACATCCACGATCGGGCCGCGCATCCGGAGTACAAGGCTCCCTACGACCTGGGCGCCTACACGTTCGAGATCGACGCGCCGCGCGCCGAGCTCGGCCGGCCCACCGGCGAGCCGCTGCACGACCAGGCGCCGAACCGCATCCTGGCCCAGGACGAGGCGGTCTCCGGCGAGCATGCCACCTTCGAACGCCTGGCGGATGGCACCTGGGAGATCCGCGATCATTCCCGCAACGGGACGCGCCTCAACCGCAGCAAGCTGACGCACCACGATCCGTCTGAGCCGGCCGGCTCCGGCGTCACCCTCAAGGTCGGCGACGTGATATGGGCGGGCTACTACACCGAGATCGAGGTCACATTCCTATCGTGATCGCGACCGTGGATCGTCGATCGCGGCTAGACGACGGAGGATTATCCGGACGATGAGCACACGAGCGGCGGCGCGATCCAGCGCCTCGATCCCCGCGGCCGCGGCACGCCCCGTTTCGGCGGTCCTGTCGAGCCGCCTGGATGCGGTCCTGCGCACTGCCGACGAGGGCCACTCGGTGCTGGTCTACGAACTCGTCGGCGTGGTGGTGGCGCTGCTGTTCGCGGCGCTGGCCTACAGCCGCGTGGATGACGCCCGCCGCGGTGGCGAGGCCATCGGCGAGGCCATCACCAGCATCGGCGCCGCCGATCAGGCGGCGAGCCTGCTCAGCGGCATGGACGCCCACTCGATCGACAACGCCCTGGCCGGGCCGGGTGGCAGTCAGGCCGCGCGCGACGCGTTCCTGACGACGCGCGGAGAGGTCGACCAGCAGCTGCGTGGCATGCTGACGGGGTCCGGCACAGGCGCCCAGGACGACGTGTCGATCGCCAGGCTGCAGGCGGCCCTGCACGAGTACGACATACGCTTCGGCCTGCACACCGCGGAGACCCGGTTGGGCTTCCCGCTGGGCGCCGCCCAGCAGCGCGCCGCGTCCGACTTGATCGACACGTCGGCCATCCCCGGCGCGCTGGCGGTCGACGAGGCCAACACGAGCTTCCTGACCGACGAGTACGTTCGACGCCAGAACGGCGCCGCGCTCGGCCAGGCGGCGGTGGTGGTCGCTGCGCTGGCGGTGCTGGCAGTGCTGGCCTTCGGGCAGCGCTTCATGGCCAGGACGTACGGTCGTTTGCTGAACCCCCCTCTGGTCGCCGGCACCGTGCTGGTGGCGGCGTTCGCGGTGCTCTCGGTGCGCGCCCTGGGAACGGCCTCGGGCGATCTGCGCGATATGGCGTTGGGCTCGCATAGCTCCATCCACGCCCTCCAGCTGGCGCGGGTCGAGCTCGAGCACGCGCGCCGCGACCAGAGCCTGTTCCTGCTGGAGCCCGGGCACGGGGCTCGCTATGACCGGGAATACTCGGTCCAGGTGCGCCGCGCCTTCTGCGCCCACGAGAGCACTGCTGCTGCGAGTGATCCCAACAGCCCCTGTCAGCCGCTCACCGCGCAGGTGGCGCAACAGGTGGCCGTCGAGCTGCGCCGCGGGCAGAGCTTCTCCGGACGGGCGCCGGGGATCCTCGACGGGCGCTATACCGGCTACCTGGCGGACGCGTTGCGCAACGTCACCTATGGCGACCGGGAGCTCAACGCCGACATGACCGTGCTGGGCGCCCTGGTGACGTTCGAGCAGGTCGACCGCCAGATGCGCGACCTGGATACCAGCAACCAGCACGCCGAGGCCATCGCCCTGAACACCGGCGCGCAGCAAGGACAGGGCGGCTGGGCGTTCGACCAGGTCGAGCGCTCGCTGCAGTCCGCGGCCGATCTGAACCGCAACGGCTACGACGCCGCGCTCAGCGACGCGTCCGGTTCGCTCGATCTGGTTCGTGCCGCCGCGCCCGTGGTCGCGTTGCTGGTCGTGGTGCTGATCTGGCTGGGTGTGCAACCCACGCTCTCGCGCTACCGTCTGGCGGCCGCGTGATGAGAGGAGTACGTCCCGTGCAACCCCTACGCACCCCCGCCGCCACCCGCGGACTCCGGGTGCTCGTCGCCGTCGCGGCCGTGCTGCTGCTGGCCGGCTGCCAGGCTCGGCCGACCTTCCCGCGGCCTGCCGCCGTGCCCGTCCCGCCGCCGGCCCCCTTGCCGGCGCCGGTGAACTTCGCCGGGCTCATCCCCGACGAAGTGCTGGCCAGCAACCCGCCGCTGGATCCCATGCCGCCCCCGGGGCAGATGCCGGCGGGCTCGTACATGCGGCAGATCCAGGACAGCGGCAAGCTGGTCGCAGGCCTGCGCAGCGACATCGTGCTGTTCAGCTTCATCGATCCGCTCACCGGAACGCGCGACGGCTTCGATGTCGCCATGGTGCGCGCCGTCGCCAACGCCATCTTCGGCTCGGACGATGCTTCGCACCTGGACATGCGCACGGTGCTCAGCGCCGACCGCATCCCGAGCCTGCAGCAGGGCCGCTTCAACATCGTGGCGGCCGTGATGACCATCACCGCCGGGCGCAAGGAGCAGATCGATTTCTCGGAGCTGTACTTCCGGGCCGCTCAACGCGTGCTGGTCAGCGCTGACAACCCGGCCAAGGGCATCGAGGACATGGACGGTCAGCGGGTCTGCGCGGCGGAAGGTTCGACCAGCGTTCCGCAGATCCTGGGCGCCAACCCCAGGGTACAGATCGTCGTGCGCGACAGCGAGAGCGACTGCGCGGCCGACCTGCAGCTGGGGCTGGTCGACGCGGTCAGCACCGACGATGCCATCCTGGCGGGCTTCGGCACCCAGGCTGGGTACGCCAGGGTGATCGGCCAGCCCTTCTCGGACGAGCCGTACGGGCTCGGCATGCAGAAGGGTCACCCCGAATTCGTGGCCTTCGTCAACGGCGTGCTCAGCCGCATGAAGCAGAGCGGCGAGTGGAAGGCGCTCTACGAGCGCTACCTGGCGGCCGGGCTGACTCCGGGTCAGCCGACCCCCGAGCCACCGAAGAGCATCTACAGCCGCTGAGACTGGCGTCCGGTGACCGTGGGGCCCAGGGTATCCATATCTCCGCCCGTCCACAGCGATGAGTTTTGCCCAATCCGCGGTCTTTACCGATGAACGCGCATCGCGCAATCACCACCAATCACCCCCATGGAGGAAACAGCGATGAATTCACTTATCGGTAAGACCGCGCTGGTTGTGGGCGCCAGCCGAGGACTCGGTCGCGGCATCGCCCAAGCGTTCGGTGCATCCGGCGCCTCGGTCATCGCGGTTGCCCGCGACGCAACCGCGCTGCGTGAGCTCGCGGCGAGCGGTCCGTCAATCACGCCAGAAGTCGCTGATGCGACCGATCCGGCTACCGCCGACAGCCTGCTCGCACGCTACACGCCGGATATTCTGGCGCTGGTCGCCGGCGCACAGCCGAACCTTGCCCCACTCCATGAGCAAACCTGGGAAACTTTTTCGATCAACTGGCAGAGTGACGTGCACATGGCGTTCATCTGGCTCAAGCGCGCGCTGTTACTACCGCTGCGACCAGGCAGCCGCGTGATTGTCATGAGCAGCGGCGCTGCACTCAACGGATCGCCGCTGAGCGGTGGCTACGCCGGCGCCAAAGCAACCCAACGTTTCATCGCTGGCTACGCCGATGAAGAGTCGCAGCGTGCCGGCCTCGGCATCCGCATCACGGCGGTGCTGCCAAGGCTTACTCCAGCGACCACTCTCGGACAGCCCGCGGTAGCCGGCTATGCGGCACGGGCGGGCATCTCGGAAGCGGAGTTCGTACGGCAGATCGGCAAGCCCGTCACTCCTGCCTCGGCTGGTGAAGCCTTCGTCGAACTGGTGACCTGCGATCCCGCTAACCTGTCCAGCGCCTATTCACTCTCGGGAGAGGGCCTCCAATCCCTGCCCTGACCCCCGCGAAGTTACCCGCGAAGTATTTCAACCACGTGCGGAGCCCTATCGGCGCGAACTGCAACTCCACTGCTACCGACTGCTCGGCTCGTACGCCGATCAGTGGGCCGGGGCAAAGCCCGCTAAGGCGACGACGCCCGGGCGGCAAGGCTGAGGGCGGCCCTGACGCGTTCACTCCGGTTATCCTCAGCTAGTTCTGCGCGCTGCCCTGGACCTACCAGGTCCAGGGCAGCCATGCCAGCGAAAGCAGTACACCAGTCGAGTAGCCGAGTGGCGTCAACACCGATGGCAGCGGCCAACAGCTCGGCGCGACGGCTGATCGTGTCGAGGTCCCCTGCCTGCCAGAAGAGCAGGTCGACGGCATCGAAGGCCGGGTCGCCGAGACACGGAGCCGGGTCGATGGCGACCAGGCCACGCCGCTGTCCGCCGTCGAGGATGTTGACCGGAGTGAAGTCGCCATGGAGAAGGACCGTCGGGGACGGTTCTTCGGCAAGCCGGAGGGCCAACCGTCGTCCCCGGTCGAACAGCTCGGGCGGGACCAACGCCATCAGGCTGGGGTCGCTCTGGCGCGGTCGCGCCCAGGAGGCAAACAAGTAGACGACTCGGTCCGCGACGGACGGAAAGGGTAGGTCGGGTATGCCTCGTGTGTGGAGCGCCGTGAGGAGCTGGGCGACATCGCTGAGGGCGGGGTAGGTCCCGGAGTCCTGGAGGGGAGTCCCCGGCTCGATTTCCTCCATCAGCAGCGCACCCATCGATGGATCCGTCCGGAGGACTGTGGGGACGTGGGTTGTTGACCAGCGGGCGAGGCCTGTTATCTCCTTAGCCACGCGTTCCCGGTCGGGGCTGATCTTCAACACCGCCCGTTGTCCCTGCCGGGTCCGAGAGCGGATGACCACCGACATGCTGCCTTTTGGGATGACGCTGTCAAATTCCAGGCTCCAGCGCTCCCTGAGGATGAGCAGGCGACCCGGC
>Ga0066710_100007823_pt1 | contig 10281 bp, 10 predicted proteins | sample GraSoiAngelo_159_FD_79666 | JGI IMG/M metagenome (GOLD analysis project Ga0066710, IMG submission 79666) | Grasslands soil microbial communities from the Angelo Coastal Reserve, California, USA - 14_1009_16_40cm | ecosystem: Environmental > Terrestrial > Soil > Grasslands | place: USA...
AGCTTGTCGCGGGCCGGAGAGGGTATTCCTCGTGAGGATGGTTTTCCAGGAGCCTGTCGGCAACGAAATCTCAGCGCTCGCCGGACGGGTGCTGCTGCGATCGTTCACTCCGCCTTTGAACACGCCATCGCCGCCGGGAAGTGGCGCGGCATGAACCCGGTCAGCCGCGTCCCGCCTCGAAGGTGCCCCAACGCATCTACGAGACGCTCTCATTCGACGAGGTGCGCCTCGTCATCGAGGCCGCAGGCAGCACTTGGCGTAACCTGATCGCAACAGCTATCTATCTCGCCCTCCGGAAGGGCGAGCTGTTCGCTCTACGAAAGCAAGACATCGATCTCGAGGACGGCTGCTGTACGTCCGCCGCTCGCACGGTAGCGACACCGTCAAGGGCCGGAACGCATTGGTGCTGCCCATCCCGGCGCCGCTGATGCAGTACCTCCGCGACGCGATGGCTCGGTCGCCGAGTGACTTCGTCTTTCCTGGCTCCGACGGGAGGCGCCGACCCGAGCATACCGCCATGGAGAAGGTTTTCCGCCGCATCCTCTCGCGAGCTGGCATAGTCGTCGGCACCGGCACATCTGCAGGCGGTGCGCTGCGCGCCGCGATCCACAGACGGTGGAAGCTCCAGACGCTGAGATTCGGCGCTGCCCGAAGTGCAACATGCGGATGTGGCCCAGCCCAGTTCCGCGTCAGATGCGCTTCCATGACGTGCGCCACACGACCATCACGATGCTGCTGCGCCTGAAGGTCCCGATGCAGATCGTCCAGCGCATCGCGCCGCAATCGAACATCCGGCTCACCGTTGACACCTACGGCCACCTCGACGTGAGCAACCTCCGCGAAGCCATGGAGAAACTAGGCAAGGCGACCGGCGTTGCCCCCGACGCGCTCGAGGCCGAGGTCATCGGCCGCACGGAATTGCTTGCGCGGGATCCAACTGGTGTCCAAGCGCTCCCCGAGGGCAAAAAAAGAGGGCCCGGGTCCCTTGAGATTCCTGAGGAAAGCCGGGCCCTTGTAGTTGGAGCGGAACACCGGGTTCGAACCGGCGACCCTTCGCCTTGGCAAGGCGAAGCCCTCTACCCTCATGGCCGGTCGGTCTCCATGTTGATCCACGCCATGACGGCGGCGCGTAGCGCAGCGTGCAGCGGTATGCCCTTCTGCCTGGCGCGCCTCTCGAGATGCTTCCACACTTTTACTGGAAATCGAACCGAGCGCGGGATCGTGGGACCAGTCTCCGTCCCCTTCCTTGGCCTGCCCCGACCCACGTGAATCGAAATTCCTTCTTTCGCGATTCGGAGCGCGTACGGATTGCGGCGCACCTTGGTCTTGTCGAAGTTCACCTCGGGTATCTCGCGCAGCGATGCGCGGGACGGCTCGCGGGCCTTCTTACCAGCGGCCTTCTTCATAGCGTTTCCTCTCATGGAACGTAGCGCGTCTCGCGCTGATGATGTGGATCGTGTCCTCGGATTGCTCGATGAAGACAACGAGCAGAACACGTCCCTTCTCGGACTGACCGATCAGAATCGCGCGCTCAGGGTCCAGTGCGTCCTCCACCATCGCCGCGAGCGGGTCAGCGAACACAGAAGCGGCCTCAACGAACGAGACTCCGTGCTTCTTCAGATTCGACGCGGCCTTCTGTGGTCCCACGTGAACCGCACGGGAAACAACTGTAACACACTTTCGTGCGCACGCGAGGGGACGGCCGAGGTACCGCAATTTGGTCAGCCGGTGGTCAGCAGCTGTCGAAGGGGCAAGGGGTTCGAATAGGCTGCGTAGACCTAAGTAGCGGAAACTGCTCGTAGCCTCTGCCCACGCTCGATACAGCTTGCAAACCTGCGATCTTCGGGTCGCCGCCCGAGGCCGAAGAAGCGCAGGCCCCACAGGCTAAGTACCTGTAGGGCCGCGTGTTTTTGGTTGCGGGGGCAGGATTTGAACCTGCGACCTTCGGGTTATGAGCAGCCTCAGGGGACGTCGCAGCCAGTCACTGCGACTGACAACCCTTCACAATCCTTACCGCACGGAGACGAGGACCGGGCGCGATCTGTCCAGCCCGCACCTACGCTTCGGAAGGATTTTGGTCCGCCCGTGGTCCCGAGCATTCGCGGAGAGCAAAAACGCATCGCTCCCGTGCTGAGCGTTCGCGAGGTCGCCGCGAGGCTCGGTGTATCCAAGGCGACCGTTTACGGTCTCGTCGGCCGGCGCGAACTTCGCCATGTACGAGTGGCCAACGCCATCCGAGTCGCGCCTGAGGACCTCGTCAGCTTCATTTCGACTCGCGCGACCTGCCAACCGCGATGACATCCGGACCTCTCTGACAAAAGGGCAACCCGCAGCCGTCCGAACGCCAGGTCGCAGTGATCCGGGGATGGACAAGAGATGCCGTCCGCGCCGCGTGCGAGCCAGGAGACTCGCTCACTTCAGGGACCATCTCAACGCCTACCGCATCCCCTGCTCGGCCGTCGGAGCCACAGCGAAACGGAAAGACGACACCGGGCGACAACTCTTCTCCACCAACACGACGAAGCAACTCGAGGACCTGTTCCAGCAAGAGATTGTGATCCACCAGGTGCGTAACAGCGGGGTCCCGCTGTTGCAGGCGCGCGAGCCGCCGATCGCTCTTTGCGGGAGGACCCTCATCGGCCTCTGATCTGCTGAAAAAGGAGGAGATACGTCGCGACCGGATCCGTCCCGGTACCCGCATCCGCCGCCAGAAGCACTTCTGCTTGTTGGTGATGTCCAGCGCCTTCAGCAGCTCGTCCTTGATCGTCAAGTTCGGCGCGATGATGAGAACCCGCCCCCGCGCAATTCCGAAGGGAAAGCGTGGCCGCCACGCCGGACTTGCCGCGGCCGACGGGCAACTGATCATCGCCTTCTTCCCGCCTGAAAGAACTCGAACGCGCGGGCATACGCGTCCCGCTGCGGCTCGCGCAGGTTGGGCTTGTTCTCCACCTGCGTGTGGAGTAGCGGACTCGAACCAATCGCCGTCGCTTCAGACAGCGAGACCGGCAGCGACTGGTTCATCTGGTCGGGGCGCTGTGACGAGTGACGAGATGCTGTCGGAGCTGCTCGTCGAACGTCTCCTGAAAGTGAAACGGCGGCTCGCCAGTTTCGTGGGAGCCGCCGTTCAGGCGCGACATAGGCGTTTGATTACTGCACGACGAAGCCGAAGTCAGTCGGGATGGTGACTGCCGGAGTCTCGAACAACGGACCAGCGCCATCCGGGTCGATCGTCTCCGTGCCGTTTGAGTTGTAGAAAGCGGCGATCTGCTCCTGCGCCGGAAGCGCAACCGTGTCCTTCGCCGCAGCCAGGTCGGTGGCGGTCAGGAACGTATGCGGGTCCACCGATGGCGACCGCCCTGGAAAGAGGTCCCAGCGGAACAGCGTCACGCGATCGGCCAACAGTCTGGCTGCCGCGGCACGGACATCGGCGGCACGGATGCCCTCGGCGACGCTCGGGTTCACGGTGGTGCGGTCACCGCGAGCCATCTGAATGAGAACGGGACGCGCCGGGCCATTGATCGGCTTGCTCCGGAGGTACTCCATGAACGCGCCAGCCGCATTATTCGCGTTGAGCCACTCCAGCCGCTCGAAGTACTCCTGGATCTCCAGTGCGCCGGCGATGGTGTTCACCCGGGGCGGCTCACCAGGTGTCGGCATGTTCTCGTTGTAGAATGGCGCCGTGACCGCGACCCTTCCGAACGGCGCCGTGACCTGAACGTTGACGTCTGGGAGTTGCGTGATTCCCGGCGGATTGAGGAGACCAGGAACGTGCTGTTGCAGCATCAAACCAACAGTCTGCCCGCGTTCCGCCGGAACCTTCTGAAACTCGATGAAGCCATTGGGGCTCGAGAGCGCCGACGCCTTGAACCTGGGCTCGACGGCGGTAGCCAGCACGCCGAGGACCGCGCCCTTGGACAAACCACCATAGTACACGTGTTCGGGATCGAGGCGGTCGCCGTCGACATCCACGCCCACTTCGATGGCCCGAATCAGCTGCGTGATGTCGGCGATGCCCTGACGGTTCGCGTCGCGGTCGAAGAGGATGCGCGTTTTCTTGAAGCCGACGGACCCTTCGGTCGCGTCGTAGTTCCCGTCGCGGTTGAGATCATAGGCGCGGCCGGGAAATGGGAAGGTGAGGGGCGGTTTCCCGGTCTGTTCCACCGTCACAGTGCTCGCCGGCCCGAAGCCGAAGCCGACTTGGCTCCAGGAGAGGGTGGCGATGCCGTGAGAAGCGAAGACGGCCGCGACTCTCAGGTGCGTGCCGCGAACTCCGTGCGCCGGGAAGCCACCGAGGGAGCGCTCGTGTCCCCAGACCACGACCGGCCACCTTCCCGCTGGAGGAGTTCCGGACGGTAGCATGAGCTCCAAGTAGAGATCGGTCGTGCCGAACTGCGTCGGCGTGCCCGAGTAGGTCGGGAACGGCACGAGAGTGGCGCATCGCTGGAAGGTTTCGTCCCAGACGCACGTGGCATCATCGACGCCGTCGGCGCGCCGCTGCAGATAGTTAGGAACCTGGATACGAAAAAACGCGATGCTCTTGATCGCGGGCGGGAGCCCCTTCGCTTTTCGATCGTCGTCGAGTATCCGCAGCAACCGCAAGTTCAAGTTCGTCGGGTTGGTGGAAATGATGACGGCCGGGCTCAGCGCGCCCGTCGCCGTGATCTGGCGGTTGTGGGTGATTTTCGTGATCTTGCTGAGGTCGAACACCGCGACCTTAGCCGGCGACGGCGGCGTCGTCGCCATCGCGGCCGCACGAATCTTCTCGGCCGCTGCGGTCACGCTCAGAGTCGTGAAGACGCTGGCGACGGCGATGTCATGACGCTTCACCCCGAAGAAGTGCGCCTGGTCGACCGCTCGACGTAGTGTCGCCTCGTAGCTCGCGATGGTCGAGTCGACCGGAGTGTCCTCCTCCTCGTCATCCCCGATGGCCTTCTTGAACGCCTTCGGCGTCTCGATCGGCCCGCCCGTCGTGTCCTTGACCCCGCGGGTCACGAAGACGACGTAGCGAGTGTGCTGTTCGAGCGTTTCGGCAGCCTCGACGTGAAGCGTGTGCGTCAACGGGTCCCATACAGCTTGATCGATGCTTATTTTCCAGCCGGCATCCGCGCGCGGAACGCTTGCCTCATCGTCGGATTCGACCCGCGCCTTGAGGCATCCAGGCGCGCCGTCGATCATCGAGTCACCGAGACTCACGAGGAAGATATTCTCTTTCACCGTGTTCGGGTCGATGGCGCCATTGAACGGGATCGAGATGCGTGGTCGGGTGTTGAACCCGTCGAGCTGGTTGATGAACCCCGTCTCGATGCAGGTTGAGCTATTCGCCACGCAGTCGGCTGGGATCGGCAGGTCCACCCGCTCGCAGGTGTTCTGCGTTTCGTCGGCGACCGTGAAACGGTCGGACGGAAAAGGGCCATCCGAAGGCGTCGCCAGGCCGAAGCGTGGGTGGACGCCGTCCTCCGGACGTGCAATGGGCTTGTCGCCCAGTGCGGGCCGGAGCGGCCATGAGACGAAAATGCCGAATGAGAGAATGAACACTGTGCGAACCATCGCTGATTGATGCATTGAATCCTCCTGGACAGACAATGTTGGTCGACTTGGAAGCTCAGGGACTCGGGAGCGTCGCGGCGCACGCGTACGCGATGTTGGAGGGATCGTCGGGGTCGTAGTACGCCGGGTACCTCACGGCGACCTCGTAGCAATATTGTTGTCCTGCCACGGGATCGCTGTCGCGATAGCTCGTCGCGTCCGGCGGCAGGCTGGCAACGACCCAGAAGTACCCGTCGCTCGACAAGCGGTAGATGTCATATCCAGTCTCGTACCGGGCTGCGTCGGTCCAGGACAGATCGATGGTGTGCTGATCGACGGCCGTTGCAGTGAGATCGCATGGGGCGTTTCCATAGCTCGTGCAGAAGACTTCCGATGGAGGGGACTCCCCGAAGGAATTGAAGGCGACGACGCGAAAACACTGCGATAGATTCCACGAGACGGCGTACTTGTCGGAATAGTAGGGCTGATTCGCAGGGGTGGAGGTGATGACCGTCCATCCCGATGCGCCATCGTCGCTCCGCTCGATCCGAAAACCGGCTTCGTTGCTGGAAGCGTCGGTCCACCAGATGTTGAAGTACAGCCAGAAGCCAAACCCGTCGAACCAGTAATTCGCTGCGACGTCCAGCGGCGTGGCGGGAGCGGTGGTGGGTTGCACGGCGGCAGCCTGAACGGAATATTCCGAGGAGCCGCCGTTCTTTAGCGCCGGGACGCGGTACAGGTATGTCACGTTCGCCGACTCGCCACCGCAAGCGATTGCGAGAATCGAGCCTGCCAAGACGAGAAGTGACCTTCGCTGACGCATCGTTGTACCCTCCGCAGCGCCGGTTCTGGCAGATAGGGAAGCACCGTTTGGCGCTCCTCGTTTCCGACTCGCTGTGCATCCGCGGCGGAAGTTGTCGCGTCCAGGCGCGCACGATCGGCGCAAGCCCCGGCGAGACGCCAGGTTTGCGCCACGCTCAACGTCCGGGCGGGCGGAGAGCTATTCGAGACTCGCGCGCTTGAGCAGCGCGTGGAAACGCGGCTCGGACCGAACGGAGTCCCAGACGGTGCCCCATCTGACGCTCGCAGGCAGCAACGGGTCCCGTTCTTGCATTCCCCTCTCGAGCCAGGCGTATGCGCGCTCCTTGTCGCCGAGCGCGAGGTGGGCGGCCGCCAGGCTGACCGGAGGAGAAGGATTCGCGCCGAGCTGAGCCTCGATCTCGGACAGCAACCGCTTTGCCGCGGCCAAGTCGCCCCTCGCCGCAAGCACGTCTACGCGCACGACCCTGACCTTGTCCGGCTCCTGGTCGAGGACCGCCATCGACTCGGCCAGCTTTCCGGTCTGCAGATAGGCGCGGGCGAGAAGCGCTCGCGCCGGCGTGAAGGTGGGGTCCAGTTCGAGCGTCTTCTTCCCCTGCTCGATGGCTCGGCCGTAGTCGCGGCTGATCATGTACGTGCGCGCGACAACCAGGTTGACGATCGGCGAAGTGGGATCGAGGTGCCGGGCCTGCTCTGCCTGCGCGAGCGCGTCCGGGAGCCGCCCTTTGATCCAGAGGAACTGGGCGTACCACTGGTGCGCCGTCGCGTACCCGGGTCTCAGCTCGATGGCGCGCTTCAGCTCGCGCTCGGCGAGATTCCAGTCGTATTCGTGCCCGGCGAGCGCGCCCATCGACGCGTGGGCCTCGGCGAGCGAATCGTCCAGCTCGAGGGCTTCGAGAGCGTGCGCCCTCGCCTTGGTCAGCGCCTCCGGGGAGCTCGCGCCCCCGTAGTCGATCAGCAGGGTGTAGCAGTCCGCCAGCCCGGAATGCGCGAGCGCATATTTCGGCTCGAGGGCGATGGCGCGCTCGAACGACGCCCTGGCTTTGGTCAGCGCTTCCTTGGAGCGCTGGTTCCAGAAGTACCGCCCTTGCAGATAGAGATCGTGCGCCTCGCTGCTTACCGCTGCTTGACGCACCAGCGCATGCTCCGGCAGGAGCTTCGGTTTGAGCGACTGCACAATGGCGCGCGCCAACTCGTCCTCGAGCGAGAAGACGTCCTTCAGCTCCCGGTCGTAGGTTTTCGACCAGATGTGGTAGCCGTCCGCCGCGCCGATCAGCTGCGCGACGACGCGGAGTTGGTTTCCCTCGCGACGCACGCTTCCTTCCAGGACGGTGGCGACGTTGAGCTCCTCGCCGATCTGTCGGATGTTGACGTTCCTGCCCTTGAAGGAGAAGGCCGAGGTGCGGGCCACTACGCGCAACCCCTCGACGTTGCCCAATGCGTTGATGATCTCCTCGGTGATGCCGTCGGAGAAGTACTCGTTCTCCTGGCCGCCGCTCAGGTTCGCGAAGGGCAAAACGGCGATGGAAGCGCGCCGCACGGTCTCCGCCGGAGGCCGGCCGCCGCGCAAGAAGAAGTACCAGGCGACCCCCGGAGCCGCCGCCAGCACGCCGATTCCGACCAGCACCCGGAAGACGCGGCGCCTCTTCAGCTCGGCGAGCAGGGACTGGCGCGACGGCGACCCGAGCGAGGCCGTTTCGAGCGCATCGAGCAGCTCGCTCATGGACGCGAACCGATCTCCCCGGTTCGCGCTGAGCCCGCGCTGGAGCAGGTCGCACACTGCGTGGGGCACCGGCGTACCCGTCGGCGGAGGGCGCACCACCACGCGTCCGGCGATCTGCCACGGCGTCCGCCCGGCGAACGGCAGCTCGCCGTAAAGCGCTTCCCAGGCAGTGACGCAAAAGCTGAAGAGGTCGCTTCGCGCATCGGCCGGCTCGCCGTACGCCACTTCCGGCGCCATGTACGCGGGGCTACCGGCCACCGCACCGGGCGCGGTCAACCGCGCCTCTACCGGATCCCTCGAAAGCGGCCGCGCGAGCCCGAAGTCCGTCACCCGCGCGCGGCCGTCGGCCCCCACCAGCACGTTGTCGGGCTTGAAGTCGCGATGGACGAGACCCGCGGCATGCGCCGCGGCCAGGCCTCGGCCGGCCTCGAGCAGAGCGCGCAGCGCAGCCTGCCAGGCTGGTTTCTTGCGGGCGAGCCACTCGCGCAGCGTCCCTCCCTCGACCAGTTCCATGACGACGAAGACCTGGTCCTCGTGCACGCCGACGTCGTGGATGGCGACGACCGACGGATGCGCCAGCCTCGCCATGGCGCGCGCCTCGCGCTGGATGCGGGCGCGCGCTTCGCCCTGCGCTGCCGCAGGATCCGGCCGCAACAGCTTGAGCGCGACGCGGCGGCCGAGTTCCGGATCGCGCGCCAGATAGACGACACCCATGGCGCCCGCGCCGACCGGCCCGAGGACCTCGTAGCGACCCACCCTCTCGGGCGGGGCGGGCTTCGATGGGCGAGCACTTGAGGTCGAGCTGCCCCGCGCCAGCTCCACTACCGCGGTCCGGCAGAGGTCGCAGGCATCGACGTGCTGCTCGACCTCGGCCAGCGCGACGGGGTCCAGCTTTCCCGCGATGAAGTCGAGCACCTGCTGCCCGGAGATGCAGCCCAAGGCGAGGCCCCTGAATGACTGTACCAGACTGTCCTTGACGGTGCGAAGAACAGCTTCCGTCGCCGCTCAGGTGCTAGAATCATTTTTACCTCGGATGGACGAGCTTCCCGAGCAGGAACTGCAACGCATCCTGTCTCTCGGCAGGAAGGCGTGGCCGGCGGTGCGGATGGATCCCGGCTGGTTTGCCCGCCGCCTCGGAGAGAAACTGGAGGGCGACGCAGACCGCACGGCCATGCTTCAGGACCTCCCGGCCGCCGACGTGTACCTCGCCTGCGCGTGCGAGCTGGCCAATGAAGCGGCGCTGGCGGAGTTCGAGCGGAGCTACCTGACGGAGGTGCCGGCGTTCGTCGCTCGCATCGATCCGTCGGCGGCGTTTGCCGACGAGGTGAAGCAGGAGCTTCGCGATCAACTATTCGTGGGCAAGGCCGGAACACGGCCGTTGATCGCGGGGTATGCGGGGCGCGGCCCACTCGGCGCATGGCTGCGCGTCATCGCGGTGCGCACCGCGCTGCGCGTGGGCCGCTCACGCGGTGGCGACGCCCCGCCGCCGGACCCGAGCGCGGCGTTCGGTCACTCTCCGGACCCCGAGCTCGATTACCTGAAGCTTCGTTACCGCGTCCTCTATGAGGACGCGCTGCGAGCGGCCGTCGCCTCGCTCGAGACGCGCGAGCGGCTCTTCCTCAGGCTGCACTATGTAGACGGGCTGAACATCGACCGCATCGGCGCCATGTACCGGCTGCATCGCTCAACAGTAGCGCGCCGGTTGGCCGTCTACCGCCGCACGCTGCGCGAACGGGTGCATTCTTTGCTGGAGAAGAACGCGTCTTTCTCCCCGTCCGAGTCCGCCAGCATCCTACGTCTCGTGCGCAGCCAGCTCTTCATCAGCCTTCGAAGCCTCGCCTGATTTGGCAACTCGCTAAGTCCGTGATTCTCGGATCACGCAGAGAATCGCGTTCGAAATCGGTGTCCAATGGGGAGCCAAATTCATCTTCGTGCGAACACGCTGGATCGTCCAGTTGAAGTTCGGACGGCCGGACGTATGCGTTGAGCCGCAATGCTCGGTTGCAGTTTCGATTCGACTTCCTGTACGCCGTCAATCCCGGAGCGAGGACTTGCGATTAGCGCGCGCTCTGTTTCATGCCCTCCTGGCGCCGCTCTCGCTCGATGAAGCCACAGAACCCATCGCCTTCGGGTCGGCTCGACTTTCGCGCCAAAGCACGCCCACCACGCCGCTCGGAGCAAGGTGCAATTTTCGCGTCGATACTGTACGCAAA
>Ga0066710_100007824_pt1 | contig 10281 bp, 6 predicted proteins | sample GraSoiAngelo_159_FD_79666 | JGI IMG/M metagenome (GOLD analysis project Ga0066710, IMG submission 79666) | Grasslands soil microbial communities from the Angelo Coastal Reserve, California, USA - 14_1009_16_40cm | ecosystem: Environmental > Terrestrial > Soil > Grasslands | place: USA...
GATGCAGTTCAACAGCGAATTGCGCAAGAAGCTGAAGGCCGAGGGCATGGTGACTCGTGACTCGCGCGGCAAAGAGCGTAAGAAATACGGGCAGAAGGGCGCGAGAAAGCGCTTCCAGTTCAGCAAGCGCTAGGCGTTGTCGGCTGTGAGATTCCTCCGCCCCTCGTGTTCGCTCGGGGGTCGGAATGACAAAGTTTTTGGGTTTGGCTAGAAGCTAAGAGCTGGAAGCTGATAGCTGGTGTTCAATTCTTCCTGTGCCTCGCGGCGCGGGGCAGGGAATGGCAATCCCAAGCGGAACTTACGCGAAGGATGCAGACTTAACAAGGAGGTTCATTGGCTACTATCACCATGAAGGAGTTGCTCGAAGCGGGCGTTCACTTCGGGCATCAGACCAAGCGCTGGAATCCCAAGATGAAGGAATACATCTTCGGAGAGCGCAACGGGATCTACATCATCGATCTGCAGAAGACGCTGAAGATGTTCAAAGAGGCGTCGAAGTTTGTGCAGGACCTGGCATCCGAAGGCAAGATTGTGCTCTTCGTGGGAACCAAGCGCCAGGCACAGGATGCGATCTCCGAAGAGGCGACGAAATGCGGCGGCTTCTACATCAACCAGCGCTGGCTGGGTGGACTGCTGACCAACTGGGTCACGGTGCAGAAGTCGGTGAAGCGGCTCAAGGAACTCGATGAGATGGCCACCGATGGCCGCTACGAGTTGCTGCCCAAGAAAGAAGTGATCAAGCTCGAGCGCGAGCGCAAACATTTGCAGGCCAACCTGGCCGGCATCAAGAATATGACCCGGCTGCCGGACGCGATCTTCGTGATCGACTCGAACAAAGAGCAGATTGCGGTCCGCGAGGCGCGCAAGCTGGGGATTCCGGTTGTGGCGGTTGTGGATACGAACTGTGATCCCACCGAAGTGGATTACGTGATTCCGGGCAACGACGACGCCCTGCGTGCGATCCGGCTGTTTACGTCGAAGATTTCGGACTCGATTGCTGAAGGTGCGCAGTTGATGACCGACAAGCAGGTTGCCGACCTGCAGGCCGCCTCAGACGCGGCGCAGGCGGCGGAAGCAGCCGCTGGCGAAGTCCACGCAGAAGAAGCTGCGGTGGATGGCTCGGAAGACATCAGCATGGAAGAAGTGCTGGGGCCGGGCACGCACAAGAAGCCGGTTGCGAACGAAGACTCCGAAGTGCCCAAGGTCGAGAGCCAGACGGTTTAGAAGCGGTCGTTGGCCGCTGGTCGTTGGTCGTTGGAAAAACCGGGCATTGAATCAGACCCGCGCGGGTCGTCCGGCGCGGGTCATAGTTTATAAGAAGCGACTTGGAGTTTCAGGTTTTCAGTTTCGGGTGGCCTGGAACCACTACAACATCTAATCACTTGAAAACTAGAAACCAAAAACTGGAAACGGATTTATGAGCACTACTACTGTGAACATATCAGCAGCGCAAGTGAAGGATCTCCGGGAGAAGACCGGGGCTCCGATGATGGATTGCAAGCAGGCCCTGACCGAAGCCAAAGGCGACCTGGAGCAGGCGGTGGTCATCCTGCGCAAGAAGGGCGTTTCGGTTGCAGCCAAGAAGGCGACGCGTGTGACCAGCGAAGGAGCGGTAACCAGCTACATTCACGCCGGTGGCAAGATTGGTGTGCTGGTCGAAGTGAACTGCGAAAGCGATTTCGTGGCGCGCACCGACGACTTCAAAGAACTGGTGCACGATATCGCCATGCACATTGCGGCCAGCGATCCGAAATATGTTCGCAAGGAAGACGTGACGCCGGAGGCGTTCGCACGTGAGAAGGAAATCTATCTTGCGCAGGCGATCGCCAGCGGCAAGCCTGCGAATATCGCCGAGAAAATGGTCGCGGGCAAGATGGAGAAGTTCTATGAGGAGGTCTGCCTGTTGGAACAGCCCTTTATCAAGGACCAAACCGTCTCGATCTCGCAGTTGATTGCGGCCAAGATCGGCAAGCTGCGCGAGAACATCGCGGTGCGGCGGTTTGCTCGCTTCAAGGTAGGCGACGTCGGCGAGACCATCGCCATCACCAAGCCGACAGAACCGAAAGCCGAGTAATTCAAGGCGCCCGATAGGGCGCCTTTTTTATGCTTGCGGCGAGGGCGGGACTGCCCCTTCGGAAAGCTCCGGGCAAGCCCTCGCGACAGCCCGCGGGACGCCGGCGCTACAGGACTGGCACTGATTTTATGACGACCCCTGCCTTCAAACGCATTCTGCTCAAGATTTCCGGTGAAGCGCTGGCTGCGAACCAGGGCTTTGGCGTGGATGGTCCGCGTATCCACGAGATCGCCGCCGAACTGGCGGACGTTCACACCTTGGGCGTGCAAATTGCTATCGTGGTCGGCGGTGGGAATTTTTTTCGTGGGGTTGCCCAGCAGGCTAAGGACATGGACCGTGTCTCCGCCGACCACATGGGCATGCTGGCCACCGTCATCAACGCGTTGGCGCTGCAGGATGCGCTGGAAAAGCAGGGCGTGTATACCCGCGTGCAGTCGGCCATCGAGATGAACCAGGTGGCGGAGCCTTTCATCCGGCGCCGGGCGATTCGCCATCTGGAAAAGGGCCGCATCGTGATCTTTGCGGGCGGGACGGGGAATCCATATTTCTCTACCGATACAGCGGCGTCGCTGCGGGCGATGGAAATTAAGGCGGATGCGATTCTGAAGGCCACGAAGGTCGACGGTATCTACGACGCTGATCCCATGATCGTCAAAGATGCCAAGAAGTTCACCGCGATCACCTACATGGAAGTCCTGAAACAAGGGTTGAAAGTGATGGATTCTACGGCTATCAGCTTGTGCAAGGACAACAATCTGCCGATCATCATCTTCAATTTGAATGAGCGTGGCAACATTCGCAGAGTAGTTACCGGGGAGAAGATTGGATCGATGGTGAGCGCTTAGGAACTTGGCCGCGGATTTTCACGGATTCACTCGGATTTTTGAACGTTGCTGAGCCGTGCGGATCGTTGAGAACCCGTGGCCAGCCTTCGGTTGGGTTTATAATGCAACGTTTTGATCCTGCAATCGTACGGAGCTGACAACATGGCTCAAGCAACAATGGCGTCGATCAGCGGTCTGAAAGAGACGTATGTGCAGCTGAAGACCCGCATGGAAAAAGCTGTCGAAGACTTTCGCAAGGCGATGGCGGCCACGCGCACCGGCCGAGCCTCAGTGCACATGCTGGACAGCGTGAGCGTCGATTATTACGGCTCGCAGATGCCGCTGAACCAAATCGCACAGGTGCATGCGCCAGAACCGCAGATGATCACGGTGCAGCCGTTTGATCCGTCCCAGGTGGCAGCGATCGAGAAGGCCATCCGCTCAGCCGAGCTTGGCTTGAATCCGATGAACGACGGTAAGATGATCCGCGTACCGGTACCCGCGCTCACACAGGAACGCCGTCAGGAGATGGTGAAGCATCTCCACAAAGCGCTGGAGGAACATCGGACGGCGGTGCGCAACATCCGGCGTGACGGAAACGATGCGATCAAGAAGGCGCTAAAAGACAAGAAGATTACGGAGGACGACGAGAAGCGGTCGCTGGAAGAAATCCAGCGGCTGACCGACGATGAGATCAAGAAAATGGAAGAGATGAGCAAGGCGAAAGAAAAGGAAGTGCTGGAACTGAAATAGGTTGTTAGTAGCCCGTTTTGAGTCAACTGCTCCCGCAATTGCTCGCTGAGGAGTTCGCTGGTCCACAAGAAACGTAACCCCGGGCGCATTCGTCCGGGGTTTCGCGCGAAAGTGCGGAATGCTGGGAACTTGGCGCAGCCAGGATATTCTCAAGCACTCGCTTCGCTCGCGGGGCGAACGAATGCGTCCGCCCCTACGTGGATCAGGGGCGCACACCTGCTTTGTCGCACTCGCGACATTTCAACAGCCGACAACCTTTATAATCAGAAACCATGAAGAAAGTTGTCCATGCGGCATGTCCTCACGACTGTCCCGACGCGTGCGGGGTGCTGATTACCGTGGAAGACGGACGGGCGACGAAGATCCAGGGGGATGCTGCTCATCCGGTGACTCGCGGTTTTCTTTGCGCCAAGGTGGCCAAGTATCTGGACCGTGTGTATTCGCCGGACAGGGTTCTGTATCCGATGCGTCGGATTGGACCGAAGGGTCCAGTGGCGGGGGAGCGGAGCTTCGCTCCGCATGGACGGCCGAGGGCGGCCGTCCCCACACAGGCAGAGTCGGCCCCGGCATGGCGCCGAATTTCCTGGGATGAGGCACTGGACGAAATCACGGCGCGTTTTCGCGCCATAACCTGCGAGTTCGGCAGCGAGGCGATTCTTCCTTACTCCTATGGTGGAACGTTGGGAGCGCTCAACGGTGCGTCGATGGACCGGAGATTTTTTCATCGGTTGGGGGCGTCGCAACTCGATCGGACAATCTGCTCGGCGGCTGGGGAAGCCGGGTTGAAATCAGTTTACGGAGTCAAGCTCGGTACTGAGCCGGAGCAGTTCAAGCATTCGCGGTACATCATCGCCTGGGCGGCGAACATCCACGGCAATAACGTCCACCTCTGGCCTTTTATCACGGAAGCGCGCAGGAGCGGGGCCAAGCTCGTGGTGATCGATCCCTACCGGACGCGGACTGCGGCCTGCGCGGACTGGTACATACCCATCAATCCCGGCACGGACGCGGCGCTCGCGCTCGGCATGATGCATGTCATCATCGGCAAAAACCTGCACGATGCCGATTACGTTTCGATGCACGCCCTCGGTTTCGAGCAGCTTCGCCAGAAGGTGAAGGAATATCCGCCGGAACGCGTAGCGCAGTGGACAGGAATCGCAGCAGACGACATTCGCAAGCTCGCCCGGGAGTATGCAACGACAAGGCCGTCGGTGATCCGCCTGAACTACGGCGTGCAACGGTCAGAGGGCGGTGGGATGGCGACGCGCGCGATTGCCATGTTGCCCTCTGTCATCGGTTCCTGGAAAGAGGTGGGTGGCGGTCTGCAGATGTCGACCAGCGAAGCCTTTGAGCTGAATGGCGATGCCTTGAAGCGTCCTGATCTCATGAAGAGCGCGCTGGACCGGGAAGCGCGCGTCATCAACATGGTGGAGTTGGGACGGGTTCTGAACACGACCAACGATCCGCCGGTGAAAGCGCTTTTTGTGTACAACTCCAATCCTGCGACGGTTTGCCCGAATCATAATGAGGTGATTCGCGGGTTGCGGCGTGCGGATCTGTTCACCGTGGTGCACGAGCAGTTCTTCACCGACACGACCGACTACGCTGATATTGTGCTGCCGGCCACGACGTTCTTCGAGCACAAGGATCTGCAGAAGTCGTACGGTCATTACTACCTGCAAATGTCAGAGCAGGCGATTACTCCTCTGGGGGAATGCCGTTCGAACGTGGAAGTTTTCCGCGCGCTGGCGCAGAGGATGGGATTCGAAGATGAGTGTTTCCGCGAGAGTGTGGACGAGATGATTGACACTGCTTTGGATTCGGGTGATCCGTGGCTGCGTGGGATTAGCCGTGATCGGCTCGAAGCCGAGGGGCATGTTCGGCTGAACTTCGAAGCGGAGCTTCGCTCCGCTGGACAGCCGGGGGCGGCTGTCCCCACACAAGCCAAGATGGCACCAGCGTTCTTGCCGTTTGCGAAGGGGAACTTCCGCACGCCTTCGGGCAAAGCGGAGCTTTACAGCGAGGCGCTCAAGGCGCAAGGACTTGATCCGGTTGCAGAGTTTGTCCCGCCCGTTGAGTCGCGGCATGGAAGTCCGAAGAGGAGCTTCCCGCTTGAGCTGCTGGCTCGGAAGGCCGACAACTTCCTCAATACCACGTTCACCAATGTTCCTTCGGTTCAGGAAATGGAGGAAGTGGGTTTGCTCGAAATGCATGGCAGTGACGCCCGCACGCGCAACATCGCGGACGGCGACTGGGTGAGGATCTTCAACCAGCGGGGTGAGATGCGGTTGAAGGCTCGAGTCGACGGCACAGTTCAGCCGGGTGTGGTCGCGGCCAGGCTGCATTGGGCAAAGCTTTCCCCAGGTTTCCAGAGTATCAACGCCCTGACCTCAGAAAAACTTACCGACATGGGCAACTCGGCTACGTTTTATTCCGTCTTGGTGGAGGTAGAGCTAGCCAAGAGTTAGTTCCGGTAGTCAGTTGCCAGTGGATTACTGAGCCAATTGGCCACCAGACTGCACAAAAGCAACTTCGGATCGGTCATGAGAGTTGCGCGGCTTGGACGCTTTCCGACGCTCTACCGTATAATGTCAGTTTTCTTACATCCCAGAGGCTGAGGTCGTAGCGATTCATCTTCGCTTTCATCCGGAGAACCTTGTTGTGCCCGAGCGCGACTGCGCGGTGTGCCCTTGCGTCTCGCCATCTCCTTCATTTACAGAGCGTTGGCGCGCATTGAGTGTTTGCCTCGCGCTTCTTCTGACGATCTTCGCCACATCTCTGATCTGGGCGCAGAACGATGTCGTCTCCGAAATTGACGTGCAAGGAAATCGCCGGATTCCAACCGACACCATCAAGGCGCGCATCTTCACCAAGCCCGGTGATATTTATGATCCGGCCAGCCTGGAGCGCGATTTCAACTCCCTGTGGAACACGGGCTACTTTGAGGACATCAAGATTCTGCGCGAGCAGACGCCGAAGGGCTGGCGAATCATCGTGCAGGTGAAAGAAAAGCCGACCATTCGCGAGATCCTCTACGTTGGCCTCAGTTCAGTCTCGACCAGCGATGTGCTCGAACGCTTCAAGCTTGCCAAAGTGGGCCTTACGCAGGAGAGCCAGTACGATCCCACACGCATCAAGAAGGCGGAAGTAACCATCAAGGAGTTGCTGTCGGAGCACGGACGGCAGTTCGCCACGATTCGCACTGAGGTGCGGCAGATTCCGCCGGCGGCGGTGGGGATCACGTTTGTGGTCAAAGAGGGGCCGAAGGTCAAGGTAGGCAAGATCAAGTTCGAAGGCAACAAGAACATCAATACCCGCACTTTGCGGGCGGCGATGAAAAACCTGCGGCCGATCGGCGTTCCGCACTCGATTTTCCTGGAGAACATTTTCGCCAAGACCTACGACGCGACCAAACTGGAAGAAGATACCGAACGAGTGCGCGCGGAATACCAGAACCGCGGCTACTTCAAAGTCGTAGTAAGGGATCCCAAGACGGAAATCCACGATACGGGTCACAAGGGCTTCCACATTCCATTGGTGCAACACGGTCCGGGCAAAGCGGTCGACATCACCATGCCGGTTGAGGAAGGTGACAAATATCGGCTGGGCAAGATTACGTTCAAGAACAACAAAGCGATTCAGAACGTGGCCGCGCTGCGGTCTTTGTTCCCTATCAAGGATGGGGATGTCTTCAGCCGCGAAAAGGTGGCCAAAGGGATCGACAACCTGCGCAAGGCTTACGGCCAGTCCGGCTACATTAACTTCACGCCGGTGCCAGGCACGACGTTTGACGACGAAAAGAAGCTGGCGTTTCTGGAAATCGACGTCGATGAGGGCAAGCAGTTCTATGTCCGGCGCATCGAGTTCCAGGGAAATACCACGACACGGGACAAGGTCATCCGGCGCGAATTGGCTCTCGAAGAAGGTAACACTTACAACTCTCACCTGTGGGAACTGAGTCTGTTGCGTTTGAACCAGCTCTCCTACTTCGATCAGCTCAAGCCGGATGATCCCAACACCACCGATAAGAAGCTGGATGAGAAAACCGGAGCGGTCGACCTGACCCTGAGGGTGAAAGAAAAAGGGAAGAACAGCATTGGGTTGAATGGCGGCGTGAGCGGATTGGAGGGCGCCTTCGTCGGGCTGAGCTATTCGACCAATAACTTTCTGGGATTGGGCGAGACGTTGCAGGTCCAGATTAGCCTCGGAAACCTGGCGCGCAGCGTCTTGTTTGCATTCACGCAGCCTTACATGTTTGACCGGCCGCTGCAGTTTGGCTTTAGCGTCTACGGGAACAAGATCAGCTACAACCAAGCGCGGCAACTCTCGATTTTCAGCGGGCAGAACCTGAATCTTCCCAACACCGTTCTACAGAACCTGCAGAATTACACTCAGTCCAGCGAAGGCTTCACCACCTCGTTGAGTTATCCCTTGCGCCGGTCGTTCAAGCGCGTGGGGATTACTTACTCGTTCGACCGCTCGTCATTGCTGGCGTTGAGTACGGCGTCGAAGAGTCTGTTCGAATTCCTGGCTTTCCGGGGTATCTCCGGGCCGAACGCGTTGTCGGGAATCATTACCAGCAAGATTTTCCCGAACTTTTCCTTCAATACTTTGGACAGTGGATTGTACCCGCACAGCGGCCATCAGTTGACGATCGGTGCTGAGTTCGCCGGCCTCGGCGGGACCGTCAAGTCGATCCGTCCGATCGTTCAGTACAAGAAGTTCATTCCCGTGCAGAAGCACCGCAATGCGATCGGTTTCAACGGGTCGGCGTCGTTTATCAGTGGTTTCGGCGGTCTGGTTGCGCCGCCATTCCAGCGCTTTTATATGGGCGGCGAGAACGATATTCGCGGCTTTGACATCCGATCGGTGTCGCCGGTGGCGTTCCTGCCCAGCGCCGGTGCCATCACTCTGACCAACCCCGACGGCACCCCCGTTCTCAAGGATCCCTCGAATCCCCGGGCAGGGAACGTAACGGTGCCGATTCCGGTTGACCAGATTGTATTTCCAGGCGGCGACTTCAGCACTTGGGGCAACGTGGAGTATCGCATTACGATCGCCGGACCCGTCGTGCTCGCTCCCTTCGTCGACATTGGGGTCGACCCGATTATCCGTCGTTCCCAATTACAGATTGCCACGCAGCAATACCAGGGCGTAGTGAGCACGTTGTTTGGCTGTCCTGCGCTGGATCCCACCACCGCTAACGGCTGTACTCAAGGCAGTCTGTTGAGTCCGCGTCCATCGCAGGACTTGCAGGTCTTGGGAGCGACGAACTGGAAGCCTAGAATGTCGACCGGCTTGGAGTTGCAAATGTTCCTGCCCGTGATCAATGCGCCGTTCCGTATCTATTGGGCGTACAACCCGCTGCGGCTGAATACCCCAGCAAATCCCCCAATTCCGATCACACGCGCCATGTTCCCGGCAGGAGCCGCAGGCGACTACACCTATGGCCTGGCCAAGACTACCTATGCTCCCAGCTTCCTGTTGCGGGAGCCGCGCAAGACGTTCCGGTTCACGGTGGCGACCACCTTCTGAGGGGGTTTGAGGTTTCCGATTGCCGACGGTTAGGTAGAAGCTGGCTCCAGGGATAAGGATTGACGATCGGCAATCGGCAACTCGAAAGGTAGTGGTGCAGTTTGCCTTTGAGTGCGGTAGCGATACCCGCACGATCCTTCGCTCCGCCTGAAAAGCGGACCCTCAAACTGCTCCACTACCACTCAAAACTGTGGTTTGACGGGCCGGAACTCAGGTCTCTATAGTGTTTTTGATCCACGCCAATGCAGGAGTTGGCCAGGGCGGAAGGGACGCCCTCAGCCTCGGCGTGTGACGCTGGCAATCTAGTGCGCCGTTTCCGACGGCGGCCGTTCGCGGCGGAGACCTCTTTGAGTACGGCCCAGCGTTTGACTGAGAAATCTGAGTTCATTCCCGGAACCATGTTCCAAGGAGTTCAACCGATCCAATGACAACCAAGTTGGTACGACTATTCGTGGGTGCTGCAGTTTTCGCTGCCATCAGCGCATTCGCCCAAACCAGCGGCGCGGGTACGCCGATTGCCTCGGCCGCCTTGCCTGCGACTCCGGCGCCCTCGGCGCCTTCGCTGTCCACCACCGGTGCCGGAACGAGAGTGGGAACCATCAACATCGAGCAGGCGGTCGTCGGTTCCAACGAGGGCCGTCGCGACTTCGAGGCTCTCGGCAAGAAGCTGGAGCCCAAGCAGAATGAACTTAAGGGCCAGAATGATGAACTGCAAGCGCTGCAGAAGCAGCTGCAGACTCGGCAAGACAAGCTAAGTCCCGAGGCGCTGGCCAGCCTTCAGAAACAGATCGAGACGAAGAAGAAATCCTTTGATCGATCGGTGCAGGACGCGCAGGAGGATGCGCAGAATCAACAGAAGGAGATTTTCCAGCGGATCTTGCAGAAGATGGCCCCGGTGATCGTGAAGTATGCGCAGGACAGCGGGATCGGGATGATCGTAGATACCTCGAATCCCTGGCCGCAGAGCCCTATCTTATGGGCAGGACAGGGCGTCGATATTACCAAAACTGTGGTTGACGCGTACAACACACAATCCGGCGTGCCAGCGCCCGCCTCCGGCGGTGCGGCTGCGCAGCCTGCCCCCACCAAGCCGGC
>Ga0066710_100007825_pt1 | contig 10280 bp, 12 predicted proteins | sample GraSoiAngelo_159_FD_79666 | JGI IMG/M metagenome (GOLD analysis project Ga0066710, IMG submission 79666) | Grasslands soil microbial communities from the Angelo Coastal Reserve, California, USA - 14_1009_16_40cm | ecosystem: Environmental > Terrestrial > Soil > Grasslands | place: USA...
AACCGCTGCGTCCTGAACGCGGAACGCATCAGCCCATACACAACCTAAGCGGAGCGGATCATGTTCGGTAAGAAAAAGAGCACGGTAGGGCTCGATATCGGATCCAGCTCGATCAAGGTCGTCGAGATCGCGCACGACCGCTCCGGGGACCGTCTGATCAACTTCGGGATTTCGGAGCCGCTGTCCGAGGCCATCGTCGACGGCGAGATCATGGACCGCCAGCTGGTGCACGAGGCGATCGCCAATCTCATCGAATCCCGCCAGATCCGCAATCGCGTGGTCGCGACCGCCGTCTCGGGCCGCGCCGTGATCGTGAAGAAGATTCTGATGGACCGTCTCAGCGAGGAGGACGCGAAGGAAGCCATCCAGTGGGAGGCCGAGCAGCACGTTCCGTACGACATCAACGACGTCTCGCTCGATTTCCAGATCATCAATCCCAACGTGGACCAGAAGAAGATGCAGGTGCTCCTGGTCGCGGCCAAAAAGGAGATGATCCAGAACCACGCGGACATCATTCGCGAGGCCGGCCTGACCCCCGTGGTCATCGACGTGGACTCCTTCGCCATCCAGAACTGCGTCGAAGCGAATTACGACCTGAGACCCGACGAGGTCGTCGCGCTCGTGAACATCGGCGCGGAGATCACCAACGTGAACATCGTCCAGGACCAGGTGCCGCACTTCACGAAGGACCTCTCGGTGGGCAGCAACGCCTTCGTCGAGGGCATCCAGCGCCGGTACAACGTGAGCCAGCCCGACGCCCTGAACGCGCTGCGCGGCCGCGGGGATTCCTCGATCGACGTCGCTCCGATCATCCAGGCCGCGTGCGAGGACCTCTCCGTGCAGCTGGACCGCGCGATCGCGTACTTGAAGTCTTCCGGAGAGGCGGAGCACGTGGACCGGATCCTCCTCTCGGGCGGCTCGGCGCGGGTGCCGGGGCTCCAGCAGTTCCTGAACACGCGCCATCAGGTGCCCGTGGAGGTCGTGAACCCGCTGCAGAAGTTGGGCTACGACGCAGGCCTGTTCAACGGTGAATCGGTGGAGAACGTGGCTCCCGCGCTCACCGTCGCGATCGGCCTCGCGCTTCGATAGGGGGACAGAATCCATGATTCGCATCAACCTGCTGCCCCGCGAGGAACGCCAGACCCGGCGATCCATTCAGATGCCGAAGATCGGCTCGCTCATGCCGGTCCTGGTCTTGCTCCTGGTGATCGCGCTCTTCGGGGCCGTCTCGGTATTCCAGACGCTGCAGATCGGGCGGCTGAAATCCGACATCGCGCGGGCGGAGCAGGAGTCGGAGAAGCTCAGGCCGCAGATCCAGACGATCCAGGACCTCACCCAGAAGCGCGAGGAGCTGCAGCGGCGCCTGAACGTGATCCAGGATCTGGACAAGACCCGCCTTCAGCGCGTGATGCTTGTGGACGAGCTGAGCAAGTGCGTGCCCGAGCATCTCTGGCTCACCAGCTACGAGGAAACGGGCAACAAGGTCCAGATCGAGGGCGTGACCTTCTCGAACCTGCTCGTGGCGGATTTCATGACCCGGCTCGAAGCGAGCCCCCTCTACGGAAGCGTGGACTTGCTCATCGCGGAGAAGGGCCAGATCGATCAGCGCAACGTGGTGAAGTTCAAGGTCACCGCGTTGATGACCTTGTAGGCCTCAGGCCGCCCGGGGGAGGACGATGGACCTCAAAGATCCGAAAACCCAGAAGCTGATTCTGATCGGAGCCGGAATCGGCGTCCTGGTTTACTTCTATCTGATCGCGAACTACGTGCCCTTCAACTATCCGGCGCGCGCGAAGGAGATCGGTACGCTCAAGGCGGACTACACCAAGAAGATGAGCGAGCTCACCAAGGCGCAGCAGCTCGTGAACCGGCTGCCCGAGCTCAAGAAGGAGTTCGAGCTCCTGAACCAGCGCTGGACGGTGGCGCAGGAGCTCCTGCCCTCCCAGAAGGAGGTCGCGAGCCTCCTTCGCAAGGTGACGATCGCCGGGCAGGAATCGGGTGTGCACTTCGTGCTCTTCAAGCCGGGCGACCCCAAGGCGTCGACATACTTCACCGAGAATCCGGTGCAGGTGTCGGTGACCGGCGGGTTCCACCGCGCGGGCGCTTTCCTGGGCGAGATCTCGGATCTGAGCCGGTTGGTGAACGTCTCGCAGCTCAAGTTGAAGGGATTTGACAAGGGCGACCTCGACGAAACCGTGCAGGCGGATTTCGTCGCGACCGCGTACACGCTGGCCGAGGGGACTCCCAATGAATCTGCCAAGCAGTCTGGCGCTGTCACAAAGTAAGTTCTTCCAGAGCCGTCTCGGGATTCTTCTCCTCGCTCTGGTTGGGCTCATGATTGCGGGCGGCATCATGCTGCTCCGGCAGAAGGAGCCGCCGGCTCCCGTGCTGCCGACGCCTGCAACCTCGCCCGCGGCGCAGGCTCTGCCGCGCGCGACAGCGCCCAAGCTCCTGACGTACGGCCCGCCCGCTCCGGTCTGGGCGCGGACCGACATCCAGTACGGCCCTCCGGCTCCCGCGGAGTTCATGACCAGCGCCACGGTCCCGGCGCCCGGCACGGCCACCTCTCCGGCCCCCGTGACCCTGGCGCCCGGCGAGACGCCGGCGCCGTCCGCGGTCGCGCAGGCGCCCTCCTCGGCCGCGGCCGTTCCGACGCAGACTCCCGCTCCGGCGGCGGCGATCGGAGCGCTCACGGGCGAGACCCCGAAGTCGGTGGATGCCAGTGTGCTCTTCGCGCGGGAGCGGTACGAGTACGTGGGAGGCGGACGCCGCGATCCGTTCCAGTCGCTTTTCGACGGCAGATTCCAGACCCATACGGCGGACGGGTCCCTGATCGATATGGGGGACATCCATCTGGTGGGCATCATGTGGGGATCCTCGGACAAGTTCGCGCTGGTGGAAGACAGCCGCGGACACGGATACGTGCTTCGCGTCGGAGACCCAGTTTTGAACGGGTACATCTCAGGGATCAGCAAGAGCGAGCTGCAGGTGGTGCAGAACGCGTTCGGCGAATCCCAAACGCTGTCGATCCGCCTGCAAACCAAAGAGGGTGACAAGAATGCGACTCGAAACTAGCTTCGCGCGTATGGGCCGCTCGGGCGGCCGCGTCGCGGCGCTGACGGCGGCGATTCTGCTGACCGCGTCATCGGCGTTCGCGGCAACCGTCAAGAGCGTCTCGATGAAGGAAGCGGGTTCCGCGACGCAGGTCGTCATCGAAGGGGACGCTCCGCTCAACTACCACGACTTCACCCTCGAGTCTCCGGACCGCATCGTCGTGGATTGTCCGGGAACGCAGCTCAGCTTCAGCGAGCGCAGCTGGTCGGGCCGCGAGGGCTCCTCCGTCAAGGCGGTGCGCGCGACGGAGACGGGCTGGGGCAAGGAGGCGGGGACGCGGATCGTCGTCGATCTGACGCAGCCCTCTTCCTACGCGCTGAGCAGCGTCGGGAACAACCTCGTCCTCGCGGTCGAGGTGCCGGCCGCGCCGGCCGCCAAGGAGCAGAACGATAACGACTACGACCGCATGCAGCCCACCGACGGACGCCGGATGTCGCTCGACGTCCAGGGCGCGGACATCCAGACGGTCCTCCGCAGCCTTGCCGAATTCAGCGGCAAGAACATCGTGGCGAGCAAGGAGGTCAAGGGGGAGGTGACCCTGAGACTCCGGAACGTGCCGTGGCGGCACGCGCTCGACATCGTGCTCAAGTCGCAGGGGCTGGGCATGGTCGAGACCGGCCAGACCATCGTCATCTCGAATCTGGACACGCTCCGCAAGGAAGAGCTGGAGCGCCGTTCCGCGGAGCGGAATCAGGAGGAGCTCCTGCCGCTCGAGACGCGGATCCTCCCGATCAACTACGCCAATTCGAAGGAAATGGCGAAGGCCGTGGAAAAGACGATGACCAAGCGCGGCCACATCGAGGTGGACGAGCGGTCGAACTCGCTGATCGTGACCGACATCTCGGACAAGCTGGACCAGGTGGACGCCATGGTGCGGAACCTCGATACGCGGACCCCGCAGGTGGAAATCGTGGCGCGCCTCGTGGACGTGGACGTCTCGGCGACCCGGGATCTGGGCATCTCGTGGGGCGTGCACAACATCGACGTCTTCGACGCCGGCGTGACGGAGCACGTGGACGTGCGCGCGGCGGACGTCGCGAACCCGGCAGGCTCGGTTACGCTCGGGACGATCAAGAGGTTCGGCTCCATCGACGCGACGCTCCAGGCGCTCGAGTCGCAGAACAAGGCGAATATCATCTCGAATCCACGCATCACCACGGTCAACAACCGTGAGGCATCCGTGGTCGTGGGCAAGCAGATTCCGCTCATCGTCCAGGACTTCGCGGGCAACGCGGTGACGCAGATGACCACGATCGGTATCAAGCTGAGTGTGACCCCGCACATCAACACCGGAAACCGGATCACGATGGACGTCCATCCGGAAGTCTCGGATCTGGCCTCGCAGGCAACGGTCCAGGGCGGCATCATCATCAACACGACCATGGCCGACACCCGCGTGATGGTGAACGACGGCGAGACGGCGGTCATCGGCGGCCTGATCCGGAGCAACGAGAGCTCGACGAAGCGCGGCATCCCGGTCCTCATGGACGTGCCGCTGGTGGGGAATCTGTTCCGGTCGAACTCGACGACCAAGCAGAAGCGCGAGCTTCTGATCTTCGTGACGCCGAAAATACTCGGCGAGACGACGCCGAAAGGATGACGAGCGCCTGAGCGAAGCCGCGCGGCTTTCGCCCGCGGCGCACACGGGTTATACTGCGGGGTCCTTCGTGGAAGGACCCCGTTTTTCTTTGGCCGTCGAGGAGAGCCTCTGGTCGAGCACTACGCCCTGATCGGATTGCCGGGCTCCGGGAAGAGCACCGTGGCCCCGCTTCTGGCTAGGCTAATCCGGTGCTCGAGCGTGGATCTCGACCGCGAGATCGAGCGGCTCGCCGGGCGTTCGGTCGACGCGATCTTCGAGGAGGAAGGGGAGGAGCGTTTCCGGGATCTGGAATCGCTCGCGCTGGCGCACGCGCTGGGCGGCGCCGCTCCGGTGGTCGTGGCGTGCGGCGGGGGTATCTTGGGCCGCGCGGCCAACCGGGACCTCTTGAAGTCGCGCGCGCGCGCCTTCTGGCTCCAGGTCGATCCCGAAACCGCGGCGCGGCGCCTGAGCGGGCCGGGAGAGCCCGCGCGTCCGCTCTTGAGGGGAGGACCCGTCGAGGAGCGCCTGCGTTCGCTCCTGGACCGGCGGGGACCCGCGTACGCCGAGGCGGCCGATGCCACAGTCGAGACCTCCGGCCTGACGCCGGAGGAAGTCGCGGAGCGGATCGCGGCGGAGGTCGATCGATCCGGTCTTCGATGGGATTCGTCCGCATCGTAGGCGGCGAGCTGCGCGGGAGGAGGATCCAGGTCCCCGCCCGCGGGGTCCGTCCGACGTCGGACCGCACCCGCGAAGCGGTCTTCGACGTGCTGGGTCCGGGTCGCGTCGCGGACGCGCGGGTGCTCGACCTCTACGCCGGGACCGGCGCGCTCGGGATCGAGGCGCTGAGCCGCGGCGCGAGCGAGGCGAGCTTTGTCGAGGGGAGCCGGGCGGTCGCGCTCGCGCTGCGCGAAAACCTGGCCCGGCTCGGACTCGAAGCCCGCGCGAGCGTGCATGAGACCGATCTCTCCCGCGCCGAGCTGCCGTCCGGAGTCGCCGGACCCTTTCATCTGGTCTTCCTCGATCCGCCGTACGCCGGGGACGCGGGCAGGCTCTGGCTCGCGCGCCTGGGACGAATGGCCTGGCCCGAAGGGGGCGGACTCGTGGTATACGAGCACCGGAAGGGGACGAAATCGTCCCCGCCGGCCGGATTCGAGGTCGCCACCGAACGCACGTACTCCGAGACCACGGTCACGTTCTATCGCGCCCGGAAGACGTGAGGCGCGAGGGAAGAGGAGGGGCATGAAACGCGCGGTGTTCGCCGGGACGTTCGACCCGGTGACGAACGGACATCTGGATCTGATGCAGCGGGCGCTTCGCATGTTCGACCATCTCACCGTGGCCGTGGCGGAGCGCGTGGAGAAGGGCGTGGTGTTCAGCCAGGAGGAGCGGGTCGCCATGATCCGCGATGCCACATCGAAGCTCGACCGGATCGTAGTCGAGCCCTTTGCGGGACTGCTCGTCGACTTCGCGAAGGAGCGGAAGATCCCGATCCTGGTTCGGGGCCTTCGATTCATCTCGGATTTCGAATACGAGTTTCAGATGGCGCTCATGAACCGCCGCCTCGCCGATGAGATCGAGACCGTGTTCCTCATGCCGAGCGAGACCTACACGTACGTGAACGCTTCGCTGGTGAAGGAGATCGCGCGCTACGGCGGCGCGATCGAAGGGCTCGTGCCCCCGCACGTGGTAGCCCTCCTCCGCAAGCGCGTGGGAGCAGGGATTTGAAATCCTCCCGTGTCTCGGCGCGCGTCCGGGCCCTCCGGCCCTCCGAGACCCTGGCGCTCGGCGCCCGCGCCCGCGAGCTCCGGGCTCAGGGGCACTCGGTCATATCCTTCGCCGCGGGGGAGCCGGATTTCGACACGCCCGAGGATGTGCGGGAAGCGGGCGTCCAGGCGATCCGCGACGGCCACACGCGCTACACCGCGGTGGGGGGCGTGCCCGAGCTGCGCGCGGCGATCGCCGAGAATCTGAAGCGTGAGAACGGCCTCACCTACAAGCCGGGGCAGATCGTCGTCTCCAACGGGGCCAAGCACGCGATCTGGAACGCGTTTCTCACCCTGGTGGAGCCGGGAGACGAGGTGCTCTGTCCGGTGCCCTACTGGGTCACCTTTCCGGAGCTGGTCCGGCTCGTGGGCGGAGAGCCCGTCTTCGTGCCCCCGAAGAAGGGAAGCATGAAGATCGGACCGGAGGATCTCGAGCGCGCCATCTCGGAGCGCTCGAAGCTCCTCGTCCTGAACAGCCCCAACAATCCCTCCGGGGCCGTGTACTCGCGCGAGGAGCTGGCCGCGATCGGCGAGGTCGTGAGCCGGCACGGGCTCTACGTCCTCTCGGACGAGATCTACGAGCAGCTGGTCTTCGGCGGGGCGCGCCACGTGAGCATCGCCTCGCTCAGCCCGGAGCTCTTCGACCGGACCATCGTGATCGGGGGTGTATCGAAGACCTGGGCCATGACCGGGTGGCGGATCGGATTCGCCGCCGCGCCGGCGGATCTGGCCGAGGGCATCGAGCGGCTCCAGGGCCAATCCACGTCCAATCCCGCCGCGGTGTCCCAGTACGCGGCTCTTCGCGCCTTCACGGGACCCAGGGAATCGGTCCGGTCGATGCGCGAGTGCTTCGCGCGAAGGCGCGATTTCATCGTGCGGCGGCTGAGCGGCATGCGCGGGATCACGCTCGTTCCTCCGGAGGGTGCCTTCTATGCGTTCCCCGACCTGAGGGAACGGATCGGCGCGGCGCGAAACGGCGTGACCGACTCCGCGGGGCTGAGCGATTTCCTGATCGACGAGGCGAGGATCGTCTGCGTTCCGGGATCGGCGTTCGGCATGGAGGGGCATCTTCGTCTTTCCTACGCCATCGGCGATCAGGATATCGAAGAGGGGCTGAACCGTCTCGAGGCCGCGCTGGATCGAATGTGAGAGGAGATCGTTGATGCCGACGTACGAATACGAATGCGACAAATGCGGCCATAAATTCGAGGTCTTCCAGTCGATGACGGAGCCTCCCCGCAGGCGCTGTCCCAAGTGCCGGGGGAGGGTCCGCCGGCTGGTCAGCGGAGGCGCCGGGATCGTCTTCAAGGGGACCGGCTTCTACGCGACCGACTACCGCTCCAAGTCGTATAAGGATCAAAAACGCAAGGAGTCCGGAGAGCCGGCTAAACCAAAAGGTGAATCGAAGGACAAGGGAGCCAAAAAGGAGAGCGGCTCCGGCTCCTAACGCTTTTTCTTTGACTCACTTCCTCCCCCTTTGTTAGCGTGCCAACGTGCGTGCGGCGCTTCCCGTCAAAATCCCGGTGCCGATCCAAAGGACCTCGGCGGATGCACGCATTTGACGTGAAATCATCGGATTACACTGAAAAGCTGAGCTGAGATCGAAAGGGGATCGATGTCGCAGAAGGTGACGTTGATTCCGGGGGATGGGACCGGGCCCGAAATCACGAGAGCCACCCGCCGCGTGCTCGAGGCAACGGGCGTGTCCTTCGAGTGGGACGTGCAAGAGGCGGGCATCGACGTATTCCAGAAAGAAGGAACGCCGCTTCCGCCGCGCGTCCTCGATTCGCTGCGTTGCAACAAGGTCGGTCTCAAGGGCCCCATCACCACTCCCGTCGGAACCGGCTTCCGCAGCGTGAACGTCGCGCTCCGGAAGGAGCTGGATCTCTACGCGTGCATCCGTCCCTGCAAGACCTACCCCGGGGTCCGGTCGCGGTACGACAACATCGATCTCGTGATCGTCCGGGAGAACACCGAAGACCTCTACTCGGGGATCGAGTTCGAGCGCGGGAGCAAGGGCGCGGGGGCGCTTCGAGATCTGGTCCGGGCCGAGGCGAAGCGCGACATCCCGGAGGACGCGGGGATTTCGATCAAGCCCATCAGCGTCTCCGCCACCGAGCGCATCGTCCGGTACGCGCTCGCGTACTCGAAGGAGAACCGGCGCCGGAAGGTGACGGCGGTGCACAAGGCGAACATCATGAAATTCTCGGACGGGCTCTTTCTCGAGGTCGCGCGCAAGACGGCCAAGGAGGCGCCCGAGATCCAGTTCGAGGACCGCATCGTGGACAACATGTGCATGCAGCTCGTCCAGACTCCGGAGAACTACGACGTGCTGGTGCTGCCCAATCTCTACGGCGACATTCTTTCGGATCTCGCCGCGGGTCTGATCGGCGGGCTGGGGGTGGCCCCGGGAGGAAACATCGGCGACGACGCGGCGCTCTTCGAGCCGACGCACGGAAGCGCGCCGCGCTACGCGGGCAAGGACAAGGTGAACCCGTTCGGAATGATCCTGAGTGGAATGCTCATGCTCCGCCATCTGGGCGAGCGCGCGGCGGCGGACCGCCTCGAGCGCGCGGTGGCGCGCGTGATCCGCGAAGGCAAGTCGGTCACCTACGACATGAAGCCGGCGCGGGACGATCCCACCGCGGTCGGCACCCAGGCGGCCGCGGACGCCGTCATCGAAGCGCTGGGTTAGGGGGAGGGGATGCTCGCCGATCGGGCGACGATCGAGGTCCTGGCCGGACGCGGCGGGTCCGGCGCGGTGAGCTTCCGGCGCGAGAAGTACGTGCCCAAGGGCGGACCCGATGGAGGGGACGGGGGCGCGGGCGGCAGCGTGATCCTGGCGGTGAATCCGCACATGCGCACGCTGCTCGATTTTCAGTTCCGCGCGCGCTTCCAGGCTCAGTCGGGCGCGCACGGGTCGGGAAACCAGAAGAGCGGCCGGTCCGGGGAAGACCTGGTGGTCCAGGTGCCGCCGGGGACCATGGTGCTGGACGCGGAATCGGGGTCGCTCCTGGTCGATCTCTTGGAGCCGGACGCGCGGTTCATCGCGGCGCGCGGGGGGCGAGGAGGACGCGGGAACGCGCGCTTCGCGACTCCGACGCGGCAGGCGCCCCGGAAGTCGGAACCGGGACGCGAGGGGGAAGAGCGGAAGCTTTTATTGGAGCTGCGGCTCATCGCGGACGTGGGCATCGTGGGGTTCCCGAACGTGGGGAAGTCCACGCTGCTCTCTCGAGTGAGCGCGGCGCGCCCGAAGATCGCGGATTACCCGTTCACGACGCTCGAGCCGCACCTGGGGCTCGTGCGCGTGCGCGAAGAGCAGAGCTTCGTGATGGCCGATCTGCCCGGCCTCATCGAGGGCGCGCATGAGGGCAAGGGGCTGGGACACGAGTTTCTGCGCCACATCCAGAGGACACGGACGCTTCTCATGCTCATCGACAGCGATTCCAAGAATCCGGCCGAGGACAGGGAAAAACTGAATCGGGAACTAAGGGAGTACAGCGAGGATTTAACGAGAAAGCCCACAGTCGTCGCGATGAGCCGCTCGGATCTCGTGGGCGATGAGTCGCACGGCGGGCCGCCGTTTCCGCTCGAGGGCGCACACTGGGGAGGGTGGATCTCGGGGGTCACGGGGGTGGGAATGGATCACCTCCTGACCGTCGTCTGGGACGTGTTGACCGGGGCCGGCGCTGAGAAGCCGGCGAAGAGTCGGGTCGGCGGCGACCGGGGGGTCGCCGGAACGAAGGAGCGAGAACCATGGTAGCGAAGGACGTCGCGCGGCTCTGGGAAGAGCTGAGGCACAGGGATCCGGAGGAGAAGCTCGG
>Ga0066710_100007826_pt1 | contig 10280 bp, 6 predicted proteins | sample GraSoiAngelo_159_FD_79666 | JGI IMG/M metagenome (GOLD analysis project Ga0066710, IMG submission 79666) | Grasslands soil microbial communities from the Angelo Coastal Reserve, California, USA - 14_1009_16_40cm | ecosystem: Environmental > Terrestrial > Soil > Grasslands | place: USA...
GCCGGGCTCGCGGCGGCGGGGGCGCGGGTCGAGGAGATTTACGTGTGTCCGCATCATGTCTTGGCGGACTGTCCGTGCCGCAAACCGCGGCCGGGACTCCTCCTCGTTGCGGCAAAGGACCTCAACGCGAACCCGAGGCGGTCATGGATGGTGGGCGACAAGGTCAGCGACGTCAGCGCGGGGAAGGCGATCGGAGCTCGCACGGTGTTCGTCGGAGACGCGAAACGCCGGAAGAGGTTCGCGAAGGAACTCGCCGCCATCCGGCCGGAGGCGATCGCGAAGGACCTCCGCGGAGCCGTTTCAGCGATCCTCAAAACCGCGTGAGTGGACCCTTGCGGGCCCTTCCGTATCAGGACAGATAACGGTATCCTTCGATTAATATAGCGTCGTTCCCAACCGCTCGGGCACCGAAACCGCCTGCTTGCAGGGGGAGCGTCGGCCCGCATGTATCTCAATCATTGGACCCGCCGCGCACAGAGCGTTGTGACCGTCTTCGCCATACTGCTCATGGCCTTCGTCGGGTTTCTCGCAGTGGTGCCTCGGGCCTCCGCCATCACGTACGTGTCGGGGTTCATCACGGTCGATACGACATGGGGCATGACGGACACCGTCTACGTTATCCGTGGCCACGTCACGGTCGTTCCTGGAGTCACGCTCACGATCACCCCGGGCACCGCGGTCCGATTCGAACCGGGAATGGCCCTCTACATCCGGGGACGACTGAACGCGAACGGGATGTCGAACACCCCGATCCAGTTCGTCGCTAATCAGACGTCCATCCCGATGCCCTGGTACGGGGTCCAGTTCAATGCGAGTTCGGGGGGCTCCATTAGCTGGTCCACCTTCGACCGCGGTGACCGCGCGGTGGCGGCGATCGACAGCTCGCCCAGTCTCACGTTCAACACGGTTCGGTCCGCGGGCATCGCCTTCCTCTTGGTGCGCTCGAACGCCATGGTCAGCGACAACGTGATCCAGCGGGCGTCCGTGTACGGTATCCAGATGAACCAGTCCAACGCCCAGATCACGCGGAACACGATCAACGGCACGTTCGCCGGAATCGAGGCGGAGTACCAGGGGTCCCCCATCATCTCGAACAATGTGATCATGAACTCCACCGGTTCCCTCGCCCTGGGCATCTGGCTGCGGAACGGCGTCGCAGGGTCCATCTTCGGCAACCAGATCAACGGGGTTCGAGGGCTGATCGGTGCGAACTCCGCGATCCCTGGAGGCGCGGGGTCCCCCGGAGGAGCGGCATTCGGGATCCTCGTCAGCGACTCCCCGTCCGCGACGGTCATCGGGAACACCGTGGATACCGTCCTCGGCGGGCGTGGGGGGAACGGGGCGGAGAACCCTGGCGGCCGCGGGGGGAACGGCGCCGAGGGAGGGTTTTCCGCGGGCATCGCGATCGCGAACACTCCGTCGATTGATCTGGAATTCAACACGGTCCGCTCCCTCACCGGCGGGCGCGGCGGGAACGGGGGCGGAAACCCGACGACCACGGATGGCGGCGCCGGCGGGGCCGGGGCCTCGGCGATCGGCTACTACCTCGTGTCCGCCTCGACGACGACGTACGCGTTCCTGAACACCGCAGACGGGGTGAACGGCGGGGGCGGAGGGAATGGCGCGATTGGAAGTTCCACCGATGGATCCGGAGCCGTTGCGGGGGACGCCACGGGGTTCTCCCTCTGGAACGAGGCGAGCCCCGACATCAGCGGCAGCACGCTCCAGAACATCCGCGGGGGGGCGGGCGGTAACAGTAGCGCAGTGGGAACGGGGCGCGGACCGGGGGAGGGAGCCGGCGACGCATCCGGAATCGTCGCCTACGGAGCCCGCGGTCAGGATACGATCTACCACTCCAACACGATCTCCGCGGTGCGAGGCGGCGTCGGAGGTCGGGGACAGGCGTCGGGGGGGAGCGGTGGGAACGCCACCGGGATCCTCGTCCTCGGCAACGACGACGGCACGTTCAACTGGACGTCCGCGACCTCGAATCAAATTCAAAGCATCACGGGCGGGGCCGGAGGATCCGGTTTCCGCCGGGGTGGGGATGGAGGCGACGCCGGCGCGATCACGATGGTCCTCTCCTCATGGTACACCGCGTCGAACTATCTCGCGTCGATACAAGCGGGCGCGGGCGGGGACGCCACCGGGGGTCTCGGGGGAGGAAAGGGCGGGGACGGCGCGGGCCTGACCGCGGCCTTGGTCATCCAGGGCTCCTCGCAACGGGACACGGTAAGCTCTGTGAAGAAGGGCGATGCCGGCGCGGGACCACCCGTCAAGGTCTCCTATGGAACCGGCGTGTTGATGGCGGGAAACCAAACGACAACGACGCGGCTCACCGTCGACAACGGCACGATCCAAGGCGTCGGCGACCGTGATTTCTGGGTCTCGAGCTATGGGGAGGGCACGACGATCAACACCCCCTTCAATGGGGCGAAGATCGAGATCGAGGCCGCGGGGAATCTCACCGTCAAGAATTACCTCGGCGTCCATGTCTACTGGTCGGACGGGTTCACCTTCGTGAGCGGCGCGACGATCGTCGTGGACGATGAGGGGACGCCGATCTGGAACTTCGTGTCCGCCTCTGGCGACGAACAGTGGCTTCTCGCGACGGACCGTGTCTACATTCAGTCCAACATCGCGACGGACAACCGGACGGACGTGGCGGTCACGTATGGCTCGGAAACGTTCGCGAACAACCCCCGCAGCGTGGACATGGCGACGACGCACACGGAGTCGTTCGTGATGCTCGACACCACGCCCCCCACGTCCCAGGCGAACGCGCTCCCCGCCTACGAGAACACGTGGAACTTCATGGTCTCGTACACGGCGTCGGACGGAAGCGGGAGCGGGCTGGGGAATATCACGCTCTATTACAAGTGGAACGGGGGCGGGTGGATCCCGTTGGCCACCCAACCTGCGCAGCCGTTCGGATTCTTCTCTTTCACGGCGAGCGGCGACGGAGTGTACGAGTTCGCCACCGTCGCGGACGACATCGCGGCGAACACCGAGGCTGGGCCGAGCGCGAACGACACGTGGACGATCGTCGATACGGTCCGTCCCGGATCCCACGTGAATCCTCTCCCGACGTACGAGAACACCCTATCCTTCCTGGTCACCTGGGCTCCCGACGCGGGCGTGACGGACATCGCCAGCTACAGTATCCAATACAACCGCGGATCCGGATGGATTACGTGGCTCACGGGCACGACGCTGACGTCGAGCACGTTCACCGCGACGACGAACGCGGTGTACCAGTTCCGATCAAAGGCGACGGATAACGCGGGAAATGTCGAGACTGTGCCCGCCACGAACGACACGTGGACGATCGTGGACACGTTCGCACCCTTCACGCGCACCGAACCCCTGCCGGTCTGGCAGACGTCGTCGAGTTTCTTGGTCCAGTGGAGTTCCGAGTCGACGGATACCGCCACGTTCCGCATCCAGGTCAAGGACAACAGCGGCGCATGGACGGACTGGGCGACGGTCCCCGTGACGACGACCTCCGGCACGTACACCGGGGCCCAGGATGGCCACACGTACCAGTTCCGATCCATCGGCACGGATTGGGCGGGGAACGTGCAGACCCCGTCCTCCGGGAACCAGTCGTGGACCATCGTCGACCTCACCTCGCCCGACTCGGCGGTGGCCGCCCTCCCGCAGTACGAGATCGTTCTCCAGTTCACCGTCTCGTGGGGCCCTGTATCCGGGACCACGGACATCGTCTCGTACACGCTCGAGGTCAGCGAGAACGGGGGTCCGTGGACCCAAGTCTCCGGCGCCGTCTCCACGACGCTCACATCGACGAGCTACGTCGGCGTCGACGGGCACCGGTACGCGTTCCGGACGCTCTCCAGGGACCGGGCGGGGAATGCTGAGCAGGCACCCGCCGGTAACGACACGTGGACGATTGTCGATGTCACCCGCCCCGTCGTGGTCGTCGGGTCTCCTCGCGGCGCGGGTACGAACCTGACCCCGACGATCGTTGTGACGTTCAGCGAACCGATGAACCGCGCCTCGGCGGAACAGGCGTTCACGATCACCCCGGACATGAACGGTGCGTTCTCGTGGAGCGCGGATTCCCGCGTGATGACGTTCGTCCCGGACCGGTCGTTGCAGGGCGGGACGGACTACTTCGTCTCCATCGATTCCAGCGCCCGCGACGTTGCGGGGAACTCGATGCCGGGGCCATATCCGTTCCAGTTCGCGACCGGGTCCACCTCCCTCGGGGGCGGCGGCGGTGGTGGGGGCGCCGGGGATTGGATCTGGCTCATCGGGGTCCTGATCGCGGGGGCGCTCGTGGGCCTCTTCCTGTTCCTCTTCATGCGCCAGCGGTCCGCCGCCACGAGCGCCGCCGGTGCGGAGAAGCCCAAGGAGGACGCGGTGATCGACGACGTGTTCCTCCTGTACAACGATGGGCTCCTGATCAAGCACGAGACCCGCCGCCTCAAGCCGGACGTGGACTCCGACATCTTGAGCGGGATGCTCACGGCGGTCCAGCAGTTCGTCAAGGACTCCTTCCGCTCCGAGGACGCGGAGCTGAACGAGATGAAGTTCGGCCAGATGCACATCCTCCTCGGTCGGGGGAAGTGGCTCATCCTTGCCGCGATCATCGGCGGTGACGGCTCGGAGGCCTTCACGAAGCAGATCCAGTTGGCCATCGAGGACATGGAGAACCACCATTGGGACCAGCTGGAGTCCTGGAACGGGGACATGACGATCGCGAGGACCTTCGGGCCGTACGTGAAGAAGTTGATCCGCGGGGAGTACGCGACTGCCACGTACGCGCCAAAGCCTTAATCCGGCTGGGGCCTTGCGCGACGAGGACTGGGGTGCATGGTCCAAGACCACGGCTTCTACCTTGACGGGAAATGGGTGGACCCGAAGGGCCGGAAACGGTTCGAGACGAGCAACCCCGCCACCGGAGAGACCCTCGCGACGTTCCCCCTCGGGACGAAGGACGACGTCGCCGCCGCGGCGAAAGCCGCGAAGGCCGCGTTCGACAAGTGGAAGAAGACGCCTCCCCCGAGGCGCGGGGAACTCCTCCTCGAGGCCGCTCGTATCTTCCGAAAGCGAAAGGAGGATCTCGGTCGTCTCGTCACCGCGGAGATGGGGAAGGTCATCGCCGAGGGACTCGGCGACGTCCAGGAGGCGATCGATTTCTTCGAGTACGCGGCGGGGGAGGGCCGCCGGATGGCTGGCGAGACCGTCCCCTCGGAACTCCCGAACAAGATGTGCCTCACGATTCGCATGCCGGTCGGACCTGTCGGCCTCATCACGCCCTGGAACTTCCCGATCGCAATTCCGAGCTGGAAGTCGGGAGCGGCCCTCATCGCGGGTTGCCCGATCGTATTCAAGCCCTCCTCTCTGACACCTTTGTGTGGCGCAAAATTCGTCGAAGTCCTCGACGAGTCGGGGTTCCCGCCCGGCGTGGTGAACCTGCTCACCGGCAACGGATCGGTTGTTGGAGACGGGATTGTCGCGCACCCGAATGTCCGCGCGGTCTCCTTCACCGGAGGCATCGACACCGGGAAGAACGTCTATGAGGCCGCCGCGAAGAAGATGATCAAGGTCGGCCTCGAACTCGGAGGAAAGAACGCGATTCTTGCGATGGACGATGCGAGCCTCGACCTCCTCATGGACGGCGTGATGTTCGGGGCCTTCGGGACCGCGGGCCAGCGGTGCACCGCAGCCTCACGACTGATTGTCCACGCAAAGGTGTACGATCAAGTCGTCGACGAGCTGGTCGCGCGGGCGGAGAAGCTGCGCGTCGGCGACCCGATGAACCCGAAGACGGACATGGGTCCCGTCGCCTCCGCAGACCAGGAGAAGAAGGTCCTCGAGTACATTCATGTGGGAGTCAAGGAGGGCGACGAGTTGCTTACTGGCGGGGAGAAGCTGACGGGGGGTTCGTACGACAAGGGCTTCTTCATCCAACCCACGATCTTCAAGGTGGACCGCACGTCTCGCCTTGCCACAGAGGAGATCTTTGGACCCGTGTTGAGCGTCCTGAAGGCGAAGGACTACGACGACGCCGTCTCGATCGCGAACTCTGTGAAGTACGGGCTGAGCTCATCGATTTACACGAACGATCTCCGCCTTGCGTTTCGAGCGATGAACGATCTCGAGGCGGGAATTACGTACGTGAACGCGCCGACGATTGGCGCGGAGGTTCAGCTGCCGTTCGGCGGGACAAAGGAGACGGGGCCCACGGACACGCGCGAGGCAGGGTCGACCGCATTGGAGGAGTTCACGTACTGGAAGACAGTGTACGTGGACTACAGCGGGCGATTGCAGAAGGCGCAGATCGACACGCAGCGAATTGTTGGTGGATGAGGCCCGCCACACCGCGTCGAATGGATCAACGGACCGCGAGGAGGATACGGTCCTCAAGCTCCTGCCAGACAACCTCCACGTCTCGGAACCCCGCCCGGCGCAGCGCTCGTTCGTGGAAATCGAGCGGGATCAGGTCCGAGGCCCCGTGCGGTTTTGAGAACCGCGACTTCCGTTCGCGAAACTCCGCCTTGAGGGCGGATTCCTTCTCGAGATCCCTCCACCATCGTCTCCACGGAGCCCACTCCGTCTGGAGGGACTTCCCGCCAAACCGGTGCCGCCGGATCCCCTCGACGAGACGTCGGAGATTCCGGCGCTTCGCCTCCCATGGTAGAATGTCGCCGTTCAAAAACACCCCGCCGGCCCGGAGAAGTTCCCCGATGTCGTAGTAGAGTCTGCGCAGACGGACCGGGCTTAGCCAATGGAGGGCGGTCGTGCTCAGTCCGGCGTCGAAATGTCGGTTCCGAAGCTGGGTCGTCCAGCCGCGCGCGCCGAGGTCCGCGTCAATCCACGTGATCCGGTCCCTCAGTCCCCGAAGGGCTCCCTGGCCGATGCGCAGGACCACGGGATCGAAGTCGACCGCGACGACGCGCGCCGCGGGGAATCGCCGGAGGAGCCGGGCCGAAAGGGATCCCGGCCCGCATCCCAAGTCGAGCGCCGTGAATCGTCGCGGGAGCCAAGCCTCGAGGACGTCGAACATCGCATCGAACCGGCGCTCGCGGTTCGGGTTGAAGCTCTCCTGCTGCTTGTCCCACCGCGCCAGCCACTTCGCGTAGTCCAGTTCGGGAGCTTGTCGCGCCATCTACTCCGGAATGCCACCGCCAACTACAAAGCTGCCGACCGACGAGCGCGTGTCTCCGCGAGTCTCGGAGTTTGCGATTTCTTTTGCAGATCCACTTTGTACCGCGCGATCCGGTTGTGCTCCCGGAACCCCGCCCTCTCGTACACCCGCCGAGCCTTGCCGTTGTCTGCCTCCACCATGAGGTACATCACTGGGAATCCGGCCGCTCGCGCCTGCCCGATTGCGGCCCGGACGAGCCGGAGCCCGATGCCCCGGTTCTGGAAGTCCGGATGGACGTGCAGCTCGTTCAGCTCCGCCCACCTCGTGACCCCGCGGTCGAACCAGGCCGGCTCGAACGCGGGCCCCCACAGGACGAACCCAACCGCGCAGCCACCGACGTCCGCCACCGTGAGCTGCCCCCCGCCGAAATGGACCGCGTTGTCCACGAAGAACATCGGGTAGATCCGGCAGAGGTCCGCAGCGTCGCGGACGCGGAAGGGTCTAAGCCTTGCCCGGGAGGCCTTCGGTCGTGTCATGTCGCGTACATACCACGTCCCTTGGCGGCGGGTATGGGGCCGGACTACGAAAGGTTTTCCTGGGCCGGAATTTTTCCCGCCAAGCCGGACGGCGAAACGCACGCAAACGGCGGAACTGGTCGATTTCGCCGGAGCCTATGACGGGGGCAGGGAGTCTTACTGGGGGCCACACACAAGCTCGATGTGCATGCCGTCGCGGAGGACAAGGGAGTAGGAGGGCGAAACCTCCGCCCCATTGACAACCATCCTGACTCGGTGTCCCTGCTGGGCCACATGGCCTAGGACCTGCTGACCATCGAAAGTCTGTCCCCAGATCTGGAAGAATTCGCCAAGGGTGTACTCTCGCGTAACCCGAGACTCGACATGGATCGTTCCCGCGGTGTCATGGGTATGGAGGGGAGCCATTCCCTTCATCCCGTCGGGCATGTCCTGCATCATGGAGTACTCGTCCAGAGAATGGTCCCGCCACAGGCTCGGGTCAATGCCGATGTTAGTGGGAATCGCAACTGCATTGCCGTCGATCGTTATCCGAAGCTGCGGGTGCCAATGGATGGGCCCCCCGCCGCCGGTTGACAAGAGGGGATATGCGGCGATGACCGCTCCCGCGAGGAGAGCGATCGCTAAGGCGATGACTAACGCGGAACGCTTCACGTGGAATCCCTCGGGGGGGTTCCTGCGTTTCTCCCCGATGATCCGTAGATCGTCCGCCGAGATACCGAGAGCAGGCTTTTGCCTCGGATGCACATTGGCAACGTGGCGCTCTAGATTCTCAAGCTTGACGGCGACGCCGCAAGCGGGGCACTTCCGCAATGCCATTATTCCTGTTCCATATCTGAGAGGCGGATATAAGGGGTTTCCGGAGGAGTCGGAGAAGCCCGACCTTCTGCGTGCTGACTCTAGGCCCTACCATAACGCTGTGAAGAAGCTCGACGGACGATACGAGTCGTCCCATGGGAGCATCGGAATTAATAGAACAGAAGCCTAAGGCGCGTACCAGGCGGCATACCAATAGTAGATCAGATACACGCCCGCAACGATTAGAACGGCGGCGGACACCTTCTTGATGACCTCCGTATAGCGGTTCATCTTCTTCACTGCCGCCTGTCCCACGGTCGCGAGCACGACCGTGATTGCGCCCATCAGGGCGAGGACGACGGCCGCATACACAGCGAGGACTGCGACTCCGGCCGCGAAGCCCCCGAGCACCGTCGCGCCCAACACTGCGGCGATGAAGGGTGGCGCAACGCATCCAAAGCCCGCCGCGCCGTACCCCACCCCATATGAGAAGAGCTTCCCCTGGACGGTCCGCGCCTCGTTGGGGGTCCAGTTTGGAAAGAGCCTCTGACGAAGGCTCCGGAAGGGATTCACGAGCCAGTTGTACTGGACTGCGGTGAACATGACCGCGCCCATGACGATGAGGAGACCGCCCACGAGCGCCTGGAGCGGAGGCACGTACGCGGCCGCAACGCCCGCGGTGAGGACGAGAACGCCGGCGATGATGCCGTATACAAGAATGATCCCGAAGGACGAGAGCATCCCCGCGATTACGGCCCTGCGTTTCGTCATGGTGCCCTGCGCCTTCGCATCGAGGGTCAGGAAGAAGGCCATGTAGCCCGGCAGCAACGGGAAGGAACAGGGGGAAAAGAACGACGCGACCCCCGCGATCGCGGCGAGCGCAAAGATGCTTACCTGCTGGAGGTCGATCGCGGGAGCCTTGCCCTGCAGCGCCAGCGCGATTGTTGCATCGAGGTCGTTCCGGAGCCCAGTCTCCTGTCCCGGAGACATCCCTCGCTTCAACCAGATGATGTACCCGTTCTGATCCACGAGGAACAGGTAGACGACAGCGTCCACGCTGTACAGCGTCTGCACGGCGGCGGTGTCCCGGGCCACATGCCAGGGGATAAGCGTGTCCGGACTCTGTGTGTAGGTCCGGAGGGAGGCGTCCGTGTCGACGCTCGCGAAGATGTCGATGGAGATTCCGTCGAAGACGCCCCGGTGTGCGTTGTAAATGTCCACGAGGACGGGGCGGGCAAGTTCACAAGAGGCGCACCTCTCGTACATGAAGTCCAGGAGAACAATCGTCCCGCGGAAGTCCGAAAGGCGGAGTGGGCTCCCGTAGATGTCCGTCAGGGTGAAGTCGGAAGCCATCGACGTTGCGGCGAGGGGTGTGGACATTCCGATAGCCAGCACGAGGAACACGAAGGCCGCCCACAGAACGAAGGTCCAGCGCCGGGGCGCCCCTCTCGCCCGCTTCACAGACGTTCCATACCTTTGCGTTGTATTTATTGGATTCGACGGAAGCACGGTTCCACAGGTGACCCGGAAAGTCTATTATGGGAACGAACCAATCGGCGATTGATGGGTTCGAGGGGGCTCGCTTTCCTCATTCTCCTGGTCGCCCTCGTGGCCGTAGTGCCCATCACTTCTCGGGCGGTGAACCCAACTATTTCGAATGTGACGTGGACCCCGTGGGTTCCCGCACACGGTGAGTACGTGACCGTCGAGGCGGACGTGTCAAGCCCTGGAGGCCCGCCAAACGTCACCGCATCTTGGTGCGTCCTCCCGCCGTTCACGTGCATCCCGTTCATGATGCTGGACCCGGAAGGCGATGGTCGGTACACGAGCGCACC
>Ga0066710_100007827_pt1 | contig 10279 bp, 10 predicted proteins | sample GraSoiAngelo_159_FD_79666 | JGI IMG/M metagenome (GOLD analysis project Ga0066710, IMG submission 79666) | Grasslands soil microbial communities from the Angelo Coastal Reserve, California, USA - 14_1009_16_40cm | ecosystem: Environmental > Terrestrial > Soil > Grasslands | place: USA...
CGCCGCGACGCCCAACGAGGCGAAGCTGTGTCGGGGCGCCCAAGTGGTCCTCGTCGTCGGCTGCAACTCCGCCGGCCAGGCCGCCGCCTTCGTCGCCGAACATGCGCGCAAGGTGCTGCTGCTGCTCCGCGGCGATGACCTGTACAAGAACATGTCCAGCTACCTGGCACAGCGGATCGAGCGGACCGCGAACGTCGAGTTATTGTGCAACACGACGATCCGGCGGATGCACGGCGACGGCCACCTTGCCGGCGTCGAGATCTTCAACAATAAGACGGGCGACGAGCGCACCGTAGAAACGCCGGCGGTGTTCAGTTTCATCGGCGCCGTGCCGCGGACCGATTGGCTGCCCACGGAGGTCGAGAGAGACGCCAAGGGCTTTGTCCAGACCGGCCCGGCGTTGGCGAAATCCCCCCACTGGACCGCGCGTCGGCAACCGTTCCTGCTGGAGACCAGCCGCCCCGGCGTGTTTGCTGCGGGGGACGTGCGCTCCGGCTCGGTCAAGCGAGTCGCTTCCGCCGTGGGCGAGGGCGCCATGGCCGTTCAGTTTGTGCACGAGTATCTGAAGGAGATGTGAGAAGGTCAGACTGTCGCGCTTCATCGCAATGAGAACTCAGTCGCAAGGAAAACCGCCATGGCCCCACACGCCTGCCCGCATGTCAAGCAGATCCGGCCGGTCACGCCCACCTCCGACGGCTGCGAAGAGTGTCTTACGATCGGGGACCAGTGGGTGCACCTTCGGCTCTGCCTGACGTGCGGCCACGTCGGCTGTTGCGACTCCTCCAAGAACAAACACGCGACGAAGCATTTCCACGCGACCGGCCACCCCGTCATCAAGTCCGCCGAGCCTGGCGAAAGCTGGGTCTGGTGCTACGTGGACGAGATCATGTTCGACTCCGTGTAAGACCAGTGGACGGGCGGAAACACGGACGCACAACCATAATGCCTGGGGAACGAATATGGCCGAGATGTTGGATTGCCTGGTGAGCTATTGCAGCGAGGACACCAACGCGGAGGGGCTGCCGCGTCGCTACCTCGCCTATCACGTTGTCGCCGGCCCCGGGCCAACTCCTGGTGCCGGGGTCGCGAGCATCACGCCGTTGGCGGCTTACGACGAGAACGTGATCTGCGAGACCTGCGAGCGAGTTCTTGCCGTCAAGGCGGGCGGACCCGCCGCCGCCATGGAAGAGGCCCTACTCTACATGAACGCCTACCACGAAGGCGATCGCCTCCGGAGGGTTCAGTCCGAAGTCCACAGCTCTCCTACCCGGACCGATGGCGAAGGAGGTTAAGCTTGGAGGCATGCTGCCGCTTTCACTGGGCAGGAGGCCCGAGCTATGGACGGACGCCCCTTCAGGGCGGAAGAGAGGCAAGCGAGACGATCTCCTTAGCCGGCAAGGGTCGTGTGCAACCCAGGCGTGAAACGTTTTAGAGGAGCAGGTGGCATCATGTGTTTCGAGAATCGTCGTTTGTTGTTAGTTGCTTGCGTGGCCCTGGCTTTGACAACCCCAGCGCCGGCCGGCAGCCAGCGAAAGCCGGCAGACGAGAAGTCCGACGCGAAGATCACCTACGTCGAAGACCTCGTCTACGGGCGGGTTCAGGCCCTCGGGCGTGGCACTCCGGCTCGGCCGCACGGCGGTCGCGGCTCGATGTTCGCCAGCGCCCCTCGCAGGTGATGTCGGCTTAAACGCTCATCAGCGGTCGCCGATCTCTCGCTGCGATGCGACGGCAGCGTTCATCCGGGTCTTCTTCGATTCGGGGTTGCAGCAATTTCGCGATCAATCCGGTCCAGCCGGTCTGATGGGAGGCGCCGACGCCGCTGCCGTTGTCGCCGTGGAAATACTCGTGAAAAAGCAAATGGTCGCGGAAGTGTGGATCGCTCTGGAGTTTTTCTTTGTCTCCGAAAACGGCTCGGCGACCACGCTCATCGCGAATAAAGACGCGCGTTAGACGTTTGCGCAATTCGATGGCGATCTGGCAGATTGTTAGGTGCTTTCCAGAACCCGTCGGGCATTCGATCTTGAAGTCGTCGCCATAGTAATGGTGGAACTTCTGCAAGGATTCGATGATCAAGTAGTTAACCGGAAACCAAATGGGTCCGCGCCAGTTCGAGTTGCCGCCGCACAACCAAGAATTCGATTCCGCCGGTTCATAACGGAGGGAATATGCCTGGCCGGACGCCCAGAAAATGTAAGGTCGATCGCGATGGACCTTGGAGAGGGAGCGGACGCCGTAATCGGACAGGAACTCCGTCTCATCCAGCATGCGCAACAGCAACTTCTTCATGCGATGGCCGCGAAGCAGCGAGAGCAGCCGGCGCTCGCCGCGTCCTGGTTCTTCCCAGCGCGACACCAAGTTTGCCAAATCGGGCCGGTGCTTCAGAAACCAAGTCAAGCGGCGCTTGAATTCGGGGACTTGTTCGAGCAACTCCGGCTCCAGGATCTCGACCGCAAACAGCGGAATGAGGCCGACCATCGAGCGGACTTTGAGTTTCTGCATTCGGCCGTCGGGAAGGTTCAATTCGTCGTAGTAAAATTGATCCTCCTCGTCCCACAACCCGATCCCCTTGTCATCGCCGCCGATGTTGGTCATGGCCTGAGCGATCGTCAGAAAGTGCTCGAAGAACTTGGTCGCAATGTCCTCATAGACATGATTGTGCACGGCCAACTCAAGAGCGATGCGCATCAAATTGAGGCAATACATCGCTATCCAGGACGTGCCATCGGCTTGATTGATGAAGCCACCGCCCGGCAACGGCTTGCTGCGATCGAAGATGCCGATGTTGTCGAGTCCCAGGAAGCCGCCCTGAAAGATGTTGCGCCCCTCGGTGTCTTTGCGATTCACCCACCAGGTGAAATTCAACATGAGCTTGTGGAAGACACGTTCCAGAAAGGCCAGGTCGCCGCAACCGCCATGCTTCTTTCGATCGATCGTGAATACACGCCACGTCGCCCATGCGTGCACCGGAGGATTTACGTCGCCAAATTCCCATTCGTACGCTGGAAGCTGGCCATTGGCGTGCATGTACCATTCGCGTGTCAAGAGCACGAGTTGGTCCTTGGCGAATTCCGAATCGATCAGTGCCAACGGGATGCAGTGGAAAGCCAGGTCCCATGCGGCGAACCATGGATATTCCCACTTGTCGGGCATGGAGATGATGTCGGCGTTCTTAACGTGTGTCCACTGGCTGTTCCGGCCATGGCGACGCTGGCTGGGCGGCGGCGGTTGAGCCGGGTCCCCTTTTGACCAGACGGGCACATCATAGCAGTAAAACTGCTTACTCCAGATCATGCCGGCGAAGGCTTGGCGCTGAACACGTCGCGCGTCCGCATCGATAAGGCCGGCCTGGAGTTCGGCGTAAAACGCATCCGCATCGCTGCGCCGCTTTTGCAAAACGTCATCGAATGCGAAGAATGGATCCCCTGGGGACTCCTTGGTCAAACGCAAACGTATCCGGACCGAGCCATGCGGCGGGACTTGCAACTGATAGTATGCCGCCGCTTTGGTTCCGACCCGATTGGGATTCACCGCGTCGTCCCGGCCGTGAACGACGTAATCGTGAAATGCATCCTTGAAATAGCCTGCTACGCCATTCACATGGAAGAGCCGCTGTGTGTTCGTTTCGTTGTCGCAAAACAGCAACGTCGGCGCGCCTTCAGCAAGCAACTGATAGGTGCCGAGTTCGTCATGCTTTACCTCAATCCCAATTGCGTCTTGCAAACGCAGGTCCGCTATTTGCAATCCGCAATTCTTCGGCGTGCCCTTCCACGACCAGGTATTCCGGAACCACAGTTGCGGCAAGACATGGATCTCGGCGTTCTCCGGGCCGCGGTTATGGACGGTGACGAGCAGCAACAGGTCGTCAACCGACGCCTTGGCATATTCGACGAAGACATCGAAGTAACGGTCATCGTCGAAGAGGCCGGTCTCGAGCAGTTCGAACTCGGGCTGCTCCCTGGTGCGTCGCTGATTTTCTTCCATGAGCCGACGATAGGGGAATTCTCGGTGCGGATACTTGTAGAGCATTTTTAGGTAGGAATGCGTCGGAGTGGCATCGAGGTAGTAGTAAAGTTCTTTGACATCTTCGCCGTGATTGCCTTCGCCGTTGGTCAGGCCGAATAGACGCTCCTTGAGAATAGGGTCGCGTCCATTCCACAGCGCGAGGGCCAGGCACAGGCGTTGCTCATTGTCGCTGATGCCGGCGATGCCGTCTTCGCCCCAGCGGTAGGCCCGGCTGCGTGCGTGACTGTGCGGGAAGTATTGCCAGGCGTCGCCGTCGGCGCTGTAGTCTTCGCGAACGGTTCCCCATTGCCGTTCACTGAGATAGGGACCCCATTTGCGCCACGGGGCCTGTTGCTCTCTTGCTTCCTGAAGCCGGCGATTTTCGGCGTTCATGGATGGCTCCGATTATGGCTCCGACCGAGTTGTTCCTTTGCGGCTGCCACCACGCGATCAGGCTCGAAACCATATTTACGTTGCAGCTCTTTGAGCGGGGCCGATGCTCCAAAGGTCTTCATGCCGATCACCTGGCCCACGGCGCCGACGTAGCGCTCCCACCCCAAGGTCGAGGCTTGTTCTATGGCAACGCGGGCGATCACGCTCGGTGGCAGCACGCTTTCGCGGTATGCGCTTTGTCGCCTCATCTGCCGGCCGTCACGGACTGATTTGGGAATTCGCCGTCTTGCGATCAGAGGGGGCGAGCCAAAGGCGGAACCCTCCCAAAAACGCATTGGCGTTGTCGCCGGCCCGGCAGCCCGGCGGCAAGTCTTGCAAGAGCCTGATGTTGCCGCCGCCAAGGACCACGTCGTCGGGCTGGAGTGCGGCGATCAGCCTGGCAACCACGTCGGCAACGCATTTCCGCCACTTCTTTTTGCCTTTTCGATCCAGACCGCGTTGGCCCACGTAGTCCTCGAAGGTCCCCTTCCTGTAAGGAAGATGCCCCAGCTCCGTGGGCTCGACGATTCCATCGACGATCATGGCGGCTCAGGCCGGTGCCCAAGCCCAGGAAGAGCATTCGGCCCCCCAACGCTTGCATGGCGGCATCATTGATCAGGTTGACGGGGCAGCCAAACGCGGCCTGAAAGTCGAAGCTGACCCAGCCTGAGCCGAGATTGTGCGGCTCCCCAATCGGCCGGCCTCGCAGCACTGGACCGGGATAGCCGATCGACACCGCATCGTACCTCCAATCGGCAGCAAGTTCCTTGACCTTGGCAACCATCTGCTCGGCTGTCAGCGTGGGCCCGGAAGGAAATCGTCGCGATTCCTCCTGTCCGGTTGCGAGGATCTTCACGTGACTTCCGCCGACATCAATGACCAAAACATTCATGGAGCGGCTCCGGTCCTCAGTGTTGCACATGGTGCGTGTCGTTCCACAGTGTGCTACCTCGACAGACTCCACGCGGTCTCACCGCGGCAAGCCAGGAAGATTTCCGGCAACGTCGGCTGCATGCCCCGCCTCTAGACCCCGCCAGCCGCCAGCGCGATCATCGATCAAGCGCTCGGCCTCCGGCGGTCCCCACGTTCCGGCGGCGTAGTTGGGAAATTGGGGCGGCGAGGAGGCGTGCCACGCCTCCAGGATTGGCGTCACGAATTCCCAGGCGGCCTCCAGTTCGTCGGAACGCATGAACAGCGTCGCATCGCCGCGCAGCGCGTCCAGAAGTAGGCGCTCGTATGCTTCGGGCAACTCCGCGTGAAACGAATTGCCGTAATCGAATTCGAATTCCACCGGATGCAAATCCAGTTGCATGCCCGGGCGCTTAGCCGAGAACGACAGGCTGATTCCCTCATCCGGCTGGATGCGAAAAACCAATACGCTCGGCTTCGCTTCCCCCAGATCACAGAAATCGCCTGCGCATTCCACGGTGCGAAACAATTGCATTGGCGGCAGCTTGAACTGCACGGCAATCTCGGTGACGCGCCGCGGCAGCCTTTTGCCTGTCCGCAGAAAGAACGGCACCCCGGCCCAGCGCCAGCTCTCCACGGATGCCCGCAAGGCGACGAAAGTTTCCGTGTTCGAAGCGCGTTCCACCGCGTCCTCATCGCGATATGCTCGCACCGAATGATCGCCGATGCTCCCTGCCGCGTACTGACCTCGCACAACGTGACGGATAACGTCGGACCCAAGTAACGGCATCAGGTTGCGGAAGACTTTGAGCTTGGCATCGCTGATGTCTCCCGACTTGAGCGTCGCCGGTGCGTCCATCGCGACCAAAGCCAGTAGCTGCAGCATGTGATTTTGCACCACGTCGCGCAGCGCGCCGGCGTGATCGTAAAAGGCCCCGCGCCGGCCCTCCATGCCGACCGTTTCCGCGACCGTGATCTGGATGTGGTCCACGTGCTCACGATGAAAGAGCGGCTCGAAGATGGCGTTGCCGAAGCGAAACGCCAGCAGATTTTGCACCGTCTCTTTGCCGAGATAGTGGTCGATCCGGTAAATTTGGTCTGGCCGAAGAAAACGCAGGAGATCGCGGTCGAGTGCCACCGCACTGGCGAGATCGTGGCCGAACGGCTTCTCAATGACGACGCGCGCCCAGGGGCGTTCCTGTTCGCGGCGAATGAGTCCCGCGCCCGCCAAGCCTTCCACGATGGAGCGGAAGAACTCCGGGTCGGTTGCAAGATAGAACAGGCGATCGCCGGACAGGCTTTTCTGTCGTTCCAGCTCGTGCAGCCGCTCCCCCAGTTCCTTCATGCCCTCGGCAGTTGTGAAATCGGAACGCTGGTAGAACACATGGGCAAGGAAGTTCGAAGTGTCTTCGGCCGACGCCTTTTGGCGAAATTCTGCGAGGTCCTTTTGAACGTCGTCCCGAAACGCTTGATCGGTTTTGTCGCGCCGCCCGGTCCCGACAATGACGAATTCCGGTGGCAGATACTCGTTCTTCAGAAGGCCAGCCAAAGCTGGGAGCAGTTTTCGGCCGGCAAGATCACCGGTCGCTCCGAACAGAATCAACGTGAACGGCTCCGGCGCTTTCACTCTTGGAACGAACGGGGAGTCGTGCGAACGACCGCCGATTTCGGGCCGGACTACGGTTGCCGTGGTCATGATGATTGCCCTCAATGAAGTTATTCGGCAGCTGGCGCTGGGCGAATCCGCGGGTTTGCGACAGCGTCCGCGTTCGCAGCACCAAGGCCATGGGGAGCCTGGCGACGCGATAAGTTAGATGCTGTGCTTTCGCTTCAGTTTCTGGCATAGGAGTCTCTGGCTCTCTTCGTCCCCGGCACCTTCCCAACGAACTTCACCGCCGGCTGATGCTCACGGCTTGATCGGCAGCGCCATCTGGCTATTTCGCTCGCCCCGGATCACTTTCGAGCCTTCCCCCGTCAACCGCAAGTACCAGTCGGACGGGAAGCCGTGGTAAGTCTCGAAGCGGGCTTGCGTGGGTGGCCTGTTGCTGACCTTGAAGATGGCCGTGGCCTCGTCCACTTCATCGAACATGGCGACGGAGACCATCTCCACGCCGAGGTCCGCTGCCGTAACGAATTGTCGCCAATAGAACTCCCCGCCCAACCGGGAAATCGTAGCGCTCGCAGCGTCCTTGCCCTTGAGGTGCGTCCACCCGAATCCCGGATAGATGACAGGAAGGTAGGCCATCCCGCTCCTCTTGGCTTCGGCGAGGTCTTCCTTCCAGGAACCCGTAGCAGCGTGCTTCTGATCCTTCACTTTCACGACGTTGCCCACGTTCCACGGGCTGATTACGTCGAACCGGCGGAACGCCTTGGCCCATTCAACGTCCTTCTCAGCCCGCCACTCCCACTGACAACCGCCGACGAGCGTGGCCCCGTACTTCTTGTCGGTCTTGAAGAAGTCGATGATCCGCTGGGCGAGGGCCGGGCCGAAGCGGTCGCTGTAGAAGCCCCACACGAACACCACCGGCTTGCCGCCGTGGTGCAGGTAGCGTCCATCCTGCGTCAGCTTTTCCTCGTCCACCAGCCGCTTCCAATCCCCGACCAGCAGATCGTAGAGCCGGTCCTTGGGGGCATCCGTCATGTCGTAGCACACGGCATAAACACGCCCCGTGGAGGCGGCGGACGCCCGGACGTGTTTGAGAACTCGGTCGGACGACGGGTTGGCGAGGTTGACCACGAACCTCTGCACGAACACGCCGTCGATCCCGTACTGCTCCATCCACTTGAAGTGACGCTCCACCGTCTTCGAGTGGGCCGAACTGAACAGGTGGGAGGGCTTGCCGTCCGGGTAAGTAAAGCCGGGGGCCGGGTACTTCTCCTCATCATCGAACTCCGTCAGATCGGGCCACATCTCGAACGTCACGGTGTCGGCTGTGATCTTCTTGGGGTTTCGGCTCCAGTGCTTCCAGCCTTCGTCCGCCGGGTCGCCCGGACAGCGGAACCAGCCCTGATACCCGCACAGGATCTTGTGCCGCAGGGTCGTGGCGTCGATGTCCGGCTTCTTCGTCCTCGGTTCATCGCTCTTGAGAGCGCCGGCGGGTAGGGCGACCCACAATGCCAGGAGCAGCACGCCGCCGATCCGGGCAAGCCGCTGACGTGAGGTCACGTGGTTCGGTTTGAGTCCGCTCATTGTCGAGCGCCTTTCTCGGCTCTTTCGGCCACCGTCAGCCTCGGCTCCGAGCCAGCGAGCGACCGCCCCGGCCCCTCATCGGCCCCCGGCCCAGCCTACGGTTGCGCTCATTCTATGGGCGGACTCCTTGTGAACCCTCCTGTGGCATCGTGGCCTGCCTTCTGGATACCTCCTTGCTCGACAGCAAGTTTGCCCGCATCGGCGCTCGGTTGAAGGTCACTGATCGACCGACTCGCCGCACTCGCACGGCAGGCGTCGTTTCCCTGGACGTACAGACCGACCGCAAGGGCCAGTTCTTCGAGATCGTCCGGCAGCCTGTGGTCGAAGCCGAGATCGCCGTCCTCGACGTGCGGCCAGCCGACCGCACTTGCTGCCCCTGGTCCGGGAGGGCAAGGACAAGAGCAGTTCCTCTGCGGCCACGACGAGCGGCACTGGTTCGTCGCCGGCATCCCTGAATCGGCCCGGTCGGCACTGTCCGGTAGGCCAAGGAAGCCCTCAAGCCCGCCGAGGTCCAGAGCTTGCAGCGCGAGATGAACTACCGCGGACGTGACTGCCTCGGAAGAGCCGGTGCAGCGAAGGCATAGGTCGCCCGCGGCTGTCGGAAAGCAGGTTATGTTTTCTGAACTATCTAGCGGCTCGAGGTTCGGAGAACCGGTGATGAACAGGCTGCCGCAGGCAGGTTGGCCGCCGAAGTGCCACTCGGCCGTGTCACGGTCCCAGGGACCACACCAGCAGAAACGATCGTGATAAACGAGTTGCCCGGAGCGCCGCACGGTCAAATCCTGAATCAACATCTTGAACTGAAATAGCTCGGAACCGTCGCCGCGCTCGTAGCGGCCCGCCAGATGTCTCCCCAGATCAGCGAGGCGTGGTCTTCGAGGTTGATGCTCACGCGCTGATAATAGCGAGCCGACTGGAACGGGATCGCCGGTCCGGGAAGCACGACCAATACCGCGCCGGAGGCGACAGTGATGTCCCATTGCTGGGTCGAGAAGCCGTTCAGGCATGGATGAATCCGCGTCGCAGATTGACCGGCGAGCACGGTACGAGTGCCGAGCCCGGCCGCGATCTGCACGAGCTGGGCGTCGCCGTCGAAGAGCCCCGCGGTCGGGTTCAGCAAGTAAAGAAGGGCGGGTTGGTCCCGGCCATACTCGAACGCCGGCAGGAGGTGGGGAGGGGGACTTGCTGATAGCAATCTCCGAGCCGAGTGCCGCTCGGGCCGCTCACAAGCTCGATTCGTGCTCCACCGATTCGCCCTGCTCCGTTCGCCGCCAAGTGGAATTGCTTCAATTCCGGAGGCGTCACGAAGTCCGTGGCCGTAATTCGAGTTGCCGGCGCACCCATTGCACCATCTCGTCCACGCCCGCGCCGGTCCGCAGGCTAATGAGAACAAACGGCCGGTCGCTCCGCATCTTCTTGCTGTCGCGGCGCATCACCTCGAGATCCGCACCGACGTGCGGGGCCAAGTCGATTTTGTTGATAACCAGCAGGTCGCTGCGCGTAATGCCGGGCCCCCCCTTACGCGGAATCTTATCACCTTCTGCCACGTCGATGACGTAAATGGTCCGGTCTGCCAGCTCCGGCGAGAAAGTCGCTGCCAGATTGTCGCCGCCCGATTCGATGATGACGACTTCGAGGCCGGAATGCTTCTTCTCCAAATCGCTAATCGCGGCGAGATTGATGCTGGCATCTTCGCGGATCGCGCTGTGCGGACAGCCCCCGGTCTCCACGCCGACAATGCGATCC
>Ga0066710_100007828_pt1 | contig 10279 bp, 9 predicted proteins | sample GraSoiAngelo_159_FD_79666 | JGI IMG/M metagenome (GOLD analysis project Ga0066710, IMG submission 79666) | Grasslands soil microbial communities from the Angelo Coastal Reserve, California, USA - 14_1009_16_40cm | ecosystem: Environmental > Terrestrial > Soil > Grasslands | place: USA...
GTTGCGGGTTCGTCAACGCGCTGCCGGTGTTCATCGCCTCCGACCCGACCTGGGCGCGCAGGTTCGAGGACGCCGGGCTGCCGATCGTCGGCGACGACATCAAGAGCCAGGTCGGCGCGACCATCGTGCACCGGATGCTGGCCAAGCTGTTCGAGGACCGCGGTGTCGAGCTGCAGCGCACGTACCAGCTCAACTTCGGCGGCAACATGGACTTCATGAACATGCTGGAGCGCGAGCGGCTGATCTCCAAGAAGATCTCCAAGACCCAGTCGGTCACCTCGCAGATCCCGCACGAGATGGAGAAGGCGAACGTCCACATCGGACCGTCCGACCACGTGCCGTGGCTGCTGGACCGCAAGTGGGCGCACATCCGGCTGGAGGGCAAGGCGTTCGGCGACGTACCGCTCAACGTCGACCTCAAGCTGGAGGTCTGGGACTCGCCCAACTCCGCCGGCATCATCATCGACGCGATCCGCGCCTGCAAGATCGGGCTGGACCGGAAGATCGGCGGGCCGCTGCTGTCGCCGTCGAGCTACTTCATGAAGTCGCCGCCGGTGCAGTACTCCGACAGCGAGGCGCGCGACGCGGTCGAGCGGTACATCGCCGGCGACCTGCCGCGCTGACCGGTCACCGGGCCGGGGGCACCACCGGTGTCCCCGGCCGCGGTTTCCGGCACGTCAAATCGCCCCTAGGTGCTGGACCTGCCAACACGCGCTGGTCATAGTGATGGGCATGGCTAAATCCGCCGTGCTCGACCGGGTCGCCGCCGACCTCGCCCGGGGGTACACCACACCGGCGATACGGCGGTTGTCCAGCCTCGTCGCCGTCCATCCGACCGACCTCGACCTGCGGCGGCGGCTGGCGGCGGTACACCGGATGGTGGGCAACCGGGTCGAGGCCGGGCGGTGGGGGTACCTCCTGCAGGAGACCGAGGCGACGGAGACCGCGGCGTTCGAGCGGGCCTACCCGCAGCCGGCCGTCCGCCTGCGCAAGCTGCGGTGGCCCGCGCACGGCCAGGCGGCGACCGAGTTCGCCCGCGGCCGTCTCGCCGCACTCGCCGGCGGCGCCGCACCACCGACCGGGTCGCGCCCGGCGGACCGGCGCCCGCGCTGGCGGCTGGTCGCCCTCGCGCTGGCGGCACCGTTCGTCGTTGTCGGCGCGTTCACCGTCGTGCAGTGGCTCGTTGGCTGATCGTTATCTGCCTTGCTGGCGCCGTCCAGCGTGCTGACCGACCATCGGATCGTGGCTAAGCCGGACGTGCTCGCGCGAGCGAAACGGGATCTCGCGCAGGGGCACACCGACCTGGCGATCCGGCGGCTGCGGGGGTACCTCGCCACCGAGCCGAACAGCCTGGAGGTCCGCCGGGTCCTCGCGGCGATCTACCGGCAGACCGGCAACTACGCCGAGGCGGGCCGCTGGGGATACCTCACCGCGGACGTGCGGCCGGTGGAGCTGACCGCGTTCGAGCGGGCCAACCCGTCGCCGTTCGTGCGGTTGCGGATGCTGAACTTCACCGCCGACCCGCGCCACCTGCCACCCGCCGCGCAGGACCGGTTGCGGGTGCTGACCGTGCAGGCCGACCGGGTCGGTCCGCCGCCCGGCTGGCAGCAGCGGCCGCCGTCGCCCGCGCAGGAGCCGGAGCCGGACGTGCCGAAGCGGCGCAGCAACACCGTTCCGTGCCTGTACGTGGCGATCGCGCTGACGGTACTCGCGGCACTGGCGGCGATCGGCGTCTATCGCATGATCATGTGGATCATCGCGCTGTGAAGGTGTGCTCGATGAGCACGCGGGCCTCCAGTTCCAGCAGGTACCGCTTGCGGTGCAGCCCGCCGCCGAAGCCGACCAGCTTGCCGTCGGCGCCGATGACGCGGTGGCAGGGTACGACGATCGGCAGCGGGTTGCGGTTGCAGGCGACGCCGACCGCGCGCGCCGCGTCCGGCTCGCCGACCAGCGTGGCGATCCGGCCGTAGGTCTGCGTTTCGCCGTACGGGATGGCCGTGATCGCCGCCCAGACCGCGCGCTCGAAGTCGGTACCCCCGGCGGCCGCCAGCGGCAGCGTGAACTCGGTCCGGTCGCCGGCGAAGTACCCGGTGAGCTGCCCCGCGGCCAGATCGAGCAGCGGGTGGTCGAGCGGCGGGTGAGGGGCGCCGGCCGGATGGGCCGGTGGACCGGCGAACCGGACCTCCCGGATGGCGTCGCCGTCGGCCGCCACGCCGAGCGGGCCGATCGGGGACGGTACCGCGGTCCAGGCCATCCGTCGATTATCCCGCGGGTGGCCGAAAGGGGACCGTGGCGCGTGCACCGGGGTTCTACTCTCGATCTCGGGTCGGTCGCGGTCCTCGCCGCCGGCCCGGGCGCGAGGAGGCGCCCACCGGATGAGCGCGCCTTGGCAAGCGAATCATGGGCTCAGCGCTTCGCGAATGCGCGCCGCCCTACGGAGTGGGGCGGCGGAATGAGCGGGATTGTCCTCACCTTTCTCGCGCTCGGCGGTTTCGCCCTGCTCATGCTGATCCTGTCGATGGTCGGCGGCCACCTGCACCTGGGCCACCTGCACATCGGGCACGTCCATCTGCACATCGGGCACGGACACTTCCACCTCGGCCACGGCGACGCCGGCACCGACCTGTCGCTGCCCGTGATCGCCGGGTTCCTCGGAGCGCTGGGATTCGGCGGTGCCATCGGCGCCACCCTGGCCGGCAGTACCGGCGCGATCGCACTTGTCGTCGGGCTGGTGGTCGGGCTGGTCGCTGCGGTACCGACCGCGTTCCTCGCCGGCAAGCTGGTCAACGCGGCGATGAACATGGCCACCGACGGCACGCTGACCAGCAGCGATCTCCTCGGTATGTCCGGCGTGGTCATCACGCCGGTACCGGTCGGCGGGTACGGCGAGGTCAGGCTCGCGGTCGCCGGCCAGCAGATCAAGTTCAACGCGCGGGCGAACGAGCCGCTCGCACTCGGTACCCGCGTCTTCGTGATCGAGGTACCCAGCCCGACCAGCGTTCTGGTCGAGCCCACTGCGTGAGAGAAGGAGCAAATGTCCTCCCTGATCATCGCGATCGTCGGCGCCGTCCTGCTGGTGCTGTTCATCGCCATGTTCGTCCTGTCCCGGATCAAGGTGGCCGGACCCAACGAGGCGTTCATCGTGACCGGGCGCAAGGGCCGCGCGATACGGGCGGCCGACGGCAGCATGATCACTGACCTGTCCGGCCAGAAGGTCGTGATGGGCGCGGCCGTCTTCGTGATGCCGGTCGTCCAGCGGATGCACAAGCTGGACCTGTCCAGCCGGGAGATCCCGGTGCAGATCACCGGCGCGGTCAGCGCCCAGGGCATCCGCTGCGACGCCGACGCGGTCGCGATCGTGAAGGTCGGCGGCACCGCGGAGATGATCCGCCCGGCTGCCCAGCGCTTCCTGCACCAGCAGGAACGCATCGAGCAGTTCACCGCGCAGGTACTCTCCGGTGCCCTGCGCGCCGTCGTGGGCCGGCTCACCGTCGAGCAGATCATCCGCGACCGGGCGGCGTTCGCCGCGCACGTCGCCGAGGAGGCCGAGCGCGCGCTGACCCACCAGGGCCTGATCCTCGACGCCTTCCAGCTTGAGGACATCCGCACCGCCGGCTCGTACCTGCACGACCTCGGCCGGCCGGAAGCCGCCCGGGTGCTCAAGGCGGCCGCCATCGCCGAGGCGCAGGCCCGGCAGACCGCCGAGACCGAGCGGATGAAGGCGGAGGAGGCCATCGCCGAATCCGCGCGCAACCTGTCGCTCAAGCAGGCCGAGGTACAGGCGGAGATCGACGCGGCCAAGGCGCGGTCGGCGGCGGCCGGCCCGCTCGCCGAGGCCGAACGGCAGCAGGCGATCCTGACCGAGCAGCAGAAGGTGGCCGAGCGCAACGCCGAACTCAAGGAACGGCAGCTGGACACCGAGGTACGCAAGCCGGCCGACGCGGCACGGTACAAGGTGGAGCAGGAGGCCGAGGCGGCGCGCAAGGCCGCGGTGCTCCGGGCCGACGCCGAGCGGCAGGCCACCATCGCGGCGGCCCAGGCCGCCGCCGAACAGGCCCGGCTGATCGGTGAGGGCGAGCGCTCGCGGCGGGCCGCGCTCGCCGAGGCCGCCGCCATCGAAGGCGCCAAGCAGGGTGAGGCCGAGCAGCGCCGGCGCACGGCCGTGGCCGACGCGGTCGAACGCGAGGGTACCGCCGAAGCGTCCGCGATCCTGGCCCGCGGCCAGGCCGAGGCGGAGGCGATGCAGGCCAAGGCGGAGGCGTTCAACCAGTACGGCGAGGCCGCGGTACTGGACCTGCTGGTGCGGGTACTGCCGCAGGTCGTCGAGAAGGCGGCCGCCCCGATGTCGGCGATCGACAAGCTGACCGTGATCAGCACCGACGGCGCGTCCGCGCTGACCAGGAACGTGGCGGCCAACGTCGCGCAGGGCATGCAACTGGGTACCGACCTGACCGGTATCGACCTCGCCGCGCTGCTTGCCAAGCTCGGCAAGGGCAACGGCGCCACCGAACCCAAGGCGGTCGAGGCCAAGTAACGGAAGGCGGCGTCCCGGCTGTGCGATCCGGGGCGCCGCCGAACCCGTAGGCTCAGAGCGTGTCGTCGAGCCGCAGCCTGCGTGCCGTTCTGGGCAGCCGGCCCTTCCGTCACCTGCTCGGCGTGCGGGTGATCAGCCAGTTCGGGGACGGCCTCTTCCAGTCCGCGCTCGCCGGCAGCCTGCTGTTCAGCCCGGAGAAGGCGCCGGACGGCATCCGGGTGGCGACCGCGTTCGCGGTGCTGCTGCTGCCGTACTCGATCGTCGGGCCGTTCGTCGGGGTCTTCCTCGACCGGTGGAGCCGGCGCAACGTGATCTACGCGGCCAACCTGGTCCGCACCGGCATCGTGGTACCCATGGCGCTGCTGACCTGGTACGCCGCCGAAGGGGTACCGGTCTACGCGCTCGGGGCGCTGCTCATCATCGGCATCAACCGGTTCGTGCTCGCCGGTCTGTCCGCGGCGCAGCCGCACGTGGTACCCGAGGAGCGGCTGGTCACCGCGAACGCGGTGGCGACCACGCTGGGTACGGTGCACTACACGCTCGGGCTCGGGGTCGCCGGACTGTTGCTGAGCACGGTGCTGGGCAAGACCCACCACGGGTATGCGGTACTGGCGGCGAGCGGCGCGCTCGGGTACATCGGGTCGGCGCTGCTGGCGTACTTCTCGTTCAGCCGCACCGACCTGGGCCCCGACGACATTCCGACCGACCCGTTGCGGGCCGCGCTCGCCCTGGTGGTGCGCGGCATGGTGGCCGGGCTCCGGCACCTGCGCAGCCGCCCGGTCGCCGCGTACCCGATGGTCGCACAGGGCGCCTTCCGCGTGCTCTACGGCATCCTCGCCCTGAGCACGCTGCTGCTGTACCGCCGCTACTTCTATCCCGGCGACCCGACGGCGGCGCTCGGCGGCCTGACCCAGGTGGTCGCGGCCGGCGGTGTCGGCTCGCTGCTCGCCGCGTTCGTGACCCCGCCGGCCACCCGCCGGTTCGGCGGCCGGCGCTGGATCGCCGGCTCGGTGGCCGGGGTCGGTGTCCTGGTGCTCGCGCTGGGCCTGCCGTTCATCCCGCTGCTACTGGTGGTCGCGACGTTCGGGATGAGCCTGGCCGCGCAAGGTATCAAGATCGTCGTCGACACCCGGATCCAGACCGAGTGCCACGACGACTTCCGCGGGCGGGTGTTCAGCGTCAACGACACCACGTACAACATGTGTTTCGTGACCGGGCTGTTCGTCGCCGCGCTCGCGCTGCCGGACAACGGCCGGTCCACGGCGGCGATCGTGCTGGTCGGCGCCGGGTACCTCGCCCTGGCCGGATGGTTCGCGGTGGCCGCCGGGCGGGTCGCCGACCGGGCACACACGCACCTCGCGGTTACGGCGAATCGCTGATCTTCGTCATCGTGACGTCGTAGTGGTCGGTGTGCTCGGTCGCCGTCTTGCCCTGGCAGCTGTACTGCACCGGGTCGTTGCTGACGTCCAGCGGCACCGCACTGCCGACCGGCTGCCCGTCGACCTTGTAGGACACCGAGCCGTTGGCCTTGACGTCGTGGAAGGTCAGCGTGCCGCCCGCGGTGGTGATGCGCGACGTCACGGTACCGGTGACCGTCATCGTGATCGAGTGTCCGTTGTACGACCCGGTGTACGGGCTGGTCTTCGAGTAGTCGTCGGTGACCGAACCGTCCGCGCTCACGTGGCTGATCTCGCCCTGCCCGATCAGCGTCACCGGCCCGACGTCGGGGTAGTCCTGCTGCTGGTGCTCGCTGGTGGCCTGCCAGGTGCCGACCAGGCACGGGTCGATCGCCGCGCTGGGGCCGGGCGGCACGGTGGTCGAGTCGGCGACCGGGGTACCGTCTGGCTTCTTGCCGCCCCGGGCGAGCGCGACCACGACGATCGCGCCGATCAGCACGACCACCAGCGCGCTCGCGGCGATCAGGATGAGCGTGACCGGTCGGCGCTGCTGCTGCGGCGGCTGGGTGTATCCGGGGGTGCCCGACACCGGCGGCCCGGAGAACGGGTACGGCGCGGCACTGCCCTGGCCGGGCCAGGGTGCGCCGCTCGCCGGTGCCTGCTGCGGGCCGGCGTACGGGTACCCGGACTGCGGCGCGCCGCTGACCGGTTGGGTGGGCTGACCGCGGAAGGTACCGCACTGGGTGCAGTAGCCGTTCTGGTCGACGGCCATGCCCCCACAAACCTGGCACGGCTGCATAACCTGACCTCCACCATCGCCGCGTCGTGGTGCGCCTTGCGACGGTAGCGAACCCTGTCCAGCCGGCGTACCGGCCAAAACGGCGAACCTCGCCCACGGTTCGGCCGGCGCCGCCTACGGCCGGTGTTCGATGCCGTGCTGCTCGGCCCACCGGTACAGCTCGGCGACGGCTTCGTCGTGGTCGAGCGGGCCGCGTTCCAGCCGCAGCTCCTTGAGGTACCGCCACGCCTGGCCGACCACCGGGCCCGGCGCGATACCGAGCAGTTCCATGATCGCGTTGCCGTCCAGGTCCGGCCGTACCCGGGCCAGGTCCTCCTCCTCCTGCAGGCGGGCGATCCGCACTTCGAGCGCGTCGTAGTCGGCCGCGAGCGCCGCCGCCTTGCGCCGGTTGCGGGTGGTGCAGTCCGACCGGGTCAGCTTGTGCAGCCGGTCCAGCAGGGGACCGGCGTCGGTGACGTAGCGGCGTACCGCGGAGTCGGTCCACTCGCCCCGCCCGTACCCGTAGAACCGCAGGTGCAGCGCGACCAGCTCGGACACCTCGCTGATCGTGTCCTTCGGGTATTTGAGCGCCTTCATCCGCTGCCGGGTCAGCCGCGCGCCGACCACCTCGTGGTGATGGAAGCTGACCCGGCCGTCCGGCCCGACCGCCTTGGTCGCCGGCTTGCCGACGTCGTGCATCAGCGCGGCCATCCGCAGCACGAAGTCCGGGCCGCCGTCCTCCAGCCGGATCGCGTTGCGCACCACGGTCAGCGTGTGTTCGTACACGTCCTTGTGCTGGGCATGCTCGTCGATCGCGAGCTTCAGCCCGGGCAGCTCGGGCAGGAACCGGTCGGCGAGGCCGGTATCGACGAGCAGGCGCAGCGCCGGTACCGGATCGGCGCCGCACAGCAGCTTGGTGAACTCGTCACGGACCCGTTCCGCGGTGATCCGGTCCAGGTCGGCGGCCATGCTCCTGATGGCGGCCAGTACCGGCGGGTCGACCGCGAACCTCAGCTGCGCCACGAACCGGGCGGCGCGCAACATCCGCAGCGGGTCGTCACCGAAACTCTGCTGCGGGGTACCGGGGGTGCGCAGCCGTCGTTCGGCGAGGTCGGCCAGGCCGCCGTACGGGTCGGTGAACGCGTGTCCGGGTACCGACACCGCCATCGCGTTCACGGTGAAGTCGCGCCGCTGCAGGTCGTCGAGCAGGCTGCTGCCGTACCGGACGACGGGGTTGCGGGTGACGCCGTCGTACGCCTCGGCGCGGTACGTGGTGATCTCCAGGCGCAGGCCGCGGCGGGCCGCACCGATCGTGCCGAACTCGCGGCCGGTCTCCCACGTCGACTCGGCCCAGCCCTTGAGGACCCCGAGCGTCTCGTCGGGTGTCGCGCTGGTGGCGAAGTCCAGGTCGTCACCGAGGCGGCCGAGCAGCGCGTCGCGCACCGAGCCGCCGACCAGGTGCAGGTCGTGGCCGCGCTTGGCGAACCGGGCGCCGAGCTCGTCGACGACCGGGAACACGCGCAGCAACTCGGTGATGGCGGTGCGTTGGACCTCGGTGAGTTCGCGGGACAGTCCCGCCGCAGCTGACTCCGACATAGCGCCGGCCAGAATATCGGTCGGCTGGCCAGGCCCGCCGCTCGGTTCCGCCCGCACCGCCAGCCACGCCGCCGACCGCGCCGATCTTGGAGTTATGTCCGCGACAAAAGGCGCGTATCTCCGCGAGTCGGGCACCACAAGTCCAAGATCGGCGGGGGCTGCGGGGGGCGGAGGCCGGTGAGGGGCGGAGGCGGCGGGGCGGTGGGCTAGGGCACGAACGGGGTGGGGGGTGGGGTTTCTTCGAGCAGGCGGCGGGTGGTCGCCATGCCCCAGTCGTCCAGGTCCGCGATCCGGTCGGACGAGATGCGCAGGCCGCCGTACCGGTCGACCACCTCGGCCCACTCCTCACGGCGCTCGATCGCCGGGCGGGCCACGATGCAGTCCGGGTCGTTGACCCAGAACCGGCCGTGCTGGAACGCCCGGCCGACCGTGGAGAACGCCGCGCCCTGCTGGGACGGCTGTGCCGGGTCGCCGTCCAGCGGCGCCCAGTGCGGCGCCACGTCGGCGGAGACCCGCATCGCGTCGAACAGGCCGACGCTGGGCAGGATCGGGGCGCCGCAGCCGAGGAGGTACGCGTCGGGACCGATCGTCTCGCGGATCAGCTGTACCCCGGAACGGTACGCGGTTATCGGGTCGGCACCGGAGTACCGGGGACCGTCCAGCGCGCCCGCGTAGATGAAGTCGATTTTGAAGTAGTCGATGCCGGCCTGGCGCAGCATGGTGAACGTGCGGCGCAGGTAGTCGCGGGCACCGGGGTGGGTGGCGTCCAGGCCGTAGGTGTCCTGGTTCCAGTTGTTGCCCGCGCGCACGCCCTGGATCAGCCAGTCGGGATGCTCGGCGAACACCCGGGACTTCGCGCCGACGAGGAACGGCGCGACCCAGATCCCGGTGCGCCGGCCGGTACCGGCGATCCGCTCGGTCAGCGCTTCCAGCGAGCTGAACCGGCCGGACAGGGTGAGCCAGTCGCCGATCTCGGACTCCCAGCCGTCGTCGATCTGGATGACGTCGACGGGCAGGTCCCGGGCGTGGATCGCGGCGACGTTCTCCTCGATGTCGGCCGCGGTGACGTCGGTGAAGTAGTGGTACCACGAGCACCAGCCGGTCGGTGCCGGGCGGATGGTGCCCACGCCGAGCGCCGCCGCGTACCCGTCGGCCCACGCGGCCAGCCCTTCCTCGATCGTGGTGGCCGGCGCGGCGCTGACCGGCCCGTCCGCGCTGACGACCAGGTGGCCGTCGACGAGTGCGGCGCGCACCGACGGTACCGTCGTGCCGGGAGAAGCCCCGAAGACGGTGACCGGGTCGCCCGTGCCGGGGTCGACGGCGAGCAGGCCCTCACCCTGGAACCCGCTGTCCGGCGCGGGCCTGCCGGGACGGTAGCTCTGGTTCTGGGAGACCGGCCGGACCGGCCGGTAGCTGGACGCGACGTCGGCCGGGTAGCTGCCCGACGGGCTCCAGCTCTGCCAGCCGTGCTCGTAGACGCGCGCGGTACCACCGTCGACCTTGATCGACGCGAGCTCTTCGAACGACACCATCTACCCCTTGCTGGCGCCCAGCGTAAGTCCGGAGATGAACTGCTTCTGGAGCGCGAAGAACACGACCAGGCTCGGCAGCGCGACGATCATCGCGGCGGCGGCCAACAGGTTGTTGTTGATGTACAACGACTGCTTGAGGTTGTTCAGCGAGGTGGTGATCGGGTACTTGTCGCCGGTCGTCATCAGCACCAGCGCCCAGAGGAAGTCGTTGTAGATCCAGGTGAACTCCAGCGTCGCGAGGGCGCCGAGGGCGGGCCGGATGACCGGCAGGATGACCTGCCAGTACTGCCGCCAGACGCTGGCACCGTCCACAATGGACGCCTCGGTCAGCTCGATCGGGATCGTGAGCATGTAGTTGTAGAGCACGAACACGCAGAACCCGGTCTGGAACGCCACGTGGATCAGGATGACGCCGAAGTACGTGTCGTAGACCGACCCCGAA
>Ga0066710_100007830_pt1 | contig 10279 bp, 7 predicted proteins | sample GraSoiAngelo_159_FD_79666 | JGI IMG/M metagenome (GOLD analysis project Ga0066710, IMG submission 79666) | Grasslands soil microbial communities from the Angelo Coastal Reserve, California, USA - 14_1009_16_40cm | ecosystem: Environmental > Terrestrial > Soil > Grasslands | place: USA...
CCTCCGGTCCCGACGATTGTCCGCAAGCTTCCGGATCGCCGCAATTCGGCGCCCGAGTCAGCCACACTGTCGTTCGGGATTGCGGACCCGGTGGCGCCGCCCGACTCGCCACCTGCTCTCACGTTGGTACCGCCAACCGCGCCAGCACCGCGGCGCGATGAACGACGGGCCGCGATTGCACCGCTCTCCGAGGAGACCTTCAAGTTCCAGTTCACCGCGAGTCGCGCGTGTCATGAGAAGTTCCGCCAGGCGCAGGACCTGCTCCGCCACCGAGTCCCAAAGGGAGACGTGGCGACAATCTTCGAGAAGGCACTCGACTTGCTCATTGAACAGGTGAAGAAGGAGCGCTTCGGCAAGGGTCGGAAGCCGCGACAGGTTCCGACCGAAGACGCGGAAGCATCGTCATCTCGTCACATCCCCGACGCCATCAAACGCGAGGTCTACGAGCGCGACGGCGGCCGCTGTACGTTCACAGACGAGAATGGCCGTAGGTGCGCCGACAAGGGCGCGCTGGAATTCGATCACCTCGACGGGTTCGCGCGAACGCACCTTCACCGAGCGGACCGGATCCGCCTGCTTTGTCGGGCCCACAACCAACACGCCGCTGAGCAGATGTACGGTCGCGCGTTCATGGAACGAGCGCGCGCATCGGTCGGCCGGCTTGCAGCTGATCCCGGGACTCCCTCGGGGTGAGTGCAGAGTTATCCGCCCCGGCGCGGGACGCGCTGCGTCGCGGTTGCACGCGACGATCGGTGGTGTCAGCTCACCTGACGCACTCCGAGTATTCTAAACGAGCCACAACCCGGTCGCGATCACCACCAGCGCCACGCCGTCCATCGGGGTGAGCGGCTCGCCCAACAGGACTGCGCCGAGCAGCAAGCCAAAGACGGGAGTGAGGAAGAAATACGCGCTGACGCGGCTCGCCTCGCCGTGCTGGAGGATCCAGAACCAGAGCATCGATGCGCCGACGCTGAGGACCACGATCAGGAAGGCGAGGCTGGCCACGACGGGAGCGGTCCACTGGATCTGCGGCGGCCCCTCGATCAGCAGCGCCGCGGGGACCAGTGCGAGACCGGCGCAGAGCAGCTGCGCCGCGTTCAGCACCACCGGGTGCGGCCGCGCGCGCATGCGCTTGAACAGCACGTTCGAGAAGACGAACGACAGTACGCCGGCCAGCGCGAGCAGCACGTCGACGGGGCGCGCCGCGCTGGATCCCGCTCGCGTATGCATCGCCAGCACCACGCCGGCGAAACCCAGTATCAGCCCGGTCGCCTTGCGCAGCGTGAGCGGCTCCCGGAGCAGCCACGGCGCGACCAGCGCGAGGATGAGCGGGTTCGTGCTGGCGACGATCGAGCCCATTCCGGCCGACATGTGCCGCAAGGCCTCGTAGCTCAGCCCGAGGTAGAGGGCATTGCCGCCGAGTCCCACCGCGAACAACCGGAGCCAGGTCGCTCCGTCGCGCGGCACAGGCAGACGGGCGGCCCACACGCCTGCGAAGAGCAACCCGCCGGCGAGGATGAACCGGATCGCGAGGATGGTCAGCGGGGGAGCGCCACGCGCGAGGATCCGGCTCGGGACGAACGCGCTCGCCCAGAGGAACACGTAGAGGATCGCTGCTCCGACTCCCAGGGCCGATCGCGCGCGCCGCTCCATGGGCAGAGGGACTTCGGCCACGGTCGGTCAGATGTCAGTTCGGGCGCCGCGGTTCGGCGCCCCGCTCCAGCTGATCGATTTGCTCGCGCGCGTCGTCGAGCTGCGCCCGGAGGTCCTGGACCTCCGCCTCCCGCTGGCGGAGACGCGCTTGCACGTCGGCCAGCTGGAAGAGCAGCCCGCGGATCTGGGTCATCAGGCGCGAAGCGTCGGACTGATGCGGCTCCGTGTTGGGGGGAGGCGGCGCCGCGGGCTGGGGCGGCAGCGCGGGCTTCGAGGTGGCGAGCGGCGCCTCCTCCGCTTCGAGCGCCTCGCTGATGTCGCGCAGGATCGCTTCGGGGTCGCCCGTGGCCCCCCGGGCGGCAGGCGCGCGCGACGCCGGGGGAGCCCAGGGAACTTCCTCTCGCCCGGTCCGGCCTGGATTGGTGCGCCGCAGCTCGGGCGCCACCACCGCCTGCACGCGCTCGATCCCCAGAGCGGTGAGCAGCTCCTCGAGGCGATCCGCTTCGTCCGCCTCGATCTCGGTGAACTGGACCCCGAGCCCGGGGATGAACCGCGCGCTGGCCGCCTCCTCGGGCGTGATCACCCCGGCGACCAGGCCCGCCAGGTGGAGCGGCTTGCGCCCGCCCGGCTTGACCAGCTCGATCTGCAGCGAGGTCCCCTGCGGGAGCTGCTGCTCGGTCCGCAGGAACAGCCCTCCCGCGGAGAGGTTCTCCACCTGGCACGCGAACGCCGCCGACGGCCCGCGGACGTGCGCGACGACCCCGCGGGGCCTGACGCGCGTGTACTTCCTCTTTTCCTTGCTGGTGGCCACGGCCTGAAGTCTACCGCGATGCGCGCGCCGCCGAGAAGAATCGTGCTACGGCCGCCGCCTGCGCGGCCCGGAACGCGGCGCAGGTGCGCAGCTGCTCGACGGCCTGCGCATAGCGGCGCGGACCGCCGGGCAACGCCGCCATCCGCTCGCGGAAGAAGGCCTCCACCTCGGCGCGCTTGGACTCGTCGCAAAGCACGGACCCGGCGGCGACCAGGCCGGCCGCCTCGCGCACCGGCAGCCGGCCCGCGAGCTCTCCGAAGTTCTCGCGGACGAAGTCATACGCGGCCCCGCGCGCCTCGACGGAGTGCGTGGCGCCGTAGACCAGGGTGATCGCCTCGCGCGCAGGGAACTCGCTGGAGAGCGCGACACGCATCGCATCCCGAGCGATGGCCGGTTCGCGGAAGCTGCCCATCGCCTCGAGCAGCAGGAGCCGGTGGTGCCGGTCCCCTTCCTTCCCGGCCGCGGCATGCAGCGCATCGAAGAACGCCCGGTCGCCGTGCTCGGCGGCGACCGTGAGCGCGACGGGGACAACGGTCGGATCGACCGCGCGGCGATCCGCAAGCCACGCCTGCGCACGGGCGCGCGCTTCCGAGACGACCTCTGGGTCGTCGGCCGCGTGGCCCAGCACCTTGAGGAGCGACGCGCGCAGGAGCTTCAGCTCGTCACTCTCGCCGAGCCGTGGCGTCCAGCCGAGCTGGCGCGCGCGGGACGCGTACAGGTCGTGGACCCAGCGGCGGTACTGCGGCAGCTCACTTTCGCCGAGGAGCTTCTCGTCGCGCACCTGGCTGGCCACCGCGATCGTTGCTTCCACCACGTGCCGGTCCGGATCCCGGGCGAGCGGTGGGATGACCCGGAGCACCTCGCCATGGGACAGCCTTCCGGCGCGCGAGAGCGCGACCAGGTCCTGCAAGGCCGCGACGCGTTCCGCCGGCGTGAGCCGCCGCGCACCATCCGCGAGCAGCCGCTCCTCGTGCGCGGACAGGTGGTAGTACCCTGCCGCTCCGGCGTTCGCGACCACGTCAGTCGGACAGCGTTTCGCCGGCAGCTCGGCGGATGCGGACTTCACCGCCAGGAGCGCGCACATGCGGCCGCCGCTCCACCGCGCGCAGACCGGCACCTGCCAGACCTGTTGCCGCTGCTCGGGCGTCGGCTCCGCGCCGAGCGGAACGTAGCGCTCCTGCGACAGCTCGAGCCGCGGCGGCTTTCCCTGCTCGCAGCGCAGCTGCGCGGTGACGAGCGGGACGCCGGGCTGATCGAGGAAGGTGGAAAAAGCAGGCTGGATGTCCAGGCCGGCCTCGGCGGAGACGTCGGAAAGAAAGTCGCTCGCGGTCGCGCTCGAGTATGCGTGCGCCTTCAGGTAGCGCTGGACGCCCCGGCGGAATTTCTCCGGGCCGACGAACTGCTCGAACATGTGGATGACCGACGCGCCCTTCTGGTAGGTGATCGCGTCGAACGCGTTGAGCATGTCGTCGTCGGACTCGATCGGCTGGCGGATACGGCGCGCGGTGAGCAGGCTATCCGCCGCCAGCGCGCGCCCGCGCGCTCCGACCCGATCCAGGGTCGCCCCCCATTCCGGGTGCCACGACTCCAGCGTCTTGTAGGTCATCCAGGTGGCGAACGCCTCGTTCAGCCACAGATCGTCCCACCAGGCGTTGGTGACCAGGTCTCCGAACCACATGTGGGCGAGCTCGTGGGTGGAGACGCTCGCCTGGGCGCGGCGGAAGGCGGGGGTATCCTCGCCGGGAGGGACCAGGAGGAGCGTCGACCCGTAGGTGACCAGCCCCACGTTCTCCATCGCGCCGCGCGCGAGCGGGACGGCGATCACGTCGAGCTTCTCGAACGGGTACGCGATGCCGAACCACCCCTCCAGCCGCGGCAGGATCCGGGGCGTGATCTCCTTCGCCCACCCAGCCTGTGGAACGAGTCGTTGCGGCACGATCACTCCGACCGCGATGCCGCCTTCGCCCGCCTTCCCGGCGTCGATGCGCTCCCAGGGGCCGACCGCGAAGGCCGTGAGATAGCTGGGCAGCGGCCGCGTCGGGGCGAATCGCACGGTGGTGAAGCCGTCCGCCCCGTCCTCTTGCGATTCGACCGGAGTGTTGGCGAACGCGCGCTGCCCCGTCTTGATGCGCAGGGTGAGCTGCCACGGGACCTTCGACGAAGGCTCGTCGAAGCAGGGGTACGCGCGGCGCGCGTCGATCGGCTCGAACTGCGTCGAGGCGTACCACCGGCCGCCCTCCTCCGTCTGGAAGATGCCAGCGCTGTCTCGGCGCGAGAGACGGCCCGAGTACGTGAGGCGCAGCGTCGCGTCGCCCGCAGGAAGCGACCTCTCGAAAACAATTCCGACGAGGTCCTTCGGCTGCGCGAGAACGCGGCCCGCCAAGGTCACTCCGCCCACGCGCGCCTCTGCTCGCGTGATCTGGAGATCCTGCGCGTTCAGCCACACCACCGGGGTGGCGGCCAGCACGTCGAGGTCGATCTCGATGACACCGTCGAAGCCGTCCTGGTCCGGCACGATGGTCAGGGTCGGCCGGTAGCGGACCGGACGCACTCCGTCCGGAAGCCGCAGCGCGGGCGGCTGCATCTGGGGCGCGTCGGCCGCCGGCGCCGTGGTGCTCGCCGCGGCGGTCGGGTTCGCGCTCGGGCCCGGCTGCGGGACCGGGGGCGTGGGCCCTCCGCGCTCGGTGGCGCACGCCAGCAGGACCAGCAGCGGGAGCAGTCGCTTCATCTGCGGCACCTCCGGGGGGCGCACGATCCCGCGCCGCCGCGCAGTTTGCAAACCTGCGCGCACGCTCTGCGTGCAGTACAAGGAGCCGTGCCGGCAGTGCTCGAGCTCGAAGGAGTGGCGCACCGCTTCGGACGGCTGGGCCCGCTCGACCTGCGCGTCGCCGAGGGCGAGACGCTGGCGGTGCTGGGTCCCAGCGGCGCCGGGAAGACGACCCTCTTGCGCCTCCTCCTCGGGCTCCTCGCGCCGGACCGAGGCGTGGTGCGCTTCCGCGGTGAGGACGTCCGCGCGCTCGAGCCAGCCGCGCTCCGCCGCCGCATCGGATACGTGGTGCAGGGCGGAGGGCTGTTCCCGCACCTCACGGCCGGGCAGAACGTGACGCTGGTCGCACGCTGGCTGAAGTGGCCCGAGCAGCGCATCGCGCGGCGGCTGGACGAGCTCTTGCACCTGGCGCGGCTGCCCGAGGTGGCGCTGCAGCAATATCCGGCGCAGCTCTCGGGCGGCCAGGCGCAGCGCGTGGGCCTCCTCCGCGCGCTGATGCTCGACCCGGAGGTGCTCCTCCTGGACGAGCCGCTCGGCGCGCTCGACCCGGTGACCCGATTCGATTTGCAGGGAGACCTGCGGACCGCATTCGAGCAGTTGCGCAAGACCGTGGTGCTGGTCACGCACGACCTCGGTGAAGCGGCCTTCTTCGCTCACCGCATCGCGCTGCTCCACGAGGGGCGCATCGCGCAGGAGGGCACGTTCGAGGAGCTGGCGCGCGCTCCGGCGGACCCGTACGTGGCACGCTTCATCCATGCGCAAAGGGCCCCCCTGGAGCGGCTGCGATGATCCTCGCTTTGCTCGCGGTGGTGCAGATCGGGTCCAAGGCGTTCACCGAGTCGGTGATCGTGGCGGAGATGGCGGCGCAGCTCGCCCGGAGCGCGGGCGTCGAGACGGTGCACCGGCGCGAGCTGGGCGGCTCGCGCATCCTCTGGGAGGCGCTCCTCCGCCGCGAGATCGACTCCTATCCCGAGTACACGGGCACCCTCGCGCAGGAGCTGCTGCCCGGCCGGGGCGATCTGCGCGAGCGCGTCGCCGCGAAGGGCGTAGTGATGTCGCGGTCGCTCGGGTTTTCCGACAGCTACGCGATCGGCATGCAGCGACGCACGGCGGAGAGGCTGGGGATCCGCACGCTGGAGGACCTCGCACGCCACCCCGAGGTCCGGCTCGGCTTCAGCAACGAGTTCATGGACCGCAAGGACGGCTGGCCTGCGCTGCGCGCCGCCTACCGGCTGCCGCAGCGGAACGTCCGCGGCCTGGAGCACGACGTCGCCGTGCGCGCGCTCGCCGGCGGCGCGATCGACGCGACCGACCTCTACACCACCGACGCCGAGATCGCCGCCTACGATCTGGTGGCGCTCGAGGACGTGCGCCGCTTCTTCCCCGATTACGAGGCCGTGCTGCTGTGGCGCAACGACCTGCCCGCCGACGCGGCCGCGGCGCTGCGCAGGCTCGAGGGGCGCATCTCCGCGCGCGAGATGATCGAGATGAACGCGCGCGTCAAGCTTCGCCGCGAGCCGGAGGCCGTCGTCGCCGCCGATTTCCTCGCCAGCGCGCTCGGCGTGCGCGGCGCGGCGCAGATCGAGGGCCGCGCCCGCCGGATCGCCGCGCGCACCGTCGAGCACCTCGAGCTGGTCGCGCTCTCGCTGGCCGCTGCCATGATCGTGGCGGTGCCGCTCGGCATCGCCGCCGCGCGCCGGCCCCGCGCCGGGCAACTGCTCTTGGGCGTCGTCGGTCTGGTGCAGACCATCCCCTCGCTGGCGCTGCTCGTCTTCATGATCCCCCTCCTGGGCATCGGCGCGCGGCCCGCGATCGCCGCGCTCTTCCTCTACAGCCTGCTCCCCATCGTCCGGAACACGGCGGCAGGGCTTTCTGGCATCCCGCCCGAGATCCGCGATTCTGCCGAGGCGCTCGGCCTGCCCCGCCTCGCGCGGCTGCGGCTCATCGAGCTGCCGATCGCCTCGCCGAGCATCCTCGCCGGAATCCAGACCGCCGCGGTCATCGACGTGGGCACCGCGACGCTGGGAGCTCTCATCGGCGCCGGCGGATACGGGCAGCCCATCCTCACCGGGATCCGGCTCGCCGACCTGGGGCTGATCCTGGAGGGCGCCGTCCCTGCGGCGGTGCTCGCGCTCCTCGCGCAGGCGCTTTTCGAGCTGCTCGGCCGGGCCGTCGTCCCTCGAGGCCTGCGGCTATGACCGTCGCCCTGCGCAGCGCGCGGGGCCGGGGCGTGTTGCTCGCGACTGTCCTCGGTTCGGGCGTGGCGTTCCTCGACTCGACCGTAGTGAACGTTGCGCTGCCGGTGCTCGGACGCGAGCTCCACGCCGGCATCGCCGGGCTGCAGTGGACGGTGGACGCGTACCTGCTCACGTTGACTGCGCTCCTGCTCCTCGGCGGATCGTTGGGCGACGCGCTGGGACGCGGGAAGATGTTCGTCGCCGGGCTCGCTTGGTTCGCGCTTGCCTCGGCGGCCTGCGGACTGGCGCCGTCCATCGAGGCGCTGATCGCCGCCCGCGCGGTGCAGGGCGCGGGGGCGGCGATGCTCGTCCCCGGGAGCCTCGCCGTCCTGCGCGACAGCTTCGCCGAGGACGAGCAGGGCCAGGCGATCGGCGCGTGGGCGGGCCTCTCCGGTGTGACCACCGCGCTCGGGCCGCTGCTCGGCGGCTGGCTCATCACCGCCTGGTCGTGGCGCGTGATCTTCTTCCTCAACCTGCCGCTCGCCGCGGCGGCTGCCTGGGCGGCCCTACGCTGCGTCCCCGACTCGCGCCCATCCGGCCCTGCGCGCATCGACATGGCCGGAGCCGCTGCGGCGACCCTGGGGCTGGGCGGCTGCGTCTACGCGCTCATCGAAGCGCCGGCGCATGGACCGGGCGTGGCGGCCGCCGCCGCTCTGGGAGCAGCCTGTCTCGCGGCGTTCCTCTGGATCGAGGCGCGCAGCGCCAACCCGATGCTCCCGCTGGAGCTGTTCCGTTCGCGGCAGTTCTCCGGCGCCAACGCGGTGACGCTCGCGGTCTACTTCGCCCTGAGCGGAGCGACGTTCCTGCTCATCATCCACCTCCAGAGCGTATTGGGTTACTCGCCGCTTGCCGCCGGTGCAGCGCTGACGCCGGCCACGCTCCTGCTGCTCGTGCTCTCCCCACCCGCCGGCAAGCTCGCCTCGCGCATCGGGTACCGCGTGCCGATGACGGTGGGCCCGCTGATCGCGTCCGCGGGCGTCGCGCTGCTGGCACGTGTCGGGAGGGGCTCGAGCTACGTCTCGGTCGTGCTGCCGGGGATCGCGGTGCTCGGTCTCGGCCTCGCTGCGACGGTCGCGCCGCTCACCACGGCCGTGCTCGCCGGCGCGCAGGAGCGACACGCGGGAGTCGCGGCCGCGGTCAACACGGCGGTCGCGAGGCTCGCGGGGCTGCTCGCGGTGGCGCTGCTGCCGCTGCTCGCGGGGATCGCGGCCGCCGACGCGGCGTCGCTCGCGGCGGGCTTTCCGCGCGCGATGTGGATCTGCGCGGCGGCGTGCGCGGCGGGCGGCCTGTGTGCGCTGGTCACTTTGCGAAGTTGACGGAAGTGCCGCAGCGCGGCGCGACGGCGGGCACCGCGTCTGCTAGGACCCGCCGCCGGAGGCCTCGCCCATGCGCACGCAGATCCTCGGCAGCGGCTTCGTCACCGGCCAGAACCTCGTCACCAACGACCAGATCGCCCGGATGATGGACACCTCGGACGCCTGGATTCGCGAGCGCAGCGGCGTGGAGACCCGCTACTACGTCGAGGAGGGGACGACCACCAGCGACCTGGGCACCGGCGCGGCCAGGAAGGCGATCGAGGATGCGGGCATCGCCAAGGAGGAGATCGATTACATCGTGTTCGCCACCATGACGCCCGACCACTACTTCCCTGGTTGCGGCGGCATCCTGCAAGACAAGCTGGGTCTGCCGCACGTGCCGGCGCTGGACATCCGGCAGCAGTGCACCGGGTTCATCTACGGCCTGCAGATCTCCGACGCGCTGCTCAAGACCGAGCAGGCGCGCACCGTGCTGCTGGTCGGGGCCGAAGTGCACACCGGCTTCATGCCTTGGACCCAGTGGGACTACCTGCTCGGTCGCGGCGGCGAGCCCCCCACTCCCGAGGAGAAGGCGGTGTACACGAGCTTCCGCGATCGCATCGTCCTCTTCGGCGACGCGGGCGGCGCCGTGGTGCTGCGCCAGGGCGAGGGCGACAAGGGGCTGCTCGGCTTCCAGGTCCACTCCGACGGCGCCAACTTCAAGGACCTCTACGTCCCCGGGGCGGGATTCGCCCGCCGGCCGTACGTCAGCGAGGTCGACGTGCGCGAGTGGCGGCACGTCCCTGAGATGAACGGCCGCGCAGTCTTCAAGCTGGCCGTGGGGCGCATGCCCGAGGTGGTGCGCGAGCTGTGCAAGAAGCAAGGCGTCTCGGTCGCCGAGATCGACTTGCTCATCGCCCACCAGGCGAACCTGCGCATCAACGAGATGGTCCAGCGCATGCTGGGCCTCTCGAACGACCGCGTCTACAACAACATCCAGCGCTACGGAAACACCACCGCCGCCACCATCCCCATCGCCCTCGACGAGTGCAGGAAGAGCGGCCGCATCCAGCCCGGGAACCTGGTCTGCTTCGTCGGTCTCGGCTCGGGCTTCCACTGGGGCGCCGCGTTGATGCGGGCGTAGCCTGTGGCTGCCTTCGTCTGCCCCGTGTGTGGATTCGGCGGTCTGGACGAGCCGCCGTATGAGGAATCAGGTTCTCCGAGCTACGCAATCTGCCCGTGCTGCGGAACGGAATTTGGTTACGACGACGCAACCGAAGCGCACGCGACTCTGCGGAAGGCCTGGGTCGACAAAGGAATGCCTTGGTGGAGTGGCAGCGTCGGCCCACCGAATGGCTGGGATCCACAGGGCCAGTTGCACAAATTGATTACTCCGTAGCCGCCGGCCAGCGGCTACTCGCTTCGGAGCACCGTCATCGGGTCGAGGCGTGCCGCGGCGATCGCGGGCAGCAGGCTGGCTGCGAGCGCGACGGTACCGAGCGTCGCGGCCACGACG
>Ga0066710_100007831_pt1 | contig 10278 bp, 6 predicted proteins | sample GraSoiAngelo_159_FD_79666 | JGI IMG/M metagenome (GOLD analysis project Ga0066710, IMG submission 79666) | Grasslands soil microbial communities from the Angelo Coastal Reserve, California, USA - 14_1009_16_40cm | ecosystem: Environmental > Terrestrial > Soil > Grasslands | place: USA...
TGTCCGTCACTCGCCATGCCCCACTGGACGCCGCCGTTCGCGCTGCCTTTGCCGACGCGAGTTTGCCAAACGATCTCACCCTTCCGCTCCGGGTCCAGCGCATACACGACCCCGGATTTTTGTCCGGCGAACAGCAACTCACGGCCGTTGGCAAGCTTCAGAAGCAGAGCTGAAGATCCGAAATCGAAGTCCGGACCAGGGCAGCCGCCCGGCTTTGTAGTGCATGCGCCGCTGAACACGTCGTTGGGCGTTACTTGTTTCGCCCACATGATTCGTCCGGTTTTGATTTCCAGCGCGGCCACCGCATCGCTCATGGATGTTCCGGGCGAAGAAAAGTTGTCGCCGGTGGTGATGTACAGAACGCCTCGCTTCACATCGAGAGTGGGCGACGACCAAACGCCTGCTCCTGAAGGTCCCCATTGTCCGACGGCATTTGGATTCTTTAGTTCTTTGGGCTCTTCTTCGATGGTGTACGTTTTCCACACTTGCGAGCCGTCCTTGATGCGCAATGCCGTAACGCTGCCACGGAACGTGCAACAAGGGTAATCGGTGTTCGTGGACCGCGTTTCCTCCCAGGAGGCAGCCGGCACGAAGATCATGTCCTGGTAGGCAACCGCGGCGCCGGTCAGCCGTACCGAATCATGCGATTCGATGCGCTTTTTCCACAGCAGACGGCCCGTCGATGCATCAACGGAGTAGTACCAGCCGGTCAGATCGCCGAACATGAGCGCATGCCGCGAAGAGTTCTTATCCACTGGAACGGCGAGTATCGCCGAACGTACTGGCCCGTCTGCTTGAAAGATCCAATGGACGCAGCCGGACCTCACATCAAGAGCCTGAACGGCGCCACCCGCGCTGCCGACAAACAGGTAACGTCCGATAACAGTCGGAGCGCCGATCGCGTTGACGTCTCCGTCGAATCCATATGCCCATTTCAGTTTCAGCCGTTGCACCTGATCGGCGGTCAACCCGGCGGCATCGCGGGATTGATAGCGGTTATTCTCAGTGCCAGGACTCCAGCCGTTCCATGCCCCTTTGGGAATGTTGGTCAAATTGACATTGCGATCCGTGCAGTAATTCTTTGGCGAGGGAGCCGCATCGCGTCCAGCAATTCCCAGAAATGCTGCGACCGCTTCGCGCTCGTCGCGGGTCATTGGCGACGCCACGTTCATCATCACTCCGAAATCCAGAGCGCGCAGGATTCGTGCCGCTGGTAATTTTTCCAGCAGATCCCGCGGTGGAACCCGCGGATTGGTCGAATCGTGACAGGCTGCACATCGCTTCTGATAAACGGCCTCGCCGGAAGCCGGCGCGGACAGCGCCGGATGCGCAGTAACGGCAAGAGCAATGACTAAGAGCACGGCGGCAAGAAAAACACGCTGGACCATGTCGTTGACCCTCTTGTTGGATAGTTTGCGCGCCAGCTTACCACAATGCTGGCGCAGATTCGTGATTGCGGTCCGGGTTATCGGCGGCTGCAGTTACAGTGGAAGGCCAATACGAGCAAGGAGGTTTTGGAATCGAGGCTCGGACTTTAAGCTGTCGAAAATCGCATCGACTTTGAGAAGTAATAAACCGCCGGAGCGTTCCTCATATGCTTTCTGCAACCAATCCAGTGCGTCATTTTTCTGCCCGAGCCCGGCGTAGATGATTGCGAGATCGTAAGGCGACACGTTCTTCCCCTGCTCATATTCTTCTTTCAAGGTGTTAAGTATCTTGAGCGCATCAGCGTTGTTACCTGACACGGCATGCGTGTATCCAATCCACGTGCGAGGAGCGACGGCAGTGCCTCCGGAAAGAGTGATCGTCTTTTGGAATTCTGTTATGGCGTCGGCATACCTTCTCTTTCCCAAGTAAGCTCGTCCCAGACCAGTGTGGGCCGCTTCGATGTTTGGATCCATGCCGATCGCCTTCCGCGATTGCTCGATTGCCGCGTCGTACTCTCGTGCGTAAAGATTTGCGAATGCCAGGTGAATGTTGAGAAGAACGTCCATGGGGTCCAATTCGAGTGCCCGTCTCGCCTCAGAAAGGGATTCCTTTATCCGTCCCATCGGTGTCAAGTAATGCGAATACATGTGGTGCGCTTCGGCATAATTAGGATTCAGTTCGAGCGCCCGCTTAAATTCCCTCTCGGCTCCTAGCCAGTCCCAGTCGCAATGTTGCAGAACCCGTCCTTGGGCAGTGTGAACTTCGGCGAGCGAATCATCACTTTGGAGCGCTTTTGTGGCGGCAGCTTTCGCCTTGTCGACATTCGCCTTTGGCGGCAGCACCGTGTCACTTGGAACGTAAGCGTTGGCCAATCACAGTAACTTTCAGGGATTCTACGGTAACAATCTCCCAAGGCGCACTCAATTTGTTAGAAAACGACGGCCGGACTTCTGGGCAGGTGTATGATTCGGCCACTAACCCGAATTCTTACGGGAAATAGTTCCATATGCGTACGACATGTCGGTTACTGGCGCTGCTCCTGGTTGCTGGGGCTCTTGTTGCGTTGATCGAGACGATCATGTTTGGGGCGCAACGCCCGCAGGTCGACGCACGTGCGCTCCTCAATCGGTACTGCTTTGGCTGTCATAACCAGCAGATGAAGCAGCGCGGTACCGTGCCAATCACGCTCGATGCGCTCGACCTGTCCAACGTTGCCGGCGACGCGAAGACGTGGGAAATGGTCGTGCGGAAGATGCGTGCCGCCGTCATGCCGCCGGCGGGAATGCCGCGGCCGGATAAGGCCGTTCACGACGGGTTCCTGACGTGGTTGGAAGGCGAACTGGATCGCGCTGCTCGAACGAATCCAAACCCTGGACGAACGGAGCCCATCCACCGGTTGAACCGCACCGAATACCAGAAGGCGATCCGCGATCTTCTGGATCTCGAGATCGATGTCACCTCAGTTTTGCCGCCCGACGATGCGAGCTATGGTTTCGACAACATCGCCGGCGTGCTGAAAATCTCGCCGACGCTGACGGAACGTTATCTGGCAGCAGCGCAGAAAATCAGCCGCACGGCGGTAGGTACCCCGCCACCCTCCCCCAATGTCGACTATTTCCGAGTGGCCGATGATCTCGCGCAGGATGACCGGCTGCCGGGGCAATTGTTCGGCACTCGCGGTGGCGCGTTTATTCGATACACCTTCCCGATGGATGCGTACTACACGATCCGCGTCCAATTGTCGCGCGACTTGAACGAGCAGGTGCCAATCTATGTCGAGGCGCAGTACCTGGAAGTGAGCATCGATGGCGAGCGCGTGCAGTTGTTCACGCTGCCTGCCGCCGGTGCGCCCGCGCCGGCGCCGCCGACCGAACCTGTAGCGGCAACTGACGACAGCGCGCCGCCCCCTAGTGCCCCTCAACGCGGCGCGAGAGCCGGCAATCAGGGCGCCGGGAGTGGCAGGCAAGGGCAGGAAGTGCGCAATCGAGCCGATAAGGATTGGGAAGTGCGCGTTCCCATAAAAGCTGGCGTTCACAATGTGCAGGTCGCGTTCATCAAGCAGACCTCGGCGGTTGCGGAAACCGCGCGGCTGCCGTTCCTGAGGCCCTATCCCGCCGGCGTGAACATCGCGGAAACTCGCATAGGCGCATACCTGCGCAGCGTCGAGATTGGCGGTCCGTATGATCCCTCGGGTCCCGGAGATTCGCCCAGCCGCCGGCGCATTTTCATCTGTCACACCAATGATCTCACGTGCGCCCGGATAATCCTCCGTTCGCTCGCGCGCCGCGCGTATCGCCGTCCTGTGACTGATGCGGATCTCCAGCCACTCCTCGCCTTCTACCGGGACGGACGTAACGAGGGCAGCTTCGATGCTGGCATCGAGCGGGCGCTGCGGCGGCTTCTCGTCAGCCCCGAGTTTTTGTTGCGCATCGAGACGGATCCGCCCAACCTTGCGCCGAACACGCCCTACCGCGTCAGCGATGTCGAACTGGCATCACGGCTCTCATTCTTCCTATGGAGCAGCATTCCAGATGAAGAACTAGTGCGCGTAGCGGAGCAGAACCGCCTGAGAGATCCCGCAGTGCTGGATCGGCAGATTCGCCGCATGATCGCGGATGCGCGGTTCAGCTCGTTTGTGGAGAAGTTCGCGGGTCAGTGGTTGTTCCTCCGCAACCTACCGGCCGTGGTCCCGGTGCAGCAGAACTTCCCCGATTTCGACGACACGCTGCGGCAGGCATTCCGCCGCGAAACGGAGTTGTTTTTCGAGAGCATCGTGCGCGAAGATCGTAGCGCGCTCGACCTGCTACGTGCCGACTACACGTTTTTGAACGAACGGCTCGCCCGCCATTATCAGATTCCTAACGTGAAAGGTAATCGTTTCCGGCGCGTCACTCTGCCAGCCGAAAGCAAGCGCGGCGGCTTGCTTGGTCAAGGCAGCACCCTCACAGTGACGTCATATCCGGATCGCACCTCGCCCGTCGTGCGCGGCAAATGGATTCTCGAAAACCTGCTCGGCACGCCCCCGCCGCCGCCGCTGCCGAATGTTCCGCCGCTGAAGCCCGCGAGCTTCGCGAACAAGGTGCTCTCGATGCGCGAGCGGATCTCGGAGCACCGGAAGAATGCGGTGTGTGCCGGTTGCCATGCGATGATGGACCCGCTTGGTTTGGCGCTGGAGAACTTCGATGCCGTGGGCAAATGGCGCGATCTCGATGAATCCGGCTCGCCGATCGATGCGTCGGGTGCGCTGCCGGACGGAACGAAATTCGTGGGAGCTGACGGGCTCAAGAACGCCCTGCTTGGGTCCGACAGGTTCGTCACAACACTGACGGAGAAGATGCTCACGTACGCCCTCGGCCGCGGCTTAGAGTACTACGACGCGCCCGTTATCCGCGGCATTGTACGCGACGCCGCACGCAATGGCTACCGCTTCACTTCCCTCATCCGCGGTATTGTCCAGAGCGCGCCGTTTCAAATGAGGAGATCACAGTCATGATCATCACGAAGATGGCGCTGCCGCGGCGGACATTTCTGCGTGGTATCGGCGCTGCGGTCGGGCTTCCGCTGCTGGATGCGATGGTACCGGCGCTCTCAGGAATAACTGCGCCGCCTGCGGCCCTTGCGCGCCGCCTGGCGTTCATCTACATGCCCAATGGCGTGGCGAAGAACTCTTCCATCGACTACTGGACACCGAAGGGCGAGGGGAACGATTTCGAGCTTTCGCAGATCCTAACGCCGCTCGAGCCGTTCCGGGATCGTATGGTCATCTTCAGCGGCCTGGACCAGAACCAGGCCGAGGCCGGCAATGACGGCGCCAGTGGCGATCACACGCGCGGTACCAGTTCGTGGCTGACCGGAGTCTATCCCAAGCGCACTGAAGGCGCCGACGTGCGCAACAGCATTTCGGCGGACCAGATCGCGGCGTCAGTGCTTGGAAAAGATACAGCGCTACCGTCGCTCGAGCTTGCTATCGATCTGAACTTCCTGGCCGGACAATGCGAAAACAGCTATAGCTGCGCGTACTTGAACACGCTTGCATGGAGTTCCCCAACGACGCCGCTCCCGACCGAAAACAATCCGCGAATCGTCTTCGAGCGACTGTTCGGCGATGGCGGTGATGCCGAGCGGCGGGCGGCGCAGGCGCGGCAGAACCAAAGCATTCTCGATTCCGTTCTTGATGACCTACACCGGCTCGAGCGGCGGCTGGGGCCGGGCGAGCGGACAAAGGTCACCGAGTACGTTGACGCGGTTCGCGAGGTGGAGCGACGAATCCAAGGCGTGGAGGCTCGCGCTGAAACTCAGCTACCCACGCTCGATCGCCCAAAGGGAATTCCGGAGCGTTTTGACGAGCACGTCAAACTGATGTACGAACTGCAGTGGCTTGCCTTCCGCGCCGACCTGACGCGTGTTGTTACGTTTATGCTCGGACGCGAACTCAACTTTCGCACTTATCCCGAAATTGGCGTTATCGAAGGCCACCACGGGCTCTCTCACCACCAGGATCGGCCTGAACAGATTGCCAAATACGCGAAGGTCGGCGTGTACCAGGCGCAGCTGTTTGCCGGGTTCCTGAAGCAACTGCAAGCCACGCCCGAAGGCGACGGGACGCTGCTCGATCATTCTTTATTCCTGTATGGCGCCGGCCTGAGTAATCCAAACACGCATGCCCACACCGACCTCCCGCTCCTCGTCGTCGGCGGGCGCGATAGCCGCATCGAAGGAAACCGGCACCTCGTATTCCGCGGCCAGGTACCCATGACCAATCTGCTGCTGGGTCTTTTAGACAAAATTGGCGCGCAGGCCGATACGTTGGGCGACAGCAACGGCCGGTTGGAGGTGTAACGCGATGAAGCCGTTTGCACGCCGAAGGCGTGGTAGGAAGTGGCTAATTTCCTGGCGCCGGTCCGCGGTGCAACTGCCGTTGTCGGTGACGCTGCTCGCAGCATTGACCCTGAGCGCCGAAAGCCCGGAGCTGTCGCTGGTGCAAGCCGTGAAAGCCGGCGACACGAAGGCCGCGCGCGCTCTCCTGGCCAATAAAGTCGGCGTGAACAAACCGGAGGCAGACGGAACGAGGGCGCTGCATTGGGCGGTCGAAAACGACGACCTCGAGTTGACCAAAACACTCTTGCAAGCCGATGCGAAGGCGGAGGTGGCCAACCGCCATGGGGTGACCCCGCTGCACCTCGCGGCAACGAACGGGAACGCCGCGATCATCGAGCAGCTGATTGCCGCAGGCGCGGAAGCAAACAGGCCGACTCCCGGAGGCGAAACCCCGCTGATGATGGCTGCGCGCACAGGCAATACCGACGCGCTGAAGGTGCTGATCGCGCATGGTGCGAATGTCAACGCGCGCGAAGGTTGGCGCGGCCAGACAGCTCTGATGTGGGCTGCAACGGAAAACAACGCCGGGGCGATCCGTGTGCTGCTTGCAGCGGGAGCCGACATCGGCGCGAAATCATCGTCGGGGATGTTCACGCCGTTCCTGTTCGCTGTTCGCGGCGGCCACCTGGACGCCACGCGTGCTCTGCTCGAATCTGGAGCCGACGTTAACGAGCACTTACCCGACGGCATGAGCGCGCTCGTGCTGGCGGTATACAACGCGCATTACGAACTGGCGTCCCTGCTCCTCGACTACAAGGCGGATCCCAATGCGGCCGCGCAAGGCTGGACCGCGCTGCACCAGATCGCGTGGTCGCGCCGGCCGAACCGCGGGTTCAATCTTCGAGGCGCTGTCCCGACCGGCCACATCGATAGCCTTGATCTCGTGCGAAAGTTGGTCGCGCGTGGCGCCGACGTGAACGCCCGGATGAGCAAAGAGCCGCGCGACGGCAATCGGAACATGCTGACTCGAATCGGAGCCACGCCGTTCGTGATGGCCGCCAAATCTGCGGACGTACCGTTGATGCGTGTGCTGCTGGAGTGCGGTGCCGACCCGAAGATCAAAACAGCCGATGGCACATCGGCGTTGATGGTTGCAGCCGGCGTTGGCGTGTATGGTCCGGGTGAAAGTCCCGGCACGCACGAGGAGGCGCTGGAAGCCGTCAAGCTGGCCTATGAGGCCGGCGGCGGTGATGTTAATGACGTGAACAAGGACGGTGAAACCGCCCTGCACGGCGCGGTCTACCGCGGTGGTGCCGTTCCTGTTATTCAGTTCCTCGCGGACAAAGGTGCCAAGCTCGATGTCGAGAACAAAAAGAAGTGGACGCCGCTCCTCGCCGCCGAGGGCGTTGTCTACGCGAGCAGCGGCATTCGACGTTATCCAGAAGCGGCAGCCTTGATCCGCAAGCTAATGCGGGAGCGCGGCTTGCCCATACCGGAATTCGAGCGGAATGGCGGCGCTGCTCCGATCGTCAAAGCAATTACGGCGCCGCTGGCAATACGAACCAACTGGGACGGCGTATATACGGAGGCACAGGCGCAGCGCGGACAGCAGGTATACCAGCGTGCCTGCGCCGTATGTCACCTGGATCATCTCCAGGGCGACTCGGTATCGCCGCCACTGGCCGATGCGACTTTCCTGGCGCGATTCGTTGGATCAAGCGCGCATGACATGGTGCAGGCTATTCGAAGCACCATGCCGCAGAATGCGCCCGACAGTCTCGGTGACCGCGCATACGTGGATCTGGTGACCTACCTGCTTAAGGCGAACGGTAGCCTTGCCGGTTCGGTGGAATTACCGCTTGATGTCGCTGAACTCGAGAAAATCGCCATCACGGGCCGGCCGTAGGCGCCGGCTTTAGCCTAATGCCGCAAACCTTGCGGCATTAGGCTTTAGCCGGCGAGGGCCGCCCGAGCGGCCTTTCGGCCGCCGCGACCGGTTAAAGCCGGCGCCTACGAAGCCTTGCAGCTGAGGTTAGAATTGTTCGCCTAAGGGAGAATCATCAATGGCAGATCAGACCGATATCAATGTGTTTCCGAACGGGCCTCTTCGAATCTCAGGGAACTTCGTCATCAAAGATGGACAAGGAAAAGAATTCGATTTAGCAGGCCGCACCGCTATCTCGCTTTGCCGCTGCGGTTTTTCTGAAAATAAGCCGTTCTGCGACGGATCTCACGCCCGAAAAGGGTTCCAGTCGGTCGTTGAAGCGCGCGCATTGCCACCTCCGGCACCGAAACCGTAAAGGAAATAGCCACAAAGAGGCACAAGATTCACAAAAGCTTTTTGTGACTTTTGTGCCTTGTTGTGGCTATTCCACTCTGTCTCAACTCACCAAGCACTTTTTGCGGGTAATGTGATACTCGAACTCTTCCCTGTACTTCTGAATCATCGCCTCGACGGGCATCGCGCACGCGTCGCTTAAGACACAGATCGTCACGCCTTTCATGTTCGAGCACATATCGAGGATCATCTGAAGATCCTCCATTTTTCCATCACCGTGCTCGATGCGATGCAGCACTTGCTCCATCCACCACGTGCCTTCGCGGCACTGCGTGCATTGGCCGCAACTTTCCTCCGCGTAGAACCGCGCGGTCCGCAAGGCCAGACGAACCATGCAAGCCGTTTCATCGATGACCATCACGCCGCAAGAGCCCAGCAGCGTTCCTTTCGCCGCGAGGGAATCGAAATCCATGCGCACGTCGCATTCTTCCGGCCGAAGAATCGGAACCGAAGAACCGCCGGGAATCACGCCTTTCAACTTGTGGCCATTCCGAAGCCCGCCGCACTCCTGATTGATCAATTCCATGAGCGGGATGCCAAGCTCGCGCTCAATAACCGCGGGCTTATTGACGTGGCCGCTGACACAGTAAAGTTTCGGCCCCGTGTTCTTCTCGTTCGAACCGATGCTTTTGAACCAATCGACGCCTCGAGTGAAGATGTGCGGAAGATTCGCAAGTGTCTCGACATTGTTGACAACAGTCGGACAGCGGTATAAGCCTTGCACCGCGGGAAACGGCGGCTTCTGGCGGGGTTGACCGCGTTTGCCTTCCAACGATTCGATTAGTCCTGTTTCCTCGCCGCAGATGTAAGCGCCGGCGCCGGAGTGGAGAATGATGTCGAGATCGTAGTTTGAACCGAAGATCTTCTGGCCGAGGAAGCCTCGAGATCTAGCTTCTGCTAACGCTTTCTCCAGAACTCGGTACCCGTAGAAAAATTCCCCACGTATGTAAATAAAAGCCAAATGGCAATCCACAGCGTAGGACGCAATGATCATGCCTTCGATGAGTTGGTGCGGATCGCGTTCGATGATGACGCGATCCTTGCAGGTGCCGGGTTCGCTCTCGTCCGCGTTGCAACACAGGTAAATCGGTTTTCCTGTGTCTTTCGGAACGAAACTCCATTTCATGCCCGTGGGAAAACCTGCGCCGCCGCGGCCGCGAAGCCCGGTAGTCTTCGTCGTCTCAATAACATCTTTCGGCGTGAGTTCTTTCAGGACCTTCTCGGCCGCCTTATAGCCACCCAATTCAATGTATCGAGCGATGTCCGTTATGCGCGGGTCGTGGATGTTCTTAAAGAGTACAAGTTCATAAGGCATAAGAGAGGAATTGTAGCGTGGAAGCCGCTTAATTCGTCTTGCTCGCTGGGGAGACACCCGCTTCGGCCGAGGAAACTTGATCGAGGAGAATGCGGAAAGACGGGAGCAAGTCCATGCGGCGTCGCTCGAGTTCATTGATGCGTTTTTTTCGATCAGGACGGTTCGCCAGTTCTCTAGCGGCAAGGATCTTGTAACCGCGCACGGACTGCGTGACGAGTTGGAACTCGCCGTGGGCCAAATCGAGATAGATCCAATCTCCCGTCCGGATTGCTGCAAGACCGCCGCCATCGAGGGCTTCCGGCACGATGTGCGCAATTGAAATCCCATCGTGATGAAATGAAACGCGGCCATCCGTTACCAAAACGCATATGTCGTTCAA
>Ga0066710_100007833_pt1 | contig 10277 bp, 6 predicted proteins | sample GraSoiAngelo_159_FD_79666 | JGI IMG/M metagenome (GOLD analysis project Ga0066710, IMG submission 79666) | Grasslands soil microbial communities from the Angelo Coastal Reserve, California, USA - 14_1009_16_40cm | ecosystem: Environmental > Terrestrial > Soil > Grasslands | place: USA...
GATGTTGCGGCAGCGCGGGTAGGCCGTACATCCCAGGAAAGCCTTGCCGGCCCGGCTCTGCCGCAGCTTCATGGGCGAGCCGCACTCTTCGCACGCCGTGGACTCGATCTCGGCCTTGTCGATCGCGTCCTCGTCCGGGTCCGGGATGTGCACCGTGAACGTGCACGCGGGATAGCCGCTGCACGCGATGAAGAGCCCGTTCCTGCCCATCCGCAGCTTCAGCTTCTTGCCGCACTGCGGACATTTCTCGGAGAGGTCGGCGGCGATCGGCAGGAAGTGGAGCAGCTCGCGGGCCTGGGCGAGCGGAATCCCGGCTTTGCCCGAGACCATCGCCCGGAGCGCGCGGTCCCGGTCGCGTGTGAACTTGTGGTCGAACTCCGCGAGAGCCTTCTGCCAGGAGATCTTCCCCTCTTCGACCTCGTCCAGACGCTCCTCCATCCGCGCCGTGTAACCGGTTTCGAAGAAGTCGTCGAAGTACGGGATCAGGAGCTCCAGCACCGTCCGGCCGAGAGCGGTCGGGATGAACCGGCGGTCTTTCTTCCGGACGTACTCGCGGTCCTCGAGCTTGCGGAGGATCTCCACGTAGGTGGAGGGCCGGCCGATGCCGTTTTCCTCCAGGAACTTCACGAGCGACGCTTCGTTGTAGCGCGGCGGTGGCTGCGTTTCCTTCCGCTCCGGCTCGATCGCGACGAGCTTGAGCGTCTCGCCGGCCGTCAAGGGAGGCAGCTTCGCGCCGTCCTTCTCGGCGTCTTCGTCCTCTTCCGCGGAGACGCCGTAGACCGCGAGGTAACCGGGCGTCTTCAGCGTGGAACCGGACGCGCGGTAGAGAGCCTTGCCCGCCTCGATCTCCGCGCTGACCGTGTCGTACACGGCCGCGGCCATCTGCGAGCCGACGAACCGTTCCCAGATCAGGCGGTAGAGCTTCGCTTCGTCGGCCGAGAGGTGCCGCGAGACCTCGTCCGGCGGAAGTGCGAGGTCGGTCGGTCGGATCGCCTCGTGCGCGTCCTGGGTGTCGCGCTTTCCGCGAAAGAACCGGGCGGAGTCGGGCAGCACGTCGGATCCCGACCCGTAGCGACCGGCGATCAGCTCCCGCACGGCGGTCAGGGCGTCGTTCGATACGCGCGTCGAGTCGGTCCGCATGTACGTGATCAAACCGACGGTCCCGCGACCCGGGATCTCGCGCCCCTCGTAGAGGCGCTGCGCGATCTGCATCGTCCGGCGCACGGCGAACCCGAGACGGCGCGCCGCGGCCTGCTGGAGCTGCGAGGTGATGAAAGGGGGCGGCGGGTTCTTGCGCCGCTCCGAGGTGTCCACTTTCGCGACCCGCCAGACGGCCCGCTCCGCCTCTTCGCGAACGCGTGCGGCCGAGGCTTCGGATTCGAGACGCGGATCGGTCCCGTCGAACTTGAGCTTCTGCCCCTCGAACGAAACGAGCTTCGCCGGGAACGGCGGGGGTGCCCCGGCCTCGAGGTTGGCGTCGACCGTCCAGTACTCGACCGGGACGAACGCCTCGATCTCGCTCTCGCGCTCGCAGATGATCCGCAGGGCGACCGTCTGGACGCGGCCGGCGGAGAGTCCGCGCCAGATTTTCTTCCAGAGGAGGTCGGACACCTCGTATCCCACGAGACGGTCGATGATCCGACGTGCCTGCTGCGCGTCGACGAGCCGGGAATCGATCTCGCCCGCGTCCTGCATCGCCGCGAGCACGGCTTTCTTGGTGATCTCGTTGAACCGGACCCGCTGGAACCGCTTCCCCTTCATCGAAGAGCGGAGCGCCTCCCGGAGGTGCCACGAGATCGCCTCGCCTTCCCGGTCCGGATCGGCTGCGAGATAGACCGCGTCGGCCTTCGAAGCGGCGCGCTTCAGCTCCAGCAAGGTCTTTTCCTTGCCCTTGAGGACCTCGTACGTCGGCTCGTAGGAGTGCTCGCGGTCGACGCCCAGCCCCTTCTTCGGAAGGTCCCGGACATGCCCGTAGGAAGCGAGCACACGGAAATCCTTGCCCAGGAATTTCTCCAGGGTTCGCGCCTTCGCAGGCGATTCGACGATGACGAGATTGCTCATCGAGGGGCTCGGACGCTGCCACATCCGGCTTGCCGAGCGCAAACCGGGGGGTCCGCACTCCTGGCAACAAGAACGTATTCCCGAGAGCGGTTAACCAAGCGCGCTCTGCAGTTAGCGTGCGCGTCGCTCACCTTCGGACCACGCCGTAGCGGCCGGCGTCGCAGACGGCGAGCCCCGCGCCCTCCAGCTCGAAGAGACCGGCGAGAACGGTCGCCGCCGGAAGGTCGAGCGATTGGGCGAGCTCCTCGGCCGACAGCGACTCCTCGCGGCGAAGGGCATGGTACAGGCGGGCCGCTTCGGAGGAGAGCTCCGTCGACGGCTTCGATCGGGCAGCCACGAGCCCGGCGCGCGGGCCGACCGACGGAAAGAGCTCGGCGAGGACGTCCTCCGCGCCGCGGCACAGGATGGCGCCGTCTCGCAGGAGCTCGTGCGCGCCGACCGAGGTCTCCGAAAAAACGCTGCCCGGCACCGCGAAGACGTCGCGCCCGAAGTCGGCCGCGAGGCGCGCCGTGATCAACGACCCGCTCCGCCGCGAAGCCTCGACCACGACGACCCCCGCCGCGAGCCCGGCGATGATCCGGTTGCGGATCGGGAAGTTCCACGGCCGCGGCTCGGCGCCCGGAAGAAACTCCGAGAGAAGGAGATCGGTCGCCGCCAGCGCTTCTTTCAAGCGCGCGTGCTCCGGGGGATAGTTGACGTCGAGGCCGCAGCCGAGAACGGCGATGGTTCCTCCGGACCCTTCCCGCGCGGCATCGTGCGCAGCCGCGTCGACGCCGCGGGCGAAGCCCGAGACGATCGTCACCCCCGCCTGGGAGAGCTCGCGCGCCAGCCGGGCGGCGACGTCCCGGCCGTAACGGGTCGCGTTGCGCGAGCCCACGACCGCCACGGCCGGCAGGTTCAACCTCTCCAGCCGGCCGACCGCGAACAGCAGGAACGGCGGGTCCGCGATCTCGGCGAGCAGGACGGGGTACTCCGGGTCGAACGCGGTGACGATCCGGAGGCCGGAAGCCTCGACCGACGCCGCCCATCGCTCGGCAGCCGCGTCCTCCGGGCCCGCGAGGACGGCGCGGGCCCTTCCGAGCGAGCCCAGGCGCTCGGAAAGGTCCCGTTCCGGCGTCGACAGCAGGGCGTCCAGGCCGCCCCGCTCACGCAGGACGGGCCATAGCCTCTGGGGGGTCAGGTCGCGGGATCTGGCCCAGGAAACCGCGGTCCGCCGCGCGAAGTGCATCCAAAGCATATTTTCCCCAACCCCGAGACCTCTCCCGAGCGCGAGAGTTTTCATGTTTTCTTGAGGATCTGGAGGAAGGTCCGGATTCGTCCAGGTGACGACGTCGAAATTTCCGGGGGCGCGAAACGCCTTTCCTATAATAGCCGCCCCACCGGGGGGATTCGAGGATGCGAGGTTGAAGAAAGCTGCGCTGGTTCTCGGGGCCGCTCTCGTCGCGGCGGGGTGCTCGTCGTACGCCCGCACCGAGAAGGCGCAGACCCAGATCTCGTTCGGAAGCGTGGTTGCGCGCCGGGGCCTGTGGCGCGAGGCGGCCTTCCGGTTCGAGAAAGCCATCGAGAAGGAACCGAACAACGCCCGGGCGCACAACAACCTCGCGGTGGCGCTCGAGGCGGGAGGCGAGTTCGCCAAAGCGCTCGCCGAGTACAAGCGCGCCCTCGAGCTCGATCCGAACGACACCTACATCCGGCGCAACTACGCGCGGTTCGCTGAGTTCTACACCTCCTACACCCGGACCACGGGAAAGGCCACCGGTGGCTCGTAACGTCCGGCGCGGTTCGGGTCGCCTCGTTCGGGTGATCGCGCTCGCGCTCGTCTGCGCGCTCGCGGCCCTTCCGTCCTTCGCCGGCGTGGCGCAGGTCAAGCTGAAGCTGCCGTTGAAGCCGCGGCTGCCGCTGCGCGGAAACGAGAGGATCGCGCTCGCGCCGTTCGTGATCGCGACCGAGGCGGAAAAGGCGCGCGACAAGCGGCTCCAGAACGTGGATCTCCAGGCGGAGTTCCAGCGCTTCCTGAAGAAGCAGATCGAAAAGAAAACGAAGCTCGAAATCGTTTCGGTCCCCCCCGAGCTCAAGCTGCCGACCCAGAATCTCTCGGAGCTCGGACGCTCGACCGAGTTCTGGCGGGCGCTCGGAGCGCAGACCGGCGCGGAGATCCTGGTCTCCGGCAGCCTGGAGTTCCGCGTCGAAGATCGCTCCGGCTACAAAACCGAGGAATACGTCTCCCCGATCGACAGCCGGACCTACTACCGGCAGGTCTACGTCGAACAGACCGGTTTCCTTTTCGACATCGTGTTCCTCGTCTTCGACGGCCGGTCGGGCGAGAAGATCCTTCAGGACGAGTTCAAGGACTTCCGGCAGACCGGCGGCCGCCGCGCCGACGAGTTGCAGGGTCTCTTCGAGAACCTGTTCTCTCTCGAGAACCAGATCCTGAACCTCTTCGTCGCCCGCGACCGGGACGCCGAGAGGTACCTCTTCACCGATTGAGCGAAACTTCCGACCCCATACTCTTTGATCCCCAGACCAATCGAGCAATTTCGTACCGTCATCCCGAGCGCCCGCGGCTCGAGGGATCCCGGAAGAGCTCCAGAAGGGCGTGCCACATGAAGAAGATCGCGATCGCGCTCACCTTCGTCTTCTGCGCCGCGGTTCCGGCTTCCGCGCAGTTCGGGAAGAACAAGATCGTCTACGACCGGTTCGACTGGAAGATCTATCGGTCGACCCATTTCAGCGTCTATTTCTACGAGTCGGAGCGGGCGGCGCTGCCCAAGGTGACCTCGTACGCCGAGAGCGCGTACGACGACATTTCGCGCGCCTTGAACTTCCAGATTCCGAAAGCGATCAACCTGATCTATTACGGCACCCACTCGGACTTCGAGCAGACGAACACGCTCTTGAACTTCATTCCGGAAGGGGTGGGCGCGTTCTCGCTCCCGTCGCGCAACCGGATGGTGCTCCCCATCGACCTCCCCGACGAGAAGCTCCAGCAGCTGATCGGGCACGAGCTCACCCACGTCTTCCAGTTCGAGATCCTGTTCGGGGGCAACTACATCCGGGCCGCCACCACGAACGCGCCGCAGTGGTTCATGGAGGGAATGGCGTCCTACTTCGGCAACGACGAAGACAACAAGGACCGGATGGTGCTCCGCGACGCGGTCCTCGCCGACCAGGTTCCGCAGATCGCCGAGAGCGGCAACGTCGCCGGTTTCTTCGCGTACCGGTTCGGCCACTCCGTCTTCGATTTCATCGAAGCGGAATGGGGGAAGGACGCGGTCCGCGACTTCATTTTCGAGTTCCGCAATCAGATCGGCGGAAACGTCGAGAAGGTAATCAAACGCGCCTTCAACGTTTCGGCGGAAGACTTCGACGTCAAGTTCCGCCGTTTTCTCCGGCAGCGCTACCTGAAGATCCTGACCGAGAAGGGCGAGCCGATCGACTTCGGCGAACGCTTCAAGCTCGTCGAGGAGCCGTCCGCGGACCTGACGCCGCGGGCCTATCCCTCGGGTGACTTCGTCGCCGCGATGTCCACGTTGAAGAACGACGCGGACGTCGTGGTTCTTTCGACGTCCGACCGCAAGCTCTACCGCAACCTCACCCGGGGCTACACGACCCGGTACGAGTACATCGTCAGCCAGTGGCTGACGACGGGACCGCTCGGCGGCGGTGACCTGGCGGTCTCGCCGGACGGCAACACCGTCGCGGTCTTCGCGCGGCGGGAGCGCGGCCGCGAGCTGCTCCTCCTGAACGCGCTCGACGGAGGGATCCGGGAACGCATCGAGATGCCGGGCCTCGACCAGCAGCTGAACCCGGCGTTTTCTCCGGACAACAACACCGTCGTCTTCCGAGCGCTGAAGGGAGGGCGTGCGGACATCTGGTCGTACTCACTCTCCGCGAAGACGCTCACGAACGTGACCGACGATGCCGCGTTCGATTTCGCGCCGGCCTACTCCCCCGACGGGAAGTGGATCTACTACTCGTCCGTGCGCGGCACGAAGGCGAAGATCTTCCGCTTCGATCCCTCCGCGCCCGGTTCCAGGCAGCAGATCACGTACGGGGACTGGAACGACGAGGATGTGTCGGTGACCCCCGACAGCAAGCGGATCTTCTTCACGTCGGACCGGGACGGCGGCATCTACAACGTCTACTCGATCAACCTGGAGACCGGCGAGACGAACCTCCACACGAACGTGGTCGCCGGGGCCTTCTCCCCCACGGTCTTCATCGGGAAGGACAACACGGAGAAGCTGGTCTTCTCGGCGTACTACAAGCGGCGCTTCACGCTCTACATCGCCGATTCGAAGAAGTCCGTCCGCCGGCTGCCGGAGCTCGCCCCCGCGGTTTCCCCCGCCGGTCCCGAGTCCGAGATGCCCTACCAGCCGGCGATCGAGGTCTCGGTCGATCCCGAGAAGATCAAGCCGCGGGCGAGCCGCAAGCTCCAGCTCGAGGACGCGCAGGTCGTCGCGGGCGTCAACACGGATCAGACGTTCGTGTCCAACACCGTCCTCATTTTCGGCGACAACCTGGGCGATCGTCGGCTGATTGCCCAGTTCCAGTCCCTGTCTTCGTTCACCAACTTCAACTTCATCTACTTCAACCTCACGCACCGGCTGCAGAAGGGGTTTTCTCTCTTCGACGACCGGACCTTCTTCCTCGGCTTCGACCAGACGACCGGGAACTTCACGCGAAGCCGCCGGATCTACCGGCAGACCGGCGCGCTGGCGCTCGCGAGCTATCCACTGTCCCGGTATTACTGGGTCGAGGGGCAGGTCGGCTTCATCTCGCGATCCTTCGATTTCCCGTTCGTGATCACGAACAACGACGGGACCCAGGCGTTCTTCGTCGAGAACCGGCAGGACAACTTCCCCACGGGCGGGATCTCGTTCGTCGGAGACACGGTTTTGTACGAGGAGTGGGGACCGCTTTCCGGCCGCCGGTTCGCGATCTCGTACTCCTATTCCCCCGACCTGAAGAGGGACAAGAACACGTTGGTCCCCGGACAGCACAATTCGAGCACGCTCTCCTCGGACGTCTCGCTCGACCTCCGCCACTACTTCAAGATCACCGCGCGGTCGCTCATCGCTTTTCGGTTCTTCGGCGCGCACTCGACCGGAAATTTCCCGAACATCTACTACTTCGGCGGACTCGACACTCTGCGCGGCCTCGATTTCCGCGAGCAGATCGGCAACACCATCGGCTATGCGAACCTGGAGTTCCGTTTTCCCCTAATCGACGTCCTGGCGCTTCCGATCGGCGCGTTCCGGAACATCCGCGGCCAGATCTTCGTCGACGTCGGCGGCGCGGCCCTGAAGGACCAGAAGTTCGTGTTCTGGGACTCGCACGAGAAACAGCTGATCGACGGAAAGGCGTCGTACGGGATGGGCTTCCAGCTTTCGCTACTCGGCCTCGACCTCCACTGGGATTTTGCGAAACTCTGGGACTTCAAGAAAACGCTCTCGGGATTGAGAACCTCCTTCTACATCGGCGCGCAGTTCTGAAAATGGGGACAGACTTATTTTCCACTGACGGCCGGACCAGTTAAATAAGTCTGTCCCCTTATTCGAAATAGCCGTTCACGTCGATGATGACGTGGACGCTGCCGGAGATCTGGCCGGACCCGGCCGTCACGCTTCCCACCGCGTTGACGCCGGTCATCGCGTTGTTCGCGCGGGTCTGACCCGGCCGGTAGTTGATCGTCGACGTCGGCGGAGGCTCTCCCGGAGAAAGGACGACGTAGCCGAAGTCGTTCCCTCCCGTGACCGTCAGGTTCGAAGCGATCGCTCGGGCCGTCGCGGGCACGCCGCACGCGAGCGCGATCGGGAACACCCGCCGCGAGTGGGCCGCGAGAGCCGGACCTCCGGCGGGCCCGGTCGGGTTCCGGGTGTCCACGACCCGGCACGGAGGGAGCGTGAAGAACGCCATGCCTTCGGGAGAAGCCGACGGCTGGAGCGGCTGGACGGCGGGGAAAGGAAGGGTCCGGAGGTAGTCCGTCACCGCGAGCTTCGGGGTCTGATCGCAGCGGTAGATATCCTGCCCGCCGCATCCCGTGAAGAGCGCGTAGATGAAAGCATGCGTGATCCGGAACGGGGCGAGCAGCGAGCTCTCGCCGCCCGCCTGGATCAGGAAATCGCGGATCCGGTCGCGCTGAGCGGCCTCCCCGATCACCTCGGAGCTCCACCCGAATTCGGTGACCCAGATCGGCTTGCCGCTGTTGCGGGGGTTGTACGTCTGCAGCGGATAGAGCTTGTTCCACCAGAGGCGGTTGGCCGCGTCGGCCGCGGTCCAGTCGTCGTGCGCGTTGGCGTGGACGGAAACGACGTCGACGAACGCCGACGCGTTGCCGTCGGGGTAGGTCGTGTTCTCGAGCTGCTGGAATATCTGGGCGGTGCGTGAGTTGGCTCCTCCCGAGAGAGCGGGTCCGACCAGGCGAACCGCGCCATCCGTCGATCGGATGATTCGCGCGGCCTCTACGAGATAGTCGACATAGCGGGGAGAGGCGTTCAGGTCCGCGTCCCACCCCACGCCGTAGGTCGTGTTGGCGGTCAGGTCCGGCTCGTTCCAGATCTCGTAGGCCGCGACCCGTCCCTTCATGTGCAGGGCGACATGGCTCACAAAATCCTTCCAGAGCTCGATGTTCGCGGGACGCGCGGCGCCGTTCGTGCAGCCGCACGCCCATTGCGGCGCGCCGCTCAGGATGTACAGAACCTGCTGTCCGTTCGCCCTCGCGCCGTCGACGATCGCGTCGGCCACGTTCCAGTCCCACTGTCCCGGGGCGGGCTCGACCGTGGACCAGTACGCGCCGGTCCGCACCCAGCCGACGTTCGCGGCGAGAGAGAGAGGTCCGCTCCCGTTCGTGCCGATCACGACGGGACGGGCGGCGAGAGCCGCTTGGGCGCAGGCGGCGAGCGCGAGACCGAGACCGATGCGCTTCATGGGGACGGGCTCCTTGGAGGGTCCAGGAGAGTCTGCAAGGACCGGAGCCCGCCGAGTATTCCCGCGACTGCGGACGCTCGAATCGGTGACGTACAATTTTCCCCGCGTGCCCCCCCGCAGCTCACTGGCAATCCGGGTGCTCGGCACCTACGGCGGATCCGCGCCCGGATACCGGATGACGACTTTCCTGATCGACGGCGAGACTGCGCTCGACGCGGGCGCTCTGACCGAGTCGCTGCCGCTCGCCGCGCAGCGCCGCATCCGCCGGGTCGCCCTGACGCACGCGCACTTCGACCACTTCGCCTCGCTCCCCTTCCTCGTCGCGAACCTCGCGGGTCGCGAGTCGGAGCCGCTCGAGGTGGCCGCTCCCGCGCCCGTCCTCTCCGCGCTGCGCGCGCACGTCTTCAACGACCTGACGTGGCCCGACTTCACGCGGCTCCCTTCGGCGGCGCGGCCCACGCTCAGATTCCGGAAGATTTCGGAGGCCCGGCCGTACCGCGCGGGCTCTGTGACGCTGATGCCCGTCCCGGTGCGCCATCTCATTCCCGGTTTCGGCTACGTCGTGTCGAAGCCGGGGCGCGCGGTCGTGTTCTCCGGAGACACGTGCCCGACCGAGAGGATCTGGGAAGTGGCTCGGCGGACCCGGAACCTGAAGGCGATCTTCCTGGAAGTGTCTTTCTCGGACACGCAGGCGGACGTGGCGCGCGACTCGTGCCACATGACGCCGCGTCTGGTCGCGGAAGAGCTCGCGAAGATGCCGCCGGACGTGCCGGTGTACCTGTACCACATGAAACCGCCGTCGCTCGCGCGCATCCGCCGCGAGATCGCCGCGCTCGAAGAGCCGCGGCTGAAGCTCCTGGAGTCCGAGCGCAGCTTCCGCTTCTGAGAATGTAGCGGGGACAGGTCTCACGGACCTGCACCCGCCTCCTTATTTCCCTCGCGGGGACAGGTCTGCGGGCCTGCACCCGCCACCGCCTCGAATCAGATCCGCCGCGACCAGGCGAGGAGATCGACCGCGAGCGTTCCGGCCATGCGGCCGCGCGCCGAGTCGTTCTTGAGAAGATCTTCGCGCGGGCCAGCGAGATCCGCTTCCCGAACGAGCCAGGTTTCGCCTTCGTGCTCTTCGACTCGGAACGAAAGCCGCGCCGTCCGGCCGTCCGGGTAGAGCCGCTTCACTCCGAGAACGCGTCGGGCCGGTTCCGGAAAGACTTCTTCCTCGAAACCGGACTCCGCCGTCCCCGGCGGTGACAGCCGGAGGCGCCAGCCCTCTCCCGTTACGTCGGCAA
>Ga0066710_100007836_pt1 | contig 10274 bp, 8 predicted proteins | sample GraSoiAngelo_159_FD_79666 | JGI IMG/M metagenome (GOLD analysis project Ga0066710, IMG submission 79666) | Grasslands soil microbial communities from the Angelo Coastal Reserve, California, USA - 14_1009_16_40cm | ecosystem: Environmental > Terrestrial > Soil > Grasslands | place: USA...
GCACCGACTCGTTCGGGTTCTCGCTTCCGGGGAAGTACCTCGTCATCTGCAACGTACGCGGTCACTTCGTCGATGGCATGTATGCCTGGATAAACGTCGTGGACGACGACGGCGACAACTAGTCGTCCAGTCTCAGTCGTGTGGTCGCGTGCGATGCGCACGCGCCCACATTCGCCTTCACCCGCCGCGACCACTCGATACGCCAAATCGTCATCCAAGGCCTGCCGACAATCGTACTCGTGCGAGGCAGATGTCTACGTCACTACGGGCGAGATTTCTGGCGCACAGATGAGTGTTGAGCGTTCCGATGCTTGGGTAATCGTTGCCGAATCTTCACGGGCGGCCTCGCTCCCGCGCGCAAGGTGCTACGATACCCGCCGCGGTTTCAGGTGAGGAGTCTGCCATGGACACCGTCTCGCGCAGAGAGTTTCTCGCCGGCGGCGCCTTGCTGCTGACAGCGCGTTCGTACTCGCGGATCGTCGGGGCGAACGATCGGATCCAGATTGGCCAGATCGGCTGCGGGCACCGGGCCGCGGGTCATCGACAGATGCTCAAGATGTCCGCCGACACCGATCCGAACTTCGACCTGCGCAGCGTCTGCGACCTGTGGTCGATGAATCGCGAACGAGCGGCAGACGATGCCCGCCGGCTGTTCGGACGCCGGCCGAAGACGTATCAATACTCCGAAGAGATGCTCGCCGATCCCGGGCTGGACGCGGTGATGATCGGAACGGGCGATCACCAGCACGCGAGAATCCTCGCGGAGGTCGTGCGGGCCGGCAAGGACTGCTACTGCGAGAAGCCGATGGCGAACACGCTCGACGACGCGAAACTGGCGCGTGATGTCGTTGTCGCAGGCCGGCAGGTCGTGCAGATGGGATCGCAGTGGCTCAGTTGTCCCTACCAACACCAGGTGCGCGACATCCTCCGAAGCGGCAAGCTGGGGAAGATCGTCGCGATCAGCCAGCGCTGGAACTACAACGGTCCGCGCTGGCACATCCCGAAGGATGAAAACGTCGCTGCGATTCGAGAACGCGATACGGATTGGAAACGGTGGCTGCTCGGACGGCCCGAGCGTCCCTTCGATCCGCGAGTCTACTTCGAATTTCGCATCTTCAAGGACTTCTCCGGCGGCATCACCGATCAGTGGTACAGCCACGGCGCGGGCCTCGCGCACTTCTATCTGGACGCCTTCATTCCGGATGATACGGTCTCGAATGGCGGCATCTTCGCTTGGCACGACGTCCGCGAAAACCCGGACACGTTCCATTGCGTCTCGACGTTTGCGAAGAGCCAGGTCTTGTACGACTACAGCACGACGTTTGGAAACGCGTACGGGGATCACACCATCATTCGGGGCACACGCGGCACGCTGTACTCACCCGGCGGCGAAGGCAGCCCGCAGTGGTGGTTCGTTCCCGAGGCCCGCAGCCTGTGGGGATCGAATGTTGTTTTCGATTCCGGGCCCGGCAAGACCAGGCCCGAACCGGTTCTTCTGCCAGGGACGAACGATCCGCCGCCGATCAAACAGGACGACAACCTGAAGGCCCATACGGACAATTGGCTCGTATGCATGCGAAGCCGGAAGACGCCGAATGGCAGCATTGAAACCGGGTTCGCCCACTCGGTTGCGGTGATCATGGCGACGCGGAGTTATCGCGAAGGCAGGAAGATCTACTGGGACCGCAAACGCGAGGAGATTGTGGATCACGCGTCTTCGGCGACAGATTGACCGATCAGCGGAGGCTCTATGCGCTTCCTGCTCCTTGTCTGTTCATGGCTCGTCACGATCAGTGCGGTGTCGATCGGTCAGTCGCCTCGCGGTAACAGCACAGGACCGGAAATTCCGACGCTCCCGTACAAGCTCGTGGAGTGGCCGACGCCACCCACGAGCGCCGCCGGTCTTCCCGGCGCGTGGAACTTCATCCAGGCGGCATCCGTCGTGGTCACACCGCGCGGCAGCATTCTCGTGCTGCACCGCGGCGCGCATCCCATCATCGAATTCGAGAGCAGCGGGAAGTTCGTGCGGTCGTGGGGCGATGGGATGTTCAGCGAAGGGAAAGTCGCGGCGATCCCCGAGGCGCACTGGACCGCCGGCAAATCGCACTATTCGGCCGTCTATGGACCGGCCGGGTGCGCGTCGTGCGGCGCTCACTCCGTACGGCTCGATCCGCAGGGGAACATCTGGGTCGTCGACGCCCCGGGTCACGTCGTCTACAAGCTGGGTCCGGATGGCAAGGAAACGATGCGTCTCGGCACCAGGAACGTGTCGGGAACGGACACGAGCCATTTCAATCTGCCCACCGACGTTGCCTTCGGTCCGAGCGGCGACATCTACGTCACCGACGGGTACGGGAGCGCCCGCGTGGTCAGGTACTCACCCGACGGCAAATATGTCCTGCAGTGGGGAACGAGAGGCAAGGGCGCCGGCGAGTTCGGACTGCCGCACAACCTGGCGATCGATCGACAGGGCCGAGTCTACGTGACCGATCGCGACAACCAGCGCATCGAAGTGTTCGACGCAAACGGAAAGTTTCTGAGCCAGTGGACCGGTACTGGAGGGATCTCCGGACTTGCGATAACGAAGGACCAGCGAATCTGGACCGGCGGGGTCCTGCGTCAGCTCGATGGGACGATCGTCGGCAAGCTGCCCGGGAATCCCGGCGGCCATGGTGTGGCGGTGACCGATGCCGGCGACGTCTACATCGCTCAGCTCACCGGCGTCGTGCAGAAGTTCGTCGAGCAGTAGCGTCTGACGATCGTCTCGTCACTTGACGGCGTGTGATACACTCGCCGAAATTCAGCCCGCAGGCCGGATTCCACAAACCGGCCGACCGACGTCCCTCCGCCGTGCGAACCCAGCGCGTGGCGCAAGTAACCGATTGAATCATCGTTCCGACCGTGTCGGTGTTCAGCTGCAGGTGACCGCGTCATACGCGGGTCGCAAAGCTGCGACACCGGCAGGTCAGGAGGACGTATGCCCAATCTGTCACGCCATCAGCTGATGCAGTTGGCCGCACTCGCTATCGCGGTTCTCGTGCTCACACCAGGCAGCGCTTCGCTCGTTGCGGAAACGCGACAGGTTTCCATCGAGACCCTTATCTACGATCTCAAGAGTCCCGATGCCGTCAGGCGTCAAGCCGCCGCGCGCGAGTTGGGCAACGCCAGGCACCGGCCGGCGATCCCGCAACTCGCCGCGCTGGCGAACGACCCGGTCGCCGCCGTGCGCCGCGAGGTCGAGTTGACGCTCGAGCGCATGGAGGACATCCAGACACTGCCGGGATTCATCGCCTTCGCGTCGGACAACGAGGACGACATACGATCGCGCGCCGTTGCGGCTCTCGTGAAACTGCATCTTCCGCGCGCGATCGGCGTCGCTGCGGCGTTGACGACCCTTCGCGAACGGATCGTCTACCGCCCGGACCGGGATCTGGACGTCGTTGTCGAACCCGACGTGCCGGTTGATCCCGCCGTCGTCTCGACGCTCCGCGTCCGAATCGACGACTCCGAGCGCGGGATTCGGCGCACCGCGATCCGCGGTCTCGGCATCCTGCGCGCGAAGCCTGCGGTTCCGGATCTCCTGCGGATCGTTCGCGAAGACCGCGACGACGGCCTGCGGTTCGACGCCGTTCGCGCACTCCGAAAGATCGCGGACAGCTCGATTGCCGGAGATCTTGTGGCGTTCCTCAACATCAACGACGACGACGTGCGCAACGAGTTGATTGCGACAGTTGCCTCCATGCGTTACCGCGGCGCCGTGCCGGAATTGACGCGCATCGCCGAGCAGACGAAGCGCACCGACTCCGCGTGCGTCCTCGCGCTCGCGGCGCTGGCCGATCTGGCCGATCCCTCGTCGGCGCCGTTATTCGATCGATTCAAAGCCGACGAAGACGAAATGGTGCGTCTGTACGCCAATGAAGGCATCGCACGCACGTCCGATTCGAGCATGAAGACCCGGATTTCAGCCGCTCGGCTCGTGGAACGGAGCGCGCGCGTCCGCACGGCGCAGGCGTTCGCGCTGCTGCGCCTCGGCGAAAGCGAGTATCTGGACGAGCTGATTCGAGCGCTCGAGCGTTCGACGACCCGCGATCTCGCGAAAGAGTATCTGCTCGAGACCCGCGGCGCCGACCGTCAGGCCCTGTTTGCCCCGCGCTCCGCGAGTTCAGCGGCTCGCGCCGAATTAGCCGACGTCCTGGGTCTGATTGGGGATCCAGACGCGTTGCCGCGGCTCCAGGAACTGGCGCACGATTCAGACAAAGACGTCGCGCGCGCGGCCGAACGCGCCACGCGACGCATCGCGGTCGCGAGCAGCAGCCAGTAGATCGACGGTAGCGTTCCTCCAAGCGGCTTCGGTGCCTGGATGGGCCAGGCTATAGACTCTCTACGTCTAAGGCGACTTGACGGCAGCCATGCTGTTTGTCTTTGGCGTGTCTGGTATGGCGCTCGCCGCGATGGGCATCTACGGACTGATTGCTTACACCGTCCAGCAAAGCACCCACGAAATCGGCATCCGGATGGCCTTGGGCGCGCAGACTCGTTCGATCGTCGGTCAATTTGTCGGACGGGGGCTGCGGCTTGGTGCGATCGGCACGGCTGTCGGGATCCTCGGGGCCGCAGGCGTCGGCAGACTTCTGAGCAGTGTGCTGTTCGGCGTCAGCGCGACCGACCCCATCTCTTATCTGCGTGCGCTGGCGATCATTCTCCTCAGGGTGAGCGCCGCAATCATCGCTCCAGCCTGGCGCGCGGCACGGACGAATCCGCTGAACGCGCTGCGGCATCAATAGCGTGCCGTTGACTACACCTCAACCTCCTGCTGCGGCACTCGACGCCGACGCGGCGGGATGAGCCACGACGTCTCGACCGCGAAGCGATCCCAACCCGGCGGCCGTCCACGACGTCAAACTTGCAGTCGTAGTATCGTCATTCGATCGATTTGACGAGGCCACGCGCATGAGTTGGCTGCGTTTGCTCGGAGCCGCCCTCCTGCTGGGAGTTCTCGCGGTTGCGTCACCCACCGCCCGCGAAAGCAGCGGAACGCCCGCAGCCAGGGCCTTCTTTGCGGAAGGCGAAGCGGAGGCCAAAGCCGGCAAATACGCCGCCGCCGCGTTCCGCAAAGCCATCGAAGCTGATCCTGATTTCGTCGAAGCACACCAGCGTTTCATCGAGAGCACCCAGCGCCAGGAAGCGCCGGCGAGCAGAACGCCCACGGTTCCGCGGCTCCAGCAACTCTACGAGCGCTGGGCCAAGCAGTACCCGAAGCGTGCGGCGTACCAGTGGGCGCTCGGTTTCCTCTCGCACGAGCCGGATACGGCCGATGTCTTCTTCAAGAAGGCGCTGGCAATCGATCCAGGGTTCGCGCGAGCGCATGTCCTGCTCGCGAAGAACGCCGACATCCGCGGTGACTGGACGGCGCAGCGCGAGCACTTGAAAGCCGCTGTCGACGCCAATCCCGACGAGCCGCGTTACGTTCTGAAATACGCGCAGGCGCTTCAAGAAATCGACCCTGCGCATTTTCGAGAGCTCGCTTCCGAGGTCCTCCGCAAGTTCCCCGCGACCCAGGCCGCGGCCGAAGCGCTGTACCGTCTCGCCGAGGCGGCGTCGAATCCCGAGCGCCGCGCGTACTTCGAGCGGCTGCGCACCGAGTATCCGGCCGGCGCGTACGGTTACGGGTCGAGTGCCATGTACGACTTCTACGACGAGCTGACGATTCCGTCAGAAGCGTTGTCGGTCGCGCGAGACATGGCGAAGGTGTTTCCGTCCAGCAAGACGTGGGCGCGGCGAGTGGCTCTGCAGGAAGCAATGGCGCGCGCGCAGGCGCTCGTAGCCGAACGGAACTTCGGCGATGCGCTGGAGCTGTTGGAGAAGACCGAGCGGCCGTCCGGCGCGCACGGCGCCACGTGGACGCTCTTGAAAGCCGAGGCTGCCGCCGCCGCCGGACACAGCGAGCTGGCGTACGCGGCGCTCGTCGACAGCGTCGCCGCGATGCCCGACGATCGGGTCGAGGAGGCGCTGGTGAAATATGGAACGGCGGCGAACAAGACGCGACCGCAGATCGACGCGGACGTCTGGCGAATCCGTGACGCGAAGGCCGTGCCTGCCGTGTCGTTCCAGTTGCCGGCATCGCGCGGTAGCGCTCCTGTTCAACTGTCTGACTACCGCGGCCGCGTCGTGTTGCTGGCGTTCTGGTTCCCTGGTTGACCGGGCTGCCGTGAGGAGTTTCCTCACCTGCAGCAAGTGCTCGAAAAATACAAGGACCGCGGCTTCGCTGTCGTCGCCATCAATCTCGAGCCGGCACAGCGTCAGGCCGTGTTACCGCTGCTGGCCGCGATGCGCATCGGCTTCGTTCCGGCCGAGAGCGATTGGGCATGGGCGGAACAGCAGTACGGCGTGACGGGAACGCCGGCCGCGGCGTTGATCGATCAGCAAGGCCGCATCGTGTTCCGTCCCGAGGTGCGCGACGCGGCGACCCGTGCGGTGCTCGAACGTCAGGTCGAAGCGCTCCTCAACCGACCCGAACGATTGATAAGCCCCTGAAAGCAGCAGAGCGTCATTGCTGGCGCGATCGGCCCGGCACCGCAACAGGGCCCGCTGCCTGCACCTGCCTCCAAATCCGCCGCCCAACCTTGTCGGCTTCGGCGACGATCCCGTCCTCGTCCATCGTGAGCACCTTACGATTGCGCATGATGAACTGACCGTCGACGATGACGGACTCGATGTCGGACGGTTGACCGTTGTGGATCCACGCCGACACGATGCGCCCCGCCGGTACGAGGTGCGCCCGTTGCGTGTTCACGACAATAAGGTCTGCCTTCTTTCCGACCTCGAGCGAGCCGAGGAGCTTTGCCTGCCGCACGGCTCGCGCACCGCCCAGCGTTGCGTCTTCGAGCATGTCTTCAGGCTGAGGGCGGAGACCGGGGTTCGGATCATTGCGCGAGATTCGTTCCGTCAGAAGCGCGACCCTCATGACCTCGAACAGGTCGTTGGTGTTGTTATCGGTGCCGTTCGCGATCGGACAGCCCGCGGCTCGCAGGGCGGCGATCGGCGGGATGACGCCTCGGTTCGCGGCCATGGCCGCCTGGTGCGAAATGATGGTGCCGGATTTTCCTAGCAACGCGATATCGGCATTGTCGACGTAGCGGCAGTGCGCCGCGAACAGGCGCGGACCGAGGAAGCCGTGCTTCGCGAGAAACGCCGGCGGCCGAACCCCGTGGTGTCGCACCATGAAGTCGACCTCGGCGCGGCTCTGCGACAAATGGATCGTGTATCCGAGGTCGTGTTTTTCAGCGAAGGTGCGGATTGCCTGCAGCAACTCGGGCGAAGCGGTCTCGGCGAGCGCTGCTGCCGGGAACACGCTGATGCGGCCCTGCTTCGCGCCGTGCCACGTCGTGAACAATTCGTTGATGCGCTGCATGCCCTGATCGCGCAGCCTGGGCGAGAACCTGGGCGTTTCACTCCTGGCGAGCCCCTCCGGCGACATCGGGCCGGCAACATTCTCGCTATCGCGGACCGACTCCGCGAACACGCAGCGCAGCCCTGTCTGGGCCAACGCCGCTGCGGAGCGACTGATGCCTCCGGAATTCTCCACAATCGTCGTGGTCCCGGTCCGTATCGCTTCCAAGGCACCGATCGTGACCATCAGCGTCCCCTCCTCTCCCTGCAGGAGACTGGCGGGACGGATGGCCAGGCGCGCGGAGTTGGGAAATCCGAAGTCCTCGTTGAAGCCGCGCTCGAGCGTGGCCGCGAGATGCGCGTGACAGTTGATCAGGCCCGGGAGCAGGACCCTTCCGCGTCCGTCGTAGATCTCAGCGTTGGGATACGTCTTCACGATGGCGTCGGTCGCGCCGATCGCTGCGATCTTGTCGCCGTCGATGGCGAGCGCCACATCGTCTTGAACGGCGTCGACCGTCACGACGGACGTATGAGAGAAGACGACCGTACGGCTCGACGTCGCCTGAGCCTGGACGCCGCGTTGCTCGAGAAGGAGGGCGGCGGCGCCGGCGCCGGCTGCGGCGAGCAGCTGCCGTCGACTGAGGTCGAGTGAGCTGCGGCGGGACTTCGAAGGCAACAACGGAATTGTCGATCTTGGCATATGAAAATGCGAGGGCAACAGCGTACCCGATCCCCTGGAGCTGGAGCGTCATGTAGGTCACGCAGACGAATGGGGCGCGTCCGTTTTCGACCTGCAGCAGCAGCAGGTCGAACGTGACGGCCCCGCGATCGTGGAGGCACTGACGCGCATTTATCAGCTTTCCTGGCCCGAGCATCCACATCCGACAGACGTCGTGGCATACGCGAACGGCAAGGCGCGTTCTCGTTCACTGGCCGCCTGATGGTGTTGTCGTCGAACAACAATTCATTCAATGACCGCTGGTACCCGCTCGAAAGCGTGTTCCACGAAGCCATGCATCAGTGGGACGCGAGCTCGCCAAGCGCGACGCGCACATCGATCGCGTCGTCCTCGACACGAGCTCGAGCGGGAATACCAGCGCTGGCTGCATCGAGCGGGACGTCGCATCGTCCGAAGTGCCGATCGGTTACAACCCGCGGCTGGTTGATGAAGGGAAGAAGATACGATGGACCGACGGCATCGACGCAATATATATATCCTGGTGAAATGCCGTTTCAGCCGGAGCGCTTCCGGCCCGGGCGCCGGCGATCGAGTGTGTAGATGAAGACTCGCCTTCAGACCGCGATGAAGGCGTTGGTGCTGGCCGCCGTCACCGCGGCGATCTACCTTCCCGGCCTGCAATATGCGCCGATCTATCTGGCGAACGATGAGCCGAAGTTCGCATTGCAGGCACGGGCGATCGCGGCGACCGGCCGAGATCTCGACGGCGAATTCATGCCCTTGTATTTCAGCGAAGCCGGATACCCGGCAGGGCGAGATCCGCTGATCATCTATCTGACCGCCGTGTTTTTGAAGCGGCTGCCTTTCTCCGAAGCGACGATTCGCCTGCCGACGGCGCTCGTGGGTGTCGTCGACGTGGTACTCATGTTCGTTCTCGCCAGACGGATGTTCGAGCGTGAGGCGCTGGCGTTTGCGGCGGCTGCGCTTCTGGCGCTGACGCCAGCACACTTTATTCACAGCCGGCTCGGCGTCAACGTGCTGTATCCGCTGCCGTTCGCGATGATGTGGCTGCTGCTGCTGCTGGCCTTTCTCGAGCGGGAGAGCCTGCGTACGCTGTTCGCCGCGGCGGCTGTCCTCGGCGTAGGGGTCTATAGCTATGTCGCGGCCACCATCATGATGCCCCTCTATTTCGTCTTCACCTGGCTGACGCTCGTTCGCAAGAAGTCAGCCGCAGTTCAGTACGTGGTCGCCGTCACGGGCTTTGCGATTCCATTGCTGCTGCTGTTCGCGTGGCATGTTCGGCATCCGGCGCGATACACCGAGCTCGTCTCAGCCTACCGCATCTACGATGCGAGCCGCATGAATCCGCTGCAGGGCGCCAAAGATCTCGCAAGCTACTTCAGCCTCGGCGTCAGGTCGGGCGTGTACTGGGATTTTTTCAACCCGAGCTTCCTGTTCTTTTCGGGCGACAGCAGCTTGATTAATTCAACACGGCGGTCCGGTGTGTTCCTCTGGCCCGTCGGCCTGCTGCTGCCGCTCGGCGTCTACCGCATCGTCCGGTTTCGCCCGACCTGGACCAACGGGCTGCTGCTCGCCGGCTTCGTCTCCGCGCCGCTGGCTGCCGTCCTGGTCGCGGAAGTGGCGATCCGTCGCGCTTTGTTGATGGTGCCGTTTGCCGTGCTCATCGCCACAGGCGGCCTCGAATGGCTCTTCTCGGCGCAACAACGCCTGTTGCGGATCGCAGGGGTATTGCTGTTGGGGCTGATCGCGCTTCAATTCAGGAGCTTCTACCTCGATTACTTCACCGAGTACCGAGACCGGTCGGGGGTGTGGTTCGGCGGGAATATTCGGGCGGCTCTCGAGGATTTGATCGAAAGAGACCGCGAAAGGCCGGCGTCCGCTGTCTATGTGAGCAACCGCATTCCGTTCGTCGAGGCGTACTGGAGCTTCTACGCGGTGAAGCACGGCCGCGAAGATCTTCTGCTGCGAACGATGTACTACGACCCGAGCCGCTTCACCGCGCAGGTATCGGCGGCGGATGGCCTGATGGTGGCGCCGGCGCACGAAGAGCCGACCGAGTCGCTGGTCCGTGCGAGCGGGTGGCGGCTCCTGAAAGTGGTTACCGAACCGAACGGGCCCGCCTCGTTCATGCTCTACGAAAAGTAATGTGCGGCATTTGCGGTGAGCTCGCTTTCGACGGCGCCGC
>Ga0066710_100007839_pt1 | contig 10273 bp, 8 predicted proteins | sample GraSoiAngelo_159_FD_79666 | JGI IMG/M metagenome (GOLD analysis project Ga0066710, IMG submission 79666) | Grasslands soil microbial communities from the Angelo Coastal Reserve, California, USA - 14_1009_16_40cm | ecosystem: Environmental > Terrestrial > Soil > Grasslands | place: USA...
CAGCCGAGCCAAGGACAGCGCGCAACTGACGGCCGATCTCAACAACGTCAGACAGATCCTGCTCGCCAGCCACCTGTATGCGGGCGATAATAACGACCGGCTCGCGTATCCGACCTGGGGAGGCGATCTCAGCGGGGTGGACGGCTGGCTTTACGCGACCATAAATAACGGCCGCATTGCCGGCCTGCCGGACAGCGCCACGCCCGGTTCGGCTGCAGGCGCCGACGTCAACTCAGCAAAGTTCAGCAATCAGGTGGCCTTTTTCAGAATCAGCCAGCTGGGGCCGCTGCTGACGGACTACAAGGTCTGTTGGTGCCCCAAAGACGTGGCGACACGCGGCCGGGGGAAGTTACAGAAATTCTGGCTGGCGCGCCCGCTTAAGCTCACTTCCTACTGTTGGAACGGCACGATCGCGGGTTATAACAACATCGGCAAGAATCCCCTCACGCCCCCAGGCAAAACCTACAAGGTGAGCGATTTTCTTGGCACGGACTGGCAGATGTGGGAACAGAACGAACTTGATGCGTTGAACTTTAATGACGCTTCAAACGTCCCGCCCTGGGCCGGTAACGGCCTGTCGATTCGTCATGCCGGGATCGCGGGTTGGGAAAACATTTCGAATCCCAATTCAGCAAACTCCATATCCAATCTCCCGGGAGGCGCCGTGATCGGGCAGTTTGGCGGCAGTGCCCAACTCGTGAAATGGAAGCGCTCATGGCAAATCATTAACAAGGACCCGATTCCGAACGAGATCTTCAACGGCCCGGTTTATCAGAAATAAGATCCGGCTGATTCCAGGTGTGCGTTTGATCGCACATGCACAATTGTCCGTTGACGAGGGATGGGACCGGCCTAGATTGTTTCCGCTCGGCAATAAACCCATTCAAACGAGCAATACCTATGAATGAGTCCAATCGTATCTGCAGCGGAGGTCCCCGATGCGGCCCTGGAATGAGATCGGCGTTTACCCTGATCGAATTGCTCGTCGTCATCGCCATCATCGCGATTCTGGCCGGTCTTCTCCTTCCCGCTCTTGCCAGGGCAAAAGCCAAGGCCCAGCAGATCAGTTGCATCAACAACCTGAAGGAATTGACGCTGGCGTGCCATCTCTACGGCCTGGACAATCGCGAATACTGGCCGTTTCCCAATTGGGAGTCGGCTCCCTACAAGGGGGTTGCCGGATGGCTGACGACCGCACCTTACGATCGAAACGACACGCGGACGAATATAGAAAAGGGTGTGCTCTGGACTTATATCCGGAACTACTCGATCTGGCGCTGTCCGGCCGTTCGTACCAACACACCCACCTTCAGGCTTCGGGACAATAAATTGACCGACTACATCATGAACGGAGCAGCATGTAATTACACAGACCCACCTCAGAACAAATGGTATAAAGCCAGTCAATTCCGGCAGGACGCCATTCTCCTGTGGATGGGACCGGATATTTTGAACTACAACGACGTCTCCAATTCTCCCGATGAAGAGATTTCCAGACTCCATAGTGACGGGAGTCCGTTCGGGGTCGTGGATGGCCATGTCGAATTCCTGAAATATAAAATTTACAGGGCCTTCGAACTTAGTGACCGGTCAAAACAGAGCGGCCGTTTCTGGTGTTCCCCCAAGTGATCGTCCGAGGGGAATCGGTCTTCTCAAAAAAGAATGTTTGCAACAGAAAGCGTCTGAGGGAAGAAGAAACCATGAGACCTTTATGAAACGATCCACGGTGTTCCTTGCCATCGGCGCCGGACTTTCGCTGACCATCGCCGGTTGTGGCAAAAAAGGACCGGCGGCCAACGTTGCAGAGTTGCAACAGGCGTTTGCGACGAAAGCGGCCGATGCAAATCCGGACGCAGCCAAAGCCGGTGGCACGACGCAAGAGCAAAGCGATCAAATTCAAAAAAACATCGGGCAAGCGGTGTCCGCGTTGAAGACGAACGGCTATCTGGAAGCGTTTGTCGCTTTAAGATCGGTCCAGTCGGCTCCCAATCTGACCCTGGACCAGTACACTGCGGTCGTGAACGCAAGGCTGGCCGTGGAAAAGGAGGTGGCTGCCCGGGCCGTCGCGGGTGATCCGGTCGCGTTGCGCGCCGTCGAAGCCATCAAGGGCGCAGCACGAAGATAGCACGCATCCGTTCTGTTACTGCCGCGGTTTGGATGTGTCCCCTCTCCATGCACCTCAGAAAGTGGCACAGGCATCCTGCCTGTTCGGGGCTGACAGGCTGGAAGCCTGTCCCACTCTGCAGCCGGCGGCCCGGTTCATGGCCCCAACTCACATCCAATTCTTTGGAGGTGTTCGCTCTCCATGCACCAGGTGGGGCGAGATTCCGTCGAGCCCTGATTCCGTCGTTGGGAGAACAGGGCTCGACGGAGTCTCGCCCCACCGGTCATGGGTCATGGCCCGACGCGCGATTCCGGAATCGAACTTATCGGTGTTCATCGGCGCTGATCTGTGGTTAAAAATACTTCTGTGAAAACAATCCTCACTCTTTCGCTCGCCTTCCTTTCATTCGCTCCGCGCGAGGGGCGGGCGGCCGAATTGAACGCGGGCATTGCTGTAACCGAGATCACCCCGCCGGTGGGCTACCGCATGTGCGGCTATTTCTACGAACGGCTCAGCACCGGCGTGCACGACCCGCTTCAGGCGAAGGCGCTATACCTGCAGCAAGGCACCGAACAGGCCGCGCTCGTCTTTTGCGATTTGATCGGCGTGCCGCAGACCGTCACTGATCAGGCCAGAGTCATGGCCGGCAGGGAAACCGGCATTCCGGCCACAAATATTCTTGTGGCTGCGACCCACAGCCACACCGGGCCGCTCTACTTCGACGCGTTGCGCACGTTTCTGCACCAACGCGCAGCCGACCGAAATGGAAAAGACCCGCAGGAAACCGCGGACTATGCATCGGTCCTGTCCGGGAAACTGGCGGACGCGGTTTCTGCGGCCAAAAAGGCCGCCCGACCGGTCCAATGCGAAGCGGGTGTCACAAGGCAAACCGGCCTGTCGTTCAATCGCCGCTTCCACATGAAGGACGGCACGGTCGTCTTCAATCCGGGGAAATTGAATCCCAACATCGTGCGGCCGGCCGGTCCGATTGATCCCGAGATCGGCATCGTTTTCTTTCGCGGCAGCGAGCAGCGACAACTGCTGGCCTCGTTGACCGTCTTTGCGCTGCACCTCGACACCCTGGGCGGCACCGAATACGGCGCGGACTATCCGTTTTATCTGGAACGCTCGTTGCGCGAGAGACCGGGTCACAATTTCATTTCGATATTCGGCGCCGGCACCTGCGGCGACATCAACCACATTGATGTCACCACGGACCGCCCGCAAAAAGGAGGCGAGGAAACGCTCCGCATCGGCAACGCGCTGGCCGAGACAGTCCTCAAGGCCGTGCCCGGATTGAAGCCGGCGGACAAGCCGTCGCTCGGCGTGCGTTACGCAACCGTCTTCGCCGCGTTGCAGGAGTTCAGCGAGGGGCAAATCGCCCGGGCGCGGGAACGGATGCCGCTGATCGGAACAAAAGAACTGAGTTTCCTGGAACAGGTGGAGGCTTACAAGGTCATGGACGTGCAGGAGCTGCGCGCCCGGTTCGGCCCGAAACTCCCGATGGAAGTGCAGGTATTCCGCCTGGACGATGATACCGCCATCGTCGGCTTGCCCGGCGAGGTGTTTGTGGAACTCGGCCTGGCCATCAAGCACGCGTCCCCCTTCCGGACCACCCTGGTGATCGAACTTTGCAACAACGACATCGGCTATGTGCCGACGAAGAAAGCGTTCGCCGAAGGAAGTTATGAAGTCGTCAATTCACGCGTGAAAAGCGGCGGCGGCGAAATTCTCGCCGAGGCGGCGATCCAATTGCTCCGGGAGCTGAAATTTTAACGATTGCCCGCGCGGTCAATTGATTTATTCTACTCCAAGCTGGCCGCCTCGATGAAAGACGAAACCATCACCATCGAATATCAATTCCGGTTCCGCAGCGGGATTGAGAAGACGTTCACCCTCCGCCTGAAGAGACCGACCCTCGAACTCATTGCGGTTCGCAAGGCTGATCTCCCGGAATGGACCAGGCTGACGCACCATCAATGTTCCAATTGTCCGCTCGATCCCGAACGGCACCCGCACTGCCCGATCGCGGCCAACCTCGCGGACCTGATCGAGGCTTTCAAGGATTGCCTGTCCACGGAAGAGGCGGACATCACCATTCGCAGCGAGTCGCGCGAATACCACAAGCGCTCCCCGGTCCAATACGGCGTCGGATCGCTGATGGGCCTGTATATGACTGTGAGCGGCTGCCCCGTCATGGACAAATTGCGGCCCATGGCTTACACCCACCTGCCGTTTGCCACCGTCGAGGACACCATGTTCCGAGCTGTTTCGATGTATCTGCTGGCGCAATACTTTTTGAGCCAGCGTGGAAAAACGCCTGATTGGACGCTGGAAAAACTGGTCCGGATTTACGAAGACATCGGCGTGGTCAACCAATGTTTTGCCAAACGCCTGCTGAGCATCAATCCCAAGGACGCCAGCCTCAACGCGCTGGTGGGCCTCGACTGCTTTGCCACCGCCACCGCCTTTTCCATCGTGCAGGACAGCCTGCGCGAGATCGAACCGGTCTTCCGCGCCTACCTGGAGGAAGACCAGAACCCTTGAGCGATCCCCGATCGGATGTGACTTGCCGGGATTTTCCCGCTGCCTCACGGATCAAAACCGGTGAGACTTTTCCTGCTTGCGCCTTGACTCGGCCTCGCTCGCTTCTATGATGCCCGCTCATTTTGTGGCAAGCCAAACATGAGCACCATTTGCGACATTCATGCCCGCCAAATCCTCGACTCGCGCGGCAATCCCACGGTGGAGGCGGACGTGATATTGGAAGACGGCGCCGCCGGTCGCGCGGCGGTCCCATCGGGAGCGAGCACCGGCGAACATGAAGCCATTGAACTTCGGGACGGCGACAACAAGCGGTATCTCGGCAAAGGCGTTTCCAAAGCGGTCAGGAATGTGACTGAAAAAATACTGCCCGCGTTGCGGGGCGTGGATGCGCTCGACCAGGTCGCTGTGGACCGCATCATGCTCAATCTGGACGGCACCGAAACCAAATCCAGGCTCGGCGCCAACGCGATTCTGGCGGTCTCGCTGGCAAACGCAAAGGCCGCAGCCGCGGCGGTCGGCCAGCCGTTGTTCAAATATCTTGGCGGCCCGAACGCCAAGGTTTTGCCCGTGCCCATGGCCAACGTCATCAACGGCGGCGCGCACTCGGACGCCCCGATTGACTTTCAAGAGTTCATGGTCATGCCCAAAGGCTTCAACACCTTCTCCGAAGCGCTGCGGGCGATCACCGAAATCTTCCACGCGCTTAAAGCGGTGTTGAAAAAGAAGGGCTTATCCACAGCGGTGGGGGACGAGGGCGGATTCGCGCCGAAGCTCGACAGCGCGGAAGCGGCCATTGAGTCCATTCTTCAAGCCACCAAAGACGCCGGCTACAGGGCGGGCAAACAAATCTTCCTCGCGCTCGACGTAGCCAGCTCCGAATTCTACACCGGCAACGGCCAATACGTTTTCAAAAAGAGCACCGGCCGCAAGTTGATTGGGGACGAGCTGGTGGATTTCTACGTCCGGCTGTGCGCCAGGTATCCCATCATCAGCATCGAGGACGGCTGCGCCGAGAACGATTGGAAAAACTGGAAGAAGCTCACGGACAGACTTGGCGGCAAGGTCCAGCTTGTCGGCGACGATTTGTTCGTGACCAACGTGAAGTTTCTGCGCAAAGGCATTGAACAAGGCGTGGCCAACTCGATCCTTGTTAAAGTGAACCAGATCGGCTCGCTCACCGAGACGCTGGATGCCATCGAACTGGCGAAGGAAAACAGTTACACCGCCGTGATCAGCCATCGCTCGGGTGAAACCGAAGACGCCACCATCGCGGACATCGCCGTGGCGACCAACGCCGGACAGATCAAGACCGGTTCGCTCAGCCGCACCGACCGGGTGGCCAAATACAATCAACTGCTCCGCATCGAACAGTTGCTCGACGGGAACGCGGTGTATGCCGGCGCGAGCGCGCCGACCAAGGGGCGGTAGTAAGCTGGTTCTCACAGGTTCGATGGAAGAGGTTCCGCCGGTTCTATTCGCCCGACGAGCGGCCATCCGCCCCCACACCATCGCGCAATGACAACACCGGGCTGTATGACCCTCGCCGCTCGCGCCGCCACCAGGCGCCTGTCGCTCGCCGCCCTGCGAAATCGGCGAATCGATAATCATAGAACACGGCGCGAATCAACCGCGGCGGTTTGTCTGAAAATGGATTTTTCTCCAGCAACGCCAGAACCTCGGGCGAACCCTGCAACAGGCGCATCAGAAAACTGCGGAACCAGACCGTGCTCTGATAATGGCTCAAAGCCGCGAACCACATCTGCCAGTCCAGCCGCGGCTGGTGCGGCGCGACAAAGCGAGGCCGCCGGTTCACATCGCCCGGTTTCCACTTGAATTCGTAAACGCGCCAGTCCAAGCCGTCGTTGCTTCCTTCGACGATGATTTCCCGCCGCCCGGTCGTCATCACCGAGAACAGACCATAGCCGTTGACCAGGCGAAACGGTTCGAGCCACTCGATGAGGCGTTCCAGCGGCTTCGGCCATCGGGCACTGGAGCGCAACAGGCGGCAAATAACCTGCGCGGACAAAAGCGCGACCACGAGCGCGACGGGAACGATCGTCCATGCCGGCCACCCGCGTGAAAGCGGCCCGGTGGCCGGGAATCCAACGCCCGTCAAAAACCTCCCGAACAACGTCAGCCAGACCGCGTCGTCGAAGAGCAAAACCGAAAGCGCGATGGCGAGCAGGTTGAAAAAGCAGTAATTGCCTGTGCTCATGATGAGCAGCATCAACAACACAAAGGCGGCCCCGGCAACGTAACTGAACGGCGACGGCGCGAACACAAGCACCGGGGAAACCAGCTCGATGGCGAACAGGACGACGACCGACAGTTTGTGAAACCAACGCGGCCACTGATGCACATACCAGGCAGTCCAGGTCGGCAGTGGCTGCGTTTCGTAGTGGTGGTTCAGCGCGGTAAGATTGCGCCAGGTGCCGTCGCCGCTCCGCAATTTGGCGAAACCGGAGGAAAACATGAGCCGGAACAACAGCCACCAAAGGAGCCACAAACTGATCCGTGGCGGCGCGGTAGCGGGTGGAAATCGGGGGAACAGCTCGAACGGCGCGATGAACGCGGCCAGGAAACCGGTCTCCAAAAGCAGAATATCCCACTGGTAACCGAAAAAAATCCGGCAGACGTTGAACAGCGAGAGATAGAACGCCCAGAGCAGAATCAGGACGGGAATCGGCGCGACCCCGGCAACCAGGAGCAGCGACAGCGCCGCGCCGCTCCAGCAAAGAAACTGAAGAAAACCATCACTCGCGTTCCACCAGCAAAGCGTCGGCATCCGCAGGAAGCGCGTCGGCCCCCGGCCTTGATTGGCGAGCAGAAAATCGCGCGCGGGCAGGATGCCTTTACTGCCGACCAGCCCTTTGATTTGCGCTCCGATCGAAACGAACGCCGCAACATAAATCAATCCGATCAGACGCAGAAACAGCCAACTGGACAGCACGTAGGTCCCCGATCCTGCGTTTGGATTGGCGAGTGTCCAGAGTTGCATGGCGTTCCAGACTTGCCGCCTCTGTCTTCGGTTGAATTCCGCGCGCCTGGTCAACTCAATTCTGCCGCAAAGAGATTTCCGGGCAATACATTCCTTTGGGCTCGCGCCGCCACCAGTCGCCGGTCGCGCGACGCGCGACGCAGTCGGTGAAATGATATTCGTAAAGCACAGCCCGGATACGGCGCGGCGGCCGGACGGGAAACGGATTCTTTTCGAGCAACGCGACCACTTCCGGTGAACCTTGAAGCAGGCGAACAAGAAAATTCACAAACCACGGATGGCCTCGCACGTTGCCGAGCGCGGCGAACCACATCTGCCAGTCGAATCGAGGCTGGTGAGGCGCGACGAACGCGGGAGGCCGCTTCAAGTCACCCGGCTTCCATTTGAATTCATAGGGAAGCCAGCTCACCCCGTCGTCGCTCCCTTCCACAATGATTTCCGGTCGCGTGGTGGTCATCACCGCGAATAATCCGTAGGCATTGACCGTGCGGAGCGGGGAGACCAACTGGAGGATTTCCCGCAGCGGTGTCGGCAAGCTTTGCGCGCGGAAAAGGCGGGCCGCTGTTTCCGTGCCGCTCACCAGAAGAATGATTGCGGCCAGCACCCCCACACCGAGGGTGCGGAGCACGTTCCATGAACCGTGCCCCCTCCTCCTGTCCTTCTCCCCCGCCGGGGGAGAAGGTGCCCGGAGGGCGGTTGAGGGGGTTTCCGACGGCGACGATCCGGATTCGGTTAAATGAGTCAAACGCTTTTTTACGAACGCGGCCCCCGAGGAAGGCAAGAGTCGAAGCAGGAACGCGTCGTCCAGCAGCAGCAGGCAAAGCGCCACGGTGAGCAGGTTGAAAAAACAGTAGTTGCCGCTGAGGGAGATCAAGAACATCAGCAGGACAAACGTGCCGCAGGCAATCCGGCGCGCGCGACGTCCGCAAAAAATGAGGAACGGCGCCGCGAGCTCGATCCCAAACATGACACCGCAGGATGCCTTTTGAAACCACACCGGCAACTGGTGCGCGTACCAGCCGATCCAGGTCGGCAACGGCTGGGTCTCGTAATGAACTGTGAGCGCGCTGAGATTCCACCAGGTCGAATCGCCGCTCAACAGTTTGACCGCGCCCGACATGAACATCAACCGGAACAGAAGCCAGCGGCACAGCCAGAGCACGGTCACCGAAGGCGGCGTTTCGCGCGCGAACCCCGGAAACCACCGGCGCTGCGCCAGAAAAATGGCAAGAAAACCGGTCTCCAGCAGCAGGATGTCCCACTGGAATCCGAGGAAGTCGCGGGAGACCGTTGAGAGCGACAGATAAATGGCCCAGAGAAAAACCAGGTCGAGAACCGGCGCGACGCCGGCGATGAGCAGCAGCGAAAGCACGACGCCAAGGCCGCACTGGAGGTGCAACGACGCATCGCCGGCGTTGAACCAGCAGAACGTGGGGAGCCACCAGTATTTCACCGCCCCGACCCGCTCGCTGACGGCCTTCAGATAATCGACCACCGGCAGAATTCCATCGTGCCCGATCAGCCCGTCGATTTGCGTCCAGAGCGAGACGAAAGCGATCAGGTAGCTGATTCCGAGCAGGCGCAGGAACAGCCAGCGGGAGAGAAAACAGCCGGAGCGGTCGCTCGCGATTATGGAGCGGATTCGTGAAAGCGCGGCGTCGACATTTTCCATTTGCGAGAAGATTTCGGATTCCGCCGGGTTTCAGAAGAAACTTGCCCGACCGCTGGCCGGGGAGGCAGGACGCCCGCGCTACTTTCTCTTTTTGAACGCTATGATGTGTTGCCAGGGCAGCGTCTCAATCGTTTCCACCCATTGGAGCGGGTGCACGGACATTTCCTTGCGCACCTGGGCTTCGGACATCTTGTGGACTTCTTTGATCGGCACTTTCGGGTCTTCGGCGCGGAATTCGACGAAGACGACGCGACCGCCCGGCTTCAGTGCTTTGCACATCGCCTCCATCATTTCAAACGGATGGTCGAACTCGTGGTACACGTCCACCATCAGGACCACATCGACCGAGTTGGCCGGCAGCTTTGGATCAGTAAGGGTCCCCAGCACCCCCTTGACGTTCGTGATTTTCCGGTCCGCCATTTTTTTGGCGAGCAGATCGAGCATTTCCTGCTGGATATCGACGGCGTAAACCAGGCCGCTTTGGCCGACGGCCTTCGCCATGCGCCAACTGTAGTAGCCGGTGCCCGCGCCAATATCGGCGACGGTGTCGCCCGGTTTGAGTTTGAGGGCATTGAGCAGCAACTCCGGTTTCTCCTCTGCCTCGCGTTCGGGCCGTTCCAACCAGTCCGCCGCCTGGTGACCCATCACATGGGCGATTTCACGGCCCAGGTAGAACTTGCCGATGCCGTTGGGGTCGTGCTGCTGGCGGTGTTCGTAACGCGAGTCCGCGTCAACGGTCGTTTTTTCTTCGGCCGCTGGGATGGCCGCGTGCAAACCGCTGATCAGGCAAAGCGAGAGAACCTGGCAAGCACGGCGCGCGTGGTTTGTCATGCGCTGAGGCTAGGGCGGATTCGCTTCGAGTTCAACCCGCTTAAGTTGATGGTGTCAGGATACCATTAAACTCGAGAGGCGACTTCCCGTTCGCGCTCACGGCAGGCGCAGCCGGTAAAAC
>Ga0066710_100007840_pt1 | contig 10272 bp, 7 predicted proteins | sample GraSoiAngelo_159_FD_79666 | JGI IMG/M metagenome (GOLD analysis project Ga0066710, IMG submission 79666) | Grasslands soil microbial communities from the Angelo Coastal Reserve, California, USA - 14_1009_16_40cm | ecosystem: Environmental > Terrestrial > Soil > Grasslands | place: USA...
AATACGGTTACGACGGGCCCATCTACTGTTCCGAACCCACGTCTGTGCTCATGACTCTTCACCAGCTAGACTACCTAGACGTGCACAGCCGGGAAGGCGAACATTCACCCTACGACCAGAAGGACGTTAGAGAAGTTGTGACCCACACGATTCCGCTCCGGTACAACGTCGTGACTGACGTCGCACCTGACATCAAACTGACCCTCCATAACGCTGGTCACATACTTGGAAGCTCGATAGTTCATCTTCACATCGGAGAGGGCCTTCACAACGTTGTCTACAGTGCCGATTTTAAGTTCGGACGAACTATGATGTTAGACCCGGCAATGGCCCAGTTCCCCCGAGCTGAGACACTCATTATAGAGAGCACCTATGGCGGTCCAGATGATATCATGCCCGACCGTGAGGGCGTTGAGGGCAGACTCGTAAGCATCGTGAACGAGACGGTCGAAAAGGGTGGAAAGGTCCTGATCCCCGTCCCCGCCGTTGGAAGAGCACAAGAAATAATGCTCGTCCTGGATGCTTACATGAGAAACGGTGCTTTGAGAGAGCTGCCCGTCTATATTGAGGGAATGGTAAACGAGGCAACGGCGATTCATACGGCTTACCCCGAGTATCTCGTTCGGGAGATTAAGGAACAAATACTCCACAAGGACGTTAACCCATTTCAGTCGGAGTACTTCCATCCGGTCACTCATCCAAGTGATCGGCAAGAAATTGTAGCCGGTGGCCCGTGCGTGATCATCGCGACCTCGGGCATGCTCGAGGGGGGTCCAGCAATAGATTATTTCCGTCAGCTGGCTCCTGATTCACGCAATACTCTCGCGTACGTAAGCTACCAAGTGGAAGGTACTCTCGGTAATCGGATAAAGAATGGCCTGAAGGAAGTTTCCCTCTTCGCTCACGATGGAAAAATGGAGATGGTTAAGGTGGGCATGCGAGTCGAATCAATCGAAGGCTTCTCAGGCCATTCTGACAGAAACCAGCTAATGGCCTTCATCAAGCGCATGGTCCCAAAGCCTACAAAGATAATCGTCAATCATGGCGAACGAAGAAAGTCCGACATTTTCGCCCAGAACGTCAATAGAATATTCGGAATCAAGACAGTGGTCCCAGACGTTCTCGAGTCGATAAGACTCAGATAGCCGAGTCGACCCTTTGTAGCTCAAGAGGTCTCTTTCTGGGCCGGAGGAGCCGCCGCGATAGGAGCCTCCGACGAGCCAGCTTCTCTTCTCCAGATCTTAACTCCCGGAGGTGTTATGACTATTCTTTCCTCTCCCAGACGAGCAATGTCGCCACCAATAGACTTGACATGGTCAGTGAGTTCAGTAATCGCCAGCTTGGTCTCGTCAACACTTCGTCGGGCTAAGGGCGTTATTCGAATAATCAGAATATTCCCCGTCTTGATCTCAAACTTTATTGTTTCTACATCGTCTAGCTCTTGGAGAGGTAGGGCCTTCACGTACGCCGGGGCGTGGGAAAGTGAGGACATAACACCAAGCTTCGGGAGCAGCAACCGGGTTTCGGACCGGTTCGACTTTAAACGTTTCCCTGACTGAAATCTAGGAAAACTGTCAGGATTTCGAGGAGAAGGGATGAGCGAACCCCTTCACTACTTCCCAAACCGTGTCGCCCACATAGTGGAGGTTCTCTACAACCTTGCCCTTCCTTGTCTGCTTCAAAGCCGTTGAGTCCAAGAGACTTCGGCCAACGGCTAGGTGTTTGTCATGCTTCTCGTCAACAATGACTACCAGTTGCGAGGAGGAAAAATTTCCCAAGACGCTTCTTATCCCAGGGGCCATTATGTCTGCACCACCGGTCACATGGGGCACCGCACCCATGTCAACCACGACTCTCGGGAATTTTGCAAGCACTTCGTCATTTACGAGAACAGGTATGAGTTCCCCCTTTCTCTGAAAGGCCAACGGTCGCCCGTCAACAAATATTATTTCGGCATCCTTTATGGTTTCCAGCTCGACTCTCGATTTGTGAGAAAGATTCTGATCGCCTCCCAATTTTCTCAAAGTCTCGATCAGAGGCTTGGAATCTCGATCCTTCAAGATAGTTCTAGTTGGCACGGTTGGTCGTGTCTCTCTGAGACAATCTTTAAAAGAGTACCTTCGGAGCCTTGCTCAACTCTCGCGGTTGATTACATGTCCGAGGTCGCTGCTAAGATTTTCGAGGAGAGCCTCAACAAAGTAGTCCTTGTCCAACTGAAAGGCGGACGGAACGTGAGGGGTAGGCTCTACAGCTTTGACCAGCACATGAACCTAGTATTGGAAGAAGCCGAAGACGTGACCAACTCTGATTCAACAAAGAAGCTAGGAACGATAATAGTCCGAGGGGACAACGTTGTCCTTGTCTCCCCTCCCCCCAAAAGATAGGCTACTTTTTGGCGGCAGGCAACGACTCCAAGTGACCACGAACTCGGACTGATCCAACCTGAAGTTCGGGAGTGTTGAACTCCAAGGTGACGTCAAAGTTGAAAGCATAGCTTTTCTTCGACATCTTGTCAAGAACCTCGGCAAAGGTCGAAGGCGTAGTTTCGGATTTACGGGACAAAATGACCAGATGAACAGATGCACCGCATCTCGTATAAAGTCTCTGAAAGCTGATCCAAAAACGGTCAAAGGTTAAATAGAATCCAACCCGGACTCGCCGCAACACCGTGACAAGCCTTGATCCGGGCCTCTCTCTGCGTATTAATTGTAATAGTGTCCGTGCTGGCCGCGGTTCCGACCGTCTCTCACGGTGCCATAGATCAGCCCGAAGTTTCCTCGCTGGGCAGACCTTCACTGTTCAGTCCGGACCCAAACGGGACTAAATGGGCTTTCAACTCGACCTTTGCTCACTTCGACCTGTATACTCTGAACAACGTGACATTCATTTCTCCCAGCAGCAACATAACGTGGTTCAGCCGATTTAACAACACTGTCAATGGAGTACCGATCCCCAACACAGCATTCCTGTTCAACATAACTTCAAGCTCAAGCGTTACCCGGATGATCAACTATTCTCTCAACATTCCCAAGGGCACCGGAAGCACTACATTCCTCAAGTTTGACTGGAACGGAACAATTGGGAGCGGGACAGGAGCCAGATATCTTCTGTCAAACTCCACAAAAGTCGTTCTGAACATTCCCAAAAACTCGGACTTCACCGGGGGTCCCCCCCTAAACTCTACCGGAAACATCCCACTCTCGTGCGGCCCCTCAGAAGAATGCTTCGACGTCACCAAGTTTGTCGGGTTCAATCTAACCCTCACCTTCCTGTTCAACTCGACCAGCGCCAGTGGACGACTGGCCATCACTGTGTCAAACATCGAGGTTGCCTCGGTCAACGACATCCCCACACCTGCCTCTTCCCATTACATGTCCTTGAACAGCAACGATTCAACTGACCTCGTTCACCACGCCAGAGCCCAGCTAGTATACAACTCAACCACCAGCTATGCGAGGCCCAACCTTTCCGGCAAACTGAATCATACTTGGGGACAGATGATCATTACCTTTTTCCTACCCAGCTCCTACAGACTAGACAATGTAACCCTGGACGGGGTCACTATCCTCCCTGCAACCTACGTGTTCAAACAAGGCTCCTGCACAACCAAGGCCCCATTGGAATGTACTGGTGTAACCTTCACCTCTCTTAGCATGACTGCCCCTCTTGACAAGGGGAACCGAACTGCAATATTTGTAGTTCAGAGCGTAAACGCCATTTCCTCCGTCCAAACCATCCTGGGAAACGCGAGCACTGATTTCTGGACGCCGGGAGAGAATATGACTCTGCGAGTCAGAAACCAACCCGGAGTTAACCTGACAGGCACCCAGGCAGCATGGTTCACAGACCCGCGAGGAATATTCCCGGTAAACAACATGACCCTGTCCACCGCCGCGACTAGAGGACTCGACAATTACACTGTCACTCTTCCAAGCTCGCCACTCGGAGCATGGACGCTTACCACAGTTTTTCAAAATACGGGGGGATTCGACAAGCTACCCTTTGACTATGGGATAATGTCGCACAGTTTCAGAATCGAGGAGTTGCAACTTAAGTCTTCCAGTTTCGCCGCAACCGGAGGAGTTGGCAGAGGTGCATCCCTGAATATCATAGGATCATTAATGTACGCGTCCGACTCTTCAAGTGCGAGTAATCTGAACGCGACAGTTTTCGCTGTCGCCTCTGGGCCCGGAGCCAGTCTCGTTTCTACAACAGTAACCGCGTCTACTGGCCTCTACATTTCCAACATGACAATGGTCAACGGAATAGGAACAGTGAGAACCCCGATAACATTGTACATTTCAATTGTTAACCCCACAGGGACCAACGGATTCAACGCTAATCTCACAGTAGAACATGAATGGGCCCCTGGCTTCGCTCACGGAGTAAACGCGACGATCCCCCTCAAGATGGGAGACGAGCCATTCAATAACACAAGGTCGTTCACCTACAGCGTCCAGGCCACTATAGACGCAACCGGACTCCACCTTCAAGTGCAGAGCCTAGCTACAGACAACAAGAAAACCGCCGATATGACCATCGGCTCTTCGGCAGTCCCCTTCCTCCGCCAACACTCCGGTCTGTTCAAGATGACCCTTCACACCAAGAACCTATCCAACAATGTTACCGCCACTTCCATCCCCCTTGAATCTCCGCCGTACGCATATCTCCTCTACGCACCCATCATCCCGGGCCGACTTCTCGCCTACAGCACCACCACTACATCCTCTACAGGAAGCTTCTCCACGATGCTTGGATCGGATAGACTCGTAGGCGTGAAGAGACTGCTAATCATAGTACTGGCAAGAGATGCCAATGGCGTAACGCTAGGGGACGTGGCTCAGGACCCCTCTGCCGCAAAGGACTCGACAATTCTTACATCGACAGCCGACATTCCAGGTGACGCGACTGTTCAGCAACAAGTGACGGCCACTCTCCATCTAAAGAGCAATGCTACGGCATTCCCGATAGCACTATCAGTCAACTTGAACATTACGGGCTCAGGGTCGAGTGCTCCGATTCAGCCAAAAACCGTGACAATTGCTCCCGGCATCACGCAAGATCTGTCGTTTTCATTTGCCGCCCCCGCTACTCCAGGCACCTACCTGGTTACTTTTTCGTCTCCGCAGTACGGAGCAGCAGGCTCCGTACTCCTTTCCAAAACTCTTCAAGTGTCCCTTGTAGCCAGCAACCTTCAGATTCTCATCCCGGTTTTGATAGGTCTGGTGGCTGCGATCGTAATAGTGGGTGTCTACCTTCTCCGCAAAGAGCCTGCTGAAGAGGAAGGTTTGGAAAAGACAAAACCAGCTCCCAGCAAATCCTCGAAGGCCTCATCCGGACCCCAACCTCGAAACGCTTAACTCGTAGACACAACCCTCAATCTCTTGTCTGGTTTAGAAAACATGGAGTCAGGAACAGAAGAGATAACGCCTGAATCGCCTGGCTCCAGTCCTGCTAGGGAGCGAAGCCCGGGAGGGCTCTTCTATGAGTGTATCAACTGCGGCTCAAAGCTCACCGCTGACCAACTGGCCATGACACCGGAAATCAAGTGCCCTTTTTGCGGTTACCGGATTTTGAGGAAGGTTCGGCCTCCTATTGTTAAGCACGTAAAGGCTCGCTAGACACCCAGCCTCTTCTCCAGCCGTCCGAACCCCTCCTGTTCGATTCCAGGCAGACTCTTTTCAAACCGGAAATAGTAGTTAGATTGGCCCCGGGGGGCAAACAGGTGCCCTCCTGATCATGCCCAGCCGTATAGAAGACAAGTACGGACTGCTGTCTACTCTCGCTAAGAGAAGAGGTTTCTTCTGGAGCTCCTTCGAAATCTACGGAGGAGTAGGCGGCTTCCTCGACCTAGGGCCGCCAGGATTAGAGCTGAAGAACCTGATTGTCGAAGCGTGGCGAAAAACTCTTCTGAGACCACACGGATTCGTCGAAATATCAACCCCGATAATCACGCCCCACAAGCTGTTAGCAGCATCCGGACACACAGAGAACTTCAAGGATCCCATGACAGAGTGCACGAATTGTAAGAGGAGGTTTAGAGCGGATCAGCTGGTAAAGGAGAGGACGGGAGCTGAGACGGAAGGGAAGAGTCTAGAAGAACTTGACTCTCTGATCAGAGAGAAGGGCTTGAAATGTCCCGAGTGTGGAGGAACCCTTGGGATTCCACAATATTTTCTGACAATGTTCAAGACGAGTATTGGACCCTATGGGGAGGACGTGGCATATGGGAGGCCCGAGGCGGCGCAAGGAATCTTCGTGGATTTCCGACGCGTGTTCGACGTGATGAGGGAACAATTTCCCTTAGGAATTGGCCAGGTTGGGACAGTTTTGAGGAATGAAATTTCGCCCCGGCAAGGACCTATCCGACTACGAGAATTTACGATTATGGACTTTGAACTATTCTATAACACACAACATCCTGACTGCCCTTTCTTGCCTGAGGCAGCCGATGAAATTCTCTCCATCGTAACGGAAGAGACTAGGAGGGCGGGAAAGGAAGAGGCTACCAGGATTACGGTAGGAGAAGCAGTAAGGCGTGGAATTGTCAAGGCTCCATGGGCCGGATATTTCATGTGCCTCTCTGTGAGATTGCTGAAGATACTCGGAATCGACGCTGGAAGCGCAAGGTTTTTCGAAAAACTGGCCGGCGAGAGAGCCCACTATTCGCTGCAAACTTTCGACTTGGAAGTATCGCTTGACCGGTTGGGTTGGGTCGAGGTTGCCGGGATTGCGTATAGGGGAGATTACGATCTTAGGAAACATATGGATGCGACCGGTGCAGACCTGTCTGTGTTTCAGGCGTACGAGAAACCGGTTGAGAAGACCCTGAGAGTTGTTAAGGTTAGGCATGACATGCTTCGGGCGAAACTTGGCGAAGAGGCTGGTAAGGTGGCTAGGCTGCTCGCGGGTCAGGATTTGTCAATGTTAGTCTCGGGAAGGGGTCCGATCAAGACAGGAGGGTACGAGATTCCGATGGACTGCTTCGAGGTTAACGAGGTTAAGACGAGGGAGGCAGGTTCCCGGTTCGTTCCCCATGTCATAGAGCCGAGTTTCGGTGTTGAACGACTACTGTATGCTACAATGGAGTATGCGTTGAGAATGAAGGAGGATAGGGTAGTGTTGAGTCTACCGTTTGCTTTGGCTCCGTTTCAAGCATCGGTCTACCCGTTGGTGAACAAGGATGGGCTGGTGGAGAAGGCTGGTCTGGTATACAAGCTACTGCTTTCAAACGGTGTTCGGGCCGAGTATGATGAGGCAGGTTCCATAGGTAGAAGGTACGCGAGGGCAGACGAGGCTGGTGTTCCCTATGGGGTAACGATTGATTATGATACTTTGAAAGATGATTCGGTTACGTTGCGGGACAGGGATTCCTGGAAACAAGTCCGGATCCCCATATCCCAGCTCACCGACAAGATCAAACAGGCTGGCGAGAAAGGCTTCGAGAAACTCTGAAAAACCTATAGTACAGTGCCCATTTGCGGCTCCCATTTCTCAGAGTATGCATCGGAGCCGCCCTCCCCCTCTCAGCCACACGAGATCGCGTTTCATCATCTTCTCCTAGAGACGTCACCCGTCCAACAGGCGGTTCGGGTTTCTGAATGCGCGCTTAGACTGTATGCCCGCGTTAAGGCTTTGAACGGCCCCCCTGGAAGACGGGCAGGCTTCCCGAACATACGGGAACCTAGGAAAAATCACATGCTTGGATTCCTGATAAGGGCTGACTATGAGCTTTTGTCAAGAGAGTGCGGATTCTTCCATTTTGACCCTGCTAGCGAGAGATTCCTTCACAGCTTCTAGGGCAGTGAAACTAATACCTGGTCAAGCGGCCGATAAAACAAGATCAATCAGAGTTTTTCCATGCCATTTCATGTCTTAAATCCAGAAGTATGACGAGAACCGTCCCGATGAGCCTATTCCTAACCAAGCCGGAACGAGACTTTCAACACAAGATTCGCAAGTTCGCGAATGACCACATAGCGCCTCTTTCCGAGAAGGTAGAATCAGAGGACTATTTCCCCAGGGAAGTTCTTGCCGACATGGGAAAGCAAGGCCTACTCGGCGCTCCATTCCCAAAAACTGATGGCGGTCTGGGGCTGGGATGGACGTTTGAAACCATCGTAGCAGAAGAAGTCTCCGCGGTCAGCGCCGCCACAGAAATGGCCAGACTGGCCTCGGCCGCCCTATACTCCGCACCTCTAGCCTATTTTGCGAACAAGCAACAGAAGAAAAAATACTTGAGCCCGGTCTTGGCGGGAGAAAAAATCGGCGCACTAGCGCTGACCGAGCCAGGCGCAGGCTCAGACGCAGCCTCTATCAAAACCCTCGCCGCCCCCTCCGGACCCGACTACATTCTCAACGGGGAAAAACGCTTCATCACCAACGGAGGAGTCGCAGACTTTCTCTTCGTGTTCGCCGTAACAAGCCCAGGGAAGCAGGCAGGATCGGGAGTGAGCGGGTTTGTCGTCCCGAGAGCCTCGGCTGGTGTCACGGTAGTGAAAAACTATGGACTACTGGGAATGCACGGAGCAAAGGTTACACACCTCAGATTTCGTAACGTCAAGATTGCCAGAGAGAATCTGGTGGGAGGACTGAACCGAGGCTTCGCGATTCTTCTAGACGAACTCGACAGAGAGCGACCAGCGGTTGCCGCGGGTATGATCGGAATCGCCAGGTCCGCCTTCGAGAATGCCGTACGCTATTCCTTGAAACGCAGCCAGTTCGGGAGGCCCATACGAGAGTTTGAAGGAGTGAACTTTAAGATCGCAGATATGGCAGTGAAGCTGGAGGCTTCACATCTACTCGTACTCCAAGCGGCTCGTGTCCTAGACGAAGGAAGACGCGCGAGAAAGGAGGGGGCTATCGCCAAACTCTACGCTACTGAAGCCGCGTTTGAGATTGCCCATGAAGCGCTCCAGGTCCACGGAGGAATAGGATACACGAAGGATCTACCCGTGGAACGGTACTTCAGAGATGCCCGTTTCATGATGATAGGCGGAGGGACCAGTGAAATCATGAGATATATCATTCAGCGAGAGGTCTACAGGGAGACATCTGGGTGAGTAGTAGCGTTACTCATATTTTTCGAGCCAAGTTACGCGAGCCTTTAGCGCGTGCTGGGGAGAGGGTCTACCTGCTAAAAGGCCACTTCTCATGGCAACAGTTGAAATCGAAAACTATCGATGGAAGTGCGAGAATTTTCTCAAAGGCTACTGTCCCGGAAAAGACTGCGACCTTTGCGCAAAAGTGACCAATCGTCTCCTCTTGAAGGGCCTTGTCAAGATAACACACGCGGACGAGATTCTCCATCCACCCGCTACGACCGCTCCAAACCAGCCGTAGCAAGAACGTTCAATTTGTATCCTCAACCGATACGCGGAGATAATCCCTGGATAGCCTCAGCGATCCTCCCTTCGGATACGTTTATACCGACACTCTGCCAATATGACGCATGAAGCTCATAGCAGCTCCATATTACTCTCCACTCTTCACCGCCAGCGCCAGAAAGAGGTTCTAGTAAGTGGTAGATATTCACTACTTCATCTTCATCCTCAATGCCGACAACATTGTCGTCTATGGCGGGGCATTCGCACTGGCGTTCGTGGCTCTGAAACTGGTCTATCGAATGTGGAGAAACAGTCTCTCATGCCCCCACTGTGGGATTCCTTACAAGGCGCACGAGAATCCTCCCCCACCACCTATCACGAATCAGTCGCCTCCGCTCCCCAACTCGCTCTGCACATAGAATCAAGCACTCGTCCTCGAGCATGGGACTAGTAAGCTAGGGCTCGTCCTGGTCGCTCATTAAGAACTTCAAAGCGCACTGTTCCGCGTGTCTGTCCGTTCCTCTGTGCTTCCCTGACGCATTTCTCAAGTGGTGATAGAACTCGTGAATGATGACGTAGGGGTTGTACAGGTATTGCTGGCTGGAGATGTAGATTGTCTTGTCTCTTCGGACGTAGCAGCCTAGAGCTCTCTTCTCCCCTTTAGGCAATCCGACTCTAAGGTTAGGCTTCTCGACCCGATAATGGTCACTGAGCTTCTCAATCGCAGCCTCTGGGTTGCGCTCAACCCGGATCGTGCGTACGATTCTCGCCTGGAAATCGCGCTCGTCTAGCAATGGCTTGGACTTCAATCTCCGCTAGTGCCCGGACTCAATGCCTGCATCCTTCACAGGATTTTAAGCTCGTCCGGATGGTCCCTAGTCTAATATCCTAATGTAGGGAAAAATCCAGGCTTCGATGGCAAATCAGGCGGTCGAGAGGGCACTTG
>Ga0066710_100007841_pt1 | contig 10272 bp, 12 predicted proteins | sample GraSoiAngelo_159_FD_79666 | JGI IMG/M metagenome (GOLD analysis project Ga0066710, IMG submission 79666) | Grasslands soil microbial communities from the Angelo Coastal Reserve, California, USA - 14_1009_16_40cm | ecosystem: Environmental > Terrestrial > Soil > Grasslands | place: USA...
GAATCTGATCTCGTCGCGAAAGCGCGCCAGGCGCGAGTCCGTGGCGTGTCGGTCCGGCGAGCCCTCCCCGATCGCGCCGGCGCCCCACGCCGCTCGGCGCTCGACGGAGGCCAGCACGATCGCTCGGACGCGCGAGAGGGCGACGAGCAAGATCACGGCGGAGATGAGCCGGATCGCCGTCTGCCGGTATCCCGGCGCGACGAAAAACTCCGTCAGCGAGACCGCGGCGCCGAGGGCGACCAGGATCACGAGCGCGGCGACGAAGCCGGCGCCGCGGCCCGGCTCAGGCGCCAAGGGTCGCCTCCGCGCGCTCGAGCTCGGATCGGATGTCTTCCAGACAGGCGCGGGCCGTGTCGCGCTCCGCCGACCCGAGCGGATGGGCGCTGAACCGCGCCAGCTCGAACAAACGGGTCAGCCGATCCACCGCGCGACGCGGCAGCACCAGGCGTCGGAGAGCCTCGCGCATGAACTCGTCCGGCGTCTGCCAGGGCGCCCGCACCACCCGGGCGCGCGCCGCGACGCGCTCGAAGCGCCGGTAGCACTTGATGATCGCCAGGCGGGCGTCCGGTTCGCTCGCCAGATCGTCGAGGCCTTCCTGGACCGCCTCGCTCAGCGGCTCGGCCGCGTCGTCGCCATCGCGGCGCTCCCACCACCGGGCGATGCGCTCGGCGAACAGCAGCAGCAGGGCCACCGCGAGCGTCGCGAGACCGGCCAGGAGCAGCAGCAGGCCGACGAGCCATCCGAGCCACGGCAGGGAGAGCACGGGGATCTCGGGCTGAGGCGCTCCGGGGTCCGACCCGGCGAACATCACGAAGCGGCTCCAGGCGAGCAGCGAGCTCTCGACGTATTGCCACCCGAACGAGAAGGCGACCAGGATTGCGAGAAGCGGCAGGAGCGGCAGCGCTCGCAAGATCGCCCGGAGCCACCACGGAAGCTTCGACGGCTCCTCCTCGCGCTCGACCTCCTCGCGACGCCGGTCGCGCGAGAGGGCGATGCCGATCACGATGGCGACCGCCAAGGTGAACGCGGCGCCGCTCGCGAGCAAGAGCGGGTCTGGTACCGCGACGTGGAGCCGGAAGGACGGCGTGTCCTCAGGCGCGCGCGACGCGGCCAGCAGGGCGGTCATCGCGAGGAAGAGGCCAGCGCCGGCGACGAGGGCAGCGCCCGGAAATCCCTGAAGTCTCATCGGCGGTGGGCCGGAGGGTACTCTGTTGTCAGGGCCCTTCGCAAATCGAGTATCCTCGTTCAGATGCGCGCCTCGGCCGGCGGCGCCCCAGCCCCGCGACGGCCTGCCGCGCGCACCACGCGACAGGAGGCGACAACGTGACCGACGTGCCGCGTATCACCGGCGTGCTCTCCCCGGTCGTGACCCCGTTCGGCGCGGACCTCGCGCCCGACCCCGAGCGCTTCGTCCGCCAGTGCCGCTGGCTTCTGTCCCAGAACGTCGGCCTGGCCATCTTCGGCACGAACTCGGAGGCGAACTCGCTGTCGGTCGAAGAGAAGATCGAGCTGCTCGATCGGCTGGTGGCGGCCGGGCTTGATCCCGCGCGGATGATGCCGGGCACGGGCTGCTGCGCGCTGACCGATTCGGTGCGGCTGACCGCCCACGCGATGAAGGTCGGTTGCGGCGGCGTGCTGATGCTGCCGCCCTTCTACTACAAGGGCGTGAGCGACGACGGCCTGTTCCGGAGCTTCGCGGAAGTCATCGAGCGCGTGGGGGATGCGCGGCTGCGCGTGTATGTCTATCACATCCCGCCCGTCGCCCAGGTGCCGATCACGCTCGGGCTCGTCGAGCGCCTGTTCGCCGCCTATCCGGCGCAGGTCGCCGGCATGAAGGACAGCGGGGGCGACTGGAGCAACACGAAGGCGTTCCTCGACGCGTTCGCGAAGGCCGGCTTCGACGTGTTCGCCGGCTCCGAGACCTTTCTGCTCCAGAACATGCGCCACGGGGGCGCCGGCTGCATCAGCGCCACGGCCAACGTCCACCCGGGACCGATCGCGCGGCTCTACGACACCTGGCGGGCCGAGGGCGCCGATGCCCAGCAGGCGCGGCTCGACGTGATCCGCGGCGTGTTCCAGAAGTTCCCAATGATCCCGGCGCTCAAGGCCGCGATCGCCCATCATGGCCACGACGCGGGCTGGGCGTCGGTCCGCCCGCCACTGGTCGCGCTGACGTCCGCTCAGTCGACGGCGCTCATCACCGAGCTGGACGCGCAACGCTTCACGATGCCGGGCCTCGCGATACGCTGACTCACGCCGGAACGCCGCCTCTACTCTCGGCCCCCGCCGGTGAGCCGGCGGACAACCCCGAGCGCGAACAACCCGAGGCCGACCACGAGCAAGACGCCATAGTCGGGCACTTCGAAGACCCTGACCAGCACGATGCAGAAGCCTGCGAAGGCGATGAGCGCGCCTGCCATCATGAGGCCGAGACCAGGTTTTTGGGCCACGATCAGATGACCGCGTCGCGCCGCAGCCGCGCGATCTCCTCGGCCGCGTAACCGGCTTCTTTCAGGATCTCGTCGGTGTGCTCGCCGAGCGTCGGCGGCTCTCGATCGAGCCCGGGGCTGCCGTGCTCGAGCCGGAACCCGGCGCCCACCAGCCGCATCGGGCCGTAGCGCGAGTCGATCGTCTGGAGCACGTCGCGGTGCTCGAGCTGCGGGTGCTTGACGATCTCGTCGATCTTCCAGATGGACCCGCACGGCACGTCGGCGGCCGTCAGGCGGGCCTCCCAGCTCTTGGGATCGTCGGCCGCGAGCGCCGCTTCGATGATCTCGCGCAGCGCCGGCTCGTTCGCCGTGCGCGCGGGCCAATCCTTGAAGCGTGGATCGGCGAGCGCATCGGCGCGACCGAGCGTCGTCATGAGGCTCGCGAACTGCTTCTCGGTGAGCACCGCCAGCACGACGTAGCCGCCGCGCGCACGGAACCGGCTCGCCGTCGGCTTGCGGCTCACAGAGCCGTTGCCGATCTGCCGCGGCTCGATGCCCGCGACGGTGTATTCGGAGACGGTCCCGGGGATGAAGGCCAGCGCCGCATCCAGCATGGCGACGTCCACGAGCTGACCGCGGCCGGTGTGGGTGCGCTGGTAGAGCGCGCTCGCCACCGCCAGCGCCGCCGTCATGCCGCCGATCGTGTCGCAGATGGCGAACCCCGCGCGGGTCGGGCCGTGCGCGGGCTCGCCGGTGATCGACATGATTCCGGACATCGCCTGGAGCTTGCCGTCGAAGGCGGCCGTCGTCCGCTCGGGGCCGGTCTGGCCGAAGCCGGAGACCGCGCAGTAGATGAGGCGCGGGTTCACGGCGGAGAGCGCCTCGTATCCGAGCCCCAGCCGATCCATCACGCCTCCGCGGAAGTTCTCCCAGACGACGTCGGCGGTCGCCGTGAGCTTCTTGACGATCGTCACGGCTTCGGGCTTGCGGAGGTCGAGGGTGATGCTGCGCTTGTTGCCGTTCACCGCGAGGAAGGACGGCGCCATCTTCCGCTCCGCCCACGTGCGGTCGGCGAGCTGGTTGCGCGTGTCGTCGCCCTCGTGCGACTCGATCTTCACGACGTCGGCGCCCAGGAGCGCCAGCTGGTAGGTGCCGTACGGCCCCGCGAGGTAGCGAGTGAAATCGAGGATGCGGACACGGGCGAACGGCTTGCTCATGATGCCTCGCGCTTGGCGCGCGCGATGGATTTCACCTCGTCGAACTCCTTCTTCCGCTCGGCGATCTTGTCGGGTGAGAGCTTGGTCAGATCGAGGTAGTCGCGCTTCCACGACGCGTCCTCGCTCCAGCGAAGCGGGGATTGCACCGTGGTGCGTCCGCCGGGCGCGCGCTCGAGAACCTGGAGCGCCAGCTCGAGCGTCTGCCTCTGCGACTCGACGTCGAACGGACGCCCGGCCGAGTTGCCGAGCGGGAAATCGCTGAACAGGAAGCGCGGCACGCCGCAGAACTCCACGATGTCCTTGGCGCAGCCCACGATCACGGTCGAGATCCCGTTCGCCTCCAGGTGCCGGGCCGCCAGACTCACGGTCTGGTGACACACGGGTCAGCTCGGGACGAGGACGGCGGCGCCGACTCCGTCCTCGTGGCAGCGGCGCAGCAGCTCCGGGACATCGGTCTCCATCGTCACCCGGTGGCTCCGGTTCGTCGGCAGGCCGTGAAGCCGCGGCCCGAGCGACCCGATCCGACCCGCGGCGGCCGCGGTCTTCAGCTGCGCCAGCGGCAGATACGTGTTGATGTCTGCGGCGGTCGTGTGCAGGCGGTCGTAGCCGACGTGCGAGATCCTGAGATCGGGGATGGTCTCGGTCGACAGCGAGTACACCTGATAGAACTTGGCCGCGGCGTTGTACGCCGCGCCGGGGCCCTGATCACCCACGCCCGGCTGGAACGGCGCCGCCGTCGTGATCAGCGCCACCCGAGCCTCGCCGAGCGGCGTCCCGAGCGGCGTGAACGGCACGTCGGCGAAGTGAGCCCACCGATAGGGGTTGAAGCCGAGCACCTGATAGTAGTCGCGCGTCCGTTGTATGTACGGGATCGGAGCGTCGTAGTCGGCCGCGAACGGTGGGTTGACCGCGGGCGCCGTGGTCGTCATCGCGGGCGTTCCTCCAGTCTCGTCGCCGACGTCACGGCAGCGATCGCGGGGCCGCATCCTCTCATCGCGTCGTCCAGTCTAGCCAAGGTCGCGCGCCGCGTCCACGCCAACACGCGGCCGGGTACGCCTGACCGCTCCAGGCGAGCGGCGCGCTCGCTGGGATCAGCGCTGGTGACGCGCGCGTTGCTCGGGCTGAAGGGCGGTGATGCTCTCGAAGGACCGCTCGAAGATGTGGGGCACCGGCCAGCCCAGGAGGCCGGCGTAGGTGTCGATCTGCGAGCGATGGTGCACCTCGTGCTCGACCATCATCATGAGGAGTCGCCAGCCGGGCAGCGTGCCGGGGGTGTCGACCATCTCGATCCGGCGCGCGAGCCACTCGGCCGGCGTCTCGCGAAGCAGTGAGACGAAGCGGTCCGCCGACGACCGGAGCCACGGAAGCCACGTCCGCTGGTCCGTGCGATCGATGTCGGGCGCCGTCAGGATCCAGCCTTCGCCGCGATAGGCGCTGGCGAAGTAGAGACGCGTGGCGCCGATGTGGCCGACGAGCTCGCCGATGCCCCAGCCGGCCTCGCCGCCCGCCGCGGGCGGCTGCCACGCTGCCGCCGCCGCCGGGAGCGCGGCCACGTCGCGCTCGGTCCGCCGGCGCACGCTGTCGAAGAAGCGCAGATAGGACTCGACGTCGGTGATCATGCCAATCGCTCTCGTTCGATCGCCGCGCGCAGGCCCGGCAGCACGTTCGACGCCACGCGCCGGCACTCCTCCACGTGGGGGAAGCCGGACAGGATGAACTCGTCGATGCCGAGGCGCCAGTACCCGGCGAGCTCGGACGTCACCTGCTCGGGATCGCCCACGATCGCCGTCCCGAGGTTCACGCGCACTTTCGAGATCCCGTTCCAGAGCCGGGGCGAGCGCTCGCGGAGCTCGGTCCGGAGCTGCGCTTGCTGGCCGACCATCGGCGTCCCCGCGAACGCGGTCCGCCGCTGCGCGACCACGCGCTCGTCCACCTGCGACATCAGCTCCTCGGCGGCCGCCCACGCCTCGCGCTCCGTCGCGCGCACGACCAGGTGCGTGCGCAGACCGAACACCGGCCGGCGGCCCTTGGCGCGGTACGCCGTTCGTACGCGATCCAGCAGCTTCGCGATCTCGTCGAGCGGCTGGATCCACGCCAGGTACACCTCGGCGCCGGCCGCCGCGAACTCGAGCGCCCGCGGCGAGGCGCCACCGACGTAGAAGCGCGGTCCGCCCGCCACCGGCCCGGGCGACACCACCGCGCCCTTCAACCGCACCGTGCTCCCCTCGAACACCACGGGCTCCGGCGTCGCCCACAGCGCTCGCAGGGCGGCGATGAACTCTTCCCCCTGCTCGTAGCGCTTGTCGTGGTCGATCGTGACGCCGAGGCGCTCGAAATCCCCCTGGATCCCGCCGGGCACCACGTTGATGTCGAGTCGCCCGCCGCTGATCTGATCGAGCGCCGCCGCCATCTGGGCGAAGAGGCCCGTCGAGATGAATCCCGGCCGGATCGCGACCAGGAAGCGGATGCGGCGTGTCACCGCGGCCAGCGCCGTCACCGTCGTCCACGTCTCCGCCAGCGGCGCCGTCTCCCCGAAGAGTCCGTTGGCGAATCGCGTCGGGATCAGGAGCGAGTAGTAGCCTTCGGCTTCGGCGGTCTCCACGACCTGGCGCAGGTAGTCGAACGTCGGCGGCCGCTCCGCGCGCCACGTCCCGATGTGCGCGCCGTCGCCGTCGATGGGGATGAACCAATCGAACCGCGGCTCGGGTCTCCGCTCCACGATCGGACCCTACCAGACCTTCAAGGTCTAGGCCAGCATCGTGCGGGCGGGCGGAGTCGATGATGATATGTTCGCGGCGTGAGTCCCGGGCATCGCCGTCCGCCGCTGCTGTTCCGGGTCGTGAGCGTTCGGCCGCGGCTCTTCACCTCGGTCGCGGTCGGTCTGGTCGTGATCGCCGCGACGGCGTTCGTGACGGACTGGCGGTTCGCGACGAGGCTGCTCACCGGCTGGGACATCGCGGTCGCGCTCTACCTCGGCCTCGCGTTCCACCTGGTCGCGACCTCCGACGTCAGGCGCATCCGCCGCAATGCCGCTGAGCAGGACGAGGGACAGCTCGCGATCCTGGCGTGTACGGTGGCGGCGGCGCTGGCGAGCCTCGCCGCCATTTTCGCCGAGCTCGGCACTGCCGCCGTCGGCGCGGTGCGTCCGCCGAGCCATCTCGTCCTGGCCACCGTGACCATTCTCCTGTCGTGGGCGTTCATCCACACGATGTTCGCGCTGCACTACGCCCACGAGTTCTACGACGAGACCGCTGGACGGGGCATGGCATTTCCGGGCGACGACCCGCACCCGGACTACCTCGACTTCATCTACTTCTCGTTCGTCATCGGCATGACGTCACAGGTGTCCGACGTGGCGATCACCAGCAAGCTGATCCGTCGCACCGCCACCGCCCACGGCGTCGTGTCCTTCCTGTTCAACGCCGCGCTCCTGGCGCTCACCGTCAACATCGCCGCGGGCGCCATCTAGATTCGCCGGCCGATCGGGCGAGCTACGTCGCGGTCGCGCCCTCGCTCGCCCGTGCGGGCGGTAGCGTGAGCTCCACGACGGGGAAGTTCAGCGTCATCCAGCCGGCGAGGCCGCCCTGCAGCGGGTGAACTCGCGTGATCCCCCGGCGTCTCAGCTCAAGCGCCACCCGGGCGCTCGTGGCTTCGTTGGGTCAGGAGCAATAGAGGACGAGCTCCCGCGAACGCAGGAGCTCCCACTGGTGCTGGTCGAGGTCGTCGATCGACATCCAGCGGCTCCCCGGGATGGCGAAGGGCGTCGCCTCGACCTCGAGCCGCGTCCGGAGATCGACGATCGTGACGTCCTCCCCGGCATCGATGCGACTCTTCAGCGTCTGCGGCGAGATGCGGGCGATCCGGAGCGCGCGGATGAAGAGCCGGCGGCGGACGTACTTGACCGCGATGTAGCCCGCGATCGCGGCCACGGCGACGACGCCCAGCACCCGCTCCATCCGGGCGAGCCGAGCCGCGATCGTCGCGATCGCGTCGCTGAACACGTAGCCCAGCCCCATCCAGAGCCCCGCCCAGAACAGGACGCCGAGCACCTCGTAGACGACGAACCGCAGGCGCCCCACGGCGAAGATGCCGGCCAGGGGCGGCATGACCGTCGTCAGCCCCGGCAGGAACTTGGCCACGAGCATGCCCTGCACGCCGTAGCGGGCGAAGACGTCCTGGGTTCGCCGGATGCACGAATCGGGCTCGAGGGAGAGGCGACAGAGCCGCGCCAGGACGCTGGCGCCGCGCCGCCGGCCCACCTCGTACCATCCCAGATCGACGGCGAGGGCGACGACGGCGATCGCGCCCAGCACGAGCGGGATGCTGCCGCGCCCGCCCGCGGCGAGCGCGCCGACACCGAGGAGGGCCGGCACCGCTGGCAGCGGAACCCCGACTTGCTCGGCCACGACGAGGATCGGAAGAATCACGAACCCGTACTGCGCGAGCAGCTCCAGACTGTCGATGGGGCTCACGATTGCGACGTCGAGATCGCGAGCCTATTTCGGCAGGTCGGGCGGGCGGCTCACCTCGGGGTCGATCCGGCCCGTCAACGCCTTCATGAACTCGACCACATCGGCACGCTCCTGCGCGGTGAGCCCGAGCGGCTTCATGTCCGACGAGAGCCACGGGTTCTTCACGCCGCCCCGATCGTAGTACGCGACCACGTCGTCGAGCGTCGTCTCGCTGCCGTCGTGCATGTACGGCCCGCGCCGGGCCACGTCCCGGAGCGTCGGCGTCTTGAACGCGCCCCGGTCGGGATCATCTCCGGTGACGGTATACCGGCCCAGATCGGGATTCTTCCCCGACATACCCACGCCGATGTTGCGGTAGCCCTCACCGGTGAAATTGAAGCCCGCGTGGCACCGCGAGCACATCGCCTTGCCTTCGAACAGGCGCAGACCTCGCTGGGCCGACAGGGACATCGCGCTCCGGTCACCCGCCTGGAAGCGATCGTAGGGGGAGTCGGCCGAGAGGATCGTGCGCACGTAGGCGGCGATCGCCTGGGCCACGCCCTCGGGATCGAAGTCGCGGCCGAAGACCGCGCGGAATTCAGCGCGATAGGCCGGGATCGTTCCCAGCTGCTGCATCACCTTCTCGTCCGTCTTGTCACGTCCTTCCCGGCTTGCTCCTCCAGCGAGGGCCGCAGTCCCGACCAGTGCTGCTGGTCGCTGAAAAGCCGGTTGACGATCGTCGGCGCGTGCCGCGGCATCGGCCGGCCCGTGAAGTCGGTCGAGAATCGACGCGAATCGCTCCAACCGTGCTCGGGCCGGTGGCAGCTGACGCAGGCCACCGTTCCCGACGCCGACCAGCGCGTGTCCCAGAAGAATTTCTTGCCGAGCGCAACTTTCTCCGGCGTGATCGGGTTGTCGTCCGGGATCTGCGCCGCGTCCTCTTGAAGCCCGGCCGGGAGCTTGGGCTTGAAATCCGCGGCCGGCGACCAGCCCGGCGGCAGCAGCAGAGCGACGACAAGCACGATGCGTATGCTCATCGGGGCCTCGCGGTCAGACGCCGGCGGCGCGCACGAGTGTTTCGCGTCCCTTCAGCATGTCGTCCAGCGCGCCGAACGCCATCATGTAGTGGCCGCGGTATCCCCCGCCCTCGATGCGCGAGAACATGCGCCTGAAGTCGATCGAGCCCTCGCCGGGGCGCAGGTGCTCCTCGTAGCGTCCGTGGCTGTCGGCCACCCGCACCTCGCCGCACCGCCCGAGATCCAGCGCGTCGAGGAAGCCGTCGATGCCTTCGGGGACGAGATGCGCGTGATTCACCGTGAATGCCCAGCCGAGGCTCGGCGACTGGATGCGGCCGAAGTACTCGCGGCACTCCTCGAGGTTGTGGGCGAGATAGCGGATCTCGGCGTGCTCGGGCTCTCGGTTGAGGTTCTCCAGGAGCAGGCGCGCGCCGGCCCGCTCGGCGAGCGCGGCCGCGCGCTGGAGGCGCTCGAGGCTGGCGGCGCGGCGAGCCGCGTAGTCGCCGGTGAAGTGGTAGCCCCCGTGGACGACGATCCACTCCGCGCCCAGACGCCGCGCGAGGTCGATGTACGTCCTGAGGTATTGCTCGGCGGCGTCGGCCAGGAGCGGAGACGTCTCCGCGACGTTGACGGCCGAGGCCGAGTGCAGGCCCAGGTGAATACCGTGTCGCTCACACGTGACGCGAAGAGCCGCCGTGCGCTCGGCGGTCCACGTTGCGGGCGCATTGGGATGGTCCGGCGCGCCCTCGAGGCACATGTCGACGTAGTGCACGCCGTTCGCGGCCGCCCAGGCGAGGCCGTCCTCCAGGCGCTTGCGGCCCCCCAGATCGACGCCGATTCGCTCGCGCAACGTCATGGCGCTCAGGCCTTGAAGAAGGCGAGCAGATCCGCGTTGACCTGGTCCTTGTGGGTCGAGCACATGCCGTGGGGCGCGCCCGGATAGACCTTCAACGTGGCCGTGCGGATCATCTTGGACGAGAGCAGGGCCGAGGCGCCGATCGGCACGATCTGGTCGTCGTCACCGTGGAGGATCAAGGTCGGCACGTCGAACTTCTTGAGGTCCTCGGTGAAGTCCGTCTCGGAGAAGGCCTTGATGCAGTCGATGACGCCCTTGAACCCGGCCAGCATTCCCTGGAGCCAGAACGAGTCCCGCAGCCCC
>Ga0066710_100007842_pt1 | contig 10272 bp, 6 predicted proteins | sample GraSoiAngelo_159_FD_79666 | JGI IMG/M metagenome (GOLD analysis project Ga0066710, IMG submission 79666) | Grasslands soil microbial communities from the Angelo Coastal Reserve, California, USA - 14_1009_16_40cm | ecosystem: Environmental > Terrestrial > Soil > Grasslands | place: USA...
CGCTCGGACGGACGCTGCTGCGTTTCTTCTTTCCGTCGACATCGACAAGACGATTGCAGAGCTCTTTCCGCACGCAGAGTCGCTCCTTCCCGAGCCCTACAAAATTTTCCCCGCTGACGAGACCCAACCGCCCACCCTCGGCTTCGCTCTCGCGGAGACGGCGGTCATCAAAGAGCTCGACACGAAGCTCGATCGCTGGCTGACCGACGAGACCGCCTGGCAGGTGACGCGCAATCCGAACGCCAAGGAAAAAGCCCAGGTCGCGATGGCCAGCTACCTCGTGCCGCTGCTGAAAGTGGCCGAGAACGCGATGATGTCGAATCTGCTGAACGACTATCACGCTGTGTTCTGGCTCGCGCATTCGTTCGATATCGCGCGCCATTTTTCATCCGTCCCGCGACGGGTGAGCTCGATCGAAGCGCAGGTGGGACGCACGCAGGGCGACGCGTTGAAGTATCGAATCTTTCAGAAATGGTCGCTCGAAACGCGGGACCAGATGTCGCAGCTCGCCAACAAGGCGGCCGCGATCCTCGACGGCGAAGAGCAGCACGCACTGCAATTCTTCCGACTCCTCCAGGATGACGTGCTGATTTTCACGGAGGAGTTCATTGGCCCCGATTTGAGGGAGTTGCGGTCGTTTCTGAACGGCTATCTGCGCCGTGATTTCCAGGGTTTTCGCGACGGTTTCGAACGCCTGCGCAACATCGCAGCCGAATTGCTGCAACGCGATCGAACGTTTCGCACATCGCTCCCGTTTTTCGGCATCAATCCCGATCAGGGAATCTCGACCGCCGTCTTGCTGGACGGACGTTTTCAGGAGTTCCTGTTCGAGCTGCCGGCGGTGCAGAACGCGCTCAACCGGGAAGACCGCGAGCAATTCCAATTGATCGCGCGGCGCGTTCGCGAGTTCGCGGTTCTCAATCAACTTCGCCGCGGCATCGCGTGGATGATCGTCTCACCGGAGGGCAGCGTGCAGGCTGCCGACAAACGGAGTGGAATTGTTTACTCGCACACGACGCGGCCGCTCGATTTCGGGCGGCCGGGAGTCGTCGATCCGATCATTCATCGCTTCGGACTGATCTACGACATTTCGAACTTCACGGAAACGCTCGGCAATCTGCGACGCGCCGGGCGGAAGGAAGAGATCAACTCGTACCGGCAGATGTTGCTGTTTCAGCGGCGACTCGATTCGATCGCACAGCGCCATCTCCTCATCTTCGAGAAATTCCTCGGCGACGGCGCGTTCTACTCGACGCGTCGCGCTCTCCGCTTGATTCGCGGGGCGGTGGAGATCCAGCACTTCTACTCCGAGATGCGGAAGACCGGCTTCGCCTTCAACAAGGGTCTGCGCATCGCCGTCAATTTCGGCTACTACCGGTTGCTGCCGATGCGCGCAGGCGTATCGAACGAAAAGATCAACGAGTTCTACGGGCCGGGCATCGTCGAGCTGTCGCGGCTGACGACCGGAAAAGCGAACAAGGAGATCGAGGAATTCGCGAGCTTTCTCGTTGCGCACGGTTATGAGCCGCTCAAAGTTCAGAATTTCTTCGCGCCGCTCGAGCACGGCGTCGACGTCATCGATCACACGCAGCACGCACGCGAGTTCTACGCCTACGTCAACGTCAACGGACATCTGGTCAACGAAGGCATCGTGGCATCGATGCCGATGCTCCAGGAGCTCTCGAACGAGCTGGGCACGGAAGGACAGCGCCTGTTTCAGCTCCGCAGTCCGTGGGGAATGTATTTCGGATTCGATCCGGCGGTCGAAGGACTCGAATATGTCGGCGTGCGCTTGATCGGAATGGTTTCGCTCAAGGGACTCGACAACATCGAAGTCGGCGAGGTCGTGCCGTTCATACCAGGCGAAGTCGAAGGGACGGCTGTTGATACCGCCGATTCGTTGGTCATGTTGCTGCGTCAGGAATTTCATCAGCGCGATCAGAGCGGCGCGTATCAGCCCAGCACCGAGACGACGCACGAGAAACTGATCCCGAGCGAAATCGTCGTCTGCATACGGCCGGATGCTACGGCCGGCAACGGCGGAGAAGTTTTGATCGGCGAGTGGGACCCGCTCTCCGACGACGTCCGCAATCCGGTCCGATTACCGCGCGCCGATTTTCAGCGACTCTTCTCGCTGAGCGGCGACCTCAACGCCGAAAATCTTTCGACGAACAAGAAGAGCGTGCGCGAAACCTACCTGCGTCTTTCCGATCACATCTACACGCCGGCGGTACAGCTCGCGACCTTCCGCGAGAAGGATTACGCCGCGTTCGTGTTGGGAGATGTGGTCGAGAAGTTGTGACGCTCGTCATCCTGAGCCGCGAAGACGGCGAAGGATCTCGTCGAAGAGATCCTTCGCTTCGCTCAGGATGACGAGCTACCATCACAGCGTGCGCGTCGATCACGACAAGCGCGAAATCATCTGCTCGGTTGGTGATCTCGTCTATCCGACGACCTATCGGCGTATCGGCGTCGAGCGCGGCGACGGATTCCGCAGAATGTGGATTGGACAGGACATCCACAGCCGTCGCGCGGAGTTGCGCGCAGCCGACGATGTGCATTACCGCGCTGAGGTTCACGTCGTCCATCGCGTAACCCACCAAAATTGGAATATCACCATTACGGGCCGCGTCGACGGCCTCTCGATTGACGCTGCAAATCGCACCGTCAGCATCGAGGAAGTGAAGTCGATCCATTTCGATCTCGAGCTGGAGGCACTCTACAGGTCGGAGAAACTGCAGCGGCATCTGTTTCAACTGCTGCTCTACTCCCTGTTTCTTTCGTCACAACCCGAACTGACGGATTACGCGTTCGCGCCGCGCCTCGTGCTCATCGATCTGATCGGCGGAGACACGCGCGAGATCGACGCCGACTTCGATCGCGACAGCGTCGCTGCCGCGCTGAACGCGAGCCTCGAGGAGCTGATCGCGCGGGTCGAGACTGAACGTGCGCTGATTCTCGCGAAGCGCGCATTCGCGGAGTCGCTGCAGTTTCCGTACGAGCGCATGCGACCGTATCAACCCGAAATGATCGACGCGGTCGCGCGCGCGATCCGCCAGCGCGAGGCGCTGCTGGTGTCCGCGCCGACCGGCATCGGAAAAACAATCGCGGCGCTTTATCCCGCCGTCCGCGAATCGCTCAGAGCGGGGAAGAAACTCTTTTACCTGACATCGAAAACCCTGCAGCAGGAAGCGGCCGTCGAAGCGATGAAGCTTCTCAACGACGGCTCGCTGCGCGTTCTCCGCATCCGCGCCAAACAGAAGATGTGCGCGCACACCGAGATGATCTGTCACGAGGATTTCTGCCCGTTCGCGGCGCGCTATTCCGAAAAGATGGAGAAGAGCGGCCTCGTCGAGCGCATCACCAATTCGATGACGTACTTCGATCCCGATCTCACGTTCGAGCTTTCGCGCTCGACCGAGGTCTGTCCCTTCGAGGTGTCGTTGGAGTTGATCGAGCAGGCCGATGTCATCGTCTGCGATTACAACTACATCTTCGATCCGTACGTCGGGCTGAAGGCGTACCAGCAGGACCACGATTACGGCGATTGCGTTCTGATCGTCGATGAGGCGCACAACCTCGTCGATCGCGGCCGGTCGTACTACTCGCCCGAGCTTCACGAGAAGACTTTCGACGCGATCCGCGATCATCTCGCCGGGCGCAGCGCGCGCGTCGAAGGCTGGCAGGAGTTGCTCGACGAATTACGCGACCACTTACACGATCTCTCGAATGTCGTCGACGCGTCGACGACGCAGGCGCTGTGCGAGCCCGATCGCGATCTCTTCGTTCGCCAGCGCGCGCAGTGGGAACGCGTGGTCATGAATTACATTTCATGGAAGATCGAGAACCGGATCGCCGAGGAAGACGACCCGCTCGTTGACTTCTACTTCAAGCTCGTCAAATTCACGAATCTCCTGAGCGAAGGTGGCGAGGAATTCGCGCACGTCATCCAGCGCGCACCGGACGGCCTCAAACTCAAGATCTTCTGCAAAGATCCCTCGCGTTTCCTCGGCAGCATCTTCGACTCCGCGTGGGCGACGATCGCGCTGTCGGCGACGCTCGAGCCCTTCGATTTCTACAAGAAGACTCTCGGCCTGCCGCAGTCGCGCGCGACCGAGATCGCGCTGCCTTCGCCATTTCCGCGCAGCAATCGCAAGATCGTCGTCATTCCGGAGGTCGATACGACGTTCAAGCAGCGCGCGAACCATTACGATCGCATCGCGCTGACCGTCGGCCAGATCGCGGAGGCTTCGGAAGGCAATTTTCTGGCGCTCTTTCCGAGCTATGCGTTTCTGCGGGAGGTGGCCGAGCGCATGCCGACGATCCGCAAGCAGATCATGGTGCAGCGAACCGACATGACCGATTACGAGCGCAACGCCATCCTCGACATCGTGCGCCGCGGCGGAGACAATCTGATCATGGCCGTCTCCGGCGGTATGTATGCCGAGGGGGTCGACTATCGCGGGGACATGTTGTCGGGCGTGATGGTGGTCGGGCCGGCACTGCCGTCAGTCAGCTTCGAGCAGGAATTGCTCAAGCGATACTACGACGATCAGTACGGCGCGGGATTCGAATTCGCGTATCTGATCCCGGGAATGACGCGCGTCGTACAGTCGGCGGGACGCGTCATTCGGAGTGAAACCGATATCGGCGTGATTGCGCTTTTGTGCCGCCGCTTCACGCAGGAAACGTACACGCGATATTTTCCCAGCGATTGGTACGAAGAGTCGCCGCGCGAGCTGATCTCTAAAAAACCGGCGAGCGAGATCCGCGCATTTTTCGAAGCAAAGTCGACCCCGCAATTGAGGCTGCTATGAAGGCAGAAGGCGGAAGGCGGAAGGCAGAAATCCCGCCCTCCTTTTCTGCCTTCTGCCTTCTGCTTTCTGCCTTCGGGTGCGCCTCCGCCCCCCAACCGACCGTCCCACCCTCCGCCGTCCCGGGCGCGGTAGTCGCGGTCATGTGCGCGCAGATGCGAAGCGAAGGGATGACTGCCGGTTTCCGAGTCGTTAAGACGACACAGCCCATCGTCACACCGGCAGTGATCAGCGCCATGGCCGACGTTGCGTTCTATCGCGGCAAGCCGGTCGCGCCCGTGCTGCCGAATGCGTTGCTGCCGGTTGAGCCGGCGCCGTGCGCACGCGCGATGATCGAGGCCGTCGATCCGCGCCGCGACGCCGACGCGATGATCCTGCAGTTCTCGTCGCCGTTCTCGAATCCCTACACGCGTCGCCAAATTGGCGTCGTCGCTCGTCTCTCGCTGGGCGAAGACAACCCGGTGTGGTACTGGATTCCGATGGTCGATCGCAATGGATCGTGGGCCGCCAGTTCGCCGCTGATCCTCGGCGTTCGCGAGTAAAGGAGATCACTGATGGGTCCCGTGGTCGTCAAGGCAGGAACCGCGTTTCGAAACGAAGTCGAAGCGGGCAAGCATCGCTTGATCGCCGACGAACCGGTTTCGGCCGGCGGAACTGATGAAGGTCCCACTCCCTACGATTTCCTGTCCGCCGGTCTCGGAGGCTGCACGTCGATGACCATGCGCGTCGTCGCCAAGCGCGAGAACATTCCGCTCGAAGGCGCCGAGATCACCATCACCAACGATCGGATGTACGCCAAAGACTGTGCCGACTGCACCAGCAGCACCGGCTACATCCACCGCTTCGACGTCCGCATCAAGTTGATCGGAAACCTCACCGAAGCACAACGCGAACGGCTGCTTTCGGTTGCTCGGCGCTGCCCAGTCGCGAAGACTTTGACCTCGGAAATCAAAATTGAGGAGCAACTTGTATGAATTCACTGCTCGAAGAAGCGATCGAAGCATGGGAAGGAAACCGCGACGGCGTGATTGCGGAAGTCGAAAACATCCCATCCGAAAAACTCGACTTCAAGCCGGGCCCGGATTCGCGGACGGCATCGGAGCTCGCGCTGCACATCATGGAAGTGTCGCTGATGATGGTCGGCGAGTTGACGCGCGAAGACACGAATGTTCATCGTGCGGAGTGGCCCAAGCTCCTCGCGATCTACAACGACCCGATTCGGGGATTGAAATCGAAGAAGGACATCGTGGGCGCTCTGAAATCGACGCTGCAGGACGGCGTCAAGGCTTTCCGCGCCGCCGGGGAGCTGCACATGATGCAGTTGATGACGCGCTTCGATCGCAAGCGCGGCACGCGGCTGGCGTGGTTCAATCACATCATCTCGCACGAGGATTACCATCGCGGCCAACTCGCGATTTACCAGCGGCTCATGGGCATCAAGCCAGCGCTCACGAAGATGATCGAAGGCTCGTAGCGCTTCGACCCTGCCGAATTGACTCATTCGTCACGCCCACGTTTCCAGCCAATACTGAAACATCACGAGCGCCCACAGTGGCTTCGCGTGATTGGCGCGGCCGGCGCGATGCTCGGCGAGTAACTCGGTCACGTACTTTTCGTTCGCGATGCCATCGCCGCGCAATCGCTCCGGCGAAAGCAACCGATCGACTTCCCCGCGCAACCCGTGATTGATCCAGCTCGCGATGGGAACGCTCAGTCCACGCTTCCGGCGATAGATCACGTCGTCGGGCAACCACGACTCGGCCGCTTTTTTCAGAATCCACTTCGTCGTCAGGCGGCGGACGCGAAAATCTGCGGGCAGCGACAAGGCGAACCGTGTGACGTCGCGATCGAGAAACGGCGCGCGCGCTTCGACCGACGAGAGCATGGTGGCGCGGTCGACTTTGACGAGGAGGTTGTCGCGCAGATAGCTGCGGTAATCGAGCAGCATCGCCCCGGTCAGCGCGTCGCGATCCGGCGGCACGGTCGGGAGCTCCGGCATGACGGGCGTCATTCCCGCGTAAACATCCGAGGACAGCCCTGCGCCGAACCAGGCGAGGTGACGCTCGATCCACGGTTTCTCCGCGTCGGTGACGAATTTCTTGAGCAGAAACTCGAAGGTCATCTTTCGGTTCGACGCCGGTACACCCTGTACCGCGCGGCGCAGCGCCGCACGCGCAAATTTCGGGAGCGCATCGTAGATCGGTGCGATCTTGTGGCCTACGTATGTCGGATATCCGCCGAAGAGCTCGTCGGCGCCTTCGCCGCTCAGAATCACTTTGACATGTTGTCGCGCAGCCCGAGCGAGTAGGAATGTCGGCAGAATCGCGGGATCGGCGAGCGGCTCGGCGACGCCGCGGACGACATTCTGCAGCGCCTCCAGAAGCGTCTCTTCGTCGATGCGTACCGGAATGTGTCGCGTGCGAATGCGCTCCGCAAGAATCGCGGCGTCGCTGCTTTCATCGAATGACTCTTCCGCAAATTGGGCAGAAAAGGTGTGGACTTTGTCGACGCCGATGAATTTCGCGGCCAACGTCGCGAGGATCGACGAATCGAGACCTCCGCTGATGAAGACTCCCACCGGAACGTCCGACATGACCTGCTTTTCGACGGCGCGCTCCATGAGCTTGCGCGCTTGCTCCACCGCCACTGAGAACCGAGAACGGACAACTGAGAACGACTCCGGATCCCAATATCGAACGATCTCTTTGCCCTGCTCGGTGAATCGGATGAACGTTCCCGCTTCCACGCGGCGGATCGCGCGGAACATCGTTCGCGGCTCGGGAACGTAACCGAGCCTCAGGTATTCGGCGACCGCGACATCATCGAGATCGCGGCTGATGTCGGGATGGCGCAGGATGCACTGCAGCTCCGACGCGAAGAGAATTTCCTGTCCGACCCGTGCGTAAAACAGAGGCTTCTCGCCGGCGCGATCCCGCGCCAGCAGCAGCGTCCGCGTGCGGCGGTCCCAGATCGCGAGACCGAACATGCCATCGAGCTCGGAAATCGCGTCCGGGCCGCGCTCGAGATACAGCGGCACGATCGTCTCGACGTCGGAATGCGATCGGAACGGGTAGTCTTGAAATCGCGCGCGGATCCCGGCGGCGTTGTAGATCTCGCCATTGCATTCCAGCCAGACCTGCGAGCCGGGCGCCGCAAACGGCTGATCGGCGCGCTCGTGCAGATCGATGATGCGCAGCCGCTCGGTGCCGATCACCGCGTCGGGATGCGCCAGCACCGCGCGTCCGTCCGGGCCGCGATGACGGAGCGCTTCGCCCATCCAGTCGAGGACTTCCGGATAGCGGAGCGTGTTTCCGCGCTCGGCAATGATTCCGTAGATGCCGCACATCAGCGAGGCATTGTATACGCCACGAAATGCGGGCTCTTCGCGATCAGCCTGGCGCCATGCGCTTCGACGAGCGAACGATTCGCCGTATCAGGTTCTCTGACGATGAAGACGGTTCCGGGATGTTTGAATGCTTCCTGAAGCCACGCTTGGCGCTGCAACGCCGACCGGCCGGCGAAATCGCCGTAGTGACGCACGATGTAGTTGCTCGTCAGCTCCTCGCCGTCGGGGCTGACGATCACGATCGGGCGGCGGAGGTAAAAAGCCATCGATCCTGTGAAGGCCTCGATCCCGACGACGTCTGCATTCGCGACGTAAGGATGCAAACTTGCGATGAACGTCTTTGTCGAGCGGCGCTGTCCCAGTTCGTTCATCGTTGGAACACTGACAATCGGAATCGCGAGCATCGGCACGGTCAGCGCGATCCACGCGAGAGCGCCGCGCGCGAAGATCGCAATCGTGCCGAAGGTCAGCGCGCAGATGCCGATGACGATCGCAGCATGAAGACCGTACGGGACATGCACGAAAGGGATTGCGGCGAGAAGCACAGCGCCGGCGACCGCCGTTGCGATCGCCGCCGCCCGCCCCGGATTCGCGCGTCGCGCGACGTACAGCGCGATCGCGGGCATCAGCGGAAGGATGTACTGCGGACGTTTCGATTGGGAGATCGAGAAAAAGACGAATGGGACGGCGATCCAGAGCAGGAGGTAACGATCGAGCCACGAGGGTTCTCCGTTCTCCGTTCTCCGTTCTCCGAAAAGACAGAAAATCCACGGGAATGCGCCGCCGATCAGATACGGCACGAAGTACCACGGCGGTCCGGTGCGTTTGAGCGCGCCGGTGGTGAGTCGCTGCGCGGTTTCAGTCACGAGGACGTAGCGAAGAAAGTCCGGGATCCGGTACGAAATCGCCCAGACCCACGGCGCGATGATGACGACGAAGAGAATCAGTCCGAGGGTCGACGCCAAATAGCTGATTTTTTTACGCCAAATGGCGTAAGGAATTGCGACAATCATCGGAACAGCGATCGCGACCGGGCCTTTCGTGATCACGCCGAACGCCATCGCGGCCCACGCCAGCGCCGGCATCTCCAGATAAAACGCAATCAGCGCGAGCGTGATGAAGAATGACAACGCGCTGTCGAAGATCACTGTTCGGGCGAAGGCGATCGTGAGGGGCATCGAGAGAAAAATGATCGCGGCCAGCGCGCCACTGACCTCCACGCGCGCGGCGAACCACGCCAGCAGCAGCGCCGTCGCGATCGTAAAAAGCCACGACGGAAACCGCGCCGCGAATTCCGTCGCCCCCGCCACTTCCATCGTCGCCGCCTCGGCCGCGAAATAGACGATCGGCTTATCGAGATAGGGCAGTCCGTCGAGGCGTGGCATCACGTAGTCGTTTGTCGCCGCCATCTCGCGCCCGACTTCGGCATTGCGGCCTTCGTCGACGTCCAAAAGCGGATAGCCGCCGAGCTGCCAGGCGATCGCAATCGCCGCCACGACGGCCCACGCGATCAGCAGACTCCGTTCGGATAAACTCGCGCCCATGTTTGCCACCGCCATTTTGGCGCACGCCATCGCCGCACACATGAGATTTCTCGCCAGCGACTTGCTGGAAGGACGCGAGCCGGGAACGCGCGGCTACGAAATCGCCGCCGAATACGTCGCGGCAGAATTTACTGCGATCGGACTCGAGACATCGCAGCAGCCCATCACTTTTCGCGTCGCACGGCTGGCCGAGGATCAATCGTCGTACGCGGTGGGTGGGCAAACGCTCGCGATTCGCAAGGACATCATCCCGCGTGCGAATTTCCTCAACGCTGCCAGCGAGGTCGACGCGCCGGTCATCTTTGTTGGATTCGGCATCGTCGCGCCGGAGCTGAAGCACGATGATTACTCCGGCATCGACGCCAAGGGAAAAATCGTGCTGATGCTCAGCGGCGCGCCGCCCGATTTCCCGCTCGATCAGCGCGCGTACTATTCGGGTAGCAAGCTCAAAGATCGCACGGCGGCGCACCATGGTGCGGTGGGCGTTCTCACGCTGAACACCATCACAGACGAGAAGCGCCAATCGTTCGAGAAGCGCGCGCAGCAAAGCGGCATCGCGCCCATGCTC
>Ga0066710_100007843_pt1 | contig 10270 bp, 11 predicted proteins | sample GraSoiAngelo_159_FD_79666 | JGI IMG/M metagenome (GOLD analysis project Ga0066710, IMG submission 79666) | Grasslands soil microbial communities from the Angelo Coastal Reserve, California, USA - 14_1009_16_40cm | ecosystem: Environmental > Terrestrial > Soil > Grasslands | place: USA...
AAGGCTTCATGAAGGCCTTCATCGGTCAACATCTCGCTTTGGATGGCTTCTACAAGTATCCGGACGAGACCGTGACCCCAATCCCCTATCCGCAGTTTAGCGAATTCGACTAGCGTGCTGTTGCATCGGCTAGCGGAACTTTCCCCCGATGGAACCCGTATCTACTCTCGAAGCATGGAAAACTGACCGCTGGCAACTGATCACGGACAACTGGCCACTGACCACTTTGTCACTAACGTTTAGTTAGCTGCCACGTCCAAATAGAAAACACAGGAGAGTGGGTTATGGATGCGAAATACAATTACATCATTGACAGCATGAAGTGGCGGATTGCATTGAACATGGCGGGCTTTACGTTGTGGCTGGTAACGGCTTTCTCGTTGCTGAACGTGGCGGTGCGGTAGGAGTTGCCGGCGGGACGCCAGCGCTACGGTCTGGCCACTGGCCACTGACCACTGGCCACTGGCCACTGGCCACTGGGTTTAGACCTTGACTTCGACTCTTGGTGCGTAGTGGGATTCCACGTAGTCGTCCAGAATTTGAAAGAACTCGGCGACGATTCTGTCGCCTTTTAGCGTGGTGAACAGGCGTCCATCGACATAGACGGGCGCCTTGGGTTCTTCAAACGTTCCCGGCAGCGAGATTCCGAGACTGGCGTGTTTTGATTCGCCGGGGCCGTTGACCACGCAGCCCATCACGGCAACTTTCATCTCTTCGACTCCGGTGTATCGTCCCTTCCACACCGGCATTTGTTCGCGCAAGTAAGCTTGAATCTGCTCCGCCATCTCCTGAAAGAAAGTGCTGGTGGTGCGGCCGCATCCTGGACAAGCGGTGACTTGCGGAGTGAAGCTGCGAATGCCGAGCGATTGCAGAATCTGCTGTGCGACGCGCACTTCCTCGCTGCGATCGCCGCCGGGCGCGGGAGTAAGCGAGACGCGGATAGTGTCGCCGATACCTTCCTGCAAAAGCACGCCCAAGGCGGCGCTGGAAGCGACAATACCTTTTGCTCCCATACCAGCTTCGGTCAATCCCAGATGCAGCGGGTAATCGCAGCGCATGGCCAGCGAGCGATAGACGTCAATCAAATCCTGCACGCCGCTCACCTTCGCGCTCAAAATAATCTGCTCGGGACGCAAGCCGTATTGTTCCGCCAGCCTCGCCGAAGTCAGCGCGCTTACTACCATGGCTTCCATTGTGACTTCGCGGGCATCTTTCGGATCGGACAAGCGCGAGTTCTCGTCCATCATGCGCGTGAGCAATGCTTGATCGAGCGATCCCCAGTTGACGCCGATGCGAACTGGCTTTTGATTTTCGACTGCGACTTCGATCATGGTGCGGAAATTGGAATCGTCTTTTCGGCCTATGCCGACATTTCCTGGATTGATTCGATACTTGGCTAGTCCGCGTGCGCACTCAGGATATTTCTTCAGTAGGATGTGTCCGTTGTAATGAAAGTCGCCGATGATGGGCACATGCACATCCTGACGCTCGAGCTGCTCGACAATGGGCGCGACCGCGGCGGCAGCTTCGTCGTTATTTACGGTGACTCGAACCAGCTCGGAACCGGCACGGGCCAGGGCCGCCACTTGTTGTACCGTCGAGGCAATGTCGGCGGTGTCGGTGTTGGTCATCGACTGCACCACAACTGGTGCATCGGAGCCTACGCGCACTCCGCCAATTGACGCCGTAACGGTTTTCCTACGCTGAATATTAGCCATGCGGAAGCTTTAGTTTAGCATGCGGACATGTCGGATACGGGGATGCGGAGGGTTGAGGTAGGATTTGCTTTCCACAAAATCTCGAACCACAGAGGACACAGAGGTACACAGAGGAAAGAACGGGGCAGTTGTCAGTTGCCGGTGCTCAGTTCTCAGTACTGCTTACTCGCCACTAGCCACTGGCCACTGATTTTAAGGCAATCTCTGCATTACTCCCGGAAGTGTCTTAGCCAAGTCGTTGTAAATCACCATCACGGCGAATAACACCAGGAAGACGAATGCGGCTTGATAAATTCGCTCCTTGATGCGCAGGCTGATGTCGCGGCGTATCAGGCTTTCAACGAACAGCAGCAGAATGACGCCGCCGTCGAGGATGGGGATGGGCAGCAGATTAAAGATGCCGAGGTTCAAGCTGATCGCGGCCGTGAGGCCCATCAGCGGCGTCCAGCCCTTTTCGCTAGCGGCTTGTCCGGCGGCGCGGCCGATGCCGATTGGTCCCTCGACGGTGCGGAGCGAGACTTTGCCGCGCACCAGCTTTTGCAGCAATTCGAGGATTAGCATCGAACTCTTTTTGTTGTCCTCGATCGAACGTTGAAAGGCATCAGCGAGAGGCAATTTCCCCACCTTCGTGGGAATGCTCTGGATGCCGATGCGATAACGTTTCTCTCTTGCGCCTTGCACGTCTGCCAGAACTGGCTGCAGACGGAAAGTCGTTGGTTTCCCGTCCCGAAGCACGGTCAGCTCAACTGGTTTGTCTTTGGTCTGCTTGAGAGCCTGAATCATGGCGGCAATGGCTGGAACTGGTTTGCCATCGAGGGCGACGATTAGGTCTCCCTCTTTCACGCCGGCCTTCTCCGCCGGCATGCCCGGCTCAAGATCGGTCACTGTATTGGGCTGGTCGGCTACCCATCCCACATATCCCATTTGCGACGTGCCAGCAGCTTCGGGCACGATCGTTCTTTCAAACTGCTTGTTGCCACGTTGGAAGGTAATCTCCAGCGGTTGATCGGGATTGAGCATCACTTTGGGATCGACTTGTTCCCAAGTGGGATTTTGTATGCCGTCGATTCGGACGATGCGATCGCCCATTTGTAATCCCGCCTTGGCCGCAGGCGAATCGGGTTCGACCCATCCAACCACCGCGGGCTGATCCATGTAGACCGGGTATTCGTAGTGAACCATGTAGACGACGGTCAGCAGGCCGATGGCAAGCAGGATGTTCATGGCGGGACCGGCGATGGCGATGATGAAACGATGCCAGCGCGGGTGCGACATGAACTCTGCGGGATCATCAGTGCGTGCGTCCATCGGGTTCTCGCCACTCATCTTGACGTAGCCGCCCAGAGGGATTGCGGCGATGCGGTAATCTGTCTCGCCTCGGCGAAATCCGAGGAGGCGTTTACCAAAACCAATGGAAAAGACTTCCACGCGCACGCCCAGCAGCTTGGCGGCGGCGTAGTGTCCAAATTCGTGGATTAGGATCATGAATCCCAGAACCACGGCTACGGCAGCAACGGCAACTAAGAATCCCGACATAAATGTTGTGTTATTCCTCTCGCAATGCTGGTGACGGACGCAACCTAGCAGGCTTGTTACTCAACTGGTGAACTTTTTCCTGCGCGGCCCCACGCGCCCCGACATCTGCTTCTACTATTCTATTTATAGATTCCAATTGCACACTTTTCGTTTCATTAAGGACCCTTTCTATAACGGTAGTAATCTGATCGAATCGGATGCAGCCATCCAGGAAGGCGGCCACAGCGACCTCGTCCGCCGCATTCAGTGCAACAGATTTCGCTCCTCCTGCCTCTGCGGCTTCATAGGCAAGGGCAAGACAAGGGAATTTTTCCATATCCGGCGGCGCGAACTCGAGGTGCCGTAAGTCCATGACTGAGAAGCGCATATCCGACCTGATCCGCTCCGGATAGGTCAGCGCATACAGAATCGGCAGCCGCATATCGGTCACCGAGAACTGAGCAAGTATGCTGCCATCCACAAACTCCACCATGGAGTGAATCGTGGACTGGGGATGGACAATCACCTTGACCTGGTCTGGTTTCAAATCGAACAAACGGCAGGCCTCGATGACCTCAAACCCCTTATTCATCAAGGTCGCGGAGTCAATGGTGATGCGACGCCCCATCTTCCAGGTTGGATGCGCCAAAGCCTGCTCCACAGTGATTGAAGAAAACTCTGATTTAGGCGTGTTTCGAAACGGGCCACCGGACGCGGTCAGCCAGATGCGCTCAACTTCATCGATTCTCCCGCCACGCAAGCATTGATGGACCGCGTTGTGCTCGCTGTCGATGGGCAAAAGCGGCTTACCCTGGCGGCGGGCTTCTGCGGTAATTAGCTCTCCGGCCGCAACCATACATTCTTTATTTGCCAATCCAACGGTCTTGCCCGCACGCACAGCTTCGTAGGTGGCTTCGAGTCCCGCTACACCGACGATGGCGCTGACAACAAAGTCAGCATCGGGATGAGTGGCAACGCGAACAGTTCCCGCGGAGCCGTGCACGACGTCGACTCCGGAGATGCCGGATGTCTTTAAACTTTTGCGAAAAGTTTCCGCATCTTCTTCGGCAGCGACGGAGACCACTCGCGGCTTCCAGCGACGCGCCTGTTCCAGCGTGGTTTCCAGATTCCGTCCTGCGGCCAAAGCAATGATCTGGAAACGGTCGGGATAAGACTCAACCACATCAAGAGTGCTGCGGCCGATGGAGCCGGTTGAGCCCAGAATTGAAATACGTTTCATGAGTGGGTTTACGACACCTGACACTGTGTGGAGAAATTCATTTAGTGCTCGTTAAGACTGCGGCATAGTGGTCGATCCACTGCCGTTGTTCCTTTGTTTCCGGAATGGCAACACCGCGCGCGGCACTTATATTCTTTACCGCCGTTTTTGCATCTAGTCCGTTTGTGACCAGCAAGCAGGCTGCGACTAGTCCACTGCGCCCGACGCCTTGCCGGCAATGAACTATCACGTTCCGGCCCGACGCGAGCTTGGAATTGAGTTTTTCCAAAGCTGCCGACACTTCCGTTTCCGATCCTGGTACCTCGCGATCAGGGATTGGAAGCTGCATAAAATCCATGCCTCGGGCCTTCACCTCGCTTGCTTCATTGGCGAGGTCGAGACTCTGTTCTTCTTCAGGAGTAAGCAGAGAAAGCACAGTGTCGATGCCAGCGCCATGCCAGCTAGCGATTTCATCTTCCAGCCAGTCACCGCCTCGAGGACGCGCGGCCACGGCCAGTTTTCCCGGCCACGGACCATCCACCCAATGAAGCTTCGTCCCCTTAGTCATAAATCCTTTTTCGTAACGATCTCGCGCGGAAGTGCGTCGACATCCACTCCTCGCTGGCGAAGGATGTGGATTCGATGGCGTCCGTCAATTATAGTTCCGTCCATCCTCGTTTTCAGACAATCCCTTTGACCAGGTACCAGGGAATTTATTAACGCGTCGGTGGAAAGTCGCTCCAACTGAGCAAGCTTGGCGGGGACAAGAGAGGTCTCGGGGTGAAGAGCTTTCAGTGGATTAGAGGACGGGTTCGGTATGTTTTCAACCACCTCTTACTGCATGACGCGCCAAGCCGCATAGTACCACAGCACTGGAGCGGCAAAGAGCAGGGCATCAATGCGGTCAAGCATGCCGCCATGCCCAGGGAGAATTGCTCCCGAATCTTTCACTCCGGCGCCGCGCTTGATCAGCGACTCCACCAGATCTCCAAGCTGCGCCGCGATGTTGATGGCTGCGGAAAGCAGCAGGGCCGGCCACAGCGGCGGTTTCTGCAATGCAAAAAAACCGTCCCGCTGCTCGATGAGATGCGCATTCAGCAGCGCGCTGCTGATGGGAAGCGCGTAGTTGTAGAGCAACATTCCCACCACCAGACTCGCCAACATCGACGCCAGCGTCCCCTCCCACGTTTTCTTCGGACTGATTCGCGGCGACATGAAATGACGTCCCAGTAAGCGGCCAACGAAGTAGGCAAAAATGTCTCCCGCCCAGACCACCAACAGTAAGTAGAGCAGAAGAAACGCGCCCGACCATTGCTCGCGAACTTGCACCAGGAATCCCAATGGGAGTGCGACATAGCAGAAGGCAAATACAGAAACGGCCGCTGCAGGAAATGCGCGGCGAAGATCGATGGTTCGCATCCCGATTACAAGAAACACGAACGCAGCGATTGCGGCAGCGAACCCGGTGGTGTAAATAACGATCGCGGCCGAGAGCAGAGGTTTGTCGTCCCGCGGATTAATCGCCAGCAGCACGAAGAACAGCGCGACAAAAACATAGGTAGGACGATAAAAGGGCTGAATACCATAAGCCTCGGCCAACTTTAAAAGTTCCGACACCGTCAGCAGAGCGACGAACCCCGCCACGAACGCCAATACCGGGATGGGCGCACGCAGAATCAGCAGCAGAACAATGGGAATCAGAACCGCGGCCGTGGCGATTCGTTTCAGTAGTTGCAAGCCGCCTCAGCTCCGGACCGACTTCGAGGAGTGATGGTCAGAGTGGTCACCCGCCAAGCCACCGTAGCGTCGTTCGCGCTGCTGATATTCCGCGATGCCTTCGAGTAGATGAGCACCACGGAATTCGGGCCACAGTGTGGGCGTCACATAGATCTCGGCATACGCAAGCTGCCAGAGAAGAAAATTGCTCAACCGCATTTCACCGCTGGTGCGGACAACAAGATCGGGATCCGGCAAATGCCGAGTGTAAAGATGCCGTGACACCGAGTCCTCATCAATCTCCAAATGATCAAGCCCGCCATTGCGCGACGCCATATCCACGATGGAGCGAAATGCGTCCACCAGTTCGCTGCGGGCGCTGTAGTTGAGAGCCAGTGTCAGCACCATCCCGGTGTTATGCGCGGTGGCCTGGCGCGCCCACTCCATTTTGTCGCGCACCGTGGATGGAAGTTCCTGTTGTCGTCCGATGTACTCCAGGCGAATGCGATTCTTGTTCAGCGTCGGGACTTCCTGCTTCAGATAGCGGCAGAGCAGTCCCATGAGAAAATCCACCTCACTCTTGGGACGCTTCTTCCAATTTTCTTCTGAAAACGCATACAGCGTAAGCGCCGAGATTCCAACCCGGGCAGCGGTCTCGACGGTGGAGCGCACGGATGCTACACCAGCGCGATGTCCGGCCACGCGAGGCAGATGACGGCGGCGCGCCCAGCGTCCGTTTCCGTCCATGATGATGGCGATGTGTTTTGGGAGCCGTTTTGGATCGAGCCGCAGGTAAATTTCGGCTTCCTTGCGATCCAGCCCGGCAGGAACTGTTGCTTGCAAAGCTAACCTCTGCTGTTTGTTGAAGCTAACACAGTGGGAAGGTGGTTGCAATGACAGGGGATAGACGTTGCTGGATCGGTTCGGGAATCCTTATCCAGGTGAACCGCTTCCGAGTTGGCCGTCATGCACTGCACACCTGATGGCACAATAGCGGCGGATCGCTTGCGGACGAGTATGCGAGCGGTCGAAGACCTGGTCGCCCAAGACCGGTGCCATTCATTTGCGGTTGCATTTTCGTAGGATTTCTTAGTGAGCGGTTGTTAGCCATTTTGTCTGCCGTGCGTATTACCAGGTGAGTACAAATGTCCGGGTGACCATCCGGGAAGGAGCTGAATCGTGAACGAGGACCTTGTGATCATCCCCGCGTTTCTAATCTTCTGGGGCTTTGTCGTTTGGGTGATTTTTACCACTGTCCGTCGCTACAAGAGCACGAAACTGCAAGCCGACATTCAGAACAAACTGCTCGACAAGTTTGGTTCGAGCCAAGACCTGCTTAGTTATGTTCAGGGTGAGGCTGGCAAACAGTTTTTGAACTCCCTCACCTTGCAACAGAGGGCGCCTTACGGACGTATCCTTTCTGCGGTGCAGGCCAGTGTGTTGCTCGCGTTCTTCGGCGGCGCGCTCCTGTTTTTGCGCGGCAGAGTATCCGGCGGCGAAGAGGGTTTCCTAGTGTTCGGCACCTTGTTCGTTACGCTCGGTGTTGGTTTCGCATGTTCGGCGGCAGTCTCGTACTTCTTGTCCAAGTCATTCGGGTTGTTGAAGGAAGGCAACGCGCATCAGTAATAACGGCTGCATGCTGGATGAGTGCCAAACTCGTAGTGAAAAGTTGGGCGTTCTGGGTGACGTTACGGCCTCCAGACCCAGGCCGCAGACCATCGGCATGAATGAGGACGCCTTTGCTGTCTTTTACGAGAGAACCGCACGCCCGTTGTGGGCTTACCTTCTGCGCGTATCGGGCGATCGCGACATCAGCGATGATTTGTTCCAGGAGAGCTATTGTCGAATGCTATCGGCCAATCTTCCGACCATGGATGCGGCGGAACGCAAGAGCTACTTGTTTCGGACTGCTACGAACCTTCTGCGTGACCGCTGGCGGCGCGGTCAAGTAGCAAACAGACTCACCGCGCCCACTGAGAGTTACGAAGAAAACGTCGAATCAAGGACTGACCTTCGGCGTGCCTTTGCCGAGCTCAAGCCTCGAGAACGACAGCTCTTATGGCTAGCTTACGTCGAGGGTAACAGCCACGAAGATATCGGCGGCATCACGGGTTTGAGAGTCAGCAGCATTCGCCTCCTGCTTTTCCGTGCACGAAAGAAACTCGCGGGTAGGCTTCTTCTTCACCGTACGCAGCGGTCCGGAAAGGAAGATGTATGAGTCGAATTCAATGTGAAAGAGAGAACGAGGTACTGGAAGCGTGTCGATCTGATCTCTGGACTCCCGCTCTCCGTGAACATGTAAGTCACTGCACTGACTGCGGAGAGGTCATTATCGTGGCGGGGTTTCTGGTGCACGAAGCGGAGATTGCAGGATTAGAGGCACATCTCCCCAGTTCCAGTCTGATCTGGTGGAGAAGGCAGCTGGCGGCGAAAAATGCAGCATTGACGCGGGCCACTCGGCCCATCACACTAGTTACTGCCCTTTCTCTCTTGGCTGGCGCATTGGCATTGCTGTGGTTTGTTGTTGAGCCGGTTGAAAAAACTGCTGCTTGGAGTGGCACCGCCAAGTCTCCAGCGTACCTGGAATATCTGCTGAACCTTTATGCGAACAGCACCGCACTTACGATGACGACGGGAACGCTCGTGTGCCTTTTATTCGGATCTTTGTATTTGGTCTGGCGTGAATAGGCAGCTCACGTCAGCCGTACTGCTTCTTAATAATCCGGGGCTGAGAGCTTTTCTTCTGAAATGATGGTTTTTGCGGTGGCTCATGGTCGGCGTCAGCCGGGGTTCCGAAGGGATCGGAGGTAATCTGCGAAGCTCCACTCCTCGCATCGAACGCGAGAAATGGAGCCTCCTCAGGGTTCTAACTTTCAGTTTCTTTGGACCTGGCGCCAGATGTGGGCCACCCTCCCCGAGAAACAAAAAGCGTTTTACAATTTTCTGCTCGGTTTTCCTCAAGCCAGGAGCTCGTAAACTCTACTCGAACTCAAGCACTACGATCTCGGGATTCGATCCCACCCGCAGCGGCGGTCCCCACGTTCCTGCTCCGCTGGAAGTAAAAACCTGCATCTTACCGATCCGGCTTAAGCCGTACACAAACTGCCGGTAAATCCGCCGCGCCATCCAGCTCCAAGGGATAAACTGCCCAACGTGAGTATGTCCGGATAGCTGCAGTGAAACGCCCGCAGCCTCCGCGATTTCCGGATGGTCGGGCGCATGGGTCAATAGAATGCTCGCGCGGTCGCGATCCAGGCGGATGCCGTCTAGCACTGACGCAAGATGCCCGTGCTGCGTCGCGTTCCGATAAGGCACGCCAATAATCTGCAAACCGTCCACTTCTACCTTCTCATTGCTGAGCACGCGCACTCCGGCCGCCGTAATGGCACGCAGATATTTGCTGTCGTCGCCAAATTGCTCGTGATTTCCGGCGACAAAATACACGCCGTGTGGCGCGGTTAGCTGGTTCAATGGCTCCGCTGCTCGTCCAGCGTCGATGGCCGTGCCGTCATACAAATCTCCAGCAATAAAAATCGCGTCCGGCTCTTCGCTCAAAATCTTGGCCACCATACGCCTAAGAAAACTGCCGTTTCGCACGTGCCCCAGGTGCACATCGCTGATCAGCGCCGCTCTTCGCCCGCGCCACGCTGCCGGCAAGTTCGCCAGGCGCACCGTGGTTCGCGTGATTCGCGTCCAGCTGGCGTTGAAAACCCCGTAGAGTCCGGCCACTACTGCAACACCGAATAGCAATTCCACGGTTCGATGGAAGTTCACGTCCAGCCCAGACAGCCGCGCAACTCCGAAAATAATCCAGGAGGAAACCGCCGCGACGAATAGGAAACTCAGCAGACCCAGCCAAACCGCAGCAGCCCTGTAAAACGCGCGCAGAGCAGCATTTGTATAGCGAAAGGCGAGTAGCGAAGCGGCAATAAAGCTCACCGACAAAAAGCCGAGAACCAGTTTGATCCACCGCGCCCCATGAGCATCGCTTCCTGCGGGGGAAAATGTCCAGGTCTCGTAGAGGAGAAAATGTGTCAAAAAAAGAACGGACTGAACAATTGCAATGAAACCGATTAAGCTTCTTCGTCGCATGGTGGATTAG
>Ga0066710_100007844_pt1 | contig 10270 bp, 10 predicted proteins | sample GraSoiAngelo_159_FD_79666 | JGI IMG/M metagenome (GOLD analysis project Ga0066710, IMG submission 79666) | Grasslands soil microbial communities from the Angelo Coastal Reserve, California, USA - 14_1009_16_40cm | ecosystem: Environmental > Terrestrial > Soil > Grasslands | place: USA...
CGCTGGCGCGCCATGACCCGGGTGATTCTTCCCCTCTGCATGCCGGGCTTCATTTCCGCCGGCATCTTTGCCTTCACGCTGGCGCAGAACGAGTTCCTCTATGCGCTGCTCTTTCTCAGCCGCTCGAGCGTGCGAACCGTGCCGATCGGAGTCGTGGGCGAGCTGATCCGCGGCGATGCCTTCTACTGGGGCCAGCTGATGGCCGGGGCGCTGCTGGGCTCCGTGCCTGTCGCCCTGATCTACTCGTTCTTCGTGAAGTACTACGTCGCCGGCCTCACCGCCGGCGCCGTCAAGGGCTAACGCCGCGGCGCGAGCGGATCCTGCGGGTCCAGGCGCAGGGTCCACTTGAGCCCGATGCGTGACAGATCGGGCGCGAGCACGTCCTCGCCGACCGGTCGCACGCCGCGCTCGACCCACGCGACGAGATCGTCGAACGCCTGCTCGCGCGTCTCGCCATCGAAGCCACAATGACTCGAAGCGCGCATGACACGCTGCACGAGCAGGTGATCGGTGCCGGCGGCGATCGTGCGGCGACGGTACGATTGCTCGAGGCTCAACGGCACCCAGGCGTCACCGGTCTCGTGCAGGGTGATGAGCGGCGCCCGGAGGCGGCCGGTCCGTTCGGCGTACACGGGGTTCGCGCTCGGTGAGCGGGAGTCTTTCACCGGCTGCAGCCGCCGGACGCGCGCGTTGAGCTCGTCCTCGGTGAGCCCGAGGCCCGGATCGATCCGGTACCGGATGTGAGTCGTGCTGGCCGCGCGCAGGCCCGGATTCGGCTCGTTCTCGAGGTCGCGGGGTCGGTGCATCATGTTCAGGAGATAGCGACGCCGGAGACCCTGAAGGCGCAGCGGCAGATCGTGGCCGGCCTGATCGGCGCCCATCAAGTATTTGACGACGCTGTCGAACTGCTGTCCGCGCGCGGTGTACGCGCCGGGCATGCCGAGGGCCGGCACGACGCGCTCGTTGAGGATCCGTGCGAAGGCCTCCCGGTCGGGCGCATCGAGCATCGGCACACCGGAGATCAGCTCGGCCGCGGCCGTGTACGCCATCAGGTAGTCGGCGATGCCGATGCCGTCCACGAGACCGCATTCCGCCAGACCGCCCTGATAGAGACCCGGGTGCAGCTCGAGTGACGCCACGACGATGTGACCGCCCATCGACTGGCCATAGATGATCGTCCAGCGCGGCTGGCCGATCTCCTTCAGGAAGAACTCACGCAGGGCGACGAGGTCCTCGATGAACAAGTGCGGCTGGTACTCACGCGCCCGGTAGCCGGAGGCGATCCACGCGTGACCGCCGGCGAGAATGTGACTTCCAATGGGAGGCGCCGCGGCCGCGCCCGGCCCCGGACCCCGCTGGATCCCGTGCGCGAACACGACGAGGCCGCCTTGCCAGCTCTCGGGCACCTCGATGAGATAGCTCGCGCCGCCGAGCACCCCGCTCCGGCTGATCGCCGCGCGTTGCGTCTCGCCGCGCGGCGCGCTGGACCACGGCGCGCGAGGCACGACGAGCACGAGGCCCAGCGCGAGGAGAGCGACGAAGAAGCGTCGTAGTGTCACGCCGGTAGCATAGCGCCATCGCGAGGACGAAGAAGTCCTACCGCCCGGCGAGCGCTCGGTTCTCCAGTCGGCTCAAGAGCCGCACGACCGGCCACAGCATCAGGAAGTAGACGATCGCCGCCACCACGAGGGGCGTCGGGTTGTAGGTGAGGCTCTGCGCCTGACGCGCCTGGTAGAGGAGCTCGGGCACCGCGACCACGCTGCCGAGCGAGGTGAGCTTCACCACCTCGAGCGTGTTGGAGAGCAGGTCCGGGAGCACGTTGCGCACCGCTTGCGGCAGCACGACGTAGGCTATGGCCTGCAAGCGCGAGAGGCCGGTGGAGCGCGCGGCCTCGATCTGGCCGGCCGGCACGGAATCGATTCCCGCGCGCAGGATCTCGCCGTAGTAGGCGCCGGTGTTGAGGAAGAAGGCGATGGCCACGCAGACGAAGCCGCCCAGCTCCAGCCCGGCGAACGGCAGTCCGGCGAACAATAGAATCAGCAGCACCAGGGGCGGGAACGCGCGGAAGAAATCGACCCAGGCCATCAGCGGCCAGCGGACCACCGGATGCTTCACGCTCGCCAGCAGCGCCAGCATCAGCCCGCCGACCAGGCCGAGCGGCACCACCAGCAGCGACAGCAGCACCGTGTTCAGGAGCCCCGCGCGCACGATCGGCCAGGACGCGACGATGATCTCCGGATTGAAGAAGCTCTGGATCATCGCTTCCACGCGAATTTGGTCTCGACCCAGCGGGCCGCGACCACGACGGGGAAGAACAGCACGAGGTAGGCGGCGGCGCCCATTATCAGCGGCGACGGATTGTAGGAGTTGGACATCGCCGAGCTCGCCTGCCCCAGGATCTCGGTGACGGCGACGACGGTGCCGAGCGCGGTCCCCTTGGTGATGGCGATGGTGCGGTTGGTGAGCGGCGGGATGGTCAGCCGGAAGGCCTGCGGCAGCACGACACTCATCAGGGTTTGGCCGAACGACAGGCCGGTCGAGCGCGCGGCCTCCCACTGGCCTCTGTCCACCGAGGTGATGCCCGCCCAGAAGATCTCTTCCGAGAAGGCCATCAGCACGAAGGCCAGCGACAGCCACGTCGAGACGAAGCCCGAGGGCGAGAGGCCGACGCTGGGCAGCCCGAAGTAGATCAGCACGATGACGACCAGCGGCGGCAGCGACCGGAACAGATCGACGATGACGACGATCAGCCAGTTGAGCGGCCGGATGGCGAGACTTCTGAGCAGCGCCAGCGCCAGGCCGGCGGCGATGCCTGTGACGACGATGAGGAACGCGAGCTCGATCGTGACCACCACGCCGGACAGGATGTCCGGCAGGTACTTGTGCATGACCTTCGCGTTGAGGAACGTATCGGTGAAGCGGGCCCAGTCGCCTCTCAATGCCTCTGGATCTGGCCGATGAAGGTGCGCGTTCGCTCGTGGGCCGGGCTCTCGAAGATCGCGGCGGGCGGCCCCGCCTCCACGATGGCGCCCTCGTCCATGAACACCACCCGGTCGGCGGCGTTGCGGGCAAAGCCCATCTCGTGGCTGACCACGATCATGGTCATGCCGCTTTCGCGCAAGGAGCGCATGACTTCGAGCACCGAGCCCACCAGTTCCGGATCGAGCGCGCTGGTCGGCTCGTCGAACAGCATGACCCGGGGCTCGAGCGCAATCGAGCGCGCGATGGCAACCCGCTGCTGCTGGCCGCCCGAGAGCTGGCCCGGCGTGTCGCCGGCGCGATCGGCGAGGCCGACCCGCTCCAGCGCGGCCCGGCCGAGCGCCTCGGCCTGGGCGCGCGACTTGCCCGCGACCTTGCGCAGCGCGAGCGTCACGTTGCCGAGCGCCGTCATGTGCGGGTAGAGGTTGAAGGACTGGAACACCATGCCGATGCGCTGGCGGGCGTGGTTGATGTCGGTCCGCGGGTCAAGCATGTCGATGCCGTCCACGACGACGCTGCCGGACGACGGCTCCTCCAGGCGGTTGAGGCAGCGCAGCAAGGTCGACTTGCCCGAGCCCGACGGGCCGATCACGAACACCAGCTCACGCTCGGCCACCGTGAGATCGACGCCCTTCAGAACGTGCAGGGAGCCGAAATGCTTGTGGAGCCCGCGCGCGTCGACGATCGGCCGGTTCACGCGCCCCGGATCAGTTGCACTTGAGCTCGTGGGGCGTCGGGTCGTAGCCCGGCATCCCGGGCGGGCCGTAGCCCGGCGTGATCACGACCTCCAGATCGTCGGGCGCGGGCTTGCGGCCGAACCACTTCTCCGAGAGCTTCGCGATCGTGCCGTCCTTCTTCATGCAGTCGATCGCGTCCTGCAGCTCGGCTCGGAGCTTCGGGTTGTGCTTGGGCACCGGCGCCGCCCAGTGTGCGCGCGTGTCCTTCAGCTCGAGATCGGCGACGAATTGCGGGTTCTTCGACGCTGCGTACCTGATGGTGGTGTTGCCTCCGAGCGTCGCATACGCGCGACCAGAGAGGACCGCCTGCGTGGCGTCCGGCTGCGTGTCGTAGACCTGCACGGTGACGCCGTGCTCGGCGCCCTTGGCCTTCGACAGCGTCTCGTAGGGCGTGCCCTTGTTAACGGACACCGACTTGCCCTTGAGGTCGGCCCAATCCTTGATCGGCTCCGAGCCTTTCTTGATGCCGAACTGGTACGCCGTCCAGAGATAGCCGGCGGTGAACAGCATGTTCTCCGCGCGCTCCTTCGTGACCGTCGTCGGCGCGGCGATGAAGTCGTAGCGGCCGGACTGCATGCCCGGGATCAGGGTCGAGAAGCTCACCGCGTCGATCGTGATCTCACGCTTCATGCGGCGGGCGACCTCGGTGAAGAGATCGATCTGGAAGCCCTCGATGCCGCCGCCCAGCTTGGGCATGGCGTGCGGGGCGAAGGTGCCGTCGACGCCGGTCCTCAGCGGTGGCAGTTTGTCCTGGGCGAGCGCGGGAGCCGCGCAGAGAAACGCGGCTCCGGCAATGGCAGCAAAGCGACGACGCATCATGATGAGCCTCCTGAAGGAGTCGTGGGGCCGGCGTGGATGAGGGCGTGCACGAATCGGTGCGTCAAGCTCGCGCCGATCCTGTCAGAGCGCGGGAGACAAGTCAAACCGGACGCGACGACCCACCGCCATCGGGACGCTGAGCGCGTCCGGCATGCGCCTCTCCCGAGCTTCTCACTGTAGTAGGATCGGGCTCAATCTCCTGTCGGAGGACCGCCGATGCGCCTGGCCGGAAAGATCGGGATCGTGACCGCTGCCGCTTCGGGCATGGGACGCGCCGGGGCCCTGCGCTTCGCGCGAGAGGGCGCGCAGGTCGCCGTGGTGGACGTGAACGCCGCCGGCGTGCAGCGCGTGGTGGGCGAGATCACCGCGGCGGGCGGTATCGCTCATGGCATCGCGGCGGACCTCACGAGGGACGAGGATTCCCGCCGGATCGTGTGGGACACGGTGAACCGGTTCAAGGGTCTGGACTTCGTCTGGAACCACGTCGGCCATCCCGGCCCGGCCGCGGTCGAGGGCATCGACATGAACGCCTTCAGCCTGGCGGTCGACCTCAACCTTCGGACCGTCCTGATCACGACCGAGGCCGCGATTCCCGAGCTGCGCGCCCGGGGTGGCGGGAGCCTGCTCTTCACGGCGTCCACTTCCGGGCTCGTCGGGTCCGGCTTCAGCCCGGTTTACTCGATGTGCAAGTTCGGGGTCGTAGGCTTCGTCAAGAGCCTGGCGCTGCGGCTGGCGAGGGAAAATATTCGCGTGAACGCCGTCTGTCCCGGCCCGATCGACACGCCCATGCTGCGGGTGTTCGTCTCCCGGCCCGATCAGAAGTCGACGGCTGGCATGGATCCGGAGGAGCTGGTGCGCAAGCGCGCCCACGGCTCCGTGCCGCTGGGCCGTACCGGCCGGCCCGACGAGATCGCCAACGCGGCGCTGTTCCTCCTGTCGGACGAAGCGTCGTTCGTCACGGGCGTCGCGCTGCCGGTCGATGGCGGCGTCACGGCGGCCTGACCCGGAGGCTTCCATGAAGTTCACCTGGTTCAACCTGATGCCCTGGCCGTACCTGCCGGACGACTTTCGCGCGAAACACCGCTCCGTGTGGGTCGACATTCCGAACACACTCTACGATCCACGCAAGGGTCACCACGTCTATCACGAGTATCTGGACCAGCTCGAGTACGCCGAGACGCTGGGATTCGATGGGATCGGATGTAACGAGCATCATCAGAACGGCTATGGGTTGATGCCGTCACCCAACCTCATCGCCGCCACTCTCGCACGCCGAACGTCACGCGCCGCGCTCTGCGTCATCGGCAACTCGATCGCGAGCTACAACCCTCCGATTCGAGTGGCGGAAGAGTTCGCGATGCTGGACGTGATCTCGGGAGGCCGTCTCGTCGCCGGCTTTCCGGTCGGCACCCCCATGGATACGAACTTCTGCTACGGCCAGATCCCGGCCCTGACGCGCGACAAGTACCGCGAGGCCCACGACCTCATCATGAAAGCGTGGGCCAGCGACGAGCCCTTCGCCTTCGACGGCAAGTACAACCAGCTCCGCTGGGTGAACTGCTGGCCCAAGCCCATCCAGAAGCCGCATCCGCCGATCTACATTCCGGGCGGGGGTTCGATCGAGACGTGGGATTTCTGCCTCGACTACGACTACAACTATTCCTATCTGTCCTTCTTCGGCTACCTGCGGGGCAAGTCGCTGCTGGACGGATACTGGGAGCGCGTGGTGAAGCGCGGGAAAGACGAGTCGCCCTACCGCGCGGCCTTCGCTCAGATCATCTGTGTGGCGGACACCGACGCCGAGGCCGAGCGGCTCTACGCCGAGCACTGTCTCTACTTCTTCAATCGGTGCCTGCACGTCTTCCCGCCCTTCGCCGATCCGGCGGGCTACCGCACGATGGCGACGATCAAGTACGGCGCGCTCGCTCAGCTCACCCTCGCCCGACAGAAGATTCTCGAGAATCTCACGTGGAAGCAGCTGGTCGACGAGCGCTTCGTCATCGCCGGCAGCCCGGACACGGTGCGGCAGCAGCTCGAGGAGTGCATCAAGGGGCTTCACATCGGACATCTTTTCTGCCTGTTCCACAACGGGGACATGCCCGACTGGAAGACGCGCCACTCGACGAAGCTCTTTGCCGAGAAGGTCATGCCGCGCCTGCGCGACATGTGGCCCGAGTGGAAGCACGACGAGCGGTGGTGGATGCACCCGATGGACGATCGCATCCGTCCCGAAGAGCGTCAGCCGGGCGCGGCCAAGGTCGGTGCGGAGTGGCCCCGATGAAGTGGCAGGAGGTCGAGACGAAGAAGGGCACGCGCTGCCGCGTGCTCGAGGGCGGCAGCGGCGCTCCCGTGGTCTTCTTCCACGGCGCCGGCGGGCTGCTTCACGACAACCCGTTCCTCGACCAGCTCGCGCAGCGCTATCACGTCTTCGCACCGGAGTGGCCGGGGTACGGTGAGTCCGCGGGCGAGGAGCTGCTCGAGGACATGCTGGACTTCACGTTGCACGGCTGGGACCTGGTCGAGGCGCTGGGGCTCGAGCAACCGCACCTCGTCGGCCACTCCATGGGCGGGATGATCGCCGCCGAGATGGCCTGCCTCGCGCCTCACGATCTCGCCAAGCTCGTGCTCGTGAGCCCCGCCGGCCTCTGGATGGACGAGCACCCGATCCCGGACATCTTCGCGCTGCTTCCGTATCAGATCGCCGATGTGCTCTTTCACGATCCGCAGCGGGGGCAGGCCTTGCTCACCGGCGGCGCCGACCTCTCGGACATGGAGGCGCTCAAGGAGTTCTACATCGGGAGTCAGCGGCGGCTCGCGATGGCGGGCAAGATCCTGTTCCCGATCCCGAACCGACGGCTCTCGAAGCGCCTGTATCGCCTCACCGCGGAGAGCCTCGTCCTCTGGGGCGCGTCCGACCGGCTGATCGTGCCGGCCTACGCCGAGCGCTGGAAAACGCTGATCCCCCCCGCGCGCGTCGAGGTCATCAATGACGCGGGCCACATGCTACCCTACGAGCAGTCCGACAAGTTCGTCCGTTCGGTGGCCGGCTTCCTTCGCTGAGGCCGCGTATCTCGACTACTTCTTCTGGGCGATCTCCCAGATCTCGTGCGTGTAGGCGCCGTCGCCGGCCGGCTTCTTGATCACGCCGAACTTCAGCGCGATGTCGGCCGTCTGCTTGAACGCCGCGGGATCCAGCTTGCCGAGCGGGCTCTTGGGCGCCGGCGGCCCCCAGACGAGCTTGTTGATCTCGGTCATCATCCAGGTCTGATGCTCTCGCCCGAGCACGGGGCTCTCCTTCACCACGATCTCCACGCACTCGGCCGGCTTGTCCTTGCAGAGCTCCCAGCCCTTGAGGGAGGCGCGCAGGAAACGGGCGGCGACCTGCTTGTTCTTGGCGTCCGCGATCCAGTCGGCCTTGACGAAGACGCCGTCCTCGAGCATCGCCGTGCCTTCCCGGTTGAAATCGATGACCACGAGGTCGTCGGGCTTCACGCCGGCGTCCAGGACCTGCTTGTACTCGTTGTAGGTCATGGCGGCGGCGGCGTCGACCTTCTTCTGGAGCAGCAGGTTCATGTCGAACGGCTGCTGGATCAGGGTGACGTCTTTGTTCCGATCGATCTTGTGCTTCTCGAGCGTGGCGAGCAGCTCGAACTCGTTGCCGCCGAACCACACGGCGACGCGTTTGCCCTTCAGATCGGCGGCGCCCTTGATGCCGGATGACTTGAACGCGACCTCGCGCATGCCGCTGTAGGCGAACACCTGGGCGATGTTGACGAGGGGCGCCCCCTGGTCGCGGGCCGAGAGGAGGCTCGGCAGCCAGTCGATTCCGAACTGAGCGCCGCCACCGGCCACCACCTGCTCGGGCACGATGTCCGGCCCGCCGGCGCGGATGGTCACGTCGAGCTTTTCGGCGGTGTAGAGGCCCTTGGCCTTCGCCGCGTAGTACCCCGCGAACTGGGCCTGGGTGACCCACTTGAGCTGGAGCGTGACCTTGTCGGCGGCCTGACTCAGACCGCGGTCGGGCAGCATGGTGACCGCGAGCAACGCGGCCGTGATCGGCACCAGGAGCAGTCGTTTCAGCATGGAGTGATTCCTCCTCTGTTCAGTGCTCGCCTCGCTCGAAGTGCCACGGCATGGCCAGGCGCTCGATCAACGCCACCGCGAAGTAGAACAGGAGTCCCAGCGCGCACGCAACCAGGATCGCCGACCAGGCCTGCCGCGTCTGAAAGAGACTGGCCGTGCTCTTGATGTACACCCCGAGCGATTTCACCGGCCCCCCGAAGAACTCGCTCACGACCGCTCCGATCATCGCCAGCGTCGCGCAGGCGCGCAAGGCGGTGAACATCATCGGCAGGCTGTGGGGGAGCCGAATCTTCAGGAAGAGCTGGCGCTCGGTCGCCGCATAGCTGCGCATCAGCTCCAGGGACTGGGGCGTCACGCTGAGCAGCCCGCGCAGCGTGCTGACGAACGTCGGGAAGAACGTCATCAGCACGACGATCGCGATCTTCGAGCCCTGCTCGACGCCGAACCACACGATGGCGAGCGGAGCCAGGGCGATGATGGGGACCGACGCCGACGCCACGGCGTACGGCAGCACGACTCTGGCGAAAGCCGGCGAGCGGCTGGCGATCATCGCGGCCAGGATCCCGCCGCCACAGCCGAGTGCCCATCCCAGCACGGCCTCCGTGAACGTATAGAGTCCCGCCTCCACGAGCACGGGATAGGTCTCCCGCAGACTCTGCACGATCACGTGCGGCGCGGGCAGGAGGTAGAACTCGATCGAGAACGCGAAGACGACCGCCTCCCAGAGGACGAGACCCATCACGAGCACGAGCGCAGCCGGCGCGTAGTCGCGCACGTAGCCCATCGCTAGCGCCCGCGGAGGCCCGCCCGATCGCCGGCGAGCCCGGGGTCCTCCCGTAGGCTCTGGCGTACCGTGGTCACCAGCTCGAAGAACCGCGGGTCCGCGCGGGTCGCGTCGACGCGCGGACGCGGCAGAGCGACGGTCACGACCCTTTCGATTCCGCCCGGGCGTGGGCTCATGACGACGATCCGCGTGGAGAGGAACACGGCTTCCGCGATGCTATGGGTGACGAAGAGGACGGTCGCCGCCGTCTCGGCGCACACCTGCAGCAGCTCCTGGTTGAGCCGCTCCCGAGTCATCTCGTCCAGCGCGCCGAAGGGCTCGTCCATCAAGAGGATCGACGGATTCAGGGCGAGCGCCCGGGCGATCGCCACCCGCTGCTGCATACCGCCCGAGAGCTGCCAGGGATAGTGACCGGCGAACTCATCGAGGCCGACCAGGCGCAGAAGTGTGCGCGGCCGCTGCTCGCGCTCGGCGCGCGGGCGGCCGGCCAGCTCGAGCGGCAGCTGCACGTTCTCCAGCACGGTGCGCCAGTCGTAGAGCACCGGGGTCTGGAACACGATCCCGTAGTCACGGTCGAGACGGGCCTGGCGCGCGCTCTTGCCTTTCACGCGCACCACGCCCGCCGACGGCTCGACGAGGTCGCCCACGATGCGGAGCAGCGAGGATTTGCCGCAGCCCGAGGGACCGATGACCGAGACGAACTCGCCGGCGTCCACGGAGAGCGAGACCGCCCGCAGCGCCTCGGTGGCGCCGGCGCGACTCTCGAACGTCTTGGCGACACCGGCGAGGTCGACGATCGGCGAGCCCATCGCGACGTCTAAACCACCGGCGCGGTGCGCGACCAGCTCACGACCCGCCGCTCGACGGC
>Ga0066710_100007845_pt1 | contig 10269 bp, 8 predicted proteins | sample GraSoiAngelo_159_FD_79666 | JGI IMG/M metagenome (GOLD analysis project Ga0066710, IMG submission 79666) | Grasslands soil microbial communities from the Angelo Coastal Reserve, California, USA - 14_1009_16_40cm | ecosystem: Environmental > Terrestrial > Soil > Grasslands | place: USA...
ACCACAACGCCTTTGGATCGCGGTGGATTGGCGTATGAAACCGAAGTTTATCGCCTGGTCCTGGCACCGCTGAAATCCACCACACCGAAATTCTTCGGCGCTTGGAAATCCGCGGCGGGCGACAACACCTGGCTGGTCTTGGAATACATGGAAGATGCCAAACTGCTGCGAGACCTGCACCTCGACGTGAACACGGAACCACAGCCCACGGAAATGGGACTGGCGGCGCGGTGGATCGGCAATTTTCACGCCGGCGCGTGGATCGGCAATTTTCACGCCGCCAACCAGGCGCGTGTCGCGACGGGCCGTCTGCCATTCCTGAACCGCTACGGTCCCAGCTATTACGCGGGTTGGGCCCGGCGCACGTGTGAGTTCGCCGGCAGGTTAAACCGGCAATTTCCCGCGCTCGCCCGAGTTTGCCAGCAGTCCGGCGAGTTGCTGGCCCCTCTGCTGGCGGCCCAGCCGACGGTCATCCACGGCGAGTATTACGAGAATAACATCTTGCCTCGAGAGCGGACGGTCTGCCCCGCCGACCGGGAATCCGCCGCGATTGGCCCCGGTGAAATCGACCTGGCCGCGTTGACCGACGGAGCCTGGGCCGCTGAACTTGTCCGGCAATGCGAAGAGGAATACCTACGTGCCCGCTGGCCCTGACGCGCGTCGGACACCTTCCGACCGGCCCTCGCCGCGGCGCGACTGTATCTGCACTTCCGCTGGCTCGGGGAACAACCAGCTTGGACGACACACCTAAACTCCCGTTGGCGGGTTCAAGGGCTGGTTGGCGCGGCGAACCGATTGCGCCTGGACTAACCCTCACACGAGCGCCGCCAGAACTTCCCCGGCGAGCTCGTCCGGCTTAACCCGCGGCCAGATTTTTTTGATGCGGCCGTCCGGCCCGATCAAAAACGTCACTCGATGCGTGCCCAGGTATTTTCGACCCATGAAACTTTTCTCGCCCCAGACGCCGTAAGCCTGGACGATTTTCCTCTCGTGATCCGACACAAGCGCAAACGGCAGCTTGAACTTTTCCGCGAACTTGTCGTGCGATTTCACCGGATCCACGCTGACCCCGAGCACGACCGCGTCTTTCTTTTTGATCGCGGCAAAACCGTCGCGGAACGCGCACGCCTCTCTCGTGCAGCCGGGCGTGTCGTCCTTGGGATAAAAATAGAGGATCACGTGTTTGCCCTTGAAGTCTGAGAGGGTAACCTTTCCGCCGCCATTGGTTGGCGCCGTGAAATTGGGCGCTTTGTCGCCCGCCTTCAATTTCAATTCAGGTGCTTTAGCCATAATTAAACGCATCGGAGCTCCGTTCCGCTCACTGTTTGGGTGTCGGCGAGCTGGCCGGACTGGCGCTCAACTGCCGCACGCCATCGAACACGTAGATCGCACCGGAAACTCCCGTGCACACCGCCGCCCCCGCCGCCCACCAATGGAGCCAGCCGGCGGGTAGCTTTAACAACGCCCAGCACACAGCGACCATCTGGAACACCGTCGCCACTTTTCCAATCACGTGCGGTTTCACAATCACCTTGCCGCAGATGTAATGGATCACGACCAGGCCCAGCAGCAACAACACGTCGCGGCTGATCACCGTCGCTGTCAGCCAGAGCGGAAGGTGCGGCAGATACGACTCGTGATGCAGGCTCAGCAGGACAATCCCCGCCACCACCAGCAGCTTGTCGGCGAGCGGGTCGAGAATCGCACCCAACTCGCTCCGTTGATTGTAACGCCGCGCAATGTAGCCGTCCACGCCATCGCAAACCGACGCCACCAGAAACGCCGCGATAGCCAGGTAACGGTGCAGTTCGTTGCCTTGCCCCACGTAATTTAAAACCTCCACGATGAAAAGCGGCACCAGCAAAATCCGGATGATGGTGATTTTGTTGGCAGTGGTCATTCAGTCATTCAGGTTGCCGCGCAGTTTTGCCTCCCGGTTCCTCAGCGTCAACGTTTGTGCGGCGGACTCTATCAGCCGGGGGCGCATCTCGAAACCCCACCAAGCTCCGCCTCAAAGGGGCGCCCCTCGCGGAGCTGGAGCGCTCCACGCGACGGTTTTGATCGTCACGCCGACTTGCGAACTACAAACCACCAGAACCACGCCGGGCCGAACACGCCGCAGACCGTGGCGCTGATGAAGTTTGCTTGCGAGTAAGAGTAAGGGGTCAGTCCCGGCTTTTGACAACTCGCGGTAAGACGCGAGGTCAGGCGCATGGCAGGGCCTCCAAGTCCTCGGCTTTTGGCATTCATGAAGGAAGTCGCGGCTGAACAGCCCGTGGTCGAACTCAATCGAATCGTCCGGGAACCGCTGCCTGTCAGCGAAGACGCTCGAGTGAAGTTGACGAGCAACCGTCGCTTGAGGGTGCCTTTGATGACCGGAACGCCCACCGGACCGATCTTCAGAGATATCAACTTCGCTGTCCATGCCGATTTCGTCCCGGTGATTTGCGGACATCAATTGGGGCTTGCTTCGGTATTTCGAAAGGAGCATGAAACGGGAAGAAAGTTCAGCCGATCCGGGCGGGCGTGGTGTTCGGAGTCTGAGTCACGGATGCCGACGTTTTCCGGCTGAACTCGGCACGAAAAACAGAGACAAACACGTATGAAAACAAGGCTCATCAATTGGACGGGCGCGCTGCTGGCCCTGGCGGCCGGCACCAGGCCAGGCCTGGGCGGGGAAGCCACTCTCAAAGTTGGCGACCCGGCGCCCAAATTGCAGACCGGCAAATGGGTTCAGGGCGAGCCGGTGAAGGAGTTCGAGAAGGAGAAGGCCTACATCGTGGAGTTCTGGGCCACCTGGTGCGGTCCGTGCCGCGTTTCCATTCCGCACCTGAACGACATTCACAACAAATTCAAGGTTAAGGGCCTGGTTGTCATTGGCCAGGATTGCTGGGAACGCGATGACAGTCTGGTGGCGCCGTTCGTCAAGTCGATGGGCGACAAGATGACTTATCGGGTCGCGCTCGACGACAAGGAAGGCAGTGAAAAGGGGAAAATGGCCGAGACCTGGATGGTGGCCGCGGGGCGCAATGGAATCCCGAGCGCTTTCCTGGTGGATACAAAGGGCCTCATTGCGTGGATTGGTCATCCGATGGAGTTGAAGGAACGTTTGATCGAGGAAGTGCTGAGCGGGAAATTCGATCTGCACAAGGCCGCGGCAGAGTATGAGCAGCGACAGAAAAATGAGGCGCAGTTGCGCATCGTGTGGACCGTGTTGAGTCGCGCCGTGCAGAAGAAGGACTGGGACACGGCGACCGCGAAGCTCGCCGAGGCCGAGCAACTGCTGCCGGGAGACGAACGCGACAACCTGGATTTGACGCGCTTCAATATCCTGATTGGGAAAAAGGACTACCCGGCCGCCTACAAACTGGCCGCCACGGTGAGCGACGCCCACAAGGACAATGCCATGCTGCAAAACCAGCTCGCCTGGCAGATCGCCACGGACGAAGGCATCGAGCAACGCGACCTGGCACTGGCTGAAACCATCGCCACGCGCGCGCACGAGGCTGCCAAGGGCGAGGACGCCGGCATCGCCGACACGCTGGCTCGAGTGTTGTTCCTGCGCGGGAAGAAGGAGGAGGCAGTCGCCCTAGAAGAAAAAGCGGTGAGACTTGCCGAGGGTGACACGCAAAAGAGTCTTCAGAAGGTGCTCGACAGTTACAAGAAGGGCGAATTACCCAGAGCGGATTGAAGCGACAGGACGTGCGCCGATCGGGACGCAACGGGCAGCGCAGCCAGTGGCCGGACAAGGCCGGCCGCCTGTTGCGCGCAAACTGAACCTCGACGTCGGCAGATTCGCGCCGTTGTCGAGCGACCAGATCAAAAAGGCCGCGCGCGCCGGGCTCGGCTCGTTCTGGAGGAGTCCCTGGTTTGGCCGGCGCGACCTGGTTCCGCCGGTGGGCGACGAACGCACCGCGTTGATCGAACGCGGAATGGTTGCGGCGGGATTGCTCACGCCGGACCAATTGATCGAGATTCACGAGGTCGGTCTTGCTCAACATCCTCGAGAAGATTCCGAGTTAGTTTTGCCTTTAGCCTCGGCGATTCTTGTCCGATACTCCCTCCATGCTGACGCCGCTGTGGGCTGTTGTGGGTGTTCTCATTTTTGCCGGCGCGAGCTTTTTCTTCGCGGTCGCGGAGTCGGCGCTCTTTTCGCTCGGCCAATGGCAGACGCGGCAATTGGCCCAACGATCGGCCCAGGTGGGAGCGCTGGTGGCGCGGTTGCTGGCCGAGCCGCAGGATCTGCTGGCCACGATTGTGCTCGGCAACACGTTTGCCAACGCGGCCATCGTAGCGATTCCCTTGTGGCTGGCACTGAGCGGAGGATGGTCAACCGGCGCGACCCTGCCGCTGCTCGCCGCGGCGCTGGTGCTGATCCTGGTCGGCTGCGAAGTGGTTCCAAAAACGCTGGCCGTGCGGGCGCCGGAACGGTGGGCGCTGGTGGTGGCGCGCCCGATGGCGCTGTTGCAAACCGTCACGCGCCCGATTCAACAGCTCGCCCAGGGTCTGAACAGGGCAATCCTGCGTGCGACGGTTCCCCAAACAGCCAAAGCACAACCGACTCTGACAGATGAGGAATACCAGGAACTGTTGGACCTGGCCTACCAGCAGGGAACATTGGCGGAATCGGAAAAGGAAATCATTCTCCAGATCATCAGTCTGGACCGCCACACCGCGCGCGACGTGATGAAACCGCGGTCGCGGATGGCTTGCATTGCGGACGATCTTTCGGTCGAAGAGATGATCGCGGCGGCGCGGAAGTATCAACATCGCCGTCTGCCGATTTACGACGAGTCGCCCGATACGATAGTCGGAATTCTCAATACGCGGGTGTTGCTGCTGGACCCGGGGATCGACCTGGAGGAGGCGATTGAATTTCCGTCGTTCGTCCCGGAGAGCATGAACCTGTTGCAATTACTGAAAAGTTTGCAGAGGCAGCAACGTGGTATGGCAATGGTGCTGGACGAATTCGGCGGCACAGCCGGCCTGGTCACCATGGAGGACATCCTCGAGGAGATGATAGGGGAAATCCGTGGCGAGAGCGAAGCGCAGGGATTTATCATGGAAAAGCTGGGTGAAGGCCGGTGGCGAGTGAATGGAACGATGCGACTGGAGGATTTCGGCCGCGAACACCCCGAACTTGGGGAGGTGCCGGGGGTCGATACCATGGGGGGGTTGCTGCTTAGCCAGTTGGAAGTCGTGCCTGGCGTCGGGCAATCGGCGGTTTTTCGCGGACTGAAGCTGACGGCCACGGCAGCGGACGAGCGTCGAGTGCGGGAGTTGCTGGTCGAAATCCCGAGGAGTCGGGACAAGGGAGGTCATTGACGTGGAATCCACCCCGGCGGTGATGGTGGCAATCGGGTTGTCAGTGGCGCTCTCCTTTTTCATGTCGGGGATGGAGGCCGGCGTGTTTGCCTTGAGCCGGCTGCGTATCCGCCAGTGGATGCGGACGGGAAAACCGCGCGCCCGAGTACTGCACTGTTACCTGGAGCAGCCGGAAGACTTTCTCTGGACGATTTTCGTCGGCAACACTCTGGCCAACTTTGTCGCCGTGACCCTGGGCGTCGTTGCCTTGTTTCAACGGTTCGGGACGCATCCGGTCTTGTTCTGGGTGATTCTGGGGATCGGCGGATTCGTGTTCTACGCGGTGTGCGAGCTGTTTCCCAAAATTCTCTTTCGCACTTTCCCGAACCGCCTGTGCATGGCGCTGGTCGGGCCGTTCCGTCTCGCGCACGCGATGCTGGCGCCGCTGGTGGCGTTGTTGAACCGGTTATCGCAGCGGCTGCTGCGCTGGTCGGGCGGTCGGACCTTCACCGGGCATCTCTTTGGCAATCGCGAAGAGCTCCGACTGGTGATGCAGGAATCGGCGCAGGCATTGAGCTCGGAAGAACGGGCGATGATCAACCGCGTGCTCGACGTGCAACATCTCACGGTCGGCCATCTCACTGCGCCGCTGGCCAAGGTGGTGACCGTGCAGACCTCGACCGCCATGAACGAGGTCCTCCAGCTCTGCCGCGACCGCAACCTGACCCGCCTTCCGGTCTGGCGGGAGGAAAGTGGCGGGCGGCGGATTGTCGGCGTGCTCAGCCTGAAGACGTTGCTTTATCAGAGCGACTTTGACGCGGGCAAAACCGCCGGCGACTACGTCAAGCCGGCTCTGTATCTGGCCGCGGAGATGCGTCTGGAGGAAGCTCTGCGGCGGATGCAACGGAGTGGAAATCGCCTGGCCATCGTGCTCGGTCGCGACCAGCGGGAGCTGGGGATCATCAGTTTGCACGACGTGTTGAAGTTCATTTTCGGGGAGGTGAGCCTGTGAGCACGCCTCCGCCGGCGCCCTCTCAGTTCCCCTCCTGGGAGGGGTTAGGGGTGGGTTCATGGAGGCATTTCGCGACCCAATTCGCGTGGAGGCATTCCATGAACCGGAGCGCGGAGCTCCAGCTCCGCCAGGACCAGCGCGTGGGGAAGTCCGAGCGCGCGCCGAACTGGAGTTCGGCGCTTCAAGCCTTCGGGAATTGATACGAAAATGCCCGAGGAAACGGTCATTTCCATCGTGCTCAAGCTGCTCGCGGTCGCCGCGCTGGTTCTGCTGAACGGTTTTTTTGTCGCGGCGGAGTTCGCCCTGGTGAAAATTCGCGATACGCAATTGACGCCACTGATTGCCCGGGGCTATCGCCGGGCGAGGATCGCGCGACGTGTGGTCAGGAACCTCGACGCCTCGCTTAGCGCCTGTCAGTTGGGCATCACGCTGGCGAGCCTGGGCCTGGGCTGGGTGGGCGAGCCGGTGTTCGCCGCGCTGCTCAAGCCGGTGATGGCCTGGCTGAACATCGAGTCGGCGGAGGCTCGCAAGACCATCGCCTTCGTCGTCGGTTTTTCCGCCCTGACCTTTTTGCACATCACGGCGGGCGAACAGGCGCCAAAATGGCTGGCGATACAAAAGCCGTTGCCGACGGCGCTGTGGGTAGTCCAGCCCCTGGAATGGTTTCATCGGATGTCCTATCCATTCATCTGGGTGTTGAACCACGCATCGCTCTGGCTGCTGCGACAGTTGGGGATCGAGCCGGCCGGCGAAGGCGAACAGGGCCATTCGGAGGAGGAGCTGCGGCTGTTGTTCGCCGCCACCCACAAACAAGCCGGCGGTTCGACGCTGGGGCGCGACATCGTCCTGAACGCGCTGGATATGCGTCGGCGCATCGTGCGCGAAGTGATGCGGCCGCGGCGGGAGATTGTGGCCCTCGATACGGACGCTGCTATCGCCGAGTGCCTCGAGGTGGCCGAGAAGACGCGTTACTCGCGCTTTCCGCTGTGCGAAGGCGGCGACCTCGACCGGACGGCGGGCGTCATTCATATCAAGGATTTATATGCCTTGCGCCTCAAGGCGCGGAGCGGCGCGGACCTGCTGCCGGTTTGTCGCAAGCTCATTTATGTGCCGGAAACCGCCCGGCTGGAGAAGCTGCTGCAACTTTTCCTCGATCGCCGGCTACATTTCGCGATTGTCGTGGATGAATATGGCGGAACGGTGGGCATGGTGACACTCGAAAACATTCTCGAGGAACTGGTCGGCCAGATTCAGGACGAGTTCGACCAGGAAAAGCCGCTTTTGGTGAAGCGCGACGACGGGACCTGGGAAGTGGACGGCGCGCTGCCCTTGCACGAGCTGGCCGAATTGATCGGCGAATCGTTGCCAGCGGAGGGGATTACCACCACGAGCGGCTGGGTCACGCAGCGGCTCGGCGGTTTTCCCAGGGAAGGCGACACGCTCACAGTCGGAGCGTTCGAACTACGCGTCCAGCAGATGGACGGCACGCGCGTGGGCCGACTCAAACTTTCACGCCGGCCGGAACCGGAGGCCGCGAACGGCGGGAACAAATCGAACGGAAACTGAATGGCCGGACTGCTTTCCGAGAAACTGGTGCTGGCACTTTTGATCTTTCCCTGTTTGGTCCGTCGGGCGTCGGCGCTTGACCTGAGCCAAGCAAGCGTGGTGAGTCCGCCGGATCTTTCCGGTCCGCCCAAAAAGGCGGTCGCGATGCTGATCGAAGAAGTGGACAAGAGAACCCAAATCCGGTGGGTGAACGTCTCTACGTGGCTGGCAACGCCGGCACCCGTCATCGCGGTGGGCATGGCGTCGGAGTTGGATTCATGGGCCGGCGACCTTGCGAAGGAGCTGGCGAGAGAGGGGAAAGTGGAGGGACCCGAGGGTTACCGGATTCGCGTCAAACGATCCCGGGGCGCTCAGGTGGTGTTCGTCATCGGCAACGATGCGCGCGGGGTCATATTCGGGATCGGCCACCTTCTTCGCAGTCTGCGCATGAATCCAGGCGCCGTTGAACTTCCCGACGATTTCAGCGTCGCGACGTCGCCCCGGTACCGGCTGCGCGGGCACCAGCTCGGTTACCGGCCCAAGACAAATTCCTACGACGCGTGGGATGTGACGCGGTGGGAACAATACATCCGCGACCTCGTGGTCTTCGGTTGCAATGCCATCGAGTTGATTCCGCCGCGCTCCGACGACGATGCGACCAGCCCGCACTTTCCGCTGCCACCGATGGAGATGATGGTCGCGATGTCGCGATTGGCCGATGAATACGGCTTGGACGTATGGGTCTGGTATCCGGCCATGGACCGGGACTACGCCGACCCCAAGGCGGTCGAGTTTGCGTTGGGCGAATGGGGAGAGGTATTCAAAAAATTGCCGCGGATTGACGCGGTGTTTGTGCCGGGCGGTGATCCGGGCCACACACCACCCAGGGTGTTGATGGATTTTCTGGCCAGGCAGACAGAGAATCTTCATCGCTTTCATCCCCGGGCGCAGATGTGGGTCTCGCCGCAGAGTTTCAATCGGGCGTGGCTCGAGGAGTTCATCGGCATTCTGCGGAACGAGCAACCGCCTTGGCTCAGTGGTGTCGTCTATGGCCCGCAGGTCCGCGTGAGCCTGCGGCAATTGCGCAGCGCCATCCCGCGCCAATATCCGATCCGGCATTATCCTGACATCACGCATTCCTGGCGCTGCGAGTATCCGGTGCCCGACTGGGACTCGGCCTACGCCGCGACCGAAGGGCGCGAGCCGATCAATCCGCGCCCTCTCGACCAGGCGACTATCTTCCGGCTGACCCAATCCGATACCATCGGCTTTCTGACTTACTCCGAAGGCTGCAACGACGATGTGAACAAGGTGATCTGGAGCGCGCTGGGTTGGAGTCCCGAGGCAAACGTGACCAACGTGCTGCGCGACTACAGCCGGTACTTCATCGGCGACGCAAACACTGAGGATTTCGCGCAAGGTCTGTTGGCCTTGGAGCGAAACTGGCGTGGCGCGCTGGTGACGAACGAGAACGTCTTCGCGACGTTGAAGAAATTTCAGGCAATGGAGGCATCGGCCTCTCCGCGACTCATGAGCAACTGGCGATTTCAGCAGGCGCTCTATCGGGCCTATTACGATGCCTACACGCGCAGCCGGCTCCTTTACGAAACCGGGTTGGAGGATAGGGCGATGGCGAAGCTGCGCGAGGCGGGGACCGCGGGTTCCCTGGCGGCGATGTCGGAGGCGGATTCCATTCTGGAGGGCGCGTTGAGCGAACGGGTCTCGGCCGATTGGCGCGCGCGCGTGTTTGAGCTTGCGGAAGCCCTCTATCACAGTATTGGCATGCAATTGAGCGTACCGCTCTACCGGGCCATCGCGGTCGATCGAGGCGCGAACCTGGACAACATCGACGTGCCGCTGAACGACGGGCCCTGGCTCAAAGACCTGTTCGCCCAGGTCCGCGGTCTCACCGGAGAAGCCGAACGGCTCGGACGGATCGAGGCAATCGTCCGCTGGAGCGATCCCGGACCGGGCGGTTTCTACGACGACCTCGGGGATTTGCTCCGGCAACCGCACCTGGTTCGCGGGCCGGGTTTTGAACAGGACCCGGCGTTTCTAAAGTCGGCGCTGGTGGATTTTGGCTTCAAGGGCGGACGGATTTCGTGGTGGAACAACGCCACGTCGCTTTACGACGAGCCGTTGAGATTGCATTACGACCACCTCGATTCCAACGCCCCTTACAAGCTCCGCGTCGTTTATGCGAGTGACGTTCCGAGCCGAAAGATTCGCTTGGTCGCCAACGACAACATCGAAATTCATCCGTTCACGACGAAAGCAAATCCGCCAAGACCGATCGAATTCGACATTCCGCCGGAAGCCACGAAGAACGGAGAACTGACGTTGAGCTGGTTCCGCGAACCCGGCCTCGGCGACAACGGCCGCGGCTGTCACGTCGCGGAAGTGTGGCT
>Ga0066710_100007846_pt1 | contig 10268 bp, 7 predicted proteins | sample GraSoiAngelo_159_FD_79666 | JGI IMG/M metagenome (GOLD analysis project Ga0066710, IMG submission 79666) | Grasslands soil microbial communities from the Angelo Coastal Reserve, California, USA - 14_1009_16_40cm | ecosystem: Environmental > Terrestrial > Soil > Grasslands | place: USA...
TCGGGATTGCCTCCACTTGCTCCATAATTACTTGCACCGAGCCCATCCTGGCGCGCACGCCTGTGACGATCGAATCACTATCCGCGTCGTTGAACCCTTCCACAGGTACATACCGAACGCGCACCACGTCCAGCGTGTCTTGAATCACTTGCGCCTCGCGAATGGCAAGACGAGCTTTGAACACTGGGTCGAGTCGCCCTACTCGTCGGCCGTCCCGCGTATATAGTACGTCATCGATCCGGCCCTCGATATACGCCAGCGTTGGCAGGGTGCGTCCGCACGTGCACAGGCGCGCGTCAGCCGTCAACGCGCCCCGGTTGCCTACGCGATAGCGTACCAGGGGCATGTCCACATTGAAGAGCCCCGTGCATACGAAGTCTCCGGGATCTCCACGGCGGACGTGGTCGCCTCCATCCATAATCTCAAGCCAGCCTACCTCGGGCCACAGGTGGAGCACACCCGTCTCGCACTCTCCTGCGGCAGCTACGACTTCCGCCATTCCGTACGTCTCTCGGACCGGGCATCCAAAAGCACCGGCAACGGCATCGCGCTGATACTTTCGCACAGGCTCCGCGTTCGTGATCGCCACCGAAAGTCTTAGGTCGGGTGGCTTGTGAGCTGAGGCGGTTTGGGACAGCGCGTGGAGGGCAGAGGTGTAGCCGAAGAGATATCGAATTCGGTAGCGCCGCAGGGCGTCTAAAAAGTAAGGAAGCAACTTCGGTGCAAGATGGTAAGAAGACATGTACAACTGGTTGAGCCCGGCGTTCCAAACCCAGAACGGCGGATCCGCCTGCCGCACCGGCGTCACCAGTTGCCCTCCGAGGATCGCCCAGCGGTCGTGACGGGTCACCCCGTACCAGCGACGCCACCGAGCTTCAAACAGAGCGTACCAAGCGCGGACTGTACCGCGACTCCACCACATATCCAGTGGTGTCCCGCTCGTACCGCTGGTATGCTCGTGAAACAACCGGCGAACATCACAATCGTCAGCCACGAATGCGCGAGGGTTCCTTCGCAGGACTTCCTTCTCAAGCACAGGCCAATTCGCAAGCAGCTCCCACGACGCTCGATCCCCGTTGCGACGCCGGGCCGCCCATAGGTCACGGTAATAAGGCACTCTCGTGGCCGCTCGCTCGAGCACGTACGCCAGGCGCTCTTGCTGCCAGGTTTGCCAGGTTTCCATGCTCCAACGCTCTCGCTCATGCGCCGCTGCAACGAGCTCCTCGGTGTCGGAACCGTACCGCCACGAGCGGAGATACAGGCCGCGCAGGCTAGCTGCAATCGAGCGCGCTGCGCCAGGGACTAGATGGTAGATTTGGAGAAGTCGCTCGTTCACGACGTGCCTTTTTCGGATACCATAGACAACAGCGCGTTCCACTGCGGTAGAATTGCTACCCAATCCAACTGCTCCGCCTTCGCCCGCGCGTTCCGCGACAGCATCGCCGCCAATCCGGGCTCGTTAAGGACGCGACGGACAGCGCCTGCCATGGCGTCCGGGTCGTCCGGAGGCACGAGCAGAGCGTTCCGCTCATCTTCGAGGAGGTAGGGAATTCCCCCAACCCGAGTGCTGATGACGCAGAGCCCAGAAGCCATCGCCTCGACTACGCTCACCGGGGCGTTGTCCACGCTCGCGCAGTTCAGGAAGATGTCCCCCGTATCCAGCCAGGCCGGTACTTGCGCCTTGGCCACCGCCCCGGGAAACGTGACCCGATCACCTACACGCAATCGGCTTGCCCGCTGGACCGTTTCCTGGAAGGTTCCATCGCCCTTGTCCGGTCCGATCATGGTCAGTCGAATCTCCGGGAACTCCGCAACAAGCCTCGCCACCACCGCTGGCGCCAGCGCGGGGTTGTATATCCTGTGAAAGGCACGCAGCCAGAGAAGCCGGGGCTGCGGACGTTCCCGCGGCCGGAACATGTGCACACCCGCATCAACCGCGTTCGGGAGCACCTGAAGGCTTGCCCGGTAGGGTTGCATCTGCTCCAGCAGATACCGCGAAGGAGTTGTCACGACCGCCGCTCCCCTGAGCAGAGTCCGCACCCGAACTGGCCAACGCCTACCGAACTCCGGGAGCTCGCCACCGTGCAGGGTGAGGACGTAGGGCTTCCTCAGTAGCCGCAAGACAGCGCATACGGCTTCGGCGTAGAGGAACGCCGGCCCACTGTACACATCGACGTGCGCAACTCCGTACTCGTGCCGCCTGATCACCGTGGTCGCCACCATGTCCAGCAGTCGCACAACTCGACGGGGCTGCCTGGACGTGGCGATCACGGGACGTCCCAATTCGCGGAGCCGAATAGCCAACTCCTCGCCAACAGTGAAAGCGCCCGTTGCCGCTGAGAGGAAATTGCCGACCAGCAGTACGCCGCCTCCCATGCGCCTATAGTGGCACTCCTCTCGGGCTACAACCAGAGTCATCCACGTGCAACCGCGTGCAAGAACGGTGTTTCGGCTGTATCGACTAACAGACGGCGGTACATAGAGACTGCTCGCCTGTTACTCCAATGGTCCGCCGCAATACGCAATGCACTATGCGAATTGCATACCTCATTCGGTGGCCTCTCCCAAACGCACAACCACGAGTCATTGATGCGGTTAGTCGCTTGATGGCTCAGTGTACAGGAATGGGACTTGCGTCTCGCAACCCGAGTGAAGCGAACGCACAATTCGTCCGATTCACGCGGTTGATGAGGAAGGCCACCGAGCTGGCAGCTATTAGATGCGGGCGGCTCGCTCTCTTCTTGAGTACGCTTACCACTATGACGCCTAGGGCTTTCCGTCGACATTTAACAGCCCGCATGTGGCCTTGGATCGTCCTGATCGCGACTCTTGCCTGCGAGCCAGCCGCTGGCGGCCCGTCTGATCCGCTCGCAGCTTCTCACACCGGCCTCTACGTCGCGCCGAACGGCGCTGCGAGCGGCGATGGGACCTCTGCAAAGCCATGGGATCTGGTGACGGCCTTCAACCAGCCCGTCGCCGTGCAGGCCGGCGACACGATCTGGTTGCGCGGAGGGACGTACCGCGGCGTGTTCACGAGCCGGCTCACGGGCACGGCCAGCGCGCCGATCATCGTGCGGCAGTACCCCGGGGAGCGGGCGATCATTGACGGCAGCGTGAATATCGACGGTGCCTACACCTGGTATTGGGGCTTCGAGGTGGCCAACACGAACACGGGTACCCAGGACGTGATGGGACTCGATGTGAACGCGCCCGGCGCGAAGTTGATCAACCTAGTGGTGCACGACCACAGCGGCAATGGCATTGGCATTTGGGAGCCCGCCCCAAACTCCGAGGTATATGGATCGATCGTCTACAACAACGGCTTTCGAGGCTCGAGTTGTACCAATCTCAGCGATATCAGCACTTGCTCCCACGGGCACGGGATCTACAACCAGAACGTGACCGGAACGCGGCTGCTCGGCGACAACATCATCTTCAACCAGTTCGGCTACGACATCCACATGTACGGAGACGTGGGTCACGAGGAGAACGTCACGCTCGATGGCAATGTGATCTGGGGCGTGGGTCTGGGAGTCCTAGGCAAACCGGGGACCGCCCCAGTCGTGGGCATGGTGGTGAAACGGAATATGGCCTTGAAAGATGCGAATCAAGCCGCCTTCGCGCTCAACGGCATAGCCAACGGCGATCTGCAATTCACGGACAATTACGTCGTGGCGGGGAATACCAAGTTCATTAACTGGACCCGGCTCACCAACACTGGCAATGCCTTCATCTCCCACGGGAGCTTGTATCTCACGGCTGTGCCTTCTATTTATCCGGCGTCACCCACGTATGTCTGGAATACCAATACATATGTCGGTCAGCTGGATGGCACGCATCCCCGACCGTTCTTTTACCCGACCCTCGCGGGCGTCGATCAAGGCATCATCCCGATTCAGATCTGGCCAGCGGCATCGGGTTATGACAGCAACAGCACGTCACTCGTTACCGCCGACGGGAAGCCGACCACAAACGTGATCTCCGTCCGACCAAATACCTACGAGGCGGGGCGCGCGAACGTCGTGGTATTCAACTGGCAGCACCTGGCGAGCGTCGCCGTGGATTTGTCGGGCGTGTTAAAGATTGGGGACCAGTACGTGATCCAGAACGCCCAGGACCTGTACGGGGTCCCGACGGCGCGCGGCACATACAACGGTGGAGCGGTGACGGTCCCCATGGTCGCCGTGGCCCCCCCACCACCTATCGTCGGTTGGCTGAATACGCCCCCGGCACCGTCAGGGCCTGGCTTCAACGTGTTCGTCGTGCTCCGCACGGGCCCTTGATCTAGACCACGTGCAGACCAAGTCGGTCATCGTGGGATACACTTGAGCAACGCTTGCTGGCCGCCGCACTCCGCGATTTCTCGATAAGCGTCAAGAAGCGCTCTGGCAAGCCCCTCAAAGCCATAGCGCTGCTCCGCACGGTGACGCCCCTCTAACCCGAGCTGCTGGCGCAGACTTGGGGACCGAGCCAGTCGGATGATCCGCTCCGCCATCTGATCCACGCCGTCGAACGGAACTACATAGCCTGTCACGCCATCCTCTACTATTACGCCAGCGTCCCCCGCCGGCGTGGTGATCACAGGTAGCCCAGCGGCCATTGCTTCCAGGATCACATTGGGAAACCCTTCATCGTCGGATGTCACAAGTAACAGGTCGGCCGACCGCAACAGCCGTGGGACGTCGTCTCGTGGGCCCAAGAAAGCCACACTCGACGGTCCAAGACCGAGCCGGTGGGCCACAGCCCTCAGGTGTTCGTGCTCCGGCCCAGTGCCGATTAGGAGTCCGCAAACCCGAGGAGCGCCTACCTTTCGAGCGCAAGCCAGCGCTGCGATGAACCGCTCCAGGCGCTTTACCGGGACCTGCGTGGCAACTGAGGCCACAACGCTCCGCCCGGACTCCCGCGCCGGAGCTTTACCTGCCGATCGATCAAACTCCGCCAGATCGATCACGTTCGGAACTACATGCACCGTCCCGGGTCGCACGCCGAACGATTCTGCGTTTCGCTTGGCCGCACGCGAATTGGCGAGAATCGCGGTGGGCTCGCGCAATAACCACCGACCCCAGCGGCCGTTGGCCGAGACTTCGTAGTAGGCATCGCTTCGCAGCGCGCCAATCCCAAGAGCACGATAGGCCATCGCCGCGGCGACGGCGTATAGGTTCGCGTAGAAATGCGCAGATTGTACGATATGCGGGCGAAACGTCACGAGCGCCCGCACCAATGCAATGGTTCGTGCTACTGGATGGGCACGACGTCCGATCCAGACCGGTGGGATGCCGACTCGTTGCAGTTCCGCCTCAAAGAACTCCCCGCGCCGCAACGAATACACCCGAACATCCACCGCCTCCCGCGCGAGCGCGCGTGCCATATAGAACAACTGCTTCTCGGCACCCCCTCGATCCAGCGTGCCGGCTACGAAAGCAACGCGCAAGCGCGGGCGCGAACTCATTGAGTCAGTCATCGACGTCACGACGTTGCGAGGCATACTCGCAAGACCGGGGTAGCTCGCAGAGTGATCGCATCCACGCCGAAGGAGCGGCACGAGCCGCCGCACCGGGCATCCGTGATCTCACTTCACGTCGCGCTTCCCTATGAACGCACCGAGCTCCTGCGCGAGGTGCCCGTAAGTGGCGTCAAGGCTAAACCGCTCTTCGACCTGCCGCCGGGCGCACGCACTGTGCTTCTGCGCAACCTCATAGTGCTCGAGCAGGGTCCGGCAGTGCTCCGCCAGCCCTTCGTCTTGCTCGGCAATCAGCAGCCCGTGCCCAGGCCTCAGTCCCATTCCATAGACTGCGTCCGGTGTCGCAACGACAGGCACCCCGACGGCCATCACTTCGACCAATCGACTGCGGAAGCCATACCCGCCACGCCACGGGCAGAGGACGACGCGCGCCGTCGCGAGGACGCTGGCCGCGTCCGCGACGAAACCGGTGATGTGTATCCGGGGATCCTCCCCCAGAGCGACGATCTCCGGTGGCGGATTCGCCCCGACGATCCAGAACTGAGCGTCTGGCACGCTACGCCACACTAAGGGCAGGATCCGCGTGACGCACCACTGAACACTCTGCCGGTTGAGCGAGCCATCCAAGCCGCCGTAGAATGCTACACGGGGTGGCTTAGTCGGCGACCAGCAGTAGCGCCACCTTCCGAGGTCCGTGCCCATTGGCGCGACAAAGATCCGCATGTTAGGGAGTACCGTCCGCACATATTCGGCCTCACCCTCGCTGATAGCGATCAACGCGTCGAATGCCGTCCACGCAGCTTGTTCGCGTCGACGGTAGGCGCGCACCCGCCTTTCGCGCAGAGGGTTAATCCATGGCGAAGACGCATTACCCAGTTGAGCATCGTAGGCTCGCCAAAGCACGTCGTGCATGTCGAGCACACAGGGAACACCGTTACGCCGAAACGCCGGCGCGCTCTCGAATGCATGCCAATACTCGTAGAGGATCAGGTCATACGGCCCGCCGCAGTGCGCCGCCACCCTTGCAGGAGAGAGTTCGACTTGCCCGAGGATGTAGTTGGACGGTCTGAGACCAGTGACGACACTGTAAAACGCGCCGCCGAGCTTGTGCCACGCCCGAGCGACGGTGTGCCGGTGCGTGATCGAAGGCAGAGCGATGAGGCGATCTACGAGGGGTGCCATTTCGTGTTGCGCGCAAGCCGCTTCGCCTTGGTCGCAAACGGTTAGGAAGGTGATCGCGAAGACGGGGCGAAGCGCTAACAACGTATTGTAGACGCGCACCTGTTGGCCAGCCGTTCGGGGGAACGGCAACACGCTGGAGACCACCAGGAGCCGGGGTTTCGACCCCTGGGTCATCGCGCCGTCCACTGCCAAGCTCTTGATGTTCCAGCCCCGGTCGCGCGTATTGCAAAGGCCAGCCCGAAAACAAGCGACGGCGCAACGATCCGCATCGCCATGTGTGACATGGTCAGGAGGCTCCAAGCCAAGAGCGCAGCCACGAGCGCCTTGTCCCGCATGGCTCGAGCGCCTTGCAACGCGCGGAACGCCATGACGAAGAGCAAGGTCACAGCACCCGCTCCCAGGAGGCCGTGCTCCGCTAGGAGTCGCGTGAGTTCAGTATGCGCGGCTCCCGGGCGTGCCTCGGACACAGCCCCCCCTCCGGGGCCTAAACCACTGACCGGATGCGTTAAGAACGCGTCCAGGTCGAGTCGCGCGAATTTGTCCCGCCCCGTCGTACTCACCATCTCGAATCGCGCGACGAGCATTCCGTGAGTAAGCCGATCAAGCTGCGGCAGGATCACCAAGGTGACCATCGCGCCGAACGCAATCGCCGTCAAACCGAGCGGAAGCCGCGCACGACGATCGCGCAATAAGTACCACGACCCTGCGATGAGGGCTCCAGCCACTCCGTAGAGACCGCCGCGTGAGAACGTCATCGCGCTCTGCGTGGCGAGAACAAGCGCGATTCCCAGCATCGTCCACTTGAAGAGGGTGCTGCGCCAAGGCTCGATACCCGTCAAGAACGTAAGGAGGGCACCTAGTCCGAGCACGGCCGAAACTTGATTCGGCCCAAAGCCTCCGCTCGTCACGTCATTAGAATTGAGCGTGAAGTTAAGGGTTTGCACCGTGATGGTGTTGTAGACGGCAACTGTCACGATTGCTGCAAGAGGCCCGGCAAGGGCGATCACGGTATTAAGCCACTCCCGTCGCCCCAACTGAATCTGCGACAGAAGGCAGACACTGACCGCGAGAGCAGCCGGGCCGGAGAGGTTGAAGCTGATCTGCTGGCGAGCTAGGTCGGATAGGAGATCGTACGGGGCCACGGCGATGGACGGTATTAGAAAGAGAAAGTACAGAACAGGCAGAGCCGGAGCGCGGACGGGTCGCAGGCGCACGAGGGCGATGAGAAAGATCAACAGAACCGCGTACTTGCCGCTTTCCCAGAAGATTGCAGCCTCACGCATCCGCCAAAGCACTTCGGAGCCAGCGATATAGGCGGAAGCGTACACCGCCCGATCCACGCGTCCGCTCATCGCCAGGAACGTCCCGGCGGTGATCGTAACAGCCGCGTGCAAGGTAGCCACCGATGGGACCTGGTACATCAGCAGAGCCAGCAGTACATGGGCACCCACGAATAGTACGACACGCGAAGCATCGCTTCGCGTCCCGCGCGCCGCGTCCATTGGGACAGCCGTCACTGCTTGACGCATCGTGGAACCTTTGTACACTACGCCTGCGACGCGGCGTGTGGCTGCGCGTCGGTGGCGAGCGGACCCCAGGCCTGAGCAAGGAAGGCACCGATGATTTCGCTCCAGCGCTCTAGGGAGTAGGTCCGAGCCGTATTCACCGCTCGCTCCGACATCGTGCAGTAGCGTGCGCGGTCTTCAAGACAGGTGAGCACCGCCTCCGCCACGGCCGTTGGTGATGCCTCCTTGAGCAGTGCGCCACAACCGGCCCTTAGCAGGTGGGGGAGCCCGGAAACGCGCGTTGTGATAACGGGAACCCCGCAGGCCAGCGCTTCAAGTACCGCCTTCGGAAACCCCTCGGAGGCGCTGGGCAGACAAAAAAGGTCCGCCGCTCGCAGCTGGCGCAAAACCTCGTCGTGCCCAACCTGGCCGTGAAAGAAGACCCGGGACTCCACGCCCAGTTGAGCTGCCAGGTGTCGCAGGCCCGCGAGCGCGGGCCCATCGCCAACGACGTGCAGTTGGACGCCCGGGTAGGCATCCACTAGCAGCGGGAGGCTGCGGATGGCGACCCCAGTTCCCTTCTTCGGATCGAGCCGAGCCACCGTGACAATTCGTGGGCCATCCTGCGGCAAGCTGTGGCGCACGCTTGCCGAGGCAGCTAGTTCGGCAGCACTCATGCTAGTCGAAAAGATCCAGTGCACGTGCTCGTTTCGCCGCGACGGGCCATAGGGGCCGCTGCCAGTCACCAGCATGACGTTCCTGCCCCCGGCGAACCGCTCGATGAACCAGCGCCAAAACCGCTCCGCCATGGTTCGCTGAACGAGCCAGTTGCCGCAGTGCCGCACGAGCAATCGTTTCCGCAGTGCCCACGCGAGCAGCATACCGAGTGTCCCGATGTCACCCGGTATGACCGCGTGCACGGCCTCCGCTCGGAGTGTCTCACGCAACAGCGTCGCCCCATTGCGGAGAATCCAAACCGGCAGCGCGAGTCTACGTCCAATCCCGCGGCCCCGCGGCGTCGTGAGCGGCACAACCGCCAGCATGCGGCCGGAAAGCGCCGTCTCACCAATGCGCTTGCCAGACCGGGCGCAGGGCACCACCAGCCTCGTTCCGCTAAACAGCTCAGACAGCGCTCGCATTTGGAACGGGAATCCGCCGTCCGTCGCGTACGTGGATGACGCCGCGGCCGACAGCCAACACGGCTTGTGTGAGAAGACCGTCAGCTCCATGACCCCAAGTTCCGAATGAGATCCGAAGTCGCCTCGTGACGCTCTATAGCCCCTCCCCTATAGAGTCCAGGTAGGGTCTCGTCCGCGCGTCGCGACACCAGAGTGTCACAAACCTGCAACACTGCTCTGCCCCGAAAGAACCGCGCTCGCCGCACAGTATCGGGCTGGGCGACTCTGCGGACCAACCGGGCTACACGCAGACGGTGCAGTTCTTGCGCCAGGAAACGCCGTATGCATTGTGCAACCCTCACGCGCATTTGACTACCGCGCTGACCTGGCGTCCAGACGGCCGCGAAGGGCGCGGAACACATGGTCCTCCACTAACCCGGTTATCCAGTGAAGAGCTATTGCCCCCAGCGCGAGGTCGTTACGGTAGAGTCCAGCACATCATCCCAACCCGCCATCCGACTGGCTGAGGGGGCCGCTTGCACCACGCGAGTATTGTGAGACCTGCCCCGGCCGGATCCGACGACGAGCAGGGCATCTTGGCGCGCGGGGGTAGCGCCGAGCCGCCCCGACGCCCAGCCGAGAGGGTCTACGCCCCGGTCCACCAGCGCGTTGGCGCGACACCGCACGTCATTGCCGTACTGCCTCGCGGCGAAGCACTACGCAACTTTGTGTACAGCGGCGCCCTCGAGCTGGTAGCGGAACAGACGGATCTCACGGTCCTGTCGGTTATGCCGAACGACCGCATCCGTGCACTCCTCGATTCTCGTTACCCATGCGTGATCCCACTGGACACCAACATCGAGGAACACGGGATCGTCGACCGGCTGCGAGAGATCCTGGACATGGCCGATGGCCGGTGGCTCTGGTCGGCTGCAGCGCGCCAACGCTGGCGCCTCCGCGACGTGGAGGCCACCACACCTGGCGCCCGCTTCAAGCGCCTCA
>Ga0066710_100007847_pt1 | contig 10268 bp, 8 predicted proteins | sample GraSoiAngelo_159_FD_79666 | JGI IMG/M metagenome (GOLD analysis project Ga0066710, IMG submission 79666) | Grasslands soil microbial communities from the Angelo Coastal Reserve, California, USA - 14_1009_16_40cm | ecosystem: Environmental > Terrestrial > Soil > Grasslands | place: USA...
AAGTTCCGATCCCACAACACAGATCACCACAAGGACGGGAGCCTGTATGACGACTGCCAACCGGGCCTGGGTGAAGCGCGATCTCGGATTCGATCCCGTCGAGTTGCCCGCACCGCCGACGACCTTTACCGTGCGGCCAGGGACGATTCTCTTCGCGGCCACGAGCGGCGGTGACTTTACCTCCATGCAGGCTGGCCTCAACTGGATCGACGCCAACTCAGCCAGTGGCGGCGATATTCTCTACGTGAAGAGCGGCCTGAGCGCGACAGGCGGGGTCTCGCTTCCACACGCGAAGACGAATCAAGTCTCCGTCGTCACCTACCCCGGCGCCGAGGTCCAGGTGGGCGACTCGACCCGTGATGGGTTCGTCCTCAGCTTCTCGGGCTCGGGCCCCCGCATCACCTACTCGAAATTCAAGGTCTATGGCGGGCACACACCCGCGTTGAGCCAAGGGGTCACGCTCGACTCGGGCGCGCGAGCCGTTGGCAATCTCATTCAGGCTCCGCTCGGTGATGGCTCCTCGGGGTGCCTCGGGCTCCGGGGGAATGCCGTCGCCGTCCTCGGCAACGAATTCACCGCCTGCGGCAACCCGGCGAGCCCCAACGACCTCTACCACGTCATCTATGTCTACGGCTACCGCGATCAGGCCCCACAACGCATCGAGGCCGACCGCTGGCTGCAATGGAACTACCTCCACGACAACTCGGCAGCGCGTGGCATCAACGTCTACAACGCCGAGCCGAACGGGAATAACCCAATCACCGGGCACCGTATCGACCACAACGTCATTGTCGCTCAGCGCCTCGCCGGGATCGCACTCCTCGGCGGCACGGTGGGCGAGAACTGGGTGACGGCCAACCTGCTCATCCACACCGGGCAGGGGCCGGGCACGGCGGGCAACCACGTCGGCATCGAAATCAACTCGTACTGGCCGGCGGGGTATACGCCCGATCGTCCGACACTGCTCCACCTCTGGGGCAACACGCTTGTCAATAGCGGGCTGACCGGCGCGGCGAGCAACGGGGCACTCTACTTCAACGTCCCCTCCCTGATCGAATGGCGCGGCAATATCATCTACCAGGGCAATGGCTACCCGTATCTGTCCTCCACCTCCAGGGTGCCGACCAGCAACCCCGGCGGGTACTCCAACAATCTCTGGTACGGCGCGGGTGCGGCCCCGTCGTGGGACACGAACTCGGTCAACGCGGACCCGCTGTTCGTGTCTCCCTCGACCGGCGACTATCGCCTCCAGGCCGGCTCGCCAGCTCGGCGCGCGGGGTCTGCCCTCGGCGCCGACATGGATTCAGCGGGGGCGGCTCGGTAGTAGCGACCCCATGGGGACATCGGCGCGTATCAATTCGAGGCGACACCTGTCGAACCCAAAGAGCTTATTCGCTTTAGCCACGTCGAGAACAATCGTCGTCTTGGCGTCGCCGCTTTCGCCCGAAACCGAATCGCGGTCTTCGACATCGACATCGCGACGTCCGGAGCCGGACCGCCAGTCGCGTTGACGGGCGGCGTGGAACTCTCGTCACCGGTCTTGAATAGCCCACATGCCTGGCCTTTATTGATGAGGAAACCCTGATCGGTGCCAATCGCACGGGCGACGTCGCAATCTTCAAGTTGCCAACTGGCGAGGCTCACGCTCGGTCTGACGAGGTGCTGCCCGATCCAGACCTGATCGTCCGGCGGGACGAGCCCCTTGAAATCGCCAGTCACGACTAACGTCACTAGCAGGCCCTCGATCAAGGAGCTTCTACTCATGGGTAAGCTTGGCTCCCTCTAGGACAGTGGGGGCGGGCACGGTCGTGTCCCACCACGCTGGCCGCGTTTATCCAGCCAGAAGGGAGAGGTCACGGGCGAGGGCGCGGACGCCGCTCCTCCTGCCAGAGCGTGTCGCACTTCAGGTGCAGATACAAGACACGGCCGTCCGGCGCCTGATACGAGACCTGCGGGCCGGGGTCCTCGCACACGAGGCAGGACCCCGTGAAGTCACCGAGGGCTACCTGACGCCGGCCTGCCACGGCCCGGCCCGAGTCGTTCACGAGGGAACCATCAGCTTGGACCCGAGGCAGCACGCCCGAGACCATGAGGTCACGAATCTTGGCACGGAGGATATGCTCAGACGGCATCGGGATTAGCTCGGACGCTTCTTCTTCGTCACATTCCCCCTGTGCTTCCTGATGACATCACGCATCCGCCGAGAACACTCCCATGTCGTCCGGTAGCTTATACGCTTCTCGACAGACCTGACACCAAGTTTCTTTCTTCAGGTTTCTGCACTGGCGGCATTGCTCTGCAAGGTAACTGCTTTATCTCGACAGAGATGACCGCACGACATAGCGCTCACGCCTTGAGCGTCCCGCACGGAGACGTTCGGCGAAGGGTTCTCGGAGGGGGCATACTCGTCATCGTCCTCCGTTAGCGAGGAATCTTACGTGCCTTATGTGGAGAATCTGATCGCGGAAACCATAGTGAATCGTACTCTATGGTGCTTATCCCCCTCGCAAAAATACCCTTCAATCATGATGTGCACATAGCGGCCCTCGCATTTCGCCTCCATGCAACCGCGTTTTCGCCTGAGTGCTTTGCTGACAGGGACATAAGGGATTGGGCTCCAAATCTCCCTGCCGAGCACGTTCCGGCCTCCGGCTTGGAGAAGCTGTGGAGCTCGAATGGCGGGACGTCGAACGGAAGCCAGGCGGAGTAGTCCTGCTCGGCTACGGCATGAATGGTATTTCCCGTGCCCAATGGCGCACCCGTCGACGACGACAGCTTTTCCAACCATGGTTGGAGACCGATCCCTGCGCCCGGCGGGGCTGCGCTACCGCAAGCCGCACACTGTGCCGCACACGTTTGCTGGCTTGCTGATCGAAGCAGGGAACCCCTCAAGTACTTGCAGGAGCAGCTCGGGCACTACTCCCCGGCCTTCACTCTGGCTGTCTCTGGGCACTTGCTGCCCCGAGGGGACCGGAGCGGTGGACCGATGGACGACGCGACAATCCGCAATCCTCGCGCAACCGACGACCGCACGTCCGAAACAATTGTTGGTGGATCCGAGCAGATACCCCCGAGGTATCTAAACTGACACTCTAGAAGCGCGCGAGGCGGCGTGGCAGGCTGGGCGCGATGAGCTACTCGCGCCCGCAGCTGAAGCTGCTCCTCCTGCTTGCCGCGATCTTTCTCGCCGGGCTCGGCGTGCGCGAATGGCGCATGGGCTTTCCCGACGCGGCCGAGCGGCTCGAGCGCTTCGATCGGGAGGACCCGCCGCCGCCCATCCCGCCCGCGCCCCGCTCCCGCGCGGCACCGCGCTGGGCGGTCGCGCGCCCGGAGCCTGCCGCGCCGCCGCGCGCGCTTCAACCGCCGCGGACACGCGCGGGCGCCGCACCGCCCGCGCCGGTCGCCGACCCGCGTCCGCTCGACCTCAACCGGGCCAGCGCGGACGAGATCTCCCGGCTCCCCGGCGTCGGCCCGAACCTGGCTCGCCGCATCGTCGAGGAGCGCGATCGGCGCGGGCGCTTCGAATCGCCTGACGGCCTGCGGGGCATCCTGGGCCTGGGCCCAAAGAAACTCGCCGCGCTTCGTGAGCACGTGACGGTCGGCGACTGAGATGAAATGGCACGAGGCGCCGCTCCTGCCATTGTCGGCCGCGCTCGCGCTCGGCATCGTATTGGCGGCCTGGGCGTCCGCGGCGCCGGGCTGGCTGCTCGCTGCGGGCGGCCTCCTCCTCGCGGTGGGCGCATGCGCGACAGCGCTTGGGCGAGACGGAAGAGGGGAGGGCGCTGCGACCGCCATCCTTCTCGCGCTCGCCGTTGTGCTCGGAGCACTGCGCGGCGCAACCGAGCAGCTGCCCGCCGACCATATCGCCCGCGCGCAGCTCGCGTCCGACGTCAATGTGCCCGTCGTGAAGGTAGAGGGCAGACTCGCCGAGGATCCGGTGCGCTGGGCGCCCGACAGGACACGGCTGATCCTCGAGGTCGACGGCTTCTTCGATGGGGCCGATCGCCGCCCGGCGTCGGGGCGCCTCCAAGTGACGCTCTATGGCGAAACCACCGCGGTGGGCGAAGGCCAGCGCGTGGCGGCGGAGCTCAAGCTCGCCCGCCCCCGCGGCTTCAGGAACCCCGGCGCGTTCGACTACCCGGCCTTCCTGCGGCGCGAAGGCATACTGCTCGTAGGAAGCGGGCGGGCCGAGTCTCTCGTGCCGCTCACTCCCGACGAGCCGCCCTGGCCCGTGCGAGTCAAACGCTGGGCCGTGGCGGCTATCGGCGCTCACCTGCCGGACACATCCGCTGCGCTCTTGGCGGGCCTCATCCTCGGCGAGAAGACCGGGTTGGCGCGCGAGACCGACGAGGCCTTCCGCCGCGCCGGCGTCTATCACATCCTCGCCGTCTCCGGCTTCAATGTGGCTCTCCTGGCTTCTTCCGTATTCTTCGTCCTCTCGGCACTCGGCGTGTCTCGGCGCACCACCGCGGTGGCAGCAGGCGTGGCGCTGGTGGGCTTCGCCCTCGTCGTCGGCGGTCAGGCATCTGTGCTCCGCGCCACGGTCATGGGCCTCCTGTTGCTGGCGGCCATGCTCCTGGACCGGAAGTCCCAGTTGATGAACGCGCTCGCCTTGGCCGCGCTCGTGCTCCTCGCCTGGCGCCCCGGCGATCTCTGGGATCCCGGCTTCCAGCTTTCCTTCGCGGCCACCGCCGGAATCATCTATCTCACGCCCTCCATTACGAGCTGGCTCGCGGCGAGGGGCTGGCCGGGCTGGCTCGCGACCGCCGTGGCGGTGAGCGTGGCAGCCCAGGCGGCCGTGACGCCCGTCATGCTGGCCCATTTCAACCAGCTCTCGCTCGTCGGCATCGTGGCGAATCTCGTGGTGGTCCCGCTCGCCGCGGTGGGTACAACCCTGGGGATGCTGGCGCTCCTGGTTACCCTCGCGAGCGCGGTCGCGGCCGACGTGCTCTTCCAGGCGCTGTGGATCGCCCTTCTGGCACTGCGCGCGGCAGTCTGGGTCGCCGCGGCAGTGCCTGCGGCGATGGTCCATCTGCCGGCACCGAGCTGGACGGCGATCCTCGCCTGGTGTGGGTCGCTCGCGCTCGTGCCGGTTCTTGGCGCGCGACGATGGACGCGCGCCGCGGCGGCAGGATGCCTGGCGGCGGCGCTCGCGCTCTCTATCTGGCCCTGGGTGCGGCCGGGCGACGGCCGACTTCGCGTCACCTTTCTCGACGTGGGTCAGGGCGACGCGATCCTCGTGGAGATGCCCGAGGGTCCGCGGCTTCTGGTGGACGGCGGCCCCGCGGGAGCCCGGCGCCTCGATGTGGGCGAGCGGGTGCTGGCGCCATTCCTGTGGAACCGCCCCGCGGCCAGCCTGGACGCGGTCGCCGTCTCTCATTCCGATCCGGATCATTCAGGCGGGCTTCGAGCAGTGCTCACGCGCTTTCGGGTGAGCGAGCTGTGGGAAAACGGCCGGTGGGGCCCGGGCAGCGAGGATACCCTGCGGGCGGCGGAGCGCTCGGGCGCCTGCCGCCGGACGCTCGTCGCGGGGCAACGGATGTGGCTCGGCTCGGCCCTCGTGACCGTGCTTAACCCGGACGGCACACTGTCGCTGGACGAGCCTCCGCCCATGGGTGAGAACGAGGAGTCGCTGGTACTGCGGCTCGACTGGCGGGGGTTTTCGATGCTCCTCACGGGCGACCTCGGCCGCCCGGGCGAAGAGCGCGTCCTCGCCTCGCGCGCCCCCGTGCGCACGCTTGCCCTCAAGGTCGGCCACCACGGTAGCCGGTTCTCGTCGACCGACGAGTTCCTGGCCGCGGCGCGGGCGGCGGTGGCCGTGATATCCGTCGGTGCTCGCAACCCCTTCCATCACCCGACGCCAGAGGCCCTCGCCCGTCTCGAGGCGGCCGGAGCGCGCATTTATCGGACGGACAGGGATGGCGCCGTCATCCTCGAGACCGACGGCGTCACGCTCTGGATCACCCGTTGGGCTTCGGGGACAGTCGAGCGGTTCGATCTCGATCCGGAGCGGGGGGCGTGAACGCACCGCGGCCCCCGATTGACGGTCTCGGGGGCCGCGGCGGGACGCGCGGATTGCCGGAAGGAAGCGTTAGCTCTCGAAGCTCCGCTCGTACTGCGCGCGCAGCCTCTCCAGCTCCTCGGGATCGAGACGCATGCCGAGGGAGAGCCCCATCTCTCCCAGGATGGTCTTGATCTCGTTCAGGGACTTCTTGCCGAAATTCTTGGTCTTGAGCAGCTCCGACTCGGTTTTTTGCACCAGGTCGGCGATGGTCCGTATGCTGGCGGTCTTGAGGCAGTTGGACGCACGGACGGACAGCTCGAGCTCGTCCACGTTGCGGAAGAGATGCTCGTTGAGCTCGACCCTGGGCGCTATCTCGACCCCGGGCTCGCCAACTTCGGTCTCGGGCGGCGGGCTCTGGGGGAAATCCGTCAGCAGGTCGAACTGGTCCTCGAGGATGCGGGCGGCCTCGCCCACCGCCGTCTCGGGGGTGACGCTGCCGTTGGTCCACACCTCGAGCACGAGGCGCTCGAGCCCGGGCTCCTGCTTCGAGGGCTCGACGTGGAAGTTCACCCGCTTGACGGGGGAGAAGTCCGAGTCGATGAGGATGGCATTGATGGGCAGCGCCTCGGGCTCGCGCCGCTCGGCGGCCTGGTATCCGCGTCCGCGCTCGACGCACAACTCCATCTCGAGGGCGCCGTCCTTGTCGAGGTTGGCCAGCACCACGTCGGGGGTCAGGATCTCGACATCGGCGTCGGGCTCGAAGTCGCGCGCGGTGACCGTGCGCGGGCCCTGCGTCTTGAGCCTCAGCAGTTTGGGCCGAGTCACGCTGACCGCGAAGACCAGCTTCCGTAGGTTCATGACGATGTCGAGCGTGTCTTCGTTGACGCCCTGCAAGTGCGAGAACTCGTGGAGCACGCCCTCGATCTTGACCCAGGTCGGCACGGCTCCCGGAATCGAGGACAGGAGCACCCGACGGTAGGCGTTGCCCACCGTGATGGCGAAGCCCGGCTCGAAGGGCTCGATCGCGATCTGGCCGTGCGCGCGTTCGCGCGTCGGCCACTCGTGGCGGACGGGAAGGACCAGCTGATCCATCGGAAGCCTCCTGGGGATACCTCCTGGGAGAATTGGCGGGCGGCTTCGCCCGAGGGCAATCATTATATCAGAAACCCCGCCTCGACCAAACCCGCGGCCGCAGTTTGACGGTTCGGCAGAGCCCGGGCAAGATACGGAACGTCATGAGGGAGCGGCCCCGAATCCTCAAGACCTCGACCGACGCGCCTGCCGACCCGGGGCGGCCGATGCGCGGGTCGTTCTATGCGCTGCTTGGCCTGCTCGGAATCTTCGCGGCTCTCCAGCTCTGGTGGGTCACGACCTCGGCCCCGGGGGTGGCCAATGGCCCACGAATCCTGGAGGTCCACCCCCATCTGGGTCTTCTCGGCATCGCGCGGCGTCTCGACGAAGCGGGCGTCATCAGGAGCCCATTTGGCTTCGCTCTGCTGGCCCTTGTGCACGGAAGCGCCCGGAGCCTCAAGGCCGGTGAGTACGAGGTGACCCAGGGATCCAACACGTTCGCCGTTCTGAGCCTCCTTGAAGGCGGTAAGGTCCTCAAGCACACGGTCCTTCTGCGCGAGGGTTCTACGCTGGCCGAGCTGGCCCATGCCATCGAGGCCGAAGGGCTCGCAAGCGCCGTCGATGTGCTGCGCGTCGGCCAAGACCCCCTGTTTCTCCGCACGCTCGAGATCCCGGCCTCTTCCGCCGAGGGCTACCTCTTCCCGGACTCCTACCAGTTCGTCAAGGGCATGCCCCCGGAGGAGATCCTCGAGCGCATGGTGACGCGGATGCGAGGCCAGCTCACACCGGACATACTCAAGGCGGCCGAGGCGCGGGGACTCAACGCGCACCAGCTATTGACGCTCGCTTCGATCATCGAGCGCGAGGGCGTAGAGCGGACCGAGCTTCCGCTGATCTCCGCCGTGTTCTGGAATCGCCTCAAGCTGGACATGCCGCTCCAGGCCGATCCGACGGTGCAGTACGCCGTCGGCAAGGGCCGCCAGGCGCTGACACGCGCCGATCTCCAGGTGGATCACCCCTTCAACACCTATCGCCGGGTGGGGCTACCCCCCGGCCCTATCGCCAACCCCGGGCTGGCGGCCATTCAGGCCGCGGCTCACCCCGCACAAGTCAACTACCTCTACTTTGTCGCGCTGGGCGACCGGCGCCACCAGTTCTCGCAGAGCCTGGCGGACCATAACGACGCGGTGGCGCGGTATCGTCTCGCCAAGCCACGCTGACGCCGCGGACCGACGCCCGGAGCGCCCACTTCTTGTCAGTCACCGATCTCGGTGCTATAAAAGGCGAAGCATGGCGCCGGGCGACGAGTCGAGCACTCTGGGAATTCTTCCGGTGGCGGCGGCGGTGCCCGCCGCCCGACCGCAGACGCCCCGCTTCCCTCTCCTCTACCAATTCCTGCGCATCGGCTGCGCGCCCATGCTGCGCTCCATCTTCGGTCTCGAGGTCTCGGGGCTCGATCGCCTGCCTGGCGACGGACCGTTCATCCTGGCGGCCAACCACCACAACTACCTCGACGGCTTCGTGCTGGGCGTCGCGGTGCCCCGGCCCATCAACTTCCTCGTCATGCCACGCGTTTTCCACGCGAGCCCGCTGCATCCGCCGTTTCACCGGCGGCTGGGCTCCATCTCGGTCAATCTCGAGCGCCCCGATCCGGGTGCCATCAAGCGCGCCCTCCGCGCCCTCGAGCAGGGCGGCGTCGTCGGGATCTTCCCCGAAGGGCCGTTCAGCCGCGAGGGGCGGCTCGTATCGGGGCAGCCGGGCGTCGCGATGATCGCCCTGCACGCAGGCGTGCCCGTGGTGCCTGCGGCGATCAGCGGCACGTACGAGGCACTGGCCGGCCGCCGCTTCTACATCCCGCGCAGCCGCCCGCTCGCCGTCCGCTTCGGCCAGCCGCTGCACTTCCACCAGACGCGCCGCCGCCGCGCGAGCCACGACGACCGTGAAGAGATCACACGGCGGATCATGAGCCACATCGCCGCGCTGCTCCCCGCCGACGGATCCCCGTCAGCCCAGCGCGGCGAGGCCAGCGCTTCGTGACCGACGGGGGCAACCCCCCGGGCTCGGGCAAGCCGTGGGGGGGGCGCTTCACGGCGGGAGCCGACCCCGCGGCGGAGGCCTTCACTTCCTCGCTGTCCTTCGACCGGCGGCTCTGGCTCCACGACATTCGCGGCAGCGCCGCGTGGGCACGTGGGCTCGAGCGCGCGGGACTCATCGACGCCGCGGAGGGGGCGGCCATCGACAAGGGTCTGGAGGCCGTGCGCGCCGAGCTGGAAAGCGGCCGCTTCATCTTTCGGCGAGAGCTCGAAGACATCCACATGAACATCGAGCGCCGCCTCATCGAGATCGCGGGCGAGGTGGGCGGGAAGCTGCACACGGGGCGCTCGCGCAACGACCAGATCGCTCTCGACGAGCGCCTCTACCTCCGCGACGTGCTCGGCGACCTCGACGCGGCGTTGGAGGCCGTGCAGTCGGCGCTCCTGGACCAGGCGGAGCGGCACCGCGAGGCCCCGATGCCCGGATACACACACCTCCAGCGGGCCCAGCCGGTGCTGCTCGCCCATCACCTCCTCGCCTACGTCTGCATGCTCGACCGCGATCGCGAGCGCTTCGCCGACTGCGCCCGGCGCGTCAACGTGCTGCCGTTGGGTTCGGCCGCGCTGGCGGGTGCGGCCTTCGCCATCGACCGCGAGGCTCTCGCTCGCGACCTGGGCTTCGCCGTGCCCAGCTCGAACAGCATGGACGCCGTGGCCGACCGCGACTACATCGTGGAGTTCCTGGCGGCGGCGGCCGTGCTCGGCATGCACTGCTCGCGGCTCGCCGCAGATCTGGCGCTCTGGGCCACCGCCGAGTTCGGCTTCGTCGAGTTCTCGGACGCTTTCGCGACGGGTTCGTCGATCATGCCGCAGAAGAAGAACCCGGACGTAGCCGAGCTGATCCGAGGCAAAACGGGCCGCCTCTACGGCAACCTGGTGGCCGTACTGACCACGATGAAGGGGCTACCGCTGACCTACAACTCCGATATGCAGGAGGACAAGGAGCCCTTCTTCGACACGGTAGATACCCTCGAGGCGGTGCTGCGCGTGCTGCCGCCGATGCTGGAGAGCCTGACGTTCCGGGTCGACCGCATGCGCGAAGCCGCCGGCACCTCCTACTCCACGGCCACCGACCTCGCCGACTACCTCGTACGCAAGGG
>Ga0066710_100007848_pt1 | contig 10268 bp, 11 predicted proteins | sample GraSoiAngelo_159_FD_79666 | JGI IMG/M metagenome (GOLD analysis project Ga0066710, IMG submission 79666) | Grasslands soil microbial communities from the Angelo Coastal Reserve, California, USA - 14_1009_16_40cm | ecosystem: Environmental > Terrestrial > Soil > Grasslands | place: USA...
AGACCCTGGTACATCTCGACGTGGGCCGAGGTCACGGTGATGGCGGGCGTCAGCTGGACCCGGTCGACGACGACGTCCTCGAAGTAGGTGGCCGAGGTCACGGGCGTTTCCGCACGATCAGATCGGTCTGCCCCTGCTGGACGACCTCGTCGCGCTGATTGAGGATCGTGCGGTCGAGCGTGATCTGTCCGCGATCGGGCTTGTCGAGGTCCTTCTTCTCGACCACCTTCGCCCGGAGCCTGATCGTATCGCCGATCTTGACCGGCGCCTTGAACTTCCAGCGAAGCCCGCCGAACCCGAGCGTGGCGTACGGTGCCGTGGCGCGGGTGAAGAGCCCGGACTGGATCGCCAGGCACAGCAGACCGTGGGCGATGCGCTCGCCGAAGATCGTCTGCTTCATGAACTCGGCGTCCGTGTGCAGGACGTTGTAGTCGCCGGAGAGCCCGGCGAATATCACGATGTCCGCCTCGGTCACCGTGCGCCCGGGGGACTCGTACTCCTCGCCGAGCTCGATCTCGTCGAAGTAGCGCCTCGGATCGACCATGGGCGCCGCCCAGAATAGCACACGGACACGCGGGCTTCGGCCTCGCCGCAGAAGTTTGACGCCGCCGCGGAACGGAGCCTAGAATCGATTCTGGTTTCAGTCAAGGAGGAGCACCGCATGGCAGACTCTCGCACATCCCATCTGACGCGTCGCACCTTCCTCAAGGGGACAGGAGTCGCGACCGCGGCCGCGGTTTCGCCGACCGTCATCGTCCGCGCGGCGCGCGCCAAGTCGGACACGCTCAAGATCGGGCAGTGGACGCACTTCGTGCCTGCCTTCGACGAGTGGTTCGACAAGAAGTATTGCCCGGAGTGGGGCGCGAAGAACGGCGTGAAGGTCGTCGTCGACCACATCTCGGTCAACGATCTGCGCGCGCGGGCCGCCGCCGAAGTCTCGGCCAAGAAGGGTCACGACCTCTTCGGCTTCCTCGACCCGCCTCCGGCCTACGAGAACGTCGTCCTGCCGATGAACGACGTGGTCACCGAGTGCGAGAAGAAGTACGGCAAGCTCGCCGGCCTCGCCCAGCACGCCACGTTCAACCCGAAGACCAAGAAGTATTTCGCGGTCTCGGACAACTGGGTGCCCGACCCGCTCCACTACCGCAAGGACGTGTGGGGCGAGGTCGGCATGAAGCCCGACACCTGGGAGCACGTCCGTGAGGGCAGCCGGAAGATCAAGGAGAAGACCGGCATGCCGGCCGGCTTCGGAATCTCTCAGGAGCTCGACACCAACATGATGCTCCGGGCGCTCCTGTGGTCGTACGGCGCGCAGGAGCAGGACGAGTCGAGCACGAAGGTGATGATCAACTCCAAGGCGACGGTCGAGGCCATCAAGCTGATGACCGCCATCTACAAGGAGTCGATGACCGCCGAGGTCTTCACCTGGGACCCGTCGTCCAACAACCGGTTCTTCGTCTCGGGCAAGGGCCACGTCATCCAGAACGCGATCTCGGCCATCCGGACGATGGAGAAGCAGAATCCGGAGGCGGCCAAGAAGGCCGGCCTGGCGCTCCCGGCGGCCGGCCCGGTCAAGCGCATGGCGTCCGAGCACCTGCTGCACTGCTACGTCGTCTGGCAGTTCGCCGAGAATCCCGAGACGGCCAAGAAGTTCGTCGTCGACCTGATCGGGAGCTACAACGACGCCTTCCTGGCCAGCGAGTTCTACAACTTCCCGTCGTTCTCGAAATCGGTGAGCGACCTCAAGGGCAAGCTCGCCGCGGACAAGGTGAACCCGGAGGAGTACGCGATCCTCGGCGACTTCGAGAAGTACAGCGCGTACCCGGGTTATCCCGGCCACACCACGGCCGCGATGGACGAGGTGTTCAATACGTTCGTCGTCCCGGACATGTTCGCCCGCGTCGCCAAGGGCGAGCAGTCGGCCGAGGACTCGGCCAAGCAGGCCGAAGCGGACATGAAGCGCATCTTCGCGAAGTGGAACAAGTAGCATCCCCAGCGCACCCCGGACTCCGAGAGGCCCCGCCCGGCGGGGCCTCTGCACGTCGGCGGTCCAAGCGTCCCCTGCTCGACCGAGAGAGCTTCCTCGGTCCGGTCATGATCCTGCCGGCCGTGCTGTACGTGCTGGCGCTCGTCGGCTTTCCGTTCTGCCTGTCGATCTACCTGGCGCTCAGCGACGCGAAGATCGCCAGCAGCACCTACGCATTCGTCGGCCTCGACAACATCCGGAGCGCGCTCGAGAGCCCGACCTTCGTGAAGGCGCTCGGCAACACGCTCATCTTCACGGTGGTGTCGCAGGCGCTGGTGCTCGTGCTCGGCAAGATCCTCGCCACGTGTCTCGCAAAGCCCTTTTTCGGCAAGTCGATCTTTCGGTTCCTGATCCTGCTGCCGTGGGTCGCGCCGATCTCGCTCGGCACGATCGGCTGGAAGTGGATGCTCGACTCGCTCTACAGCCCGGTGAACTGGGTGCTCCAGGCCCTGCACATCATCGGCAAGGACACATGGCCCATGTGGTTCGGCGAGCGCAACCTCGCGATGGCGTCGGTGATCGCCGTCCACGTCTGGCGCCTGCTGCCCTTCGCGACCGTCATCATCCTGGCCGGGCTCACCTCGATCCCGCGCGAGGTCAACGAGGCCGCCGAGGTGGACGGCGCCGGCTTCTGGTCGCGCGAGCTCCACATCGTGCTGCCGCTCCTGCGTCCGATCCTCACCGTGGCCGGCCTCTTCGGGATCATCTTCGCCTTCACCGACATGACGGTCATCTACGTGCTGACGCGCGGCGGCCCGGCCCAGGCGACGCAGGTGCTGGCGAGCCTCGCCTTCTTCACCGGGATCCTCGGCGGCGATCTCGCCGGCGGGGCCGCGATCTCCCTCTTCCTGTTCCCGGTGCTGGTGGTGGTCGCGGTCGTCATGCTGCAGATCGCCCGCCGCACCGAGGTGACCTGAGCGATGAAAGCCGGGCGAGTTCGAAAGATCGCCGGGCGGGTCGGACTCTACGCCACGGTCACCGCCTTCGCGGCGGTGCTGGCGTTTCCCTTCTACTGGATGCTGCTGGCGACGTTCAAGACCGATCGCGACCTCTACGAGCTCAAGAACAACCCGCTCATCTTCAACGACCACCTCACCCTGGCGAACCTCACACTGCTGTTCGAGAAGACGCTCTACCTCACGTGGCTCTGGAACACGCTGATCGTCGGGGGGCTCGTGGTGCTGATCACCCTGGCCCTGGCGCTGCCCGCCGGGTACGCGCTGGCCCGGCTGACGGGCAAGTGGGGCGAGCGGCTGGGCATCGGGATCTTCCTGACCTACCTGGTGCCCTCGACCCTGCTCTTCATCCCGATGTCGCGTATCGTGGCGACGCTCAGTCTACAAGATACGCTGTGGGCGCTGGTCGTCGTCTATCCGTCGTTCACGATCCCGTTCTGCGTGTGGCTCCTCATGGGGTTCTTCAAGTCGATCCCCAAGGACATCGAGGACGCGGCGATGGTCGACGGCTGTAGCCGCGCCAGAGCGATCGTGCAGATCATCATGCCGATCTCGCTGGCCGGCATCCTGTCGGCGGTCATCTTCGCCTTCACGCTGTCGATCCAGGAATTCACGTACGCGCTGACCTTCATCACCTCGAGCAGCCAGCAGACGGTGGGCGTGGGCGTGCCCACGAACCTCGTGCGCGGGGACGTCTTCTTCTGGGGCTCGCTGATGGCCGCCTGCCTGATCACCAGCATCCCGGTTGCGATCCTCTACAACCTCTTCCTCGACCGGTTCATCTCCGGCTTCACGGTCGGCGCGATCAGGTAACGCCAAGCTCGCGCCGGACCAGCGCGGTTCCCTCCACCAACGCGCGCAGCTTGCCCCGCGCGACCGCACGGTCGAGCGGCACCATCCCGCAGTTGGTGCACGGGTAGAGACGCTCGGGCGGCACGTACGGCAGGGCGCGCCGGATCGTCGCGGCCACCTCCGCCGGAGTCTCGACCGCGTCCGTCGCCACGTCGACGGCGCCCACGAGCACGTCCTTGCCCCGGAGGAGCCCGAGGAGCGAGACGGGCACGCGCGAGTTGGCGCACTCGACCGAGATCTGGTCGATCCGGCTGGCCGCGAGCGCGGGGAACGTCTGCTCGTACTGCCGCCATTCCGAGCCGAGCGTCGCTTTCCAGTCGGTGTTCGCCTTGATGCCGTAGCCGTAGCAGATGTGGACGGCGGTCTTGCAGGACAAACCGTCGATCGCGCGATGGAGCGCCTCGATCCCCCAGGTCCGCACCTCGTCCATGTACACGTTGAAGGCGGGCTCGTCGAGCTGGAGCACGTCGAGCCCGAGCGCGGCGAGCTCGCGCGCCTCCTCGTTGATGACCCGCGCGAACTCCATCGCGAGGCGTCGCCGGTCGCGATAGTGCTCGTCGGCCAGCGTGTCCACGATCGTCATCGGCCCGGGCACCGTGAACTTGAGCTTCTTCGTCGTGTGGGCTCGCGCGAAGGCCACCTCGTCGGCGTGGACGGACCGCCGACGCGCGAGCGGCCCGGTCACCGTGGGCACCTCGGCCTTGTAGCGATCGGCGCGGATGCCGATCGTCACGCGCCGGGTGAAGTCGACGCCGTCGATCGCCTCGAGGAAGCCGTGGACGAAGTGCTGGCGCGACTGCTCGCCGTCGCTCACGATGTCGATACCGGCCGCCTCTTGCTCGCCGAGCGCCACCAGCACCGCGTCGCGCTTGCCCTCGGCGAGCGCCGGACCCGACAGGTTCCACGGCGCCCACAGCACGCGGGGCTTCGCGAGCCACGACGGTTTGGGAAGGCTGCCGGCGATCGTCGTCAGGAGCATGCCGCGTTTCTAGCAGACCGGCCGGCGCGTGTCCACACGGCCAGGAAACCTCGACAGCCGTCGCGCCCGCTGGATATAATTCGACCGGTCGGCCTGCGGGCCGTTCAAGATTCCGACGCTCCGGCGTGGAGGTGAGCACCTGCATTTCGCCGACGAACGGCTGATCCCCGTCTGGGAAAAAGTCCAGAACCAGCAGCGCCTCACCCGCGACGACGGCCTCCTCCTCTTCGAAACCGAAGATCTCCTCGGCCTGGGCCGCATGGCCGATCACGTCAAGACCGCTCGCGAAGGCGACCGCGCCTACTTCGTCCTCAACCGCTACATCTCGCCGACGAACGTCTGCGTCCTCTCGTGCGCCTTCTGCGGCTTCGCCCGCAAGAAGGGCGAGGCCGGCGCCTTCGAGTACACGGTCGAGGACATCATCGGCATGGTCAGCGATGAAGTGCGCGAGGTCCACATCGTCGGCGGCCACCATCCGGACTGGCCGTTCGAGTACTACGAGCGGATCATCGCCGGCCTTCACACGGCGCGCCCGGGGGTGCAAATCAAGGCCTTCACGGCCGCCGAGATCGACTACTTCTGGCGGCGCTGGAAGATCGAGCCGCCGGACGCCCTCGCGCGTTTGAAGGCCGCGGGGCTCCAGACGATGCCGGGGGGCGGCGCCGAGATCTTCTCTTCGCGCCTGGCCAAGCAGCTTCGCTACGCCGGCAAGGCCGACGGCGGCCGCTGGTGCGAGATCCACGGCATCGCGCACTCGCTCGGCATCCGGACCAACGCCACGATGCTCTACGGCCACGTCGAGACGCTCGCCGAGCGCGTCGATCACCTGATCACGCTGCGCGAGCAGCAGGACCGCTCGGGCGGCTTCCTGCCGTTCATCGCGCTGCCCTATCAGGTCGGGGCGACCCGGCTCGTGCCGCGCTCGACCCCGCCGGCCGACAACCTCCGCACGATCGCGGCGGCGCGTCTGCTGCTCGACAATTTCCCGCACGTCGAGGCCTACTGGGTGCTCCTGGGCGAGGAGACCGCGTCGATCGCGCTGCACTTCGGCGCCGACGACGTGAACGGGACCCTGGAGGACGAGCGCGTCCAGCACATGGCGGGCGCCGAGACGCCGGCGGGCCTCGCGCGCGAGCAGCTCTTCCGGATCATCCGCGACGCGGGCAAGGTGCCGGTCGAGCGCGACGCGCTCTACAACGTGATACGGGTCTGGGACCGAGAGGGGGTCGCGGCGTGACGGCCGCGCGACGATGATCGACCCCATTCGCGACAAGGTCCTGAACGGCAAGCGGCTCGACCGGGCCGAGGGGCGATGGCTCCTCGCCGAGGCGCCGCTGCTCGAGCTGGGCGCCCTCGCCGCCGAAGCCCGGTACGCGCGCTTCCCGGAGAAGGTCGTCACGTTCGTGATCGACTCGAACCCGAACTACACGAACGTGTGCATCACCGACTGCCAGTTCTGCGCGTTCTACCGGAAGCCGGGCGACCCCGAGGCGTACACCTTGACGGTCGAAGAGGTGCTGGCCAAGGTCGACTTCGCCGCGTCCCGGGGCGCCACGACCGTGCTCTTGCAGGGCGGCCACAACCCGGCCTTGCGGCTCGACTACTACACGACGATCGTGCGCGAGACGCGCCGGCGGTTCCCCCAGGTGACGCCGCACTTCTTCACCGCGTCGGAGATCCGGACCGTCGCGCAGGTCGAGAACCTGTCGGTCGGCGACGTCCTCGATCGCCTCTGGGACGCGGGGCAGCGGACGCTGCCTGGGGGTGGCGCCGAGGTCCTGTCCGAGCGGGTGCGCCGGCGGATCGAGCCGAAGAAGGGCGGCCCGGACACCTGGCTCGAGGTGCATCGCGAGGCTCACCGGCGCGGCTTCAAGTCGACGGCGACGATGATGTACGGCCACGTCGAGCAGACCGACGACCTCCTCGAACACCTCGACGTGATCCGCGAGCTCCAGGACGCGTTCGCCGGCTTCACGGCGTTCGTGCCGTGGTCCTTCAAACCCAACAACACGTTGCTCGAGAAGTGGATCAAGTACCCGAAGGGCCCGAACATGTACCTGCGCATGCTCGCCGCCTCGCGCCTCTACCTCGACAATTTCCCGCATGTCCAGGCCTCGTGGTTCTCGGAGGGCAAGCGCACCGGCCAGATCGCGCTCCACTTCGGAGCCGACGACTGGGGCGGCACCTTGCTCGAGGAGAACGTGCACAAGGCCGCCGCGTTCGTGAACACGATCGGCGTCGACGAGATCGTGACCTTGATCCGCGACGCCGGCTTCACCCCTGCCCAGCGTACGACCGAGTACGAGATCCTGAAGCGGTACTAGGAAGATGGGGGGCCCCGAAATGGCCCCCATACCCCCCAACGCTGGTCTTCCTGGCAACCGCTAGATCGGATCGATCGGCGGGATTTCGCTGATCAGGCCCTTCGCGTGGGCCATCGCAAACAGGCGCTCGATCGCGGCGCGGCCATCGCGCCCGAGCGCCAGCGTGTAGTCGTTGACGTACATGAGGACGAACCGGCGGCACGTCTCCTTGTCGATCCCGCGCCCGTAGCGCATCGCGTACTCGAGCGCCTCGTCGACGTTCGCGTGGGCCCACGCGATCGAGTCGCGCAGCCCCTGCGAGAGCGCGCGATGGAGATCCTCGCCGAGGTCCCGGCGCATCACATTGACGCCGAGCGGCAGGGGCAACCCCGTGTCCTCCTGCCACGCCTCGCCCAGGTCGAGGACCTTCGTCAGGCCCATCTTGCCGTGGGTGATCTGGCCCTCGTGAATCAGGAGGCCCAGCTCGGCCTGGCCGTCCAGCACGGCTTGCGGGATCTTGTCGAAGGCGACCTCGATGAGCGGCGGGTCGCCGACGTAGAGGCGTAGCAGCAGCGCCGAGGTGGTGTGCTTGCCCGGGATCGCCACGACGCGCTCCTCGAGCTCGGCTCTGGGAATCGGCCCGCGCGCCACGAGGATCGGACCGTAGCCCTTCCCCATCGACGCGCCGGGATCCATCATGCGGTACCGGTCGGCAATGAGCAGGTACGCCGCGAAGGACACCGCGGTCACGTCGAGCTCGGCGGTGCGCGCGCGGCGGTTGAGCGACTCGATGTCCTCGAGCACGTGCTCGATCGTCACCCCGGGAATCGTCACCTTCCCGGCCGTGAGCGCGTAGAACATGAACGCGTCGTCGGCGTCGGGGCTGTGGCCGATCCTCACCGTCGCCATCGAAGGCTCTTAGTCGGCCGCGAAGCCGAGCCGGAGCTCGCCGGCGCGGATCGCACGGATGATCGCGTCGCGGTCGCGCTTGGCGTCGACCTCGACCCATGCCCGACCGAAGTGGATGGGGCCGTGCGCGTCGTCGGTCGCGACCTTGACGAGCGGGATCTCGGAAGACTCGTAGATCGAGTGGCGCTGGCCGGTCTCGGTCACTTCGATCGCATCGAGCGTGAGGCCGCCGGCGCCGATGCGGCGGATGCGCTCGAGCGTCTGGGCCACGCTGAGGTGATAGCGCGCCGGATGGTTGAGGACGTGAAGCGTCTCGCGCTCGCCGGCCACCCGACCGATGTGCTGATCGAAGCGCGGCCAGTTGAGCTCGACCCCGTGGAAGAGCAGGAGCTTCGACGAGACGCGAGGAATCGCGCTCCAGTAGCGGTCGTCGATCCAGTTCTCGTGATCGGTGATGGCGAGGAAATCGTAGCCGAGCGCTTCGTACGCGGCGACGAGCTCGTTCGGTTCCTTGACGCCGTCGGAGAACGTCGTGTGCGCGTGGAGGTTGCCCCGGAGCCAGGGCATCAGCCGCGCGCTTTCCGGGGAAGGGTCGGTCGGATCACCGAATCAGGGCTTGGGCGCCGGACGTCGGGCGGGCGGCGGCCCGTCCCATGTGATCGAGAAGCCGAACGCGAAGACGCCGTTGCTCTCGCTCCAGCCGGTGGCGGGCGGGCCGACCGGCGTGATCGGTGACACCCACCCGGCCACACCATAACGGCCGCTCGACGTTGGCGTCTCCCGCGGCCTGGACATCGGTCCGATGAACGCGGGATCGTGCTGGACCTGGCCCCCGCGCGGGTAGCGGTCCGCGTCGCTCGGCCGGGTCTCGTCCTGGAGCCCAGGCGGAATCACGTCCCGTTCTTCGCGCGGTGTCAGAGGAGCGGGCTTCTTGATCTCGACATCTTGCGACCAGGCCGGCGTCGCGAAGAGCACCGCGAGAACGATCACCAGGGCGCGCTTCATATATATGATTGTACCGCCTCGACGAGGGTCGCAACACTTGTCGCTAACCTCGCGATAACGCTCGGGTGTGAGGACCCGACATTCCGGAGCACGCGATCAGCCGCGACACGCGGCCAGGAGGCTCCCGACGTTGTCCAGCGCGTCGAGCGAAAGGGCGGCCCGCTCGATCGTCGCCACCCGGTCGGCCGGGAGCGCGCGCCGGGCATTGTCGCGGAACTTGGCGACGATCGCCTCGGGCTCGAGGGGCCGCGCCGCGCCCCCGCGCCCGTCGGGCTCCCGCGCCTCGACCAGCCGGCCGTCGCGGAGACGAACGCGGACCCATCCCGGGAACCCGTCGGGAAAGCGCGAGGCGGCGTCGACGGTGTGCTCGACCCGCGCCGCCAGCGCCCGCGTGCGCTCGTCGCGAATCCTGTCCTTGGTGTACGTGTCGAGCCCGACGCGGCCATCCACCAGCGCCGCGGCGACCGAGTACGCCAGGCTGAACTGGGCGTCGTACGGCGTGCGCGGCCGCAGCTTCGAGTCACGCGGCTCGCAGACGATCGGCACCTCGCCGGCGGGCACCCGGCACTCGATCCCTTCGATCGCATCGGGCTCGATCCGGTGCTCGCGACGCAGGGCGAGCGCGCAGTCGAGGTAGGCGTGGTTGTAGTGACAGCACGGGTACGGCTTGAATCCCACGCGGAGCGTCTCCCACTCTTTCCCGAGCGTGTCGAACGGCGCCCGGTCGGGCTCCGAGCGGAGGAACGTGCGATAGAAGCCGAAGCGGCCTTCGAGGATCGTCGCGGGCCCGGTGAATCCGCCGCGCGCGAGCCCGGCGGCGACCACACCGGAGTGGGCGGCCCAGCCCGGATGCACTCGCTTCACCCACGATCCGTCCTCGAGGTGCTCGATGATTCCCGAGGCAAAGCTGCCGGCGATGCCGAGCGCGGCCGTGAGTCGCCCGCGATCCAGCCCTTCGAGCCGTCCGGCGGCCAGCGTCGCACCGAAGGCGCCGCACACCGCCGTCGCGTGCCAGCCGCGCGCGTGGAACTCCCCCGGCGCCGCCATGCCGATTCGCTGTGCCCACCCGCCTCACCGAGGGCCAGCACGGTCGGCAGGATCACCGAGGACGCGTGCGTGATCGAAACGGCGTGCGTGTCGTCGAAGTCGAGCCCGTGCGCCAGGGCGTCGTTGGCGAGCGCGGCAAGCGGGGGCGCGGCGGTCAGGCTCGAGCCGACGACGCTGCAGGCGCCGGCGCC
>Ga0066710_100007849_pt1 | contig 10267 bp, 8 predicted proteins | sample GraSoiAngelo_159_FD_79666 | JGI IMG/M metagenome (GOLD analysis project Ga0066710, IMG submission 79666) | Grasslands soil microbial communities from the Angelo Coastal Reserve, California, USA - 14_1009_16_40cm | ecosystem: Environmental > Terrestrial > Soil > Grasslands | place: USA...
GAAGGGCAGGTCGGCCTGCGGCTTGAAGCCGGCGATGAAGGTGACCTTTTCCAGCGGCACGGGTGTCGGCGACGGCGCCGCGACCGGCGCGTTGCATGCGACCAGGAGCGTGACCGCTACGGCAAGCGCGCGCCTCATGTGGCGATCGCGATCGGATGCCAGTGCAGGACACGTCGTTCGGCCGCGCCGACGAGCGCGTTGGCCGCGATGCCGATCGCGGCAAGGACCAGAACCGCCCCGAACAGGATGGTCAGGTCAAGGTTGGCATTCGCCACGAAGATCACCCGTCCCAAACCACGATCGGCTCCGGTCCATTCCCCGATGACGGCGCCGATGAGCGCGAGGTTGAGCGAGATCCGGGCTCCTGAGAAGAGATAGGGAAGCGCGCTCGGCACCCGCAGATGCCGGAAGATCTCGCCCCCCGACGCGCCGAGCGTCTGAAGAAATGCGACCTCCTGCAGATCCGCCGAGCGCAGGCCAACGAAGGAGTTGACGAGCATCGGGAAGAAGGTGATGAGCGCCGCGATCGCGACCTTCGGCGCCGTGCCGAAGCCGAACCAGAGCGTGAAGAGCGGAGCGAGCGCAACGATCGGGGTGAGCTTCACGAGGATCGCGAGCGGGAAGAGCGTCCGCTCGAGCGGGCGCGACCACGCCATCACGGTCGCGAGCCCCAAGGCGACGCCGGTCCCGAGAACGAAGCCGGCCGCTGCCTCCCCGAGCGTGATCCCACCCTCGCGGGCAAGCAGGCCGGCGTCGGTCGCCATGCGAGCGACAACGGCCGACGGCGCCGGTAGTAGATAGGAGGGGACGCGAAAGGCGCGGGCCCACACCTCGAGGATCACGGCGATGCCGGCGATCGCGACGAGCGCCACGGCGAGATCGACTAGCGTGCGGCGCGCGGTCATTGCAGGTGCCCGCGGACCTCCTCGACCAGGTCGTGGAACCTGGGCTCCCGGCGCAGCGCTTTCGTTCGCGGCCGCGCGAGCGTGATTCGAACCTCGCCGCGGACCCGACCGGGCCGCGTCCCACCGATGACCACGACGCGGTCGGCGAGGAGCACAGCCTCTTCGATGTCGTGGGTCACGTAGATCACCGATCGCGCTCGGCCCTCCCAGAGGCGCAGGAGCTCGTCACGCAGATCCTCGCGGGTCAGCTCGTCGAGCGACGCGAGTGGTTCGTCCATGAGCAGCACCTCGGGGTCGATGACGAGCGATCGCGCCAGCGCGACCCGCTGGCGCATACCGCCCGAGAGCTGATGCGGATAGGCGTCAATCGCGTCGCTCAGGCCCATCCGCGCGACCCACTCGTCCGGACCGATGTGGCCATTGGTGCGCGCGGTTCGGTTGACCTCGAGCGGAAGCGTCACGTTCTCGCGCACGGTGCGCCAGGGATGGAGCCGCGCATCCTGCGCGACGAAGCCGATGCGCTTCCGGCGCCGCGCGACGGCCGGCGCGACACCGAGCAGGTCGACCGTGCCGGCGGTCGGCTCGAGAAGGCCGGCGATGAGGCGGAGAAGTGTCGTCTTGCCGCTGCCGCTCCGGCCGACGACGGCGACGACCTCGTTTCCGACCTCGAGGTTGATATCGTCCAGCACCGGGCTCTTGTAGCCAGCGCTGACACGATGGAGCGCGATCGCAACCGACACCTCACTCGATGCTAGTCGCGTATACGGATCACGCCTGCGTCGCAAAGAGCCGATAGAGCCGTGCCGTCGCGCGGAGCGCGCGCCAGTAGTTCTCGAGGAGGATGTGCTCGTTTGGCGCGTGGGCGCCCGCGCCAGGATGACCCATGCCGAGCGTCACGTTCGCCATCCGGTTCGCGTTGCAGACGACCCACATCGGCGAGGTCCCGCCGCTCGAGGGCACCAGCACGGCGGGCTTCCCGAAGGCCTCCTCGGCGACGCCTGCGACCGCCCGCACCAGCGGTGCGTCGGCTGGTCCGCGGTAGGGATGCTCGCCCTCCTCCGCGCTGAACTCGATGTCCTCGAAACCGTTGCGATCGAGATGAGCTCGCAAGAGCTTCGCGACTCTTTCCGGGTCCTGGTCCGGTACGAGGCGGAAGTCGATTTTTCCGCTGGCCAGGTGCGGGATCACGGTCTTGGAGCCGGGGCCGGTGTACCCGGATTCGATCCCGCACACGTTGCAGGTCGGCTCGAACACCGACGCGCGCTTCGCCTCGTCGTCGCCGCGGCCAAACGCGAACCGCTCGATCCCGACGACGCTCTTCGTCGCGTCAGGATCGAAGGGCATGCGGTCGACCAACTCGCGTTCGGCCGTCGTTGGTTTGCGCACGTCGTCGTAGAAGCCTTCGATCTGGATCCGTCCTTTCGCGTCCATAAGCGACGCGAACGCATGCGCAAGCCGCCACGCCGCATTCGGGTAGTGGGTTGCCCCGCCCGAGTGGGCATCGCGCGACATGGTCCGTACCTTGAACTGGCAGTACAGGATCCCCTTGCCGCCGAGCGAGAGCAGTGGACGCCCGTGGCTGTCGAGCGCGCCGCCCTCCTTCAGCGCGCCGTCAGCGTCCGTGAGGCCCGACTCGAGCGCGAGCAGCTTTCCCAGATTCGGGCTTCCCGACTCCTCTTCGCCTTCGATGAGGAAACGGACGCGGATCGGTAGGTCGCCGAAGACCGCGCGGTGCGCCTCGATCGCCTGGATTCGGAGGAGCAGGTGCCCCTTGTTGTCGTCAACCCCGCGCGCGTACATCGCGCCGTCGCGCACCGCGGGGTCGTAGGGCGGCGACTTCCAAAGGTCGAGCGGCACGGCTGGCTGCACGTCGTAATGCTGGACGCCGATCAAGGTGCGCTTGCCGCGTCCGGTGCTCCCAACGACGAGTGCCGGGGCGCCATCGGCCCGCAGCTCGCGCGCGTCCGCGAACCCGGCCGCGCGCAGGCGATCCCGGCACCAGCGCGCCCCGGCGTCGAGCGCCCTCCGGTCGGAGGCCTCGCACGGGATCGCGCACAGCTCGCGGAGCTCTTCGACGAAACGCTCGCGGTGCGAGGCTATGAAGCGATCAAGGTCGTCGGGCGACGTCACGGGCGCGCAGTATGGCGCGAGTGCAGGATCCGTGGTCGCGTAGCGGCTAAGTGCGCTTTGTGACGTGTTTTGGATCAAGCGCGTCGCGGAGGCCATCGCCGATGAAATTGATCGAGACGACCGCGAGGAAGATGAAAAGGCCAGGGAAGATCGCCGTCCACGGCGCCTGATTCATCTCGCTCGTCGCGTCCTTGAGCATGTTTCCCCAGCTCGGTGTCGGCGGCTGGATGCCGAGGCCGAGGAACGACAGCGTGCTCTCGGTGATGATCGCGCCGGCGACCCCCAACGTCGCCGCGACGATGATCGGCGCCAGCGAGTTCGGGAGGATATGCCGAGTGATGATGTCGCGGTTGCGGGCTCCCACGCAGCGCGCGGCCTCGACAAAATCGCGGTGCTTGAGCGACAGGAATGTCGCGCGGACCAGGCGTGACGTGGGCATCCACGAGAGCACGCCGAGCACCACGACGATGACCCCGAGCGTCATCCCCTTGAAGAACACTCCGAAAAGGATCAGCAGAAAGAGTCGGGGGAAAGACAGCATCATGTCGACGACGCGCATCAAGATCGCATCGATCCAGCGGCCGTAGAAGCCTGCGAGCCCGCCGATGAGCGTGCCGAGCGTGATCGCGACGGCGATCGCGAGGACGCCGACCGAGAGCGAAACCCGTCCTCCATAGAGGATCCGGGTCGCCAGGTCCCTCCCCAGGCTGTCCGTGCCCATCGGATGTGACAGGGACGGCGACTCGAAGATGAGCAACAGGTTCGTCTTCTCGGGGTTGTAAGGAGACACGAGCGGCGCGAGCGCGCTCAGGAGGGCCAGGAGCGCGAGGACGACGATCCCGGCTACGGCGAGGCGATGCTCGAGAAAACGCTCGAACGCCATCTGCCACTGACCGCGTTCGCGGTAGGCCGTCCCGGGATGCGCGACCGTTGGAGCGAGAAGCCGCGACGAGCGAAGCGTGGCCATCTACGCGTACCTGATTCGCGGATCGAGGTATGCGTAGAAGACGTCCGCGGCGAGATTCGCGAGGATGATGAGCGCGGCAGCGACCGCGAGGAATCCCATGATCACCGGGTAGTCGGATCGCGTCGCGGCGTCCCAGTAGAGCCGACCCATCCCGGGCCAACCAAAGATCTGCTCCGTGACGAGCGCTCCGACGAACAGCTCGGGGAGGTCCAGAGCGGCGACTGTCACGAGCGGGATCGACGCGTTCTTGAGCGCGTGCCGAGCGACGACGACGCGCTCCACGAGGCCCTTCGCTCGGGCGGTCCGGAGATAGTCCTGCGTGAGCGTCTCGAGCATGCTCGCACGCAGGAATCGGACGTATCTGCCGATCCCGACCAGCGAGAGCGTGGCGACGGGAAGGATGAGGTGCCGTATGCGGTCGACGACGTCGAAGTCGGTCCCGAGCGTCGCCATACCGCCGAGCGGAAGTAGATGCAGTTGCAGACCAAACACGATGATCAGGAGCAGCCCGAGCCAGAACGTCGGAGTGGACAGGAAGGCGAAGGTGGTGCCGGTGACGATGTGGTCGAACCACGAGTATTGCCGCAACGCGGTGAAGATCCCGATCGGGACCGCGACCAAAAGCGTCACCACGTAGACCGTGCCCATGAGATACAGGGTGTTCGGCAGCCGTTCGACGATCGAGGCGAGGACGGGCCTGTGGCTCGAATACGAGTAGCCCCAGTCGCCGGTGACGAACGCCGTGAGCCAGCTCAGGTACTGGATGTAAACCGGCTGGTCGAGCCCGAGCGCGTGCTCGAGCCGCCTGATGTCCTCGTCTGTGATGTTGGGGTTGCCCTCGTACGCTGCCATTGGGCCACCGGGTATCGCCTTGAGTATCGCGAACGACACCACGGTGATCCCGAGCAGCAGCGGCACCGCCTGGATCAGGCGTCGCAAGACGTAGGTGATCACGGAGCTACTTCTTCAGATACCAGTCCCCTGCGTTCCAGGTGATGTTGTCCCACACGTTCCCCTGCCAGCCGCCGACGTTCGATCGGAACGCGTCGATGCTGGCGCGCTCGTACAGCCAGATGATCGCGTAGGAGTCGTTGATGGCCTTGACCGCCTTGTTGTAGGCGACCTTGCGCTTCTCGAGATCGAGTGTGGCGCCACCTTCCTCGATCGCCTTGTCGACGTCGGGGCTCCGGAGCCGGGTGTAGTTGTTGCCCACGCCGTTGTTCGCGGCGCTCGGGATCTGCGATGAATGGGAGCGCGTGAAGATGTGATTGTGCGGGTCGATGTCCGGTGAGGTGGCGTACATGTCGAGGTCGAAGGTGCCGCGCTTGCGCGGATCGCCCGCCGACCACGACCCCGACAGGAAGACGCTGGACGGTTGGTTCTGGATCTTGAGCTCGACGCCGATCTGCTGGTACTCGTCGGACAGGACCTGCTCGACCTGCTCACGCGTCTTATTACCGGTTGTGGTGACGATCGTCAGCGAGGCACGCACACCGCCCTTGCTCCGGATCCCATCGGCGCCCTTGACCCAGCCGGCCTTGTCCAGCTCGTCGTTCGCCTTCTTCGGGTCGTACCCGTCCTGCGGGGGACCCGTGTATTTCGCCCAGCCCTGCGAATAGCCTGACGACCCCGGCTTCGCCTTGCCGAAGAGCAGCTTGTCCACGAGCTGCTGCTTCGGGGTGGCCCAGACGAGCGCCTTGCGCATGGCGATGTCGCCGAGCACGGGATGGACGCTTGTCGGATCGGTCATGTCCTTGTTTTGGGCGGTGTTGAGCTCGACGCGTTCGACGGAGGGGCTCGGCGTGATCGCGAGCTTGATCGCCGATTCCTTCTCGAGGTCGGGCGTCTGCGACTCGAGGATGTTCCACATCGCCTGTACTTCGCCCGCCTTGAGTTGGGCGATGGCGACCTCGCTCGCCGGGACGCTCTTGAAGATGATCTTGTCGAGATACGGCTTGTCCTTCACGCGATAGTTCGGGTTGCGTTCGGCGGTGATGTGATCGCCGGCGACGAACTCCGTGAATTTGAACGGGCCGGTGCCGAGCGGCCGCTGGTTGTAGTCGCTCTTGCTGAGGTCGGCCTCCTTCTCCGCGACGTGCTTCGCCAGCAGGAACTGGAATAGCACCGGATAGGGCGCGTACACCGACCGGAAGTGCATGACGACCGTCGTGTCATTGGGCGTGTCGATCGCCTCGATCTGGTCGTAGCCGGCCCGGTTCACGACCTTGGGATCCTTCATGCGGTTCTCCCAGGTGAACTTCACGTCGGCGCTCGTGAACGCATGACCGTCCGACCAGGTCACGCCGGAGAGGAGCTCATAGGTCACGTCCATCTTCTTGCCGTCCGCAGAGACTTTCACCCCGCCGTTATTGACGTCGGGGACGGCCTTGGCCAGCACGGGCTGGTATTTCCCGTCGGTGTCCGTCCGCGTAAGTCCCTCCACGGCCACCTGCGAGACGAGCCCCGCGATCGTCTGGTTCAGGTAGGGCGGAGCCAGGGTCGTTGGCTCCTGCCACATCGCGAAGATGAGCGTGCCTCCTCGTACTGGCGCATCCGCCGCGGCAGGCGTGCCCGAAGCGGGCGCGCCACTCGGCGCCTGGCTGCATGCCGCGACCACGAGCGCGACCGAGGCGAAAGCGATGAAAAAGCGCCTCACTGTGATCCTCCCACGGCCAGCCACCCCCGCGTCTTGCCGGCCGTCGACATTCTGCACTTACGTACTAGCATCCCCGCCGACCGAGTTCGACCGGGAGGGGGTGATCGCCAGGGTCTGGAGCGCAGGTCACGTGGTATGGGGATGGTCATGCGATGGGGGAGGAGGATTTCATGACCGCTAGCGTCGTCATCACCCCTGAGGGCAAACACGAGCTCTCGGGCGAGCTGCCGAGGTCGCAGCTCTACAACAGAGATCTCGCGCCGACACCGGCACGCTTGCGCAACTGGGGCCTGTATTCGTTCCTCGCTTTCTGGGTCGGCTGCTGCGTCGTGATTCCATCATGGAGCCTCGCGAACGTCGGTCTCGTCTTCGGATTCGATCCGGTCACATCGATCCTCGTGGTGATCCTCGGCAACGCGATCGTCACCGTCCCGCTGCTCTTGAACTCGCACGTCGGCGCGAAGTACGGAATCCCGTTCCCGGTATTCGTCCGCGCATCGTTTGGGACATGGGGCGCGAACATCGCCGCGATCATGCGCGGCATCGTCGCGTGCGGATGGTTCGGCATCGAGTCATGGCTCGGCGGCTACGCGATGTACATCCTCGTAGGGATCCTGTTCCCGGGGTTCAAAGACCCGCCGGTGCAGGTGACGTGGTTCGTGCTGCCCGGGCCCTTCCAGATGTCGATGTTCGCTGTGTTCCTCATCATCCAGGTCTGGGTCGCGATCGCCGCGCCGCCCTGGAAGGGGTCGCGCGCGATCAAATTCATGTTCGACTGGTCCGCGCCCTTCCTTTTGGCGTTCACCCTCTTCCTGTTCCTGTACTTCGGAACGAGGGTCGGCTTCGACAAACTATTCAACTTCCAGCTGTCGCCGGACAAGCCGCTAGGTGGCGGCGCGTATTTCTGGTTCCTGCTCCTCAACATCAACGTCGGCTTCTGGGCAACGATGGCCCTCAACATCTCCGACATCACGCGGTTCGCGAAAAACCAGACCCGCCAGATGATCGGCCAGGCGATCGGCCTGGTCGGGACCATGGCGTTCTTCAGCGGCATGGGTGTGTTCGTGACGGCCGGCGGCATCTCGGCATACCCGGACACGGCGAAGGCCACGGCGAACCAGCTCGGCACCGCCAACGATCTCTGGAACCCGATCAATCTCTTCGCGAGGCTGAGCGGCGACCTCGGTGGCGTCATCGTCGTCCTGGCGCTCATCTTCGTGATCCTCGCTCAGCTCTCGACGAACATCGGAGCCAACGTGATTGCGCCGGCCAACGACTTCCAGAACCTCGCCCCGAAGCGCCTGAACTGGACGTGGGGCGTTCTCATAACGGCGTTCATCGGAACGATCTTGCAACCGTGGGTGTTGTTCTTCGGCGCGTACGACTACATCACGTGGCTATCGGGATACGGCGGTTTCCTCGGAGCGATCGGCGGGATCATGATCGCCGACTACTGGCTGCTCAGGAGGCAGCGGCTGAATCTGCTCGAACTCTACCGGGCTGACGGCGTGTACAAGTACAGCGGCGGGCTGAATCCCTACGCGATTGTCGCGCTACTGATCGGGATCCTGCCACCGTTCGTCGGCTGGCTCCACCGGATCAAGCTCATCACGATCGCGGGATACGACCAATCGTGGCTCGACTGGCTCCAGACCGGTTCGTGGTTCTGGAGCTTCGCGATGGCGCTCATCTCCTACTACGTCCTCATGTCGCTGTTCGGCCGGCGATACGTCGCTGAGCAGACCGGCGAGTCTATGGGCGAGGTCGGCAGGGCGCCGGCCCGGGCGTAGGACCCTGGGATGGCGCGAAGCGACGCTTCGCGCCATCCTTCTCTGGATAGGGGGAGCACGATGACGACGGTGAAGGCCGGGCTTGTCCAGGTTGCCTGGACGGGCGACAAGAACTCGATGATCGAGCGGCACGCGAAGTACATCGCGGATGCCGCGAAGCAGGGCACTCAGGTGATGTGCCTGCAGGAGCTTTTCTACGGGCCGTATTTCTGCCAGGTGCAGGACGTTAAGCACTACAGCTACACGGAAAAGATCCCGGATGGGCCCACGACCAAGCTCATGCAAGAGCTCGCGAAAAAGCACTCCATGGTTCTTATCGTTCCGATGTACGAAGAGGACCAGGTCGGCGTCTACTACAACACCGCGGCGGTGATCGACGCCGACGGGAAGTACCTCGGCAAGTACCGCAAGACGCATATTCCGCATGTGAATGGGTTCTGGGAGAAGTTCTATTTCCGGCCGGGCAACATGGGATACCCGGTGTTCGACACCGCGGTCGGCAAGGTCGGCGTGTACATCTGCTACGACCGCCATTTTCCGGAGGGCGCGCGCATGCTCGGGCTCCACGGCGCGGAGCTCGTCTTCATCCCGTCGGCGACGTCACGCGGTCTGTCGATGCACCTTTGGTTCATCGAGCAGACGGCGCACGCGATCGCAAACGGCTACTGGGTCGGCACGATCAATCGGGTGGGTCAGGAGAAGGAGTTCGGACCGAACGACTACTACGGTTCGAGCTACTTTGCCGATCCGCGCGGCAAGATCATCGCGCAGGCGTCGGAGAAGGACGAGCAGCTCCTCGTCGCCGATCTGAACATGGATCTTGTGCGTGAGGTCCGGAACACGTGGCAGTTCTACCGGGACCGCCGGCCGGACATGTACGAAGACATGGTCAAGCCCTGAGGATGACCGCGACAGCGACGTTGCCGGTGCTCAACTACATCGCTGGTGCGTGGGTCGGCTCGTCATCGGGCGAAACGACCGCGGATCGGAACCCAGCCCACGCCGACGAGGTCCTCGGACAGGCCACCGCGTCGACTGCCGACGACGTTCGCCACGCGATCGACGCGGCTGGCGCGGCCTTCCGCGAGTGGCGCGCCACTCCGCCGCCCCAGCGCGGTGACATCGTTCGGAAAGCTGCCGATCTGATGGAGCGTCGCCGCGACGAGCTCGGACGCCTACTCACGCAGGAGGAGGGAAAGGTCCTCTCCGAGTCGCTCGCCGAGGTCGACCGCGCGATCGCGAACGTCCGCTTCGCGGCTTCGCAGGGGACGCGCCTCACCGGTGAGACCATCCCGTCCGCCCACCGCCGTACCTTTATCTATACGGTCCGCGAGCCGCTCGGCGTAGTCGCCTGTGTCACGCCGTGGAACTTCCCAATCGCGATCCCGGCGTGGAAGATCGCGCCGGCGCTCGTCGCCGGCAACACTGTGGTCTTCAAGCCGGCGTCGCTCACGCCGCTCTGTGCGGTGCAGGTGGTTCAGTGCTTCGTCGACGCCGGTCTCCCGAACGGTGTGCTGAACATGGTGCTCGGCGTCGGCGAGACCCTTTCGCGTGCGATCACGTCGGACGAGCGCGTGAAGGCGATCTCGTTCACCGGATCGTCGGCGGTCGGCCGGCGTCTCTACGCACAGGCCGCGGAGCGACTCTGCAAGGTGCAGCTGGAGATGGGCGGCAAGAACGCGGTGATCGTGATGGCCGACGCCGACATCGAGAAGGCCGCCGAGTCCGTCGCGACGGGAGCATTCGGGGCGACCGGTCAACGGTGCACGGCGACGAGCCGCGCGGTCGTGGTCCGCTCCGTGCTGGACGAATTCACCGA
>Ga0066710_100007850_pt1 | contig 10265 bp, 6 predicted proteins | sample GraSoiAngelo_159_FD_79666 | JGI IMG/M metagenome (GOLD analysis project Ga0066710, IMG submission 79666) | Grasslands soil microbial communities from the Angelo Coastal Reserve, California, USA - 14_1009_16_40cm | ecosystem: Environmental > Terrestrial > Soil > Grasslands | place: USA...
TCCGGCGCGCGGCTGGATACTTTTTATTATTCAGGCACGCTCCAGTCAATTGAACGAAGCGCTCTTGCAATCTGAAGATATTCTTCGCCGCCGCCGCAACGTGAAGTTTGGCGATCCGGAGAATTTTGATATCAAGACCGCGGACAACTTCGTCAAACAGTTCGACAGCATCTTTGCGATGATTGGTTTGGTAGCGATCGCGATTTCCAGTCTGGGATTGCTGGTTGGCGGGATCGGCGTGATGAACATCATGCTGGTGAGCGTGACTGAGCGGACCCAGGAAATCGGAATACGCAAAGCTCTGGGCGCGCGCCGTCGCGATATCGTCAACCAATTTCTGTTTGAAGCGATGACCCTGACCTTTCTTGGTGGCGTGATTGGGGTGCTCCTGGCAATCGGTATCAGCAAGCTCGTGATGCTGATCATTCCGAGCTTGCCTGCTTCGATTCCCGCCTGGGCAGTTATCAGCGGCTTGAGCGTCAGTACCACAGTCGGATTAGTTTTCGGCGTGTGGCCTGCGCGCAAAGCCTCGCGACTCGATCCGATCGAGTGTTTAAGGTACGAGTGAATTCCTCTCCCTTTAGCAGATGTTAGGCGAGAGCCCGACGCGAAGAAAACAAAAACTACTACCTGACCTAACCGCTGGCTTCATCGCTCGCCCTGACCTTTTCCCAGAGAGAGTGGCAGATCAGCCGCCGCCTTCATCTGCATTTTCTTCAAAGTTTCCGGCATGAATGTAGTGATGTGATGTGTTTCCGCGTGTCCATCAGCGAACGATTGATAAAGCGCAAAGTCCGGCAGCGACAGACACGATAGCGGCGAGTGCACGTTGTATCCGGTGTCGATTCCTATCGCGCTATGAAAAACATAGATGCCATGACGGCCTAAGCGACCGCGCAGCGGCAGAAACGGCGTGGGCGTATGACCGAAGACGCAGGGTTTGCCCTGGTAGCTCTTGTAAAAATCCATATCGCGCGTCCATAGCAACGCGTGCGGCGTACTATCGCGCGGATGCTTTCCGCTTTCCAATCCCGCATGAACATAGAGGGCGAATTCGTCTTCATGATAAAGCGGCAGCTGACGAAAAAATGTCAGTTGTTCGGCGGGAACTGATTGCGTAATCGCCTGACGTGCGGTCTCGACATCCTTTTCAATCTGCAAACGCAGCGGCTTGCCGGTGTATTGCTCATAAGTCTGGTCGCCGCCGGTCGAAGATTCGATCCAGATCGCATTTCGTCCGTCGATGAAATCGAGCAGCATCTGCTCGTGATTTCCAAGCAGACAAATTACGCGTTCTGAATTGTCCCTGCATAGCTTCCGGACATGCTCGACACAGCCAGGCACATCCGCACCACGATCTATCAAATCGCCCAGGAAGATCAGCTTGTCTGTAGACATATCTCGGGGGAGCAGATCGATGAGCGCCTGAAGTTGAGCGCAGCGGCCATGAACATCGCCGACGACAAAAGTTTTCATGATTGAACAGAGTTTGGAATTCCGCCTTCAGGCGGAGTTAACATGTTGGACGCTGGCGCCTAAAGGCGGAACTCCAAAGCAACTTATCCCAGCTCGTCGTGAGAGACGGGTGTGCTAATCGAGTTAATGATCTCTTGAAACTCAAGATCCTCGCGCAGCGAGTCCCAGTTCTTATCCCGCGCAAACCACGGGCGATTTTCGTTTCCTAATTCGATCGCGCGCCGCAGCCACTTTAGCGCCTCATCACGCAGGCCTTCGAGCGCGTACGCCGATGCCAACCAGTAAGCAACGTCATGGTCCGTGTCCGCTGTCTTTCTTACTTCATCGGTAAGTTGCGCGCGCGCTTCGTCGCTGAATCCCAAAGCGCTCAGGAACGTCGCATAAATCGGACGAATGCCGTCAAGCTGGGGATGTTGTTCCAGCACTTGCTCAAGGATCTCGGCCGCTTTAACCGCCTCGCCGTGATAATAAAGGGCCCGCGCGCGAAAAGTTCTAATCAATGGATGATCGGGTTCACTCGCCGCGCCTTGATCAAGTTCGGCGATCGCGTCATCGTATCGCGCCTGGTAAGTAAAGATGCGCGCTCGATTGTAGCTGGCGACGACTCGTTCAGCCGGATTGAGCCGCACCATCCGTTCAAAAGCGCGCAAGGCACGATCATAGTCGCCATCCAGCCGTGCTAACACTCCGCGAGCAAAGTGGACGCCTACGTCATTCGGCGCTTCGAGCTTCAACACTCTGGCGGCTTCCCGAGCTTTTGCTTTCTCACCCTGCCCAAGGTAGATGAAGATCATGTGCATGCGCGCTTCAAGCAGATGAGGGTCGAGCGACAGCGCCTGATTGAACGCGGCTTGTGCCTCCTCGTGATCGCCAGGTTCGCCAAAACCCTTCATCACGCGATTAGCGTAGGCACTGCCCAGACCACAATGCGCCAACGCAAACGATGGGTCGAGCGAGACGGCGCGTTCAAAATGATCGATGGCTTCGTCGACGTCTTTGCGCGCGATCGTGTGATAGATGTAGCGGCCCAGACAATCGCGACCGCGCAGGTATTCTTCGTAAGCCACTGCGTTCGCGGTCTTCTGTTGCTCTAATCGAACCTTCTCATCCGAGGTCAGTTCCAGACGCAACCCATCACAAATTTCCTGCGTGATTGTGTCCTGAACGTTGATGATGTCCGTGGCGTCGGCGTCGATGCGATCTGTCCACAGCAGATCGCCGGAGTTGACGTCGACGAGCTGCGCAGTTACACGTATGCGATCGCCCGCGCGCAAGAAGCCTGCGGACAAGACGGCTGAGACACTCATTTCGCGCCCCGCCTGGCGCGGATCGACTTGAATCCCCTGGTACTTCACGATTTCCGATGATGGCCGCACGACGAGCGAGCGCACGCGGGCCAGCTCGGTTATTACTGCATCGGCGAGCGAGAATTCATAGAAACTTGAGCTGGAATCGTTGCCGACGTTCTTGAATGGAAGGATGGCGACGCTCTTGCGTTCGCTGTCGCCAATGCTGGTCGCCGGCGTCTCGTGCGCGGGGCGATCAGAAGTTGAGGCGCGCTGTTGCGACGTTCGCTCGCCGGTGACGCCGCGCAACCAGCGCATCGCGCGACCCACGCGACCGGTGCCTGAAAGATGCCGCGGAGTGACGGGCGTCATCGGCTCGGCAAAACTTTGCAGCGTTCCAGTTTCAATTTCGCGTAAAACTGTGCGAAGGTCGTTACGGAGCGCGGCCGCTTTCTGATAGCGATTTTTGGGATCCTTTGCCAGGGCGCGATCGAGAATCGCCTGAAGTTGCGGCGGCGTTTGTCCGGGACGCGTTTGATCGAGCGGTAAAGGTTCTTCATGAAGCACGGCGTGGCGTACGTCGATGCTCGTCTTACCCTGGAATGGCCAGGTGCCCGTCAGCAGTTCATAAAGCAGTACGCCGGTCGAAAAGATGTCGGCGCGCGCATCCACACGTTCGCCACGTGCTTGCTCAGGCGCCGCATATGTCGCAGTGCCGTAAGGGATGCCAACTTCGGTTAGGTCCGTGTGATGAATGCCGCCCAGGTGCTCGCTGTCCATGAGCTTCGCCAGCCCGAAGTCCAGAATCTTCACCTGGCCTGACGGCGTGACCATGACATTGCCGGCTTTGATGTCGCGATGGATGATGCCGCGTTCGTGTGCCGCCGCGAGCGCATCGGCGACTTGAATGGTAATCGAGAGCGCGCTGCGCAAATCCAGCGGACGACCATTCACAAGATCGCGCACGTTCTTGCCTTCAACGAACTGCATGGCGATGAAATGCACGCCGCCCACTTCGTTGAGATCGAAGATGGTGCAAATATTCGGATGGTCGAGCGCCGAAGCAAGTCGCGCTTCGCGTTCGAAACGTTTGAGGTTGGCTTCTTTAACGGTAAGTTCCGGCGGTAATACCTTGATTACGACTGAGCGGCCCAGTTTCGTGTCGGTCGCTTTGTAGACTGTCCCTTGTCCGCCGGCGCCAATCTTTTCGAGGATTCGATAATTCCCTAACTTAGCACCGATCATTTTCGCGTATATTAAACTCTTACGGAGAGATGACTGCAACTGGCGAAAGTTTGGAGTTCTGATTTCAGTCGCCCGCCTCAAGTCGGAACTCCGAACTATCTGTGTCCCTGCGCGATCTTCGTCGCTTCCGGCGATCCGCGCAATCGCATCATCGAGATCACTCCGAATAATGGCCCTGGCGCAAGCATAACAAACGCATAGCGCCATCCAACCAGCTTTTCAACCCGCGGAAGCAATTCGATCGAAATAGTGGTCAGCAGGAATCCTATACAAGTCTGGATTGTCAATGCGGTGCCAATATATTGCGGATTGCCAAGTTCAGTTACACACGCCGAGAACTGCGCTGAATCGGCGACGACAGTCGCACCCCAAATCGCTGCCACAATCAAAAGCAAAATTGGGTTGGCGCCGAAAAGCAGTCCAATGATCAAACAACAACTGCCACTTATCGCCATTGCCCAGGAGGTGACGATTGTGCGGCCGACTCGGTCCGCAATTAATCCGGCAACGATACAACCGACGGCGCCGCAACCGATTACTAAGAATGAAGCAACTTCAGCAAGTGCCGGATCGCTCCGGCGCAAGGACAAGCTGGCACGAATCATAAACGGAATCCAGGTCCACATCGCGTAGAGTTCCCACATGTGACCGAAATAACCGAGGTTCGCCAGACGCACGCCGCGGTTGCGAAACACTTTGCCGACTTGCATCCAATCGAAACGCGCCGCCGGCAGGGCATACGGTCCATCACCGACAAAGAGAAGCACGATGAGACCACCGATGACGGCAAGCGCGGAAACAAACAGCACATTATGACGCCAATTTTGACTGCCGATTCCATTGATGAGATATGGCACAGCTTTGCCGAGCGTCAGTGCGCCTACGAGGACACCAAGCGCCAAACCGCGGCCATGTCGAAACCAGGAAGCCAGAATCTTCATTGCCGGAGGATAAACACCGGCGAGAAACATTCCGGTCAGAAAGCGCAGACCGATGGCCATCCGCGCATCGTGCGCAAGCAACGCGAAGCCGCCATTCACCGCCGCGCCGGAGATCGCGGTGAGGGTGAAGAGGTGACGCGGACTAATGAGGTCAGGCAGATTCAGAAGGGCGCTCAGAAGTGTTCCTACGACGAAGCCGAGCTGAACGGAAAGCGTCAACCAACTTGCTGCGTCTGAGCTCAACTTCCATTCAGAAGTGAGCGCCGGGACGACCGCTGACCCGCTAAACCACAAAGACATGGCGAGCAATTCAGCGATTGCCAGCACAACGAGCGTCCGCCATCGCGATGCTGATTCTTGAACTGAAGAGTTAGACGGATTTTGCAAGCGTGAGATTGTAGCGCACAGGCCCTGAGAACCGCTTGCGTCAGGAAGCGGAAACGGACGAGAGTTTGCATCCGTTCGCTACGGCAGGCCGTTGGCGTCTTACGCCACGGCTTCGATTTGAGGTGGAACGATTTCGAGTGGGAAGCCTGATCCCGTCTTCTTGCGGCGCTTGTCTTCGTACATTATCCGGTCGGCGCGCGCGGTCACCTCTTCGATCGACGCGTTTTCGTCGTCGAAATGGACAATGCCCACACTGATCGAAAGATCGTAGTGCCGATTTGGCTGCGAATTGTGCGCCTGGAAGCTCTCGCGCAATCGAGTGGTGAGTGTCTCAGTGCTTTCTTCTGCGCCAATGGCGGCCAGCACAACGAATTCGTCCCCGCCCAGCCGGGCAACGATGTCTGAAGTGCGGAACGTATCTTTGAAAATCTCGGCGGTCTTAATGATGGCACGATCGCCTTCGTGATGACCGAGGGTATCGTTGATCTTCTTCAATCCGTCGAGATCCGCATATAGGATTATCGGCACCTTTTGATTGCGACGAATGGCCGCCACATGCTGTTCTGTCACGGCGAGAAAACCGCGGCGATTATAAAGGCCGGTAAGCTCATCGACTAACGACAAGCTGTGCAATGCGGCCTCAGCATTTTTTCGCTCGGTGATGTCCTGGATCTGAAAAATAAAATGCACCGGCTTGTCGTCGGCGTCGCGCACCAGCGATACATTATTCAGCACCCAGATCGTCTCGCCAGACTTGTGCACGTAACGTTTCTCGACCAGGCAAGTAGGCATTTCACCCTGCATTAGCCGATAAAGATTCGCAAGGTCATTGTCCAGGTCGTCCACGTGCGTCACGGACTGAAAATTTGCAGCCAACAGTTCGCCTTCTCGATATCCCACCAGCTCACACAATGAACGATTGACTCGTAAGAATGCACCTTGAGGCGAAACCAGCGCCATGCCAATGGCCGCATAATCAAAAGCATTGCGAAAATGCGATTCGGTTTCGGCCAGCACTTTGCTGATGCGTTCCTGCTCAGCAATGTGACGATTCAATTCTTCAACGTGCTGTCGAGCCTGCTCGGCTTGTGCGGCAGAACCTTCGACGTTCTTCATGTAAGTCCAGTAGGTGAAGTAGACAATTGCGATAATCGGAATCGTGGCTAGAAACGCGAAGAACCCTACAGTGCCAATAAAGCGCGCGATGATCGCCGCGGCGGATGCCCCGGCAAAGTAGGTGATTGAAGTCCAGAGAAAATTCTTGCGCCACGTAATCCAAACGGACGTTTCGGACTTGAGTGCTGCGCCGGTGGCAACCAGTACTGAATTACCGGCATATTGAATGACTGCCATCGCGCAAATCGCGGCGAGGCGGTTCGTCGAATAAGGATCGTGCCAGCTTAAGGTTTCGCCAAAAATTATCCGCAACGACCAGACAGTGATAAATGTGGAACACGCCGTTGCGGTCGCATTGAAGATCAGAGTTTCTGTTTTGTTGCGGATACGCAGAGAAGCGCAGGCAGCTTCAGCGGTCGCCAGTATAATGGCGGCTTCACCACCGAAGAGCAGCAGCGTAAGAAACACAAAAGTATCCGAAACCGAGATGTGGGCCTTGACTCGGGGAATTGGAACGCTCAATCGCGGTCCGATCAGTATGGTTGCCAGCGCGACTATCAGGAAACGGATATCGACTTGCGTTATTGGAAACTGCGCTATCGACAGCACAAGGGCCGCCGCGCCAGCGACGAATACCAATCCAATGTAAATTCGACCTAAGGTAGTGCGAAGCATGATCGTTAAAAGGGGGGCAAGGAGGCGGGTTGCACTCGTCTCGCGCGATGGCATTGCCTGTTCCTAAAGAGATCAAGTGAAATTGTTAAGAAATTCGAAAGACTTTGGCAAGAAGAACGGCAACAGTCAATTGGATTCTGTCAGTATGACTCGCACAAACCAATGTGAACGATGCTTAACAGGTACGCTGAAGTAAGACCGAGGTAGCGTGTCACGTTTTCGAAGGTCATAGCTGACCAATTTTGAGCAATGGCTGCGACTGCGATAGAATCCCGCAAGACTGATTCGCAGTTTGGTTAATCACGCGATTGTCCCGCGAAGTCTTAAGCCGACCACAATGCTTTCAACTCTAGCGACGAATGTTCACCCCCTCACCGGCGATTTGTGCAAAGATTTTCCCGGCTATTGTGATTGGTACGACAAAACGGTTGGCAACATCAGTTCGCTCTACCAGTTCGACGCTTTCGACTGGACTGTGCTGATCATTTATTTCGGCATTCTCACAATCCTGGCAATCTACGGAGTCTATCGAGTCAAGCAGGTCAGCGAGTTCTGGCGATACGCAAAGTTTCCGCCAAAGCCAAAGGGCGAGTTTTCCGAAGCCGATCTTCCGCGTGTGACGATCCAGCTACCGCTGTTTAATGAGATGTACGTAGTCGAACGCCTGGTCAAAGCGGTGATTGAGATTGATTATCCGCGCGATCGAATTGAAATTCAGGTTTTGGATGATTCAACTGACGAGACTGTCAACATCGCGCGCGCAACGGTCGAGAGGTACGCGCGCAAGGGATTCGATATTCATTACATTCATCGCGAAGATCGCACAGGCTTCAAAGCCGGCGCACTTGAGAACGGCATGAAGACGGCGAAGGGAAACTTGATTGCGATCTTTGACGCCGACTTTGTGCCCAAGCCGGATTTCCTGCGCAAACTCGTTCACTACTTCATCGATCCGATCGTTGGCTGCGCCCAGATGCGCTGGGCGCACATCAATGGCTCGTACAATCTGCTCACACGTCTGCAAACGATCATGCTCGACGGCCATTTCGTAGTCGAGCAGACCACCCGAAATCGCAGCGGAAACTTTTTCAACTTCAACGGCACGGCAGGAATCTGGCGACGCGACGCAATCGAAATGAGTGGCGGCTGGCAGCACGACACGCTGACCGAAGATACTGACCTGAGTTTTCGGGCGCAGTTGATGGGGTGGCGCTTTGTCTACCTCCTCGATGAAGAAGCGCCGGCGGAAATCCCAGTCGATGTTAATGCCTTCAAGGCCCAACAGCGTCGTTGGGCGAAAGGTGTGGTGCAGGTTTGGTTGAAGCTCTATCGCAGAATTTGGTATGCGCCTTTGCCTCTGCGCGTGAAGCTGGAAATGTTTTTTCGCTTGACGGGCAACATCAGTTATCCCCTGATGATCGTCGCCAGCTTTATGCAGTTTCCGCTTTTGCTGGTGCGCTACAACCAGGGTCTTTATCAGCTAATGGTGCTCGATGTGCCGCTGCTTTTCTTTTCGACAGTTTCCGTCGTTCTTTTCTACGGCAGCGCTGTTTGGTATCTCGACAAAAAGCGCCGCTCGCGGATGTTTCATTTGCCGCTGGTGATGGGATTGGGAATTGGTTTGGCGTTTTCAAATGCGCGGGCGGTCCTGGAAGCGCTTGCCGGCGTCAAATCTGACTTTGTGCGCACGCCAAAATATCGAGTTGAAAAAACCGACGACGAATCCTGGAAGAGTAAGAAATACAAACGCAAGCATGGCTGGCTGCCGTTGTTGGAGTTGAGCTTCGCCTTGTATTTCGTCCTGGCCATCGCCTACGCCGTGCGCATGCACATGTGGGGTCCAATTGTCTTTCTGCTCCTCTTCTGTTTTGGCTATGGTTACATGGGTACGATGAGCCTGATGCAGGCCGTAAGCGGAAAGTATCTCCGCGCTGCCTGGCGTCGCAAACGAGCGGTTGCCAGAACGTAAAAATATTTGCGCGTAACCTTTTCGTCTCCCGACACGTCTTACAAACGAACTCGCAATCAAACTCGCGGTCGCGCGAATGAGCGAATTAATTAACTTACGGAGGATTTTCTAATGAAAAAGATATTTTTGATCGCCGGATTGATGGCGGCGTTTCTGCTCGTGGTCGTATCGGCGAGCGCGCAGAAGACGGCGAACTTCGCCGGCACATGGGCTTTAGACAAGACGAAGAGCCAGGGCCTTTCACCCCGCATGCAGGGCGCTGATAGCGTAACCTGGACGATAACTCAGGATGATAAGACAATTTCTATTGATCAGAAGATTACCGGCGGTCAGCCTCCGGCAGGCGGCGGTGGGATGGGCGGCGGCGGTGGCCGTGGTCCGGGTGGGCCAATGGCTTACAATCTTGACGGCAATGAAGCCAACAGCGACGTCACGTTTGGACAGGCGACCGGCAAGCTGACGACGAAAGCGACATGGTCCGGCGGCACTCTGGATCTTGTGCGCAAGACCAGTTTCACGGCTCAGGACGGCAGCGAACGCACCAACACGAATACGCAGAAGCTATCTCTTTCCGGTGATGGCAAAACGCTGACCGCAGTTGTTCACAGTGAAGGCCGCGCTGGTCCGACAGACTCAACGCTGGTATTCAACAAGCAGTAATCCGGTCTCGAACCAAGAAAACTCCAGTTCTGAAAGCCATTAGGTTTTTGAGCTGGGGTTTTTCTTTTATTCTGAGCTTTGCGCTGCTATAAGGCTTATACAGGGGCCGAATATGCGCAAGCGTACACATTTTGGAGTTGGTCTCTTTCTGCTCCTCGTCATCACAACCGGCTGTAACGTGTTTGCAGCTCGGTTCTACAACTCTCGCGGGTTGGACTATTACCACAAAGGCGATTACGAACACGCACTGGCGGACTTCAATCAGGCGATCAAGCTCGCCCCTTGGCTTGCTGAAGCGTATACAAATCGTGGACTGGTCGAAGACATCAAGGGGGATTACGATCGCGCAATAGCGGATCACGACCAGGCAATCAGACTCAAACCGGGGCTGGCAATTGCTTTCAACAATCGCGGCATGGTGTTTCTACACAAGGCTGACTACGAAACGGCCATCGTTGATTTCAATGAATCAATAAAGCTTAATTCGAACGATGGCTTGCCTTACAGCAA
>Ga0066710_100007852_pt1 | contig 10264 bp, 13 predicted proteins | sample GraSoiAngelo_159_FD_79666 | JGI IMG/M metagenome (GOLD analysis project Ga0066710, IMG submission 79666) | Grasslands soil microbial communities from the Angelo Coastal Reserve, California, USA - 14_1009_16_40cm | ecosystem: Environmental > Terrestrial > Soil > Grasslands | place: USA...
CTGTATTAATGGATGCAATATGCTATCTAATTCATAGCAACTACGAGCCGCTACAGGCTTGGCCTGCCTGCTTCTTTACCTGCCTGCTGAGGCAATTGCTTACAAAACTCAACACGCGAGACGCAGGCGTGTCATCTTGGCGGCGCAGCATCGCCCCTTTGCTGCCAGGGAGACATACATGAAGAAGCTTGCATACTTTCTGCTCCGCCCGCGCTACCTGCGGGCCATTCCTTCGCTGGTGGTGTTGACCACGGCCATGGCCTGGGGTGTGGCGCCTGATTCGGATGCGATGGATACCGTGCAGAAGAAGGCCGGCGTGACGCTGTCGGTCAACCATGCTGCCGCTGCGGGCGCCAGCCCCAAGGACAAACCTGACACCGGCGCGGCTACCAGCGATTCGCTGGCTGGTTGATGGAGGCGCGGTGGGTGGCTTGCCGGCCAGCGCTCAAGAAAAACTGCCCTGAAACCCTGGCGGTACACGTATAAACAGCTATTAATTCAATAGCACCGCTCCGTCCTCGTACGCCAGCAAGCCCGGCAGCCCTGGCCGCAGTCGTGCAGCGTGCCGTGGCCGCCCAGGTAATCGCTGTGCGTGTGGCCGGTGGAGGAGTCCTGCCCGCCCCAGAAGAAAACGATGGGAGCCATGGCGGTTGATGCGCGTGCGCACGGCACGGCCGCATAATCGGCGCAACCACATTCCGGAGGGGTTCTCATGGCGGTACTGATCCTGGGTCTTGTCCTGTTCCTGGGCGTGCACTCCACGCGCATCGTGGCCGATGGCTGGCGCACGCAGATGATTGCCCGGCTGGGCGAGAAGCCCTGGAAGGGTGTTTACGCGCTGCTGTCCATTGCGGGCGTTGTGCTGCTGGTGTGGGGTTATGGCCTGGCGCGTCAGAGCCCGGTGCTGCTGTGGACGCCGCCCGCGGGCATGCGGCATGTGGCTGCGCTGCTGATGCTGCTCGCCTTCATCCTGCTGGTGGCCACCTATGTGCCTCGCAACGCCATCAAGGCAAGACTGCATCACCCCATGCTGCTGTCGGTGAAGGTGTGGGCCCTGGCGCACCTGCTGGCCAACGGCTCGCTGGTTGACGTGGTGCTGTTTGGCGCCTTTCTGCTGTGGGCGGTGTTCTGCTTCAGGGCGGCGCGGGCGCGTGACCGCGCGGCGCAGGCCGTGTACCCGCTGGGCACTGTGACCGGCACGGCCATCACGGTGGGGGCGGGCATCGTGGCCTGGGCGGTGTTTGCGTTCTGGGCCCATGGCGTGCTGATTGGCGTGCGGCCGTTGGGCTGATGGCGGCTGTGAAACCCATTGCCGTCATCGACTTTGAAACCACCGGCCTGTCGCCCGCCATGGGTGACCGCGCGACCGAGGTGGCCATTGTGCTGGTCGAGGGCGGCCGGGTGGTGGACCGCTTTCAGAGCCTGATGAACGCGGGTGTGCGCATCCCGGCCTTTATCACCGGCCTCACGGGCATCACCAATGCGATGGTGGCCCCCGCGCCCGATGCCACCGCGGTCATGGCCGACGCCAACCGCTTTGTGGGCAGCGCGCCCCTGGTGGCGCACAACGCATCGTTTGACCGCAAGTTCTGGGAGGCCGAGCTGGCGCGCGCGGGGTTGACGGCGGCGCAGCCGTTTGCCTGCACCATGCTGGTGTCCAGAAGGCTTTACCCCCAGGCACCCAGCCACAAGCTGGGCGTGCTGGTGGATTACCACCATTTGCCCCGCGCTGGCCGCGCCCACCGGGCATTGGCCGATGCAGAAATGGCGGCATCGCTGCTGGGCCAGATTCAGCATGACCTGCGCAGCCGTCACGGTGTGGTCCGCCCGGACCATGCGCTGCTGATGGCCCTGCAGCGTTGCGCCAAACCGGCGGTGCGTGCGCTGATGGCGCGATACGCCCACGCCTGAGCCGTAGATCACTCCAAAACGCTATTAATTCAATAGCTACTTATGCCCGTTCTACATGGGATGTAGCCAGAAAAAACTCACAATATGGGCATCAGCATACCCGCAAGGTAGCTGGAGCGGCGCAGTCCGAATTACAGTCTGTCTAAACCGACCAGTCAGGAGATTTCCGTGGCTACATGGCAATTGGAGGAAGCAAAGGTCAAACTCAGCGAGATGGTGAAGCGCGCACTGAGCGAAGGGCCGCAGGGCATCACCATACGCGGCGAGCCCGTGGCTGTGTTGATTTCGCGCGCGGAATACGCGCGCCTGACGCACCCCAAACCCGGGTTTGTCGAGTTCATGCGCCGCTCTCCAATGGCCGGGTTGGAGCTGGATACCGGGGGGCGACAAGCAGGCTTGACGCGCGAGATTTGAGCTTCCCGCTTGACATCAACGTGCCCCCGGAACTGGTGCCCGCCCCAAAACTGCGCCTTTGGCTGGAGCACGACCTGCGCGACTGGTTTGGTCCGCGCATTTTGCCAATTGGCCCCGAAGTAGCCGACCACTGGGGCCGGCTGCTCGCGCAGGCGGGCCGCCCCGTGCCTGCCATTGACAGCCTGCTGGCCGCCACGGCGCTGCACCATGATTTGCGGCTGGTCACCCGCAACACCAGAGACTTTGACTACGCGGGCCTTGAACTCATCAACCCGTGGGAGACGGCGGCGCTTTGAGATGACGGCGCAAGAACCGAGCCGCAAGTCGGATGAATCGGCCGGGTGATGGTGGCAGAAGTAGCGACCAATTGTGAGCTAAGCCCAATATTGACAGGCATAAGCAGCTATTGAATTTATAGCGAACAGTGGCAGAGCTTGAACGCTGGGCTTGTTGGCGGCTGCCTTCGCTGCGGTGTCGGGGTAAATCGCTGCCAATCGCCATGAGATTACGGGAAAACTCGCACGCGCTATACATAAGAGCGCTAACTGGCCGCGCAGGCTGAAAACATCACGCAATGCAAGCGCCCACTTACTCCACAATGGCCGCTGTGGCGTCAAATGGCATTGACTTACAAAGTCAACAAAGCGGATACCTGACAGACAAGTGCCCGGGCGAAGATGAAATTCTCTTCAACAACCACAGGAGCTTGAATGTCGAAATTTCAACAAAACCAAAGCCTTTCCCGTACCGGCCTGCCTGTCCGCCGGTCCCGCTTGTTACGGGCCATTCCCTCGGCGCTGGTGATGACCACGGCCATGGTCTGGGGGGTGTCGTCGCAGGCTGGCGTGCCGGGCCTGGGCGGTGCCTCGCGCGGCGACGCCGGCGTGACGGTGGCCGCCGGCCCGCTACTGGGTGGCGCGGCGGGTGCCGGTGTGGGCGCCAGCGCTGGCGTGAAAACTGACATCAATGTGGGTAGCGGGTCGATGAAGGGTTCGACCGACGCAGGCGTTAATGCCGGCGTGCGCGCGGGCGCCAACAGTTCGGTCACGGCTGAGCAGCGCGCTGCTGCCATGGGTGCGGCCGCTACAACAGGCGCTGAAGGCGCTGCGGACGCCGATGTGCAGGCCGGTGGCGGGGTGAATGCCTCGGGCGCGGTGAACGGCGCCGTCAATGGGGCCACCTACGGCGCAGCCCGCGTGCTGGGCGGTGTGCGTGACAAGGGCCAGGCGGCGGGCAGCGCGGCCGTGCGGTCCGGCAAGCGGGTGACGGGGGGTGTGGCTGGCGGCGTGAACAGCGCGGTACAGGGTGCCGGTGATGCCGGCACAGGCGCTGGCGCAAATGTCAAGGCGGGCGCGGGTGTGCAGGGCGGGGCCACGACGAACCCTTAAGCGGCCGTAACGCCCACGGTGCCGCGCGGTCCGGGGCGCGCTTGCAACATCAACGCAGCACTGCCGAAAGGTGGGTGCTGCGTTTTTTTTGGCTCGGTTGAAATACGAAAAAGGCTTGTTGCCCTGCAAAACCTGCGTTGAGGCGGGTTCGGGGATATGTCGGTGGGGTGACAGGGCGAAAACAGGAATTAAATGCGCTGTTCGCCTAGTATGGACGGCCGCAATCAGCTATCAAAAATATAGCGGTTGATGACTGGACCAAGCCCCGCTATGGGGCCTGCACCGGCGTTTACTTCTTGTCCGGCAACTCGATCTTGACTTCCAGCACATCGAGGTTGTCCTGGCGTTCCAGGTTGACCTTGATGTCGTCGGGATCGATGTTGATGTATTTGGAGATCACGGCAATCAGGTCGCGCTGCAGGGCGGGCAGGTAGTCGGGCTGGTGGCTGTTGCGGCCCGAGCGCTCGTGCGCCAGGATGATTTGCAGCCGCTCCTTGGCGACGCTGGCGGTTTGTTTCTTTTCACCGAGCAAGAAAGACAGGAATGAGGCCATGGCGTTTTACTTCCCCCCACCAAATACGCGTTTGAAGAAACCGGCTTTCTGCGCTTCGGTAAAACGCAGCGGCTTGTCTTCGCCCATGAAGCGGGCAATCACGTCTTTGTAGGCCTCGGACACGTCGCTGCCCGTCATGTGGACCGCGGGCACGCCCTGGTTGGAGGCCTGCAGCACCGACTCGGACTCGGGGATCACGCCGATCAGCTTGATGCGCAGGATGTCCTTGATGTCTTCGAGCGAGAGCATCTGGCCCTGGTCGACGCGGTTGGGGTTGTAGCGGGTGATCAAGAGGTGTTCCTTGATCGGGTCGCCGCCTTCCATGCCGCGCTTGGTCTTGCTCGACAGCATGCCCAGGATGCGGTCGGAGTCGCGCACCGACGAGACTTCGGGGTTGGTCACCACCAGTGCTTCGTCGGCAAAATGCATGGCCATCAGCGCGCCGGTTTCAATGCCGGCCGGCGAGTCGCAGATGATGTATTCAAAGTCCATGGCGGCCAGGTCGGTCAGCACTTTTTCGACGCCGTCCTTGTTCAGCGCTTCCTTGTCGCGGGTTTGCGAGGCGGCCAGCACATAGAGGTTGTCGCACTGCTTGTCCTTGATGAGGGCCTGGTTCAGGTTGGCTTCGCCCTGAATCACGTTGATCAGGTCATACACCACGCGGCGTTCGCAGCCCATGATGAGGTCGAGGTTGCGCAGGCCGACGTCGAAGTCGATGACGGCGGTTTTGTGGCCGCGCAGGGCCAGGCCGGTTGCAAAGCTGGCGCTGGTGGTGGTTTTGCCCACGCCGCCTTTGCCGGAGGTGACCACAATGATTTTTGCCATTAGAGGGGTGTCCTTTTAAAAACTAAAGAGGGTGTCAGATTGAGCGTGGGGGCCTGGCTCACAGCATGGCCTCCATGACCAGTTTGTCATTGCCATCGGGGCCGGCCACCAGCCGTACCTGCGTGGGCTTGCCCTGCACGGCGGCCGGGAGCGGGTTTTCGCTGGTGCGGTAGACGCCGGCAATCGACAGCAGCTCGGCTTCCAGCGCCAGCGCGAAAATGCGGGCCTCGGTGTTGCCGCGGGCACCGGCCATGGCCTTGCCGCGCAGCGGTGCATACACATGGATGTGGCCGTCGGCAATCACCTCGGCACCGGCATTGACCATGGCCATGACCACCAGGTCACGGTCGCGCGCATAGACCTGCTGGCCCGAGCGCAAGGGCTTGTTGATGACCAGGGCGCCCAGCGGCGCGGCGGCGGCAGGGGCTGGTTTTTGCGCCGTGGCCGGTGCGGCTGCAGCGCTGGGCCGGGCGTTTACCACGTGGGCGTCGGGCACGGGCAGCAGGCCGGCCTGCAGCGCGGCGGCCATCTGGGCGGGGCTGCCGCCCTTGAAGGCGATCGGCACCAGCTGGTAGCTGCCCAGCAGGCTGATGAGGGCGGGAAAGTCGATCTCGGCGGCACTGGCGGCATCGGCCTGCGCCACGGCAAGCGGCGAGAGGTCGATCACCAGCGGGTCCTGGTCAAAAAAATCGGGAATGTCGCCAAAGCGCAGCGTCAGCTCACGCGCCAGGGCGGCGAGGTCGGTGGACTTGAGCAGCAACGCCACCAGGGGCAGGTTGGCGCTTTTGATCTCAAAGGTGGCCGGCGTGGTGGCCGCAATCGCAACAGTCATGGTTGGCAAAGCCGAAAGTGGCTGAAGAGGTGGCCAGGGGTGAAATAAGGAGTAGGCGCAGGTTAGCGTGAAAAAAGGAAAAATCGCGTTTGAGGGATTGTCGCACTTGTGAGCGGATGAAACGCCGGGGATACTCTGTCCGGATGCCGGCCTGGCGCGGCATTGAACGCCTGCGGGCCGTGCCCATATAAAGCAGTCCCTCCTCTGTGTCCCTGTGCGCCTGCGCCTCACTCTGGATCTTCATGAACCTCCTGCCGCTGCTGATTGCCTCTGCCCTGCTTCATGTCTACGTGGGTGCGCGCGTTGTGCCGGCGCTGACGGCGTTTCCGGGGGGCCAGCACCTGCTGATCGGCGCTCTGGTGCTGTCAGCCCAGTTCATGCCGCTGGGCCTGCTGGCCCGGCGTGTGGCCAGGCCACCGCTGGCCGATGTGCTGACCTGGGTGGGTGTGCTGTTCATGGGCCTGTTTTCGTCGCTGCTGGTGCTGACGCTGGCGCGCGATGCGTCGTTGCTGGCGCTGTGGCTGGCCGATCTGCTGCTGCCGGGCAGGCTGCCGCTGGTGCAGTTGCGCACGGCCTCGGCCGAAGCCGTGCCGATGCTCGGCCTGCTTGTGACGCTGCTGGGCTTTTTAAACGCCAGGCGCACGGCGGCGGTGGTGCGGGTGGACGTGCCGATCAAGGGCCTGCCTGCCGCGCTGCAGGGTTTTACGCTGGCGCAGATCAGCGATGTTCATGTGGGGCCCACCATCAAGCAGCGCTACCTGCGCCGCATTGTGGACAAGGTCAACGCACTGGACGTTGATGTGGTGGCCATCACCGGCGACCTGGTGGACGGCAAGGTGAGTGAGCTGGCCGCGCAGGTGGCACCGCTGGCCGGGCTGCAGTCGCGCTACGGCACCTATTTTGTCACCGGCAACCATGAGTATTACTCGGGCGCGCGGGCCTGGATTGACGAGCTGCGGCGCCTGGGCCTCACGGTGCTGCTCAATGAGCGTGTGGTGATCCAGCATCACGACGCGCGGGGCCAGGCGAGCGCAGCGCTGGTGCTGGCGGGCGTGACGGATTACAACGCGGGCCACTTCGACCCGGCGCACCGCAGCGACCCCGAAGCCGCGCTCAGGGGTGCGCCGCCGGAGGCCGTGCGCGTGCTGCTGGCGCACCAGCCGCGCAGCGCGGCGGCGGCCGCCAGGGCGGGGTTTGATTTGCAGATTTCGGGCCACACGCACGGCGGGCAGTTTTGGCCGTGGAATTTGCTGGTGCGGTTTCAGCAGCCGTTCACGGCGGGGCTGCACAGGCTGCAAAACCTGTGGGTCTACACCAGCCGCGGCACCGGCTACTGGGGCCCGCCCAAGCGCTTTGGTGCGCCTTCTGAGATTACGGCGTTGCGGCTTGTGGCGGGGTGAGAAGGGTTTCGGCTTCTGGTGCAATGGATATGGGTGTGGGTAGCTATTGAATTTGTAGCGGGTGGTGCTATGTAGGGCGGCTGGCCGGGTCTCGCCCCGGCGGGCGAGTTACTTTTCTTTGCTTCGCCAAAGAAACCTAACGAAAAGAAAGGCGACCCGCAGTCTGGGTCCCTGCGCTGCGCTCCGGGCAACTTGCGGTGCTCGAAGCAAGCGGGGTCTCGCTCGAACTCGCTTCGCTCAGACAATCGCGAGCCCTGATCCGCTTGCTTCTGCGCTCCTCAGCCCAGCCAGGACGGGGTGGGAAAGAAATACCAACAGCCGAACTCCGCAAGTACGCGCCATGGCGCGTACTTGTTTTTGTATTTGGTATCCGGTTTTTTTGTATGCCCCGTTCTGGCTGGGCTGAGCAGCGCAGGAGGGGACGGATTAAAAATTTCAGATGTCCGAAGGCTGCGCAGCAGACAAGTTTCTGAAATTTCCGTCCCCTCCGAGCAGCGCAAGTTGCCCGGAGCGCAGCGCAGGGACCCAGACTGCGGGTCGCCTTTTCTTTGCTTGGCGGATTCAAGTACGAAGTGCAACACACTCGAAGCAGAAAGAGAGCAGTTGCATGAAAAGGACCTACGAACAGTTGAGTGCCGAAGAACGCGGCGTAATCATGGCGATGAAACTTCAAGGCAGCAGTGCCAGATCGATCGCCAGGGCGCTGGCCCGAGTGAAGACGGGCATAGTCAGCTACTAATTTAATAGCGTAGCAAGGGAGTCAACCGGCGGCTTTGGCCGGTTGTTGGGCCCTGGCCTCGGTGACCAGGTAGACCACGCCGGCCACGGCCAGCGGTGCCAGGTAGTAAATGACGCGGTAGGCCACCAGCGCAGCCAGCAGATCGTGCCGGGGCATCTGATCTGACAGCAGGGCCACAAACACGGCCTCCAGCACGCCCAGGCCGGCGGGGATATGGGCGATGACAGCGGCTATGGCGGCCAGCAGCAGCACGCTGACCACCGCCGAAAACTCGATGCGCTGTTGCAGCAGTATAAAAATGATGCCGGACATGATCAGCCAGTTGCCGGCGCCCATGGTCAGTTGCAAAGCGGCCAGCCTGAACGAGGGAAAATCAATCACGTGGCCGCGCAGACGCAGCGGGCCCAGGCGCGAAGAGGCGCACAAAGCGAGGTAGCCGGCGGCAACGGCCAGCAAGGCGATGCCTATGAGGCGCAGGTGGAAAGCGTCGATTTTCCAGTCGGCCAGCAGGTTGGGCGGGCGCAGGCTGAACACCAGGCCGGCCAGCAGTATGTAGCCCATCCAGTTGGCCAGCATGCTCAGCGACATGATGCGCGTGATGATGCCGATTTTCAGGCCCAGGCGTGAATAGAGGCGAAAGCGGAACGCCACCCCGCCGACTAGCGAGCCGAGGTTGAGGTTGAACGCATAGCTGATGAAGGTGACCGTCATCACGGTGGGAGCGCTGAGTGCATGGCCGGTGTAGTGGCGGCCCAGCAGGTCAAAACAGCTGTAAAGCGTGAAGCTGGCCAGGGCGAGCAGCATGGCACCCCAGACTGCCGTGAGCGGGTAGTTTTGCAGCGCGCTGAGCACCTGGTTCCATTCGATGGTGCGCGCTTGCGATACCAGCAGGCCGGCCACCAGCACAAAAAATATGGCGCTGGCGCCGCGCCTGAACAACGGCCACCAGGCTTTACCGGTCTGTTTCCGTTTGCCGCCTACCCATTTGCTCACATGAGTCTCCTGACGCCCGGTGAAGGGTACGGTGTGACAAGCGTGGGGGCCAAATTCACAACTCGATCTCCGCCGCCAGCGGGGCATGGTCCGACAGGTGTGACCAGGGCTTGTTGGGCAGCACGACCGGTGCGTGGCCGATGGCATTGCGCACATAGATGCGGTCCAGCCGCAGCAGCGGCAGGCGCGCCGGAAAGGTCAGCGCGGCCTTGCCATAGGCTTGCACAAACACCTCGTGCAGGTCAGCGTTGTGCTCCATCAGGTTATGGGCGCGATGCCGCCAGTCGTTGAAATCGCCGGCCACCACCACCGGCGCGTGGGCCGGAATTTCCTTGCGCACCAGCTCGCACAGTATCGCAATCTGTTGGGCGCGGTGGGTTTCCATCAGCCCGAGGTGCACGCAGATCGCATGCACATTGACTTTGCGGCCCGGAATCTGCAGCTCGCAATGCAGCAGGCCGCGCCGCTCGGGGCCGCTGATCGACACATCGCGGTTTTCAAAACGCACGATGGGAAATTTGGACAGCACCGCGTTGCCATGGTGGCCGTTGGTGTAGACCGCGTTGCGGCCGTAGGCAAACTGCGGCCAGATCGTGTCGGCCAGAAATTCATAGTGCGGCGTGTCGGGATAGTTGTCGAACCTGTCCGGGTGCTTGGCATGGTTGCCGGTCACTTCCTGGAGAAACACCACATCGGCAGAGACGCTGCGCACGGCTTCGCGCAGTTCGGGCAGCATGAACTTGCGGTTGAAAAAAGTAAAACCCTTGTGGATGTTGACCGTGAGCACCTTGAAGGAAAACGACGAGTTGGGACTGATGGCCGCCAGCGCCGTTTGTGTGTCGGCTTCTACCGCCGCCATGTCGATGCGCCTGGCGCGCTTTGGTGCGACCTTTGGTGCCTCCACGGACGAGTCGGAAGGTCTGCCATGGGGCGAAGGGGCGGGGGCTTTAGGCGGCATAAAGAAGTGAGGAAGAGGCATGGAAAGTATGAAGCATGCCCAAAGGGCCATTGTTGCCCTGCGAACATCTGGCCACTGTAGGACGGCAACTTATTTGCGGCAAGTCGTCACACGATTTCCCCGACGCGATGTATCTTTTTCTGGCGATCACCGTGTCGCGCGCAGCAGGCCCGCGGCCCCTGTGTCGCGGCTATTTTCAGGCGTAGCCACAGCCGTCAAAAGGCATGGCTGCGCGCCTGAACAAAGCGTAA
>Ga0066710_100007853_pt1 | contig 10263 bp, 5 predicted proteins | sample GraSoiAngelo_159_FD_79666 | JGI IMG/M metagenome (GOLD analysis project Ga0066710, IMG submission 79666) | Grasslands soil microbial communities from the Angelo Coastal Reserve, California, USA - 14_1009_16_40cm | ecosystem: Environmental > Terrestrial > Soil > Grasslands | place: USA...
TTCGGAGCTCCTCGATGGTCCGCACGCCGCAATACCCCATGCCCGCTCTCAGCCCCCCGACCATTTGGTAGACAGAGGTCGCGAGCGGACCCTTGAAGGGAACGCGGCCCTCGATGCCTTCCGGGACCAGCTTCGACAGCTCGTCGGTGCTTTCCTGGAAATAGCGCTCGCGGCTACCGCGAGCCGCCGCCATCGCCGAGAGCGATCCCATGCCGCGGTACACCTTGTACGACCGCCCTTCGAGCAGCACGACTTCGCCCGGGCTCTCCTCGGTGCCCGCGAACAGGCTGCCGATCATCACCGACTCGGCGCCCGCCGCCAGCGCCTTGACGACGTCGCCGGTGTACTTGATGCCGCCGTCGGCCACGATCGGCACGCCCGTGTCCTCGAGCGCGCGCGCCGCTTCGAGTACCGCCGTGATCTGGGCCATGCCGGCCCCGGTGACGACGCGTGTGGTGCAGATCGCGCCCGGGCCCATTCCCACCTTGATTCCATCGGCGCCCGTGGCCGCGACCGCCGCCGCCCCTTCCGCGGTGCCCACGTTGCCCACCACGAGGTCGGCGCCGGTGCCGAGCGCGCGAATCGCCTCGGCCGCCGCCAGCACGCCGCGCGAGTGGGCATGCGCGCTGTCGATCACCAACGCGTCCACGCCGGCCTTGAGCAGCTCTTGCGCCCGTTCCCGGTAGTCGCCGGCAGCGCCGATCGCGGCGGCGACCCGCAGGCGCCCCAGGGAATCCTTGCAGGCGCTCGGGTGCTTGATCCTCTTTTCGATGTCCTTGACCGTGATCAACCCTTTGAGCCGCCCCTCCCCATCCACCACCGGCAGCTTTTCGATGCGATGCTTGGCCAGGATCGCGCGGGCTTGCTCGAGCGTCGTGCCGACCGGGGTGGTGATGAGACGTTCCTTGGTCATCACCTCGGAGACCTTGCGGTCCAGCCGATCCTCGAAGCGCAAGTCTCGGTTTGTCAGGATGCCCACCAGGCGCCCGCCCTCGGTGATCGGCACGCCCGAGATGTGGAACCGCTCCATCAGGTCGTGGGCTTCGGCGAGCGTGGCGGTCGGCGGCAGCGTGAACGGATCGACGATCATGCCGCTCTCCGAGCGCTTCACGCGATCCACCTGAGCCGCCTGCTCTTCGATCGGAAGGTTCTTGTGGATCACGCCGATGCCGCCGTCGCGCGCCAACGCGATCGCCAGCTCGTACTCGGTCACCGTGTCCATCGCGGCGCTGACGATCGGCACGTTGAGCATGATGTTGCGGGAAAAGCGCGAGCGGATGTCGACGTCACGCGGGTGCACGTCCGAGAGGCGGGGAACGAGCAGGACGTCGTCGAAGGTCAGGGCCTCGGGGCCCACCTTGTCGTGCCACGGGACCCGATCCGTCACGTGGAGCGAAGCCTCCTGTTCGAGATCGGCGGTTGCCACGCCCACCGCGAGCTCCCCGCTACCGGTTGAGCGGAAGCTCGGGCGGCTTCTTGCGGTCGACATCGAAATAGTAGTTGGCGCCCATCCGGACGCCAGCCCCACTCAGGTTGCTGTTCCAGCCGCCCTTGAACTGGTCGTCGCGGGTGACGAACGCGTGGTGGTCGGCGATCGACAGCTCGATGCTGGTCGAGGGCAGCGTCTTGAGAAACCGCTCCGCGCCCAGCTCGGCTGAATACCCGGTGTAGACGCCGCGGTGGAGTCGGAACGTAATCGGATCCTGCAGCACCTTGCGATGGTTCTCGACCACCACCCGATAGAGCCCGGGGCCGGCGCCCAGATGGTAGAGCCACTGCCCGATGTGCCAAGTGAATTGAGCCTGGAGCGTCATGGGCGTGAGCAGCGTCAGGTAGCGCTTCTTGGTGGTCTCGCTGGGAAAGTGGATGTCCGTCATCGGCGGCTTCTCCTTGTCGGAGTAAGCGGACCAGGTGAACCCGGGGCTGAATTGGGCGCGCCAGCGGTTGGTGAAGACGTAGCGAAAGTGCGCCTCGAAGTCGAAGCGCGGCAGTGCGCCCGTGCCGTAGTCCTCTTGACCGTAGAAAGCGGAGCCGCCGATCTGGCCGCCGATGCCGCCGCGGCGCGGCGTCGCTCCCGTGCCGGTGGACGGAATCCCTGGCTTGGCTGCTGGCGGCGGCGGCGCTTCCGTGGGCGCAGGTTCGGCCGACGCGGACACCGAAGCCAACCACGCCGTCAGGCACGCGATGCCGATCCAAGGAACGCGGAGCGCCATGATCGGAAGAGCACCTCAACGGTCGGTCGTCGGGGAAGAATAGGGAAAGCCCGGTGCGAGAGCGCGGCAGTATAGAAATGGGCTGCCGGAGTGTCAAGAACGGTAGGGCCTCTTGAACGGCCTCCCGTAAGCACTTCCGCCGACCAAGGCGACGTCCGAGGGTGGCAGCGGCGCTGTCGATTCGACGCCAAAGGTGGCGAGTGGAGATCACCGGGTCGCAGGCGAGGGCGTCTCGCCGGCCCATTCTCCGGGCCATCCGTGCTGGAACCTCTCTTGCAATGGGGCTTGGCGACCCTCGAAGCCGGGATCCTGCTCGAATCCGCATCGAATCTCCTCACCCCGATCCCACCTGGATCTTCACATGACGCCTCTTAGGGGCCGGCCGCCAACCGGCCCCTGTCCCGGTTCATCCGGCGCGGCGACGAGGCGGCCCCGAATCGGGCAATCGGTCCACTCGTTGACACTTAGCGAACCGGCTCGTAGACTGCCGCACTCGTTTTGGCTGCGCCGCCGCACCAGGCTCCGCCGGACCCCACGGGGGAGGACGATTGACCCGCACCGATCAGTGGAAACTGTTGGGCGTGGTGGCCGCGACGGTGCTCTCGCTCTGGTATCTCTATCCCTCGTTTCGCTTCTACGGCATGACCCCGGCCGAGCGGGCACGCCTGCAGCCGACCGTGCTGACCGAGCTTCGCCGCAAGACGGTGCACTTGGGGCTCGACCTCCAGGGTGGCATGCATTTGGTGCTCGAGGTCGATCGGTCGAGACTCAACGCCGCCGAGGCCAAGGACGCCCCGGATCGGGCGCTCGAGGTGATCCGCCGCCGTGTCGACCAGTTCGGCGTCGCCGAGCCGCTGATCCAGCGCGAAGGCGAGGACCGCATCGCGCTCCAGCTTCCCGGTCTGACCGACCGGCAGCGCGCACGCGACCTGATCGGCAAGACCGCGCTGCTCGAATTCAAGCTGCTGCGCCCGGCCGAGGAGGTGCGCAGCCTGTTCCAGCGCGTCGACAGCTACCTGGCCTCCCGAGGCGCCGGCGGCGAGCTCGACACCCTGTTGCGCAAGGCTCCGCTCACAGGGCACTTCCTCGATCTCGCCTCGAGCGCCTTCATCCGCAAGGACGACTTGCCGGAGGTCAGCCGGCTGCTCGCCACGCCCGGCCTGGATTCGATCCTGCCCACCGACTCCCAGCTCCTGTGGGGCACCGAGAACGAGAGCCACCAGGGGGTCACCGGTCGCATGCTCTACGTGGTGAAGCGCGAGCCCGAGATGACGGGGGGCTCGATCGCCAGCGCCGAGGCGCGCGTCGGGCTCGACCAGACGAATCCTGGCGGCTGGGGCGTGAGCATGACCATGACCCCGCGCGGCCGCGGCGAGTTCGCGCGCATCACCGGCAACAACGTCGGGCGCCAGCTCGCGATCGTGCTCGATGGCCAGGTCAGCTCGGCGCCGGTGATCCGCGAGCGCATCTCGGGGGGCGACGCCTCGATCACCGGGAGTTTCGCCCTCGAGTCCGCCAAGGACCTGGCGATCGTGCTGCGCGCCGGCGCCCTGCCGGCTCCGGTGCGCATCATCGAGGAGCGCTCGGTCGGCCCCTCGCTGGGATCGGATTCGATCCAGGAAGGGCTCACGGCCGGGCTGGTCGGTACGGCGCTCGTCATCGTGTTCATGGTCGTCTACTACCAGCTCTCCGGCGTGATCGCGATCGCCGCCCTCGGGCTCAACTTGCTCTACGTCGCGGCCTCGCTCGCGGGCTTCGGGGCCACGCTCACGCTGCCAGGCATCGCAGGCCTGGTGCTCACCACCGGGATGGCGGTGGACACCAACGTGCTCATCTTCGAGCGCATGCGCGAGGAGCTACGCAACCTGAAGAGCGTGCGCCAGTCGGTGGCGCTCGGCTACGATCGAGCCTTCCGCACGATTCTCGACGCCCACGTCACGACGCTGATCAGCGCACTGTTCCTGTTTCAGTTCGGCACCGGTCCCATCAAGGGATTCGCCGTCACCCTGAGCGTGGGCCTGATCGCCAACATGTTCACGGCGGTGTTGTTCACGCGCATGATCTTCGATTTCATGCTGGGCCGCGGCAAGGTCGAGCGGCTCAGCATCTGAGAAAGGACCGCGAGGCGGACTCGACATGCTCCAGCTGCTGATCGGCACGAACATCGGCTTCATGCGGCAGCGCCGCATCGGCTATATGGTCTCGGGCGCACTGGCGCTCGCCACGGCGGTGTGGCTGGTCGTGCACGGCGGTCCGCGCTACGGCGTGGACTTCACCGGCGGAACGCTGATCCAGATCCGCACCAGCCGCGTGCTCCCCGCGGACCAGGTGCGATCGGCGCTCGACGTTGGCGGTCTGCACGGGTTCGAGCTCCAACAGCTGGCCGGCGAGAACCGCAACGAGTTCATGATCCGTTTGCGCTCGGCGGAGGAGAAGGACCCCTTCCAGGCGGTGCAGCGGGCGATCCAGTCGCGCTTCGCGGGCGAGGCGGTCGAGCTGCGCCGCTCCGAGGCAGTCGGCCCCAAGGTCGGCGGCGAGCTGCGGGCCAAGGCCATCTGGGCGGTGCTCGGCAGCCTCGCCGGAATTCTCCTTTACGTCGGCTTTCGCTATGAGTTCAAATTCGCGCTTGGCGCCGTGGTGGCGCTGTTCCACGATGTCTTCGTGACCCTGGGCGTGTTGTGCCTCCTCAACCGTGAGGTCACCCTCACGGTGGTGGCCGCACTGCTGACCATCGCCGGCTACTCCATCAACGACACGATCGTGGTCTTCGACCGCATCCGCGAGCGATCCAAGGCGCTGCGCAAGGAGAAGCATTCGCGCGCCATGGACGTCGCCGTCAACGAGACGTTGTCGCGCACCGTGATCACGTCGCTCACGGTTTTCCTCACGGCCTTGTCGTTGCTCATTTGGGGCGGCGAAGTGCTGCGGGACTTCTCGCTCGCGATGGTGGTGGGTGTGGGCTTCGGAACCTATTCATCGGTGTACGTGGCGAGCGCCTTGGCGCTGGACATCTGGATTGGTCTCGACCGGCGGCGCGGCATCCAGGCCGAATGAGCACGCCTCGTCGAATGCGGCGTTGGGGAGGAAGAATGCTGCGACGCATGGGGCGCTTCGCGGTCGCGACGGCAGCCTGCCTGCTGGCTCTGTCGTGCTCCAAGCGCATCACGCGGGTCGAGGACGTGCCGGACCCGGGCCGTTATCCGGAGGGGCTCCGCGACAGCACCTACCTCGTGGTGTATCTCGACACGCCGAGCGTGGTGAAAGTCTACAAGGACAACGCCGCGGATGCCGACAGCGCGGGCAGGCTGACGGGCGACGACCCCCTCGTGGGCACCGAGGACCACTACGTGGCCGGCCCCGGCGTGGTGCAGGGGATGATCATCGACTCGACCTTCGCCACCCGCTTCCAGGTGTTCCGCGGCGAACAGGGCCGTTTCCTGCCGCTGCGGGACTTCGCATTCCGCTCGACCAAGCCCTACCAGCAGACGCACTGGGAGGTGTACCACTTCACGGACGGGCAGCCCGTCCCTGCCACGGTGCGAACCTACGTCGGGCGCGGCGTGGTGAGCGACGTCGTGAATGGCCGCTCGCCGCTCACCAACGTGGCGATCGTACCGGGGAGCCCGATCCCCGGCGACCTGGTATTCACCGCCAAGACCGGCTTGGAATTCGATTGCCAGAGCTGTGGCACGCAGCCGGACCCGGACGCGTGCTTCAGGAGCCATCAGTGCCCCGACTCGCTCCTCTACATGGAGTGGGAGGCGGTGCCGGGCGCGGCGGGCTATTGGATCCAGGTCTACCAGCTCGGCGATCAGTCGGGCGACGAGGTGATCCTGTCGGGAGTGGCCGCTCCTCTCTACCTCGGGTTGATTCACGAGTTCTTCGTCGGCTATCTCCCCGAGGCGTCGACCGAGCGCCCCGGCGGCCAGCCGAACCGGCGTTCCTACCGCATCGGCGACCCCTTGCCCCAGGGTGGTCGGATCCTGAGCCAGCACGCGATGGCCACCAGGCGCGATTACACGGTCAGGATCTCGGCGATTGGCCCCTCGGGTGAGATGCTCTCCTACACCGGAGACCAATCGGGGCTCCGCGCGTTCCGCGTCGAGAACAGTGACGGCGTGTTCTTCCGCGTCTTTCCGGTGGGAGGAGCGATCGTCCATCCCGAGCGCATCGCGCCGCCATGACCGCACAAGGCGTCGGTTGCGCCGCGAAGGCGTCGGTTGCGCCGCCGGCACCCCGCGCGATGAGCCCGGCAACGAAAGGACGCGCGAGCCTCACGTGAACCGAAAGGCGTTCGCTCTGCTGGCCGCCTTGGCGTTGGTCGTTGCAGGGGCGAAGCCGGCCCTGGCCGAGCCCACCCCTCCCGGGGCGCGCGCGTTCGGCATGGCGCGGCTCAAGTACGGCGGCGGCGGCGACTGGTACGAGGACCGCACCTCGCTCGTCAACCTGATGCGGGGGTTGGGGGCGCGCACTTCGATCCCGGTGGCAGGGGATCACGAGGCCGTGGTCGAGCCGGCGTCGGCGGCCCTGTTCCAGTACCCCTTCGTGTTCGCCTGCGGGCACGGCAACATGAAGCTCACCACCACCGAGGTGGCAAATCTGAGGCGCTACCTGACCAACGGTGGCTTCCTCTGGATCGACGACGATTTCGGCATCGACCCTTCCTTCCGGCGCGAGATGAAGCGGGTGTTCCCCGACGCCGCGCTGGTCGAGCTGCCCTTCTCGCATCCGATTTTTCACGGCCTTTACGAGTTTCCCCAGGGCTTGCCGAAGATTCATGAACACGACGGTGGCCCGGCGAAAGCCTTCGGAATTGTCCAGGGAGGAAGGCTGGTAGTATTCTATAGCTTCGATTGCGACCTGGGAGACGGGTTGGAGGATGAGGAAGTACATCACGACCCGCCCGAGAAGCGCGAAGCGGCGATGCGCATGGCGATCAACGTCGTGCACTACGCCATGACACACTGAGCCTCCCCGCGGGCCGCCGTAGAGAGCCCATGATCGACCCCGAGCCCGACATCGCCCCTCTCGGCCACCCTCTCGAGCGGGGGCACGGCGCCTACCAACGCGCCTTGATCCTGCGCCACGCGTTGCGGTCGGCGGCCGGCGGCGCCTGGGTGATCACGATCGCGGTACTGCTCGGTGCCACATGGGTCTTGGGCCCGGACGGGGCATGGACTCGCTTCGTCCTGGTGCTCGCGGCGATCGCGATCGCCCTGGCGCGTGGCGCGGCCCAGGTGCGCCGCGCGAGCCTCACGCTCGATGGATACCTGGAGCGCGCCGAGCACGGGTTCCCACAGCTGCGCTCGTGGCTGCGCAACGCGATCGACCTCGAGCGCCATCCAGCGCCGCACACCTCGCCCGGCCTCGCCCAAGCGCTCGCGCACGAAACGCGACGGCGCCTCGCCGACCTCCCGCTCCGCTCGCTCACGCCGCGGCTCGAGGCGCGCGCTCCGCTGCTCTCGCTGTTGGCCGCAGGAGCGGCGGTGGTCGGGCTCGGACTCTTGATGCCGGCGCGCGTAACCCGCTCCTTCGAGATCTTGCTGCGCCCCGACCGAGCGTCGCCCGAGGTGAGGCTCGCGGTCGAGCCCGGATCGGTGACGGTCTCTCCGGGGACCACCCTCGCGGTGCGCGCGCGCGTCTGGGGCACCGGGCGCACCCCGCGGCTCACGCGGGAGCCGGGGCCCGCCTTGCCGGCGGTAGCCGAGGGCCGCGCCGAGGACGGCGCACGCTTGTGGCGCTTCGACCTTGCCCAGCTCACCCACGAGCAGAGCTACCGGGTGCGCGTGGCTTCAGCGCAAAGTCCGCGGTATCGGATCGCGCTCTCCGGAGACGTCGCTCCGGTGAGCTTCGACATCGAGTATCGCGCGCCGGCGTACGCCCGGCTGCCGGTGCAGCGCGGAGCGGCGGCCCGGGGAGACCTGGCCGCGCTGCGCGGTACGCGTGCGCACCTGGTGGTGACGTTCGACCGCGACCTGGCGTCTCTCGCCGTGGATCTCCCCGACGGCCAGCCCGCCCGCTGGAAATCGCTGACCCCGCGCCGCTGGGAAGGAGACGTGCCGATCGATCGCGAGGGACGCTACGTCCTGCGCGCGCGTCCCGTCCGGCAGGGCGGCGGCCCCGAGCCGAGCGAGCACCGCTTCGCCTACTCCGTCTCGCCGCTCGCCGATCAACCGCCGGTGCTCGCCGTGCGCCTGCCCGCGGGCGACGTCGATCTGCCGAGCGGCCAGCAGATCCCGCTCGACGTGCTGGCCGAAGACGATCTCGGGCTCTCGGAGCTCACGCTCCAAGTGCGCAAGGACCCCGCTGGCCCGTGGACGGACGTGCCGCTCGCTCGCTTCGGACAGCGCCCGCGCGAGGCCCGCGTGGCCGCGCACTGGGACGCCGCTCCCCTGGCGCTGCTGCCTGGGGAGACCGCCGCGTTCCGCTTCGTGCTGTTCGACGACAACGCGGTGTCGGGTCGCGGGCGCGCCGTGAGCTCGACCTTCGAGCTGCGGTTCCCGTCGCTGGCGGACCTCTACGATCGCGTCGATCACCATCAGGCGGATGCGCAGACGGCGCTCGAGAAGGTCGCGGAGCAGGCGCGCGAGCTGCAGAAGTCACTCGACAAGCTGGCGCGACAGCCTCAGCGGCAGGGCACCGATCCGCCGCAGAGCTTCGAGCGCAGCGAAGAGTTGCAGAGCGCGCTTCAGCGGCAGCAACAGCTCACCGAACAGATCGAGCAGGCCGGCACACGGCTGCAGCAGAGCGTGGAGCAGGCGGCCGAGCGCCAGGCGTTCGAAGAGCAGCTGATGCGCAAGCTGCACGAGATGAGCCAGCTGATGGACCAGATCCAGTCGCCTGATTTCAAGGAGGCAATGCGGAAGATGCAAGAGGCGCTCGACCGCATGGACCATCAACCGCTCGAGCAGAACCTGAACGAATGGCGCAAGCAGAACCAGGAGATGCTGGCCAACCTGGAGCGCACGGTCGAGCTGCTCAAGAAACTGCGCCAGGAAGAGCGCCTGCAGTCCTTGGCCCAACGCGCGCGTGAGCTGCAGTCGCAGCAAGAGGCGCTCAACCAGGAGCACGCGGCCGCCACTCCCCGCAAAGAGGACTCGCAGCGCGAGGCCTCGCTGCCCGGTCGCCAGAACGCGGCGGCCGAGCAGAGCAAGCAATTGGCCGAGGACGTGCGTCAGACCGAGACCCAGAATGACGATGCCAAGCTCGGCGAGCCGCTCGAGCAGGCGGCTCAGGAGCTTTCCCATGAGGCCGCCCCGTCGCAGAGCCAGGCGGCGAGCGCGGCCGCACAGGGACAGAAGTCCCAAGCCCAGCAGGCCGGACAGCAGGCGAGCCAGAGTCTGTCGAAGGCGGCGGAGCACCTGTCACAAGCGGCGCAGCAGGCGCAGCAGAAACAGAACGAGCTCAACCTCGCCGCGCTCCGGCGCGCGGCTCGTGACCTGGTCTCGCTCCAGCGTTCGAGCGAGGACAACATGGCCTCGAACACGTCGCAGGCGGAGAAGTCCGACCAGCAGACGGACCTTTCCGAGGGGACCGCGCGCGTCGCCGACTCGCTGTTCGCCCTCGCCCGCGAGACACCGTTCATCTCGCCGCGGCTCGGCGAGGCGCTCGGGCGAGCGATGAACCAGCTGTCCCGATCGGGACGCGAGCTGGGAACGGGGAATCGCGCGCGCGGCGAGGAAGCGGGTCGCGCGGGCAGCCAGTCGCTCAACGAGGCAGTGCTCGAGCTCAGGGCCACCGAGAGCTCCATGTGCAACAAACCGGGGGCGGGTCAAATGGCCGGACGCCTCGATCCTCAGCGGCTCGGGCAGGTCGGTCAGCGCCAGAGCCAACTCAATCGCGACAGCCGGAGCCTCGCCCAGCGTCTGAGCCAGCAAATGCGGCTGTCCACGGGGGATCGCGAGCAGATGCGCCGCCTCGGCGAGGAGCAGGCGCGGATCCGCGAGCAGCTCGAACAGATCAAGCACGACGAGGAGTCGCGGCGCGAGCTGCTGGGCCGACTCGATCAAACCGCCCGTGAGATGAAGGACGTCGAAGAGACCTTGCAGAA
>Ga0066710_100007854_pt1 | contig 10263 bp, 8 predicted proteins | sample GraSoiAngelo_159_FD_79666 | JGI IMG/M metagenome (GOLD analysis project Ga0066710, IMG submission 79666) | Grasslands soil microbial communities from the Angelo Coastal Reserve, California, USA - 14_1009_16_40cm | ecosystem: Environmental > Terrestrial > Soil > Grasslands | place: USA...
CGCGAGTGATTGTCCTGAACGAAGCGCGCACGCAGTCCCGCGCGCTCGAACTCCCGCTCGTTCCAGCTTTCGAAGAAGAATCCGCGCGCGTCGCCGAACACTCGAGGCTCAAGGAGCAGTACATCAGGGAGTCGCGTCCGAATGACCTTCATGCGGCGCGCGGACCCGCCCCGTCCCGCAGCAGCGACAGCAGATAGTCGCCATAGCCGCTGTTCTTGAGCGGTATGGCCAGGCGTTCAAGCTCCCCTGCGCTGATGTAGTCCATCCGCCAGGCGATCTCCTCCGGGCAACAGATCTTCATTCCCTGGCGGCGCTCCAGCGTCTCGATGAAGTGGCTCGCCTCGAGCAGGGATTCGTGGGTGCCGGTATCGAGCCACGCGTGTCCGCGCCCCAGCGGAACAACGTCGAGCTCACCGCGTGTGAGGTAGTGGCGGTTGACATCGGTGATCTCCAGCTCGCCACGCGCGGAAGGGCGAAGCGACTGGGCGATTTTAACGACCTTGCCGTCGTAGAAATAAAGGCCGGTCACGGCAAAACGCGACTTCGGCTGGCTGGGTTTCTCTTCGATGCTCACTGCGCGGTCGGCCGCGTCGAACTCGACCACCCCGTAGCGCTGTGGATCGCGTACCGGATAGGCAAACACCGTCGCGCCGGATTTCTTCTTCGCGGCGCGCTGCAAGTCGGACTGCAGGTCGTGACCATAGAAGATATTGTCGCCGAGCACGAGCGCGCAAGGCTCGCCGTCAATGAATTTCTCGCCGACGAGGAATGCCTGGGCGATGCCGCCAGGGTGCGGCTGCGCGGCGTAGCGGAAATTCAGTCCCCAGCGCGCCCCGTCGCCGAGCAGCTGGTCGAAGCGCGGGGTGTCCTGGGGCGTCGAGATCACGAGGATGTCGCGGATGCCGGCGAGCATCAGCGTGCTCAACGGGTAATAGATCATCGGCTTGTCGTAGACCGGCAGCAGCTGCTTGGACACGACCTGCGTGACCGGGTAGAGCCGCGTGCCTGTGCCGCCGGCGAGGATGATACCCTTCAAGCCTCGCCTCGCATGGCGTAGTTCTTCTCGATCCAGTGGCGGTAGGCCCCGCTCGTTACATGGGCGACCCAATCCGGATTGTCCAAGTACCAGGCGACCGTCTTGCGCAGCCCGGAGTCGAAGCTCTCGGCGGACTTCCAGCCGATTTGACTGGAGATCTTGGTTGAGTCCATCGCGTAACGATGATCGTGGCCCGGGCGGTCCTTGACGAAGGAAATCAACGTGGAATGCGGGCTCTTGCGGTTGGGCCTGGCTTCGTCGAGCAGCGCGCAGATGGCGTTCACCACCTCGAGGTTGGTTTTCTGGTTATTGCCGCCGACGTTGTAGCTCTCGCCGACGCGGCCGCGCGCCAGGACCTGCCGGATCGCGGCGCAATGATCCTGCACGTAGAGCCAGTCGCGGACATTGCCCCCATCGCCGTACACGGGCAGCGGCTTGCGGGTGAGGCCGTTCAGAATCATGAGGGGGATCAGCTTTTCGGGAAACTGGTAGGGGCCGTAGTTGTTCGAGCAATTGACGGTAAGCGTCGGAAGCCCATAGGTGTGATGGTACGCTCGGACCAGGTGGTCGGCGGCCGCTTTCGAAGCGGCGTAGGGGCTGTTGGGTGCGACCGGGGTCGATTCGCTGAACGGCGGATCGTGGGGTGCGAGCGAGCCGAATACCTCGTCGGTCGAGACGTGCAGGAACCGGAAATCCGCGCGTTCCGAGGGCGCGCGCTTTTCCCACCAGGTGCGGGTTTCCTCGAGCAATCCGAAAGTCCCGACGACATTGGTCTGAACAAACTCGGAAGGTCCGAGGATGGAACGATCGACGTGGCTTTCGGCGGCGAAGTGCACGATCGCGCGCGGGGCGTGCTGCTCGAGGAGCCGGCGCACCAGATCGCGGTCGCAGATATCCCCGTGGACGAACACGTGCGCCGCATTACCCGTGAGGCCCTCGAGGTTTGCAGGATTGCCTGCATAGGTGAGCTTGTCCAGGTTCACCACGGGCCCTCCGCCTCGCGCGAACCAGTCCAGAACAAAATTCGAGCCTATGAACCCGGCGCCACCTGTGACGAGAACTGTCATTTCGCGGCGCGCTCCAGCGCTTTCAATTTCGCGTACTTGTTGAAGCTGTTCATGCAGCCGATCGCGATGTGCACCAGGCCCGGTACGCCGTCCAGGAAGCCCAGCCGAAGCAGGTAGAACTTGATGAACCGCAGCAGGGGCGAGAGCACGAGGTGCACCGCGTTCGCGCGGCGGCCGGCGGCGTGCATCGACTCCGCCTGCAGGCTCGTGTAGCGGTTCTGCTTGTCGAGGTATTTTTCCAGCGTTTCCGCGGAATCGTGCAGGAGATCGCCTGAGAGCTTGAGCACCGGCGATCGGGTCATGACCTTCTCGTGCACCGGCTCGCTGCCCCAGCATGCATGCGCGCGGTGAAACAGGCGCACGCTCCAGTCGGGATAGCCTTCCCCGTGTTTGAGCCAGCGTCCCAGAAAACGGTTGCGGCGTGGCATGGCGTAGACAAAACCGCGCGGCGCCTTGAGCTCCTCGGTGATTCCCTCGCGAAGCTCCTGGCTCACGCACTCGTCCGCGTCCACGCACAATACCCAATCATGGCCTGCGGCCTCGACGGCGAATTGCTTCTGCGCGCCGAACCCAAGCCATTCCTTTCGGATCACGCGCGCGCCGCGGCGGGCGGCGAGCTCGCGCGTGCCGTCGGTGGAGCCCGAGTCCACAACGATGACCTCCTCGGCGAAGGCGATACTTTCCAGGCAGCGCTCGAGTTGCGCCGCGGCGTTGAGGGTGATGATAGTGACGGACAAGGGCATGGCGCGAAGGAAGAGCCGGCAAACCCGTATAATCAGCGGCTTATGCGCGGTATTCTACCCGCTTTCCGCGCCCTTGCGGCCGGACAGCCTCGGGCGTCCATGAAAAGAATCCCGATCGTCAAGACTTCCTCGCTTGGCGAAGCGCTCGGGGCGTTCTGATGTGGAGCACCGGCTACCGCTTGCTCCTTTGGCTCGCGTTTCCCTGGGTGCTTGCGCGGTTGTGGTGGCGGGGGCGCGCGGAGCCCGCATACAGGCGGGGCATCGACGAGCGATTCGGCTTCTACGGCGAGCCGCCTGCGAAGCCGGTCATCTGGCTGCATGCGGTATCGGTGGGTGAGACCCGCGCCGCGGAGCCGCTCCTGCGCGCGCTGCAATCCCGGCATCCTGATTGCGAGCTCCTCGTTACCCAAATGACCGCGACCGGCCGGGAGGCGGCGCAGCATTTGCTTGGCGGCGCCGTCCGCATCGCGTGGCTCGCTTATGACTATCCGTCGGCGGTAAGGCGTTTCCTGCGCCATTTTCGGCCGCGTCTCGGGATCCTGATGGAAACCGAGATCTGGTTCAACCTTGTGCACGGGTGTGAACGCTCGGGCGTTCCGCTTATGCTCGCCAACGCCCGAATGTCGGCCAGATCGGCGCGCGGCTACGCCGTGGTCGGGCCGCTCGTGCGGGCGGCGCTCGGGCGCCTGAGCGCCGTCGCAGCGCAGACCGCCGAGGACGCGGAGCGGCTTCGATCCCTAGGCGCTCGCGCGGTGGAAGTCACCGGGAACCTCAAGTTCGATGCCGAACCGGCCGCCGGAAGCGAATCGCTTGCGGCCGAGTTCAGGCGCTGGTTCGGCGATCGCGCGGTGCTGCTTGCCGCGAGCACGCGTGAGGGCGAGGAAGAGCTGCTCCTCGACGAACTGGAAAAAAACTCCCTGAGCGGCGCGATCGTGGTGATCGTGCCGCGCCACCCGCAACGCTTCGACTCCGTGGCGCAACTCCTCGCCGCCCGGGGGCTGAAGTTCACGCGGCGCAGCGCCAATGCGCCGCTCGATCCAGGCTGCGACATCATGCTCGGCGACAGCATGGGCGAGATGGACGCATATTATCGGGCCTGCGACGCGGCTTTCGTCGGCGGAAGCCTGCTTGCCTACGGGGGGCAGAACCTGATCGAGGCTTGCGCGGCGGGCGTGCCGGTGCTGGTCGGACCCTACACCTACAATTTTGCGCAGGCCGCCGAAAGCGCAATCGCCGCCGGCGCGGCCGCCCGGGTCAACGACGCCGGGCAGGCGATACGGCTTGCGCGCTCGATCCTGCAGGACCGGGGATTGCGCGAGCGCATGGGAAGGGCCGGAATCGCTTTCTGCACGGGCCATCGAGGCGCTGCCGAGCGGACGCTCGCGATCTGCGAGCGGTTGATTGCGCGATCCGCCCGCTAGCGGGTTATTGAAAAAGGGGAACCCGCCGTCTACATTCCTCGAAATTTGAGATTGCAGAAAAACGCTTCCCCGCCCGGAAGTCAGTTCGTCCCAAGCAGACGGTTCACTTCCTCGACGTCGGCCTCGCCGAGAGTTCCCGCGGCGGCCTTGAGCCTCAGGCCGTTGAGGATCGTGTCATAGCGTGCCCGGGAGAGATCGCGCATGGTGCTGTAGACCTGCTGCTGGGCGTTCAGGACGTCGATATTGATGCGCACGCCGACCTCGTAGCCGAGCTTGTTCGAGTCGAGCGCGCTCCGGCTGGAAACGAGCGCCGCCTCCAGAGCTCGTACCTGCGCCATGCCGTTGGTCACGCCAAGATAGGATTGTCGTGCGGACAACGCGGCAGTCCGCCGCGTGCTTTCCAGGTCCTGCTGGGCTTTCTCGCGATTGGCGACCGCTTGCCGCACCAGCGAGCTGACGTTGCCTCCCGCATAGAGAGGGATGGCAAGCTGCAGCCCGATCGTGCGGCTGGTCGCGTCGGAGGGGGTGTTGTTGACCGCGGTGGCGCTGATGCTCGAAGAGTTCGCACCCGCGCTGCCGACGATGTTCAAGGTGGGCAAGTGCCCGGCGCGAGCGCGCTCGATCTCGCGCACGGCGATCTCGAGAGCAGCTTCCTGCGCGCGCACCGGGTAGCCCTGGTTCGCTGCAGCGGTGGCCCAGTCCTCCATCGAAGTCGGCTTGGGAGGGTTGAGCTCGATGCTGGATTTCAGCGGCTCGAGCCCCTCGGGGAACTTGCCGACGATCTGCTGCAAGGCGCGCTTCTTGAATTCAAGATCGCTTTGAGCCGCGATTTCCTGGGAGGTCGCGAGGTCGAAACGCGCCTGGGCCTCGTGAGTGTCGGTGATGGTCGCAGTGCCGACCTCGAAATTGCGCTTCGCCTGGGCGAGCTGCTCGGAGATCGCCACCTTCTGCCCTTGGATGAATGCCAGGCTGTCCTGCGAGGCGAGCACGTCGAAATAGGCCTGCGCAACGCGCACGATGAGGTCCTGGGTCGCCTGGCCGAAAACGGCTTCGGCCTGCGCCGCTCTGAATCCGGCTTCCCTGTAGACCTGGATGTTTTGCCAATTGAACAGGGGCTGGGTGAGCGTCACCGCGAAACCGTTGGAGTTGCCCTGTCGCTGGGAATCCGGCGCTGCGCCGCGGAACGAAATGTCGATATTGTTGTACTGGGTGAACGCGGTGGCGTTGACGGTGGGCAGGATCTGCGCCAGCCCCTGCGGGAGGCTTTCCAGGCCGGCGTCGCGCGTCGCGCGTGCCGAAGCATAGGCAGAGTCGTTCGCGAGCGCGTCGCGATAAATCTGCAAAAGGTCGGCAGCGCGCACGGGTGCGGCGGATAGCGCGACGATCAGCGGAAGCGCGAAACGAAGCTGTTGCATAGCCGCTGCGGCCTGGACTGAGTTACCGCTAGAATTCGAAGCGCGCAGGCTGCAGCGCGTTCTTGAGCGGGGCGAGATAGGTCTCGAACAGATCGGTCGTGTGGTATGAGCCTTCGCCGGTGCAGGTGATCAGCCGCGCTTCCATCACGGGTGGATCGCCGACGACCGCAAATAGTCGCGCCCCAGCCCTGAGCTGCGAAAGCAGAGCCTGCGGCGTCAGCGGCGTCGAGCCGGTCAGGACGATGATGTCGTAAGGCGCGTGTTTCTGCCATCCTTGCGCCGCGTCACCGAGCTCCGCCGTGACGTTCTCCACGCCGGCGCGCCGCAGGTTGTCCCCGCCGAACGCCTTCAGCTTCGGATTGATCTCCACGGAATAGACGTGATGCGCCCGGGCGGCAAGGAGCGCAGTGAGGTAGCCGCTGCCGGTGCCGACCTCGAGCACCCGCTCGGTCTTCTTCGCGGCCAGCTCCTGCAGGATGCGCGCCTCGACCTTGGGCTGCATCATGCGCTCGCCCTCGCCCGCGTTTTCGTAGAGGGGAATCTCCAGGTCCGAAAAGGCGAACGCCCGGTACGCTTCGGGGACGAAATCCTCGCGGCGCACCACGTACAGAAGATCGAGCACGTCCTGGTCGAGCACCTCCCAGGGACGGATCTGCTGCTCCACCATGTTGAAGCGGGCTTGCTCGACGTTCATGGCAAGGTGGGAAATCGGGCGAAAGGCGGCGATTTTAGCACTGTTTACCTCGTGTTCCGGCGACCTGCGCTCGGTCGAGCGTCTCGCGGTAGCGTGCCGGTGCGAGGGCACCGCGACGAGCAGGAACACCCCGATCGGCTTGCCAAGCTTCCCCGCTTGGGGTAAGGTCGGACAAGCAACGTAGGGGTCCTGGCCGAAGCCGGGTGAGAGCACACCCTTGGAACCTGATGCGGATAATGCCGCCGCAGGGAAGCGTTGACCAGCCGGTCCGTTCGCTCCCCGCGGTGTAGACGTGATAGGAGCGCCATGAACGCCAATCCGAAGTTTCTTGCCCAGACCGCCCGAGTCGATGAAGCGGCGGTAAAGCCTCTGCCGAATTCGCGCAAGGTGTGTGTCGAGGGCTCACGTCGCGACATCCGGGTGCCGATGCGCGAGATCGTTCAGTCGGATACGCCGGCTTCCTTCGGCGCCGAGAAAAATCCGCCGATCTACGTCTACGATACTTCCGGTCCATACACCGACCCGCAGGCGAGAATCGACATCCGGCAAGGCCTCGCGCCCTTGCGCGCAGCATGGATCGAGGAACGCGGCGACACGGTGCAACTTTCCGGGCCGACCTCGAAATACGGCCGCGAACGTCTGAACGATCCCGTGCTCGCCGAATTGCGCTTCAATCTGAAGCGCCAGCCCCGTCGCGCAAAAGCGGGCAGGATCGTGACGCAGTTGCACTACGCAAGAAGACGCAGGCTGACCCCGGAAATGGAATTCATCGCCATCCGCGAAAACCAGCGCCGCGATGCTCTGATCTCGCTGAATGCGCGCCAGCATCCGGGCCAGGACTTCGGCGCTTCGATTCCTAGGGCGATCACGCCCGAGTTCGTGCGCGACGAAGTCGCGCGCGGACGCGCCATCATTCCCGCGAACATCAACCATCCCGAGTCGGAGCCGATGATCATCGGGCGGAATTTCCTCGTGAAGATCAATGCCAACATCGGCAACTCGGCGGTGAGCTCCGGGATCGCCGAGGAAGTGGAGAAAATGACTTGGGCGATACGCTGGGGCGGAGACACCGTGATGGATCTCTCCACCGGCAAGCACATTCACGAGACACGCGAATGGATCATCCGCAACAGCCCCGTGCCGATCGGTACGGTGCCGATCTACCAGGCATTGGAGAAGGTGAACGGGAAAGCTGAAGAACTCACGTGGGAAATTTACCGCGATACCCTGATCGAGCAGGCGGAACAGGGTGTGGATTACTTCACCATCCACGCCGGGGTGCGGCTGCCCTTCATTCCTCTTACCGCGAAGCGCATGACGGGAATCGTCTCGCGCGGCGGCTCGATCATGGCCAAATGGTGCCTCGCGCACCACGAGGAGAGCTTTCTCTACACGCACTTCGAGGAGATCTGCGAGATTATGGCTGCCTACGACGTGAGCTTCTCACTCGGCGACGGGCTGCGGCCCGGCTCGATCTATGACGCTAACGACGAGGCGCAGTTCGCCGAGCTGAAGACGCTCGGCGAGCTGACCGATATCGCCTGGCGCCACGACTGCCAGGTGATGATCGAGGGGCCGGGACACGTGCCGATGCAGCTCATCAGGGAAAACATGGACCTGCAGTTGAAATACTGCAAGGAAGCGCCGTTCTACACGCTCGGACCGCTCACCACTGACATCGCGCCGGGATACGATCACATCACGAGTGCCATCGGCGCGGCGATGATCGGCTGGTACGGCACGGCAATGCTCTGCTACGTGACGCCCAAGGAGCACTTGGGACTGCCGGACAAGGACGACGTCAAGGACGGCATCATTGCCTACAAAATTGCGGCACACGCGGCCGACTTGGCCAAGGGACATCCCGGCGCGCAGATTCGCGACAACGCGTTGTCCAAGGCGCGCTTCGAGTTCCGCTGGGAGGACCAGTTCAATCTGGGTCTCGACCCGGACAAAGCGAAGGCGTTCCACGACGAGTCGCTGCCGCAGGAAGGCGCAAAGCTTGCGCATTTCTGCTCCATGTGTGGTCCGCATTTCTGCTCGATGAAGATCACCCAGGACGTGCGCGAATACGCGGAAAAGCACGGTCTTTCAGAGGCGGATGCACTTAAGCGCGGTATGGAGCAAAAGGCGGTGGAATTCATCAGGAAAGGCGCGGAGATTTACCACAAAGCGTGAGTCGGACCACGCCGCGATTTGTGACGCGTTCGGTTAGAATTTCGAGGCGGCAGTTTCTGCCGCCTTTTTATTTTTCGGGGATACCGTGGACTTAGTGGTGCTGCTGAAGGCTCTTGTCCTAGGCGTCGTAGAGGGCCTTACCGAATTTCTGCCGATTTCATCGACCGGCCACCTGATCCTCGCGGGCGACCTGCTCGGGTTCAACGACGAAAAAGCGAAAGTCTTCGAGATCGTGATCCAAACCGGCGCGATGCTCGCAGTGGTCTGGGAATATCGCGAACGGTTCGGGCGTGCGCTGGTGGGGCTCGCCCGCGACCGCGCCGCGCAACGTTTCGCTCTCAATCTAGTGGTTGCTTTTATCCCCGCCGCAGCGCTTGGCCTCGCCTTCAGCAAATTGATCAAGGCATATCTCTTTCACGCTGTGCCGGTGGCGCTCGCCTGTGTCACCGGCGGGCTCGTCATTCTATGGGTCGAAAAGCGCCAGCGCCGCGTCATCGTTGAAAACGTTGACGACATGACCTGGCGCGACGCGCTCAAAGTCGGCATCGCGCAAGCGTTTGCGCTCATCCCCGGCACCTCGCGCTCCGGGGCAACCATCATCGGCGGAATGCTCTTCGGACTTTCGCGCCGTGCAGCGACCGAGTTTTCTTTTTTCCTCGCCGTGCCGACGCTCATTGCCGCCGGTGCGTACGACTTCTGGAAGAACCGTACGCTGTTCAACTCGGGCGATCTCGGCATCTTCGCGGTGGGCTCGGTCGCGGCGTTTGCGTCGGCATTTCTGTGCGTGCGCTGGCTGCTGCGCTACATTGCCAGCCACGATTTCACGCCGTTCGCGTGGTATCGGATCGTATTTGGCGCGGTCGTGCTGTTTACCGCGTATGCCGGACTGGTCGACTGGTCGGCGGGATAGCGGTGCGGGAGCGTTACCACCCAATCGGACCTAAACGAGCAAAGAGACTCGCTATCAGCCTTGCACCCATGGCAGTCCGGCAACCCGCCATCCGCCTACGCTGTTCCGGCGGCCTTGCCCGTCCTTGTCGCCTTCGAAACCTTCGAGGACGTTGTAGGAATTGGGGTAACCGGCCTGGGTTGCAACGACGGCCGCTTGGTGCGAGCGGGCCCCCGAGCGGCACAGGAACATCACCGGCGCTTCGGTCTTCGGAACTCGGGCTTGAAGCTGCTCGAGAAATTGCGGATTGCGCTGGCCGCTCGGGTAGGTGTTCCATTCGATCAACACCGTTTCGGGGATATGCCCGACATACTCCCACTCCGCTTGGGTACGCACATCGACCAGCTTTGCCCCCGGGACATTCTGCATCAGCGCGTGTGCCTCGAGAGGCAGCAACGCCCCGGCGTAAGGGAGTTTCATCGCTTCGGCCCGCTGCTTGGCTCGGGCGAGGATGTCCTTAACAGAATTGGTCGGCATGGCTAGATCCGAGAGAAGACAAGGTTTCTAGTTTAGCTCGGGATAACGCGGCTGACAGTTGCTTCGCACCGCCGCGGTGCGGATAATGGCCGCTTTGCGCCAGCTTGGTGCGTCACCCCCCCAATCGCTGCCAGTGCTCGCTTATGGCACAATGGCCTGCTTTTTTTGCGCCGGATGGCATGGATTCTGCTGATTTTGAGCCTCATTTCCCCTGCGCGCTTTGTTTTCCCTCCAAACCAATAATCCGCAAACCCTGAGGAGATCGCGAAATGGCAATGTCTGC
>Ga0066710_100007855_pt1 | contig 10262 bp, 10 predicted proteins | sample GraSoiAngelo_159_FD_79666 | JGI IMG/M metagenome (GOLD analysis project Ga0066710, IMG submission 79666) | Grasslands soil microbial communities from the Angelo Coastal Reserve, California, USA - 14_1009_16_40cm | ecosystem: Environmental > Terrestrial > Soil > Grasslands | place: USA...
CGGAGCGCGATCGGCCTCGCGATCTTCGCCGTCGCGTACCTGCTCGGCGATCGCCGCTATCCGCTCGACACGCTCGCCACCCCCGGCCCCGGGCTCTTTCCCCTGGTGGCCGGGCTCGCGCTGCTCGCCCTCGCCATCTGGCAGTTCACCGTCGCCCGGCCTCGGCCCGAGCGTGAATCCCCGCACGTCGCGGGCGCGGCGCGTGTCGCGGATACGCGGACATCCGTCGGGTCTCCGCTGGTCATGGCCGGCGTCCTGGTCGTCTACGCCGCGCTCTTTCCGCTGGTCGGGTTCTTCGCCACCTCGCTCGCCCTCGTCTTCATCTCGTCGCGCTTGATGAGGCTCGCCGGCTGGTGGCGGCCGGCCGCACTCGCGCTCGGGATCACCGTCGTCAGCCGCGTGATCTTCGTCACGTGGCTGGGCGTGCCTCTGCCGTGAGCGACCTCTTCGTCGCGCTCACTCCGCCGAATCTTCTCGCGTGCTTCATCGGGACGGTGCTCGGCACGATCGTCGGCGTCCTTCCGGGACTGGGACCGGCCGGAGCCATGGCGCTCGTCTTGCCGCTGACGATCAAGCTCGGCCCGACGGCAGGCCTGATCATGCTGGCGGGCATCTACTACGGCGCGATGTACGGGGGCTCGACCACGTCGATCCTCGTCAACGTTCCCGGCGAGGCGGCCAGCGTGGTGACGACCATCGACGGCTATCGCCTGGCCCGCAAGGGGCGCGCTGGCGCCGCGCTGGCGGTGGCCGCCATCGCCTCGTTCGTCGCCGGCACCTTCAGCGTCGTGGCGCTCCAGGTCGCGGCGCCGCTGGTGGCGCGGGCCGCGCTCGCCTTCGGACCCGCCGAGTACTTCGCCTTCGCGCTGCTCGGCGTGGTGCTGCTCGCGAACCTCACCGGAGGCTCGCGCGTGAAGTCGCTCGCCATGGTCGTGGTCGGGATCATGCTCGCGACCGTCGGCATGGATCCGCTCGGCGGCACCGTGCGCTTCACGTTCGACGTGGGCGGCGCCCAGGCCGGCTTCAGCTTCATCGCGGTGACGGCCGGCCTGTTCGGCGTCGCCGAGGTGTTGACGTCGATGGCCGAGCCGGGCTCGATGGTCGCGGCAGCGAAGGTGAAGTTCCGCGAGCTCTATCCGAGCCGCGAGGAAATGCGGCGGTCGGTGCCGCCGATACTGCGCGGCACCGTGCTCGGCTTCTTCGTGGGTCTGATCCCCGGCCCGGCGGCGACGATCGCGTCGTTCGTCTCCTACGGCGTCGAGCAGAAAGTTTCGAAGTACCGGCACGAGCTGGGCACGGGGGCGATCGAGGGCGTGGCCGGGCCCGAGGCCGCCAACAACGCCGCCGCCGGCGGCGGAATGATTCCCCTGCTCTCTCTCGGCCTCCCGTTCACGCCCTCGACGGCGGTGCTGCTGAGCGGCATGCTCCTCATGAGCGTGACACCGGGGCCGTTCCTGCTCCGCGATCATCCGCAGGTGTTCTGGGGTGTGATCGGCAGCTTCTACGTCGGCAACGTGATGCTGCTGCTGCTCAATCTGCCGCTGGTAGGAATCTTCGCCCGCGTCGCCACGATCCCTTCGCGCTATCTCATGCCGGGCGTGCTGGTCCTCTGCGCGATCGCCGCCTACTCCGACAACAACAACGTCTTCGACGTGTGGGTGCTGGTGATCGCCGGGATCGTCGGCTGGGCGATGCGCGCGCTCGACTACAATCCGGCGCCGCTCGTCCTCGGGTTGGTGCTCGGGCCGTTGCTCGAGCGCTCGCTGCTGCAGGCGCTCACCATCGCGCGCGGCGACGTCCACGGCCTGTGGTCGTCGGGGCCGTCGGCCGTGATGCTGATCGCCGCGGTGTTGGTCTTCATCACCCCACTCATCAGCGCGACGTGGCGGCGGCGCGCACGCTCGTGACCATCGCGTCGACGGTGTCCTCGTTCGGGGCCATGGGCGCGACGCTCATACAAAGTGTCGCAATCGGCGCGCGGGTCGCGTATAGTCAACCCGTCTGGTTCGATCGCCGGCTCACCTGAGAGCCCATCCTCCTCAGACCGCGTTTCCCGCCATTTCCGCTTCGTGGAGCGTGTTCAGAACCGCGGAAGAATCGAAAGGATGTCCGTTCCATGTCGTTCACGTCGTTCAACCTTCACCCCGGGCTCCTGCGCGCCGTCGCCGCGCTGGGCTTCGTCGTCCCCACCTCCATCCAGAAGGACGCCATCCCTCCGGCGACCGAGGGCCGCGACATCCTCGCCTGCGCGATGACGGGCAGCGGCAAGACCGCGGCCTTCCTGTTGCCGATCCTGAACCGCTTGATCGGGCCGCCGCGCGGGAAAACACGCGCCCTCGTGCTCGCGCCCACGCGTGAGCTGGCCGCGCAGATCGACGAGCATCGGCGAGAGTTGGCCCGCTTCACCGGCATCGGCGGCGCCGCCGTCTTCGGAGGCGTCGGCATGGGGCCTCAACAGGCGGCGTTCCGCCGCGGCGCCGACATCCTCGTCGCGACGCCGGGCCGGCTCCTCGATCACTTCCAGTACCCCTACGCGCGACTCGACGCGCTCGAGATGCTGGTGATCGACGAGGCCGATCGGATGCTCGACATGGGCTTCCTGCCCGCCATCCGCCGCATCCTGCAGGCGCTGCCGGCCCGGCGGCGCCAGACGCTGCTCTTCTCGGCCACGCTGCCGCCCGCGATCATCGATCTCGCTCGCGACCTGCTGCGCGATCCGGTGACGATCAACCTCGAGCGCGCGCCAGCGCCCGCCGTCGGTATCAGCCACGCGGCGTACCCCGTCGCGGCGGAGCTCAAGCTGCCCCTGCTCCTCGAGCTGCTCAAGAAGCCGGACGTCCGCAACATGCTCGTGTTCACGCGCACCAAGCACCGCGCCAATCGACTGGCCGAGAGCCTCGGTCGGGGTGGCGTGGCGGCCGCTCGCATCCACGGCAACCGGAGTCAGGCCCAGCGCACGCAGGCGCTCGCCGCCTTCAAGGCCGGCAAGGTGCGCGTGCTGGTGGCCACCGACATCGCTGCGCGAGGCATCGACGTGAGCGGTCTGAGCCACGTCGTGAACTTCGACGTCCCCCACGTCGCGGAGGACTACATCCATCGCGTGGGACGCACGGCCCGCGCGGAGGCGACCGGCGACGCCATCACGCTGCTGTCACCGCAGGAGGAAGGTGACTTCCGGTCGATCGAGCGCGCGGTCGCCACGCGCATCGCGCGTGTGACGTTGCCCGGCTTCGGGCCTCAGCCGCTCTCGCGGACGACGGTGAAGTCCTGGGGGGCGCGGCCGGTCAGGACGTAGCGGCGGCGCGCACGAGCGTGATCATCGCGTCGACGGTGTCCTCGCTCGGGAGCGCGCGTAGCACCACCTCGTCCACCACGTTGCGCCATTTCGCGAGCGCCGTGGGAACCATCTCGGCGCGGCTCACGGCGATCGCGGTCGTGGCGGGATCGACTCCCATTCGAGCGAAGTTCGCCGCGTAGGCGGGAATGGCGGCGTAGCGATCGGCTTCCTTCTTCACGCGGGCGGCACCGGCCTCGCCGACGGCGAGCCGGACGTAGGCGAAGAGCCTGGGCGGCGTGCGCTTCGCCTTCGCGGCGCCCTGCCGCACCAGATCGGCGGACGCCCGCGCGTGCTCGGGCGTCAGCCAGTTGAAGAGCACGCCGTCGGCCACCTCGCCGGCCAGCTCGCACATCCTGGGTCCGAGCGCGGCCACCACCAGACGGGCGGAGAGCTGCGAACGCAGCGTGGCGATGCCCGAGCGCACGCGTTCGAGTGAGCCGGGGTTGGGACTTCCCACGCCGAGCAGCAGGCGATCGAGCGGAAGCTTCTGACTCCGCGCTCCCTCCACGATGCTCTCGGGGCCACGCGTGTGGAGCGGGATGACGCCGATGCCGAGCGCGATCCGGCGCGTCTCACCGGCCGCCTGAGCGAGCGAGACCAACCCGTCGGTCGCACCGGGATGATTCACCCAGAACGAGGTGTAGCCGAGCGTCTCCGCTTCTTTGGCGGCGGCGCGAACGATCGCGGGCGAGACACCGGCGAAGAGCGCGAATCCCTGGGCCATGGCCGAGAAGCTAACACAAAGTCGCGGTCAATGGCCCCATCGCGGCCCGACGAAATCGATCCGCCAGGAGAGCCCGTTGGCCGCGCCTTCGACGTAGCAGACGCGCCCTCGGCTACCGCAAGTTTAGTGCCCGTACGTTCGTCGTCAGGCGCTCTCGCGGACGACGGTGAAGTCCTCGGAGGCGCGGAAGAGCCACTCGAAGTCGTCCGGGTGCTCATCGTAGAGCAGGCCGGACAGATCCGCGGCCCGCGCGGAGACCTCCACCGGCCCGAAGACGCCGGTCAGCGTGTCGAACTCGAGGCGGACCGCCCACAACTCCCGAGACCTGGCGTGTTGCCACAGTTGATAGCGGGTCATCTCACCGTCCTCGTATCGTGCTGAAGTCGATGAATCCTCGCTCGACGTCGGTGCCGACCAGCTCGACCGTCACCCGGTCGCCGACGTCGAGACCTGAATATCCTCTCACCACGCGGCCTTCCACCGGCGGATGAAACACGCGCACCCACGTGCCCTTGGCGGACGCTCCCGTGACGATCGCGTCGAAGTGTTGGCCTTTCCTCGATTCGAGCAGCAGCGCGGCGGCCGACTTTCGGATCTGCCGCTCGATGCGGCTCGCCTGGTCTTCCTGTTCGGTGCAATGTCGAGCCAGCGCTTCCAGATCCTCGAGGCCGTAGGGCGCGGGAAGCCCGGCGAGCGCCGCCTTGAGCAGGCGCTGGCTGATCAGATCGGGAAAGCGCCGATTCGGAGCCGTCGAGTGAGTGTAGGCACCGACGGCCAGGCCGAAGTGACCGGACGCCGCCTGTCCGGGACTCTGAAGAGCGTACTCACCCCGCCCCATCAGCTTGACGACGCTGAGAGAGAGATCGGGGAACCGGAGCGGATCGGCGGCGCGCCGGCGGGACAGGAATGCTTCCAGCGCGGCGGCGTCGGGCTGAGCAGGAAGTCGCTCGTCGACACCCGCGGCCAGCTCGACGATGCGTTCCCAGCGCTCGGGCGAGCGCAAAATCCTCCGCAGTGATGGCCGGCCGCGCGATTCGAGGAAGCCGGCCATCACGCCGTTGGCGGCAATCATGAAATCCTCGATCAGGTCGCGGGCACGGTTCCTCTCCTCCATTCGGAAGTCGGTGACCACGTCGCCGTCGAAGACCGCGCGCGGCTCGACGGTCTCCAGGCTGAGCGCGCCGTGCACGTGTCGGAGCGCGTGGAGCTTCTGAGCGATCCGATCTTGAAGGCGGAGCTGCTCGTCGAGTCCTGGCAGCGTCGCCACGCGCGCGGGTGCCTTCCCGTTGGCCTCCAGCCACGCTGCGACGCTGTCGTAGGCGAGCTTCGCGTGATTGACGACGCGCGCGCGGTACACGCGCGAGCGGCCAAGGGAGCCGTCGGCCTGAACCGTCATCTCGATGACGATCGCCAGCCGTTCCTCGTCCTCGTTGAGCGACGTCAGATCGGTGGAGAGCTTCTCTGGCAGCATCGGGAAGATCTCGGTCGCGGTGTACACGGAGGTGGTGTTGGTCCTCGCGTGATCGTCGATCGCCGAATCCTTGGCCACGAGGGCGTCGACGTCGGCCACCGCCACCAGGACCTTGACCGTTTCGTGGTCGAACTCTTCGGCGACCGAGAGCTGATCGAGGTCACGGGATTCGTCGTTGTCGATCGAGCACCAGAGTCGGCTGCGAAGATCGGGCAGGGCCCCTTCAGGATCGCCGGCGGCTCGGGCCAACTCATTCACTTCCGCCATGACGGTCGCCGAGAAATCCGGGAGCAGCCCGCGCTCGACCATGGCCCGGCGCGCGATCGCCTTGAGATCGTGAGCGTGAGACCGATCGACCCGAGCGACCGAAGCTCCGGGGCGCGGCACGGTTATCGTGCGAGGCCGGCGGCTCCGCCCCTGCGGAAGCCGGGTGGCGGCGCGCTCTCGAAGACGACCCGCCTGCCGTCGGGACGGTCGAAGCCGAGGCGCGTAGCGTGAAGTGCGACGCGCCGGAGCGGATCGCGGCGGGCGCCATAGGCACGGTCGCCCACGATCGGATGGCCGAGCGCGGCGAGCTGGGCGCGGATCTGGCCGCGCCGGCCGGTGTGAAGCCTGACCTCGAGCATCGTCGCGTCGCGGTACCGTTCGAGGACCCGATAGTGGCTGATCGCTTCCTTGCCGCGCCGCCGGTCGGCGGTGGGCCGGACGCGGAGACTGCGGTCCTCGGCCAGGCGTGACGTGAGTGTCCCCGTGGGCGCGTGGACGGTCCCCTCCACGAGCGCGACATACAGACGCTCGGGCGAGCGCGCCTCGAACTGATGCTGGAGCCAGCGCTTCGCCGCGACGGTGCGCGCGAAGACGACCAGCCCGGATGTCTCGCGGTCGAGCCGGTGCACCACGAAGACGCGGCCGGCGCCGTTCGCTTCCAGCCAGTCACGGAGCAGACGGTAGACGGTGCGCTCGCGCTCATGCTCGGTCGCGATGGTGAGTACCCCAGGCGGCTTGTCGACGACGATGACGGTATCGTCCTCGTGCACGAGCCGCAGCGAGGCCGGGAACGGCGCCGGTGGCGGCGCGCCCAGCACGACGCGATCCCCCGATCCGATGGCGACGTCGGCCCGACGGACGACGACGTCGTTCACCCGGATCCTTCCGGCCTCGAGCCACTGCTTGAGCCGCCGGCCCGACGAGTTCGGATAGAGATCGCGCAGGCGGTCACGCAGCATCGACGTGGCAGGCGCGCTGGTCAGCGGCGGCCGGTGAACGGGGCGAGGCTCGTGAGTCGCTCGATCACCTGACAGAGCTGCTCCGTTCCGACCGGCTTCACCAGGAATTCGTGGAAGCCAGCCGCCAGCATATCGCTGCGACGATACTCGTCATCGAAGGCGGTCACCGCGACGGCGGGAATGTCGCCGCCGCGATCGGGACGGAGCTGGCGTACGCGCGCGATCAGCCATGCGCCGTCCTGCCGCGGCATGGCGAGATCGACGAGCATGATGTCGGGTCGGATGTGCCGGATGACCTTGAGCGCCTTCTCGGCCGAGGTGGCGACCGTGACCAGGGCGCCGGCGTAGCTGATCACGGAACGAAAGATCTCACGCGCGTCGCTGTTGTCGTCGATGACCAGCACGTGCAGGTGATCCAGACGCCCGCAATCGGCCACGGCGGTGATGGTGGCACGTTTCCCGATGTTGGCAAGGTGGAAAATGTTTACTCATTTCAGCCCCGACCGGGGCGATGCGACAATGGCGCCGGCTCGGTGAAGACGCCTGCGCGCGCGCGATCCCAGGTCATCGCCGACGACGTCCGCGACCTCGAGCGGCTCGGTTACGCCCAGCAGCTCTTCCGCGAGATGGGGGGGTTCTCGAACTTCGCCATCTCCTTCTCGATCATCTCGGTCCTCACCGGCGCCGTGCTGCTCTTTGGCTACGGCTTGAAGCTGGCCGGGCCCGTCATCAACTCGATCGGCTGGCCGGTGGTGAGCGTCTTCACGCTGTGCGTGGCGGCGTCGATGGCCGAGCTGGCCTCGGCGTATCCGACCGCCGGGGGGCTCTACTTCTGGGCCTTCAGGCTGGGCGGCCGCACGTGGGCCTGGACGACCGCGTGGCTCAACATGGTCGGCCAGGTGACGATTACCGCCGGGATCAACGTGGCCGCCGCGACCTATCTGGTGGGAGCCGTCACGCGCATGGCCGGCGCTCCGCCCGATGTCACGATACCCGTCTTCGGATCAGCGACGAACTGGTCCTTCCAGCTCGCCGTGATGGTCGCGATCATGATTCCGCAGGTGCTCATCAACGTCTTCGGGATCCGCCTGACCGCGCGCCTCAACGACTTCAGCGTGTGGTGGCACGTCGCGGGCGTCGCCGTGATCGTGGCGCTGCTCGCCTTCCTGGGCTCTCATCACAATAGTCTCGAGTTCTTGCTGAGCCGCGTGACGACCGTCACGCCGATCGAGGCCGCGTCGGCCGATCTCGGCGGGCGCACGGTGCCGGCGCTGGTGATCGCCGACGCCAGGTTTCCCTCGCCGCTCTTCGCGCTGGTGCCGGGACTGGCCGGTCTGTACGCAGCGGCGCCGTTTCTCCTCGTCTTCGTCCTCGGCTTGCTCCAGGCCCAGTGGACGTACACCGGGTACGACGCCTCCGCCCACGTCGCCGAGGAAACGGTGATGGCGCGAATGAATTCGGCGTGGGGCGTGTTCCTCTCCGTCGCCGTCTCGGCGGTGGTCGGCTACGTGCTGCTGCTCGTGCTGACCTGGACGATCCCGCGCGGTGACGTGGCGGCAGCCGCCAACGATCCCTACCCGGTGCTGCACATCACCTACGGGAACCTGAGCCGCGGTCTCGGGCACGTCGTGGCCGTCATCATCGGCGGGGCGATGTGGCTCTGCGGCCTCGCCTCGATCACGTCGATGGCGCTATGTGGTACGCGTTCGCCCGCGACGACGGCATGCCGGGAGCTCGCCTGCTCAAGCGCGTGCACCCGCGCCTGCGCACGCCGGTGTGGGCCATCGGGATCACGAGCGCGCTCGCGGTGGCGATCACCGTGTACGCTGCCGCGTACACCGTCGTCACGTCGATCAGCACAGTGACGCTCTACCTCGCCTACGTGATCCCGATCTATCTCAACGGGCGCAATCGCCGTCGTGGCCGCGGAGAATACGCGACCCGCGCGACCGCGCCCTGGAGTCTCGGCGGCGTCGGTCCAGTCGTGAACGTGATCGCGATCCTGTGGGTCGTCGTGATCACGGTCGTGTTCGTCCTGCCCCCGAACGAGCCGGTGCTGTGGATGCTGCTCCTGCTCGCGCTTGCGCTGGCTGCTTATTGGCGGCTCTCGGCCCGGCACCACTTCATCGGCCCGGCCCCGTCGCGCTGACGCGGCCTCTCGCTCGCGGCTCTACGGCCAGCGCACCGGCCGATCTCGCGGCGTGTTGTGCTCGCCGATCTTCGGAGGCGCGCGGTGGATCCGCGGGCGCTTGCCGTCGAAGGACAGCGGCAGTGCCACCAGGGCGAAATCGTCGCCGGGCACGGGCTGGATCATGTCGAGCGCAGCGGTCTGGGCGTGGGCGGCGGCATCGGGCAGGCTGTTGATCACCGCGCAGGGAACACCCTCGGCTTCCAGCCGATCGATCCACTCGCCCTGGGTCCGTGTGAGAAAGATCTCGTCGATCGCCGCGAGCAGCTCCGGCTTGTGCTCGACGCGGGCGGCGTTGGTGGAGAAGCGAGCATCCTTCGCCCACTCGGGGTGGCCGAGGACGGTCGTGAGCTTGGCGAAGAGCCGGTCGTTGCCGGCGGCGACGATGATCGGGCCCGTCTTCGTCGCGAAGCTCTGGAACGGGACGACGCGCTGGCTGCCGGTGCGATGGCGCTCGGGCACGACGCCGGACGAGCGGAAGCTCGCATAGTGGCCCTTGAGCCAGGCCAATCCCGTCTCGAACAGCGAGGCGTCGACCACACACCCCTGGCCGGTCCGCGCGCGCCGAACGAGCGCGGCCAGCGTTCCCATCGCCGCCCACATGCCGGTGCCGTAGTCGAGGATCGACGTACCGACGCGCGTCGGCGGCCCGCCCTCGTCGCCGTTCATCATCATGAGACCGCAGAACGCCTGGACCATCGGCTCGTAGCCGGGCTTGCGCTTGAGCGGGCCGGTGGCGCCGAACGCCCACACCGAGCAGTAGATGAGTCGTGGATAGCGCTCGCGCAACGCCGGCGCGCCCAGACCCAGCTCGTCGAGAGCACCCGGGCGCAAGTTCTGGATGAGGACGTCGGCCTCGCCGATCAGCTCCGTGAGCCAGGCGACGGCGCCCCTGTCCTTCAGGTCCACCGTGATCGATCGCTTGTTGGCGTTGACGGCGAGAAACCCGGGCGACACGCCTTTCCAGAACGGCGGGCCCCAGCGCCGCGCGTCGTCGCCTTCGGGCCGCTCGACCTTGATGACGTCGGCGCCCATGTGGGCGAGGATCTCGCCGGCGACGGGACCGGCCAGGTTCTGGCCGATCTCGACGACGCGCACGCCGTCGAGCGTCATCGGAAGAGCGATCGAGCGATAACCATGCGATGGACCTCCGACGGGCCCTCGCCGATCCGGCGCACCCGCGCTTCGCGATACCAGCGTTCCAGCGGAAACTCCTTCGAGACGCCGTAGCCACCGTGGATCTGGACGGCGGCGTCGACCACGCGGCCGAGCACCTCGCTCGAGTAGAGCTTGGCGATCGACGCCTCCACGCGGGC
>Ga0066710_100007856_pt1 | contig 10261 bp, 13 predicted proteins | sample GraSoiAngelo_159_FD_79666 | JGI IMG/M metagenome (GOLD analysis project Ga0066710, IMG submission 79666) | Grasslands soil microbial communities from the Angelo Coastal Reserve, California, USA - 14_1009_16_40cm | ecosystem: Environmental > Terrestrial > Soil > Grasslands | place: USA...
AGGTCTTCGGCCTCCGCGGCCCGGGAGGTGACCCTCCGCAGATAGCGATAGATCTCGGCGTGATGCGCGCCCACGATCGTCTCGAACGGTTGTTCGCCCATCACCTCTGAAGACACCGCCGGGGCCCGGTTGTGAAACGGCCGGCTTGGCTCAGCACATGATAAGGTATCCGACGAGCACCGAGCGGTACCCTTCTTCAGGGAGTCCCGGGTGACCGAGACGGCCGACGTCGTGGTGGTGGGTGGCGGAGTCAACGGCGTGAGCATCGCGTGCGCGCTGGCCGCGCGCGGTGTGGGACGCGTCGTCCTCTGCGAGCAGGCCGCGCTCGCCAACGGAGCCTCGGGCCGCTCGAGCGCGCTCGTCCGCATGCACTACACGAACGAGTGGGACGCGCGGCTCGCGTTCGCCAGCTTTCCGGTCTTCCGGCACTGGCCCGAGATCATGGGCGGTCCGCCGGTGTTCACGCACACCGGGTTCGTCAACGTCGTCGCCCCGCAGTACGCCGACGCCCTCCGAAAGAACGTGCAGATGCTGCGCGGCATCGGCGTGAACACCGTCGCGATGACGCCGCGTGAGCTCCACGATCTCCAGCCCTTCGCCAACGTCGACGATCTCGGCGCCGCGGCCTGGGAGCCCGAGAGCGGATACGCGGACCCCGCCGCCACGGTGGACGGCTTCGCCCGTAGGGGCGCCGAGCTCGGCGCGCGGATTCTCCAGTGGACTCCGGTCCGGAAGATCCTGCGCCGCGAGAGTGGCGTCGTCGGCGTAGAGACGAGCGCCGGGCGCATCGATGCCGGCGCCGTCGTCGTCGCGGCAGGGGCCTGGGCCCCACGGATCTGCCGCGAAATCGGCGTCGAGCTGCCGGCGAGGCCGAAGGGGCTCGATACTGTGCAGGTCACACGGCCGCCGGCGCTGGCGCAGCCGCACGTGATCGTCATCGACAACGTGCTCGGAACCTACTTCCGGCCGGAGAGCGGCATCCGCACGATCGTCGGCGTCCCCTGCCAGGAGTGGGATCTCGATCCCGACGCGCCCATGGTGCTGGCGCCGAACGCGCCGGCCGTCGGCGCCCAGATGCTGACGCACCGGATCCCGGCGATGGAGGGCGCCACCCTCGCGCGGGGCTATCGCGCCGTCGACTGCTACAGCCGCGACCGGCACGCGATCCTCGGCCGCGTCGACGGGATCGACGGCCTCTATCTCGCGACCGCCTTTAGCGGCTCGGGCTTCAAGATCGCGCCCGCGGTCGGCGCGTGCATGGCCGAGCTGATCGTGGACGGCCGGGCGAAGACGGTCGACATCGACGCGTTCAGCCTCCGGCGGTTCGCCGAGGGGAAATCGCCCGAAGGTCCGTATCCGTACGCGATCCGGCGCGACCACACCGACCGTTGACTTGATCGCGGGCTCCGACTACTTTGGCTGAACGACCGACATCGCGGAGGGGTTCATGTTCAAGCAGACGGTGACCTCGGAAAAAGAATTGCGCGATCTGATGGGCACGCCGAGCGAGCGGGCGATCAAGAAGGAGTCGCCCTTCATCGACGAGCGCAGCCGGGAGTTCATCGCCCATGCGCCGTTCCTGCTGCTGGCCACCTCCGACGCGACGGGCCGCTGCGACGTCTCGCCCAAAGGTGACGCGCCCGGCTTCGTGCGCGTGCTGGACGAGCGGCACCTCGTGATCCCCGACCGTCCCGGCAACAAGCGGCTCGACGGCCTGCGCAACCTCCTCGACAACCCGCACGTCGGACTGATCTTCCTGATTCCGGGCCGCGAGGAAACCTTGCGCGTGAACGGCCGCGCCGCGATCGTGCGCGACGACGACGTCCTGGAATCGCTCGCGGCGAAGGGGAAGCGGCCGCTCGTCGCCATCGGCGTCGAGGTCGAGGAGTGCTTCCTGCACTGCCCGAAGGCGTTTCGGCGCTCGCAGCTCTGGGAGCCCGAGGCGTGGCCCGATCGCTCGGTCCTGCCCTCGATGGCGTGCGTGCTGTACGAGAAGCTCCAGCCGGAAGGCAAGAGCCTCGAGGACTACGTGCGTGAGAGCGAAGAGGGCATCCGGAGGACGCTCTACTGAGCCGACGTTACCGCATCGGCATCGACGTCGGCGGCACCTTCACCGACCTCGTCGCGGTCGACGAGCTCGGCTCTCTCGCCCTCGCCAAGTGCGCCTCGACACCGCCTGACCCGTCGCTGGGTCTGATCGACGGGCTGGCGCTCCTGGCCGCCGAGCTCGGCACCGACCTCCACGGGCTGCTCGGTGAGACCGAGTCGATCGTGCACGGCACGACGGTCGCGACCAACGCGCTCCTCGAGCGCAAAGGGGCGAAGGTCGGCCTCCTGACGACCGAGGGACATCGCGACGTCATCGAGATGCGCGAGGGGCTGAAGGACGACCGCTACAACCTCAGAATGCCGCCTCCCGTGCCGCTCGTGCCGCGCGTCCGCCGCCTCGGAGTGCGCGAGCGCATGCGCTTCGACGGGACGGTCGCGATCCCGCTCAACGCACGCTCGCTCCAGGCCTCCATCGCGTCGCTGGCGAAGGCGCGCGTGGAAGCGGTGGCCGTCTGCTATCTGCACTCGTATCGGAATCCGCGGCACGAGAAGCAGACCGGGCGCGCCCTGACGCGGCGGCTTCCGGGCGCGTACGTGTCGCTGTCGTCCGAGGTGCTGCCGCAGATCAAGGAGTACGAGCGGGTCTGGACAACGGTGGTGAACGCGTACGTCGGGCCCACGCTCGCGAACTATCTGAAGAATCTGGCGGCGCGCCTCGCGAGCCACGGCTACCGCGGCGACGTCCTGATCATCCAGTCGCACGGCGGCGTGGCGCCGGTGCGTGAGTCGACGCGCCTGGCCGCGGGCGCCGTGCTGTCGGGGCCCGCCGGCGGCGTCGCCGCGGGGCGCTACTGCGCCCGGCTCCTCGCCGAGCCGAACCTCATCACCTTCGACATGGGCGGGACGTCGACGGACATCGCGCTCCTCCAGGGTGGCGAGCCGCAGCTGACCGGGGAAAAGACGATCGGCGTCGCGAAGGTCGCGCTGCCGGCGATCGACATCCACACGCTCGGCGCCGGCGGCGGCTCGGTCGCGTCGGTCGACGCGGGAGGCATTCTCCACGTCGGCCCGGAGAGCGCCGGCGCCCAGCCGGGTCCCGCGTGCTACGGCAAAGGCGGCGCCCGCGCGACGGTGACCGACGCGAACCTGGTGCTCGGGTTCCTCGATCCCGCGAACTTTCTCGGCGGTCGCATTGGGCTCGACGCTCGCGCGGCGCGCACGGCGGTGGACGCGATCGCGCGGAAGCTCGGCACGACGGCGCTCCGGACGGCCGAGGGCATCTCGCGCGTCGTCAACACCAACATGGCGGAAGGGATGAAGATCGTCTCGGTCCGCCGCGGCGTCGACCCGCGCCGCTTCGCGCTCGTCTCGTTCGGCGGCGCCGCCGGCCTGCACGTGACGGAGGTCGCGCGGCTCCTCGAGATCCAGCGCGTCGTCGTGCCGTCGGTCGCCGCCGTGCTCTCGGCTTGGGGGATGCTGGCGACGGACCTTCGCTACGAGCTCGTGCGATCCCACGTGAGCGAGGTGGGGCGGATGACGGCGGCCGGCCTGCGAAAGCTCTTCGCGACGCTCGAGCGCGAGGGCAAGAAGCGGCTCGCCCGCTTCGACGGCCCGGTCACGGTGCGTCGCGCGCTCGACATGCGGTACGGCGAGCAGATCTTCGAGATCCAGGTGGATCTGGACGGCGTGGATCTCCAGGCCGCGGACCTCATGGAGCAAGTGGCCGAGCGTTTCCATCGGCGTCACGAAGCGCTCTATGCCTATAGCGCGCCGGGACAGGAGGTCGTCGTCGTCAACGCGCGGGTGGCGGTCGTCGGCGCGCTTCCGGTGCTGCCGGCCGGCGCGGGCGCCGTGGGTCGGGGCGGGGCCACGTCCTCCGCGCGCCGTCGCGTCTGGCTGGGGGACTGGGTCGAAGCGCCGCTCTACCGCATGGAGGCGCTTACCGCCGGGCTGGAGGTCAAGGGTCCGGCGATCTTCGAGTCGGCGACGACGACGGTGCTCGTGCGAGAGTCCGAGCGCGTGACCGTCACGCCGCACGGCTGGCTCGACATCCGGCTCGGTTGATCGCGTGCCTTCGAATCTGCGCCACAACCTGGCGGCGCTCGGCGCCGACTACGCGCTCTTCGTCGTGGGGCTCGCGTTCGCGTCGCAGTCCACGATCCTGCCGGCCTTCGCGGCGTATCTCGGCGCGCCGAACGTCGTGATCGGCGCGATCCCCGCGGTGATGACGCTCGGCTGGTTCATGCCTTCGCTGTTCGCCGCCGGCCACACCGAGACGCTCGAGCAGAAGCTGCCGTTCGTCCTGCGCCACACGGTCTGGGAGCGCGTCCCGTTCGTCGTGCTGGCGCTCGCCGCGTTCTTCCTCGCCGACCGCGCCCCGGCGCTGACGCTCGGTGTGATGCTCCTGGTGCTGCTGGTCGTCACGGGTGTCGGCGGCGTGCTCATGCCGGCGTGGATGGACGTGATCGGGCGCGTGATCCCGATGACCCTGCGCGGGCGGTTCTTTGGCTTTGCCAACCTCGCGGCCAGCGCGGGCGGCCTGGCCGCGAGCGTTGTGACGGCGAGCATCCTCGCGACGGTCCCGGCGCCGGCCAGCTACGGTCTGTGCTTCGTGGGCGCGTCGGTGTGTCTCGCGCTCTCGTTCGCCGCGCTCGTGGTCGTCCGCGAGCCGGCCTCGACCTCGTCGGCCCCCGCCGTGCCGCTCCGCGAATACCTCGGCCGGATCCCGGCACTCCTCGGGCGCGATCCGAATCTAGCGTGGTATCTCACCGCCCGGGCGTTCGGCGTGGTCGGTTCGATCGGCAGCGGCTTCTATACCGTGTACGCGCTCCGGGCCTGGGACGCGCCGGCCGCGCAGGCCGGCGTCTTCACCACGCTCCTGTTCCTCGGCCAGATGGTGGGGAACACGGCGCTGGGCTGGCTGGCCGACAGCCGGGGCCATCGTCTGGTGATCATCCTCGGTCTCGCCGCGACCCTCGCCGGCAACCTCATGGCCATCGCCGCGCCCACGCTCGGCGCCTTCGGCGTGGTGTTCGTGCTGATGGGCATCCAGATCGCCGCCATGAACGTGTCCAACCTGAACGTGATGCTGGAGTTCGCGCCGGCGCCGTCGGAGCGGCCGACGTACGTCGGCCTCGGCACGACGCTGGTGGCGCCGATCGCGTTTGGCGCGCCGCTGGCGGCAGGACTCCTGGCGGACGCGGTCGGCTTCCTCGCGGTGTTCTTCGTGGCGGCCGTCGCCGTCAGCGCGGCGCTGGCGCTCCTGATCGCGCGGGTGCGCGACCCGCGAGCCATGGTGGCGCCGCGCGCCGCCTGAGCGTTACTTCGGTCGCTTGACGCGCTCGATGGCCGGGTCGTCGACGACCGGCTGATCGCTCGCCAGCGCCAGCGCGATCGTGGCGCCCGGCTCGACCAGCAGATCGATCTCGGCCACCCGTTTCGTGAACGCCGCGAGGATCACCCCCTGGTCGGTCTGGATCTTCACCAGGACACGATTGCCCTCGCGCTGCTTCTGGATGACCTGGCCTTCGACGACGCGAGCCTTCAGCCGCAGCTCTTTCGGCAGATAGGGATCGAGCCGCGGCGGGACGTAGACTGTTCCGGCCACGCCGAGGGTGGCGCCGACCAGGAGCGTCACGATCAGAATGATCCAGCCTCTCATTTGGCCTCAGGCTTCCCGGAGGCCGGCGCCGGCGGCTTCGGCTCCGGCGCGTCCTCGAGCCCCTTTTTGAATTCGACGAGCGCCCGGCCGAGCGAGCGGGACAGCTCGGGCAGCTTCTTGGCCCCGAAGAAAAAGGCGCCGAGCGCCAGCGCGATGAGCAGATCCTGCGTACCAATCATGGTGGTGCTCCTTCGTCCGCGCAGAGGTCAGCACGTGGTGGCCGGCGATCCCGGCGTTGTGCGCGCTGCAGGCCGTCGCGGGGCGGGGGCCCCGCCGGCCGAGGCGCGACTGTAAATAGTCGTCGCGTCGGACCACTCAGGCGGACGGTGGAGCACGAACCGCGGGTGCTGCGAGTGCGAAGGCGCGCTCGGCCTGTCCGACCGTGAGCGCGACACGGCCCAGGCGGATGGCGTGAGACTCGACGCCGACGACCGGCGTCTCCAGCGGCGAATCCATGCCGGCGACCGCCAGGACCACGTCGTCTCCGTCGGCGGCGTCGTAGAAGCCGCCGATCCAGCCGGGATCGGGCGGGCTCGCGCTGGCCAACGGTCCGAGCGTGGAGAGGACCAGCACGAGGAGCGCGGTCACGGGGAGCCGCAGAATCATCGGTGCTATTGTAGCCCACCTGCGCGTGCCGCCTCGTCGAGTGCAAGCGCCCGCGTGATCGCGCGACGCTTCGGATTCACCGGCCGAAGGTTCCGGCCGCGGACGTTCTGAACGCGCGCACGGCGCGTCCGGTGTGCCCGCCGCCGTGCGGATCGCTCACGCGTCCGGCTTCGGCCCGAAGCGATAGACGCTCGTGTCCCGCACGTGAAAGCCCGATTTTTCGTAGAGCCGGTGCGCGGCCTGCCGCGATTGACGGGACGTGAGGTCGACGGTCTTGGCGCCTCGCTGCTTGGCCAGATTCACCGCCGACAGGGTCAGCGCCTCGCCGACGCCGCGGCCGCGGGCCGCACTGTCGACGACGACGTCCTCGATCCACGCGCGCATCGCGGTCGGGATGCGGAAGATCACCAGGGTCAAGGTGCCGACGATTCGGCCGCCGGCGCTGGGGTCGCGCGCCAGGAGCACGGTGTTGTGCGGAGAGGCGATGATCTCCGTCAGCGCCTCGCGGGTCAGCGGGATGGCTGACGACGACAGCTGAGGCAGCAGACGCGCGAACGCCTCCACAACCTCGGCGGTCGCGGCATCTGCGACGCTGATTTCGACCTGGCCTTTGCGCTGCGCCATCGGAGCGTCCGCCTCGAGCGGGACCGAAAGCTACGTCAACGGCACGTAGTCGTACTCGCCGATACCCTGGAGAACGAGAAAGACGGCCGAGCTCTCGCCGCCATTGGTGACCAGATGCGGGCGGCGGGCGCGCACCGCGTACGTTTCGCCCGGCGACAGGCACACTTCTTCCTTCGGATCGCGCAGGAAGAGACGCAAGCGGCCCTGGAGCACGTAGAAGGTGTCCTCGATGTTGTTGTGATAGTGCCAGGGCACTTGCTGGCGCGGCCCGATCTGGAGCTCCGAGATCCGGAAGCCCGGGCGCTCCGCGTGGCGAGCCCGGCGCTCGACTTCGTAGAGGTGGCTCGCGTCCTTCACCCCTTCGCGTTCGACGGCTTCCATGGCGCGCCTCCCTTCCGCGGCGATGGTACCGGCCGTGCGCCGATCGATCAAGGGCGTCGCGGCGCCTCATGGCACCTCGGGTGAGGACGGCTGGCGGGAGTCGAGCGGCTAGGTATACCATCGCGGCACCGTCATTCGGGGAGATGCCAATGGGCCAGGACCTGCTGGAAGTCGTCAAGGATGGTGTCGCCGTGCTCACGCTGAATCGTCCCGACAGGCTCAACGCGCTGTCGGGGCCAATGCTCACGGCCATGCTCGAGGCGCTGCCGCGCCTCGCCGACGATCCGGAGGTCGGCGTGGTCGTCCTGACCGGCGCGGGTCGAGGCTTCTGCGCCGGCGGCGACGTGAAGGCCATGGCCGAAGGCCGGGAGTTCAGCGGGACCTTCGAGGACAAAGCGCAGTCGCTCCGCGCGGCCATGGAGGTCTCACGGTGGCTTCACGAGATGCCCAAGGTGACGATCGCGATGGTGCGAGGCGCGGCGGCGGGCGCGGGCCTCTCCCTGGCGCTGGCGTGCGACCTGCGCGTGGCGAGCGACACCGCGCGGTTCGCGACGGCCTTCGCGCGTGTCGGCTACTCAGGCGACTTCGGCGGAAGCTGGTATCTCACGCAGCTCGTCGGCACGGCGAAGGCGCGCGAGCTTTACTACACGGCCGACATCGTGGACGCGCAGCAGGCGCTGGCGCTCGGCATCGCGAACCGTGTGGTGCCCGATACTCGGCTCGAGGAGGAGGCGATGGCGCTGGCCGGGCGGTTGGCCCGTGGGCCGCGCGTCGCGTACAGATATATGAAGCGGAACTTCAACGCAGCAGAGAGCGGGACGCTCAAAGACTCGCTCGACCTCGAGGCCTGGCACCACACGCGGTGCGGAATGACCGAGGACCATCGGGAGGCGGCGAAGGCATTCGTCGAGAAGCGCGAGCCGGTCTTCAAGGGTCGCTGATGGGCTTCACTGGCGAGCTCTGGAAGTCGATCGAGCCCACCTACGCGGCGATCCTGCGCCATCCATTTCTCCGCGGCTTGACGGATGGCTCACTCCCGCGCGAGAGCTTCAAGTTCTACGCGGTCCAGGACGCGCTCTACCTGCGCGAGTTCGCCCGCGCGCTGTCACTCGCGGGGGCCCGGGCGCCCCAGGACGACTGGATCATCATGTTCAACGAGCACGCCGCCGGCGCGCTCAAGGTCGAGCGCTCGCTTCACGAAAGCTTTTTCCAGGACTTCGGACTGACGCAGGAGGCCGTCGCGTCGACACCGCTGGCGCCGACGAATCTGGCGTACACGAGCTACCTGCTGGCCGTTGCGTATGGCTCGCCCTTTCACGAGGCGCTCGCGGCGCTGTTGCCCTGCTACTGGATCTACTGGGAGGTCGGCAAGGAGCTCGAGCGCGCCGGCTCTGCCGACCCGCTCTACAAGCGATGGATCGGCACGTATGCTTCGGAAGAGTTCGGCTCTGTCGTGCGAGCGGTGCTCTCGGCAGCGGACCAGGTGGCGGCTGGCTTGAGGCCGCCGGAGCGGGAGGCGATGCGGCGGCATTTCGTCACGACGAGCCGCTATGAGTGGATGTTCTGGGACATGGGCTTGCGGCGCGAAACGTGGCCCAGCTGGTGAGTCGGTGAGCAGGCCGGAGCGCTTCGCGCAAGCCACGGAAATCTGGCAGGAAGCCTATCGTCACCAGATGCAGGGGGAGCTCGACCGCGCGATCGAGCTCTATCGCCGCTCGATCGAGGTTTGCCCGACGGCCGAGGCCCACACCTTCCTCGGCTGGACGTATAGCTTCCAGGGCCGCCTCGACGAGGCGACGCACGAGTGCATGCGGGCCATCCAGGTCGATCCTGACTTCGGAAACCCTTACAACGACATAGGGTGTTACCTGATGCAGCAGGGCAAGCTCGACGAGGCCGTGCCCTGGCTCGAGCGGGCAAAGCAGGCCAAGCGCTACGAGCCGCGGCAATTCCCCTACATGAATCTCGCGCGGATCCATGTAAAACAGGGGAGGTGGTGGGACGCGTTGCGCGAGTTCGAAGGCGCCGTGCGTCTGGCTCCCGGCGACACCGAACTCCGGCGGGCGCTGCACTCGCTTCGCGGTCGTCTGAACTAACGTGGCCGTCAGCGGGCTGACTCCGGTGTGTCGCGAAGCTGAACACCGTGGACGCACGCCGCGGCAGCTTTTCCGCAGAAACACTCACGTCCAAACCTGGCGACCCGGTTGCATTGGTGTCGTCGCGAGCCCGACCGCTACAGGTCTGGGCACCAATGAGGAGGTGGCTATGCGACAGGCTGTGATGGTCGGGATGGTGCTACCTGCTGCGCTGATGCTCGTCAGCGGCTGCGCCACCAAGAAGTGGGTGACCGAGTACGTCGGCAAGAAGGAAGTCGAGATCGACCAGCGGTTCACCGGAGTCGACAAGAAGGTGACCGAAGAGACCCAGCGGGTCGACCAGAAGGTCGAGGGAGTGGATACCCGGCTGAAGTCGGCCGAGGGATCGCTCACCCAGACTAAGGACCGCGCGGATACCGCTTATACCAAGGCCGACGAGACGAACAGCCGGTTGACCCGGCTGTGGTCCAACCGCAACTCGCGGAACCAGGTCGAGACCTACCAGGTCCTGTTCGGCTTCGACAAGTGGGATCTGGGCGACAATGCCCAGACCACGCTGGTCAGTATCATCAAGGAGCTGAAGGAGAACCCGAATCTGACGGTCGATCTCCAGGGCTACGCCGACCCCGTCGGATCGTATCCCTACAACGTCGGACTGAGTCAGCGTCGGGTCGAGTCGGTTCGTCGCTTCCTCGTCGAGAAGGGCATCGAGCTCCCGAGGATCCACCTCATCGGGCTCGGCCCCATCGCAGAGAAGGGGACGCCCAACGCCGAGAAGCGGAAGGTGACCGTGCGGTTGATGGTCAACAAGGAAGACTAGTCGGCTCAGGATCTCAGGGACGCG
>Ga0066710_100007859_pt1 | contig 10260 bp, 8 predicted proteins | sample GraSoiAngelo_159_FD_79666 | JGI IMG/M metagenome (GOLD analysis project Ga0066710, IMG submission 79666) | Grasslands soil microbial communities from the Angelo Coastal Reserve, California, USA - 14_1009_16_40cm | ecosystem: Environmental > Terrestrial > Soil > Grasslands | place: USA...
ACGAACGGCAACGGCGGCGAGCACGGACAACCTGGATTCGAAGCTTCGCCCTTCCGGGAGCTCCTCACCGAGTTCCGAAACCTCACCGAGCGCTACGGGCAGGCCCTGCTCGCGTTGGGTGAGGCGCGTGGCGAGGTGGCGTCCCTGCGGACACGGGTCGAGCTGATCGAGGCCCGCGTCGATCTGAGGTTGCCATCGCCTCCGCTGGTTCAGTGGTCGCCGCCCCAGCCGGCGCCTCCCGTGGCGCAGAGCGAGCCGTCCCCGAGTGCTCGCGATGAAGTCGCTTCTGCCCTTGCTCCGGCCTTCGACGAACCCGAGGCATCGGGCGCCCCGGTCGCTTCGACGAAGGGTGCCGATGTTGACGAGGGGCCGGGAGCGGTCATCGAACCCCCGGCCATTGCTGTCGAGGCTGGCCCGGCGCCGGCTCGGCCCCCCAAGCGCAACAAGCCCCGGCCTCGACGCCGCCGGCAGGGTGCGCGATCGGCCACGGAGGGATTCGCCGATGCCCTTGCGCGCGCCGAGGATCCGACGGTTACGCAGCTGCCCGGTGGCGACGAAGCGCAGGCAGCCTTCAACGAGCTGCGAGAACGCATTCGTCGCGAGACCCTGGCTGCCGAGGCGCGCGAACCCGCCCAGGCGCGCGAACCCGCCGAGGCGAACGAACCGACGGAGGCGCTCCCGCCCGAACCGGACGACGCGATCGGCCTCGCCGCGACGTCAGCGCCTGCCGAAGCCGTGGAGCTTGACCCGCTTCTGGCCGATGAGGAGCTCGGCGGAGCAATCCAGGAGCCGCCGACCTCGGCCGGGGAGTCGCCCGCCGTGGAGGAGGCGCCCGCGATGGAGGAGACAGCGCCGGTGAGCCCCAACGAGTCGGTCGTGGCGGAGGAGCCTTTGGCCGTGGCGGAGGCCGAGGCGCCGGCACCCGCGTACAGCCATGAATGGGACGAACCCGACTGGATCGCCGAGGAAGACGTCGATTGGGGGACCAGCGAGGTGCAGGCGCCTCAGGAAGCCTTCGCCATGGGGGAGAGCCCGGAGATTGGATGGGGTGAGCTGCCGGCTGCCACCATCGAGCAGCCCGCCGAGCAACTCGAGGCCCCCGCCGCCGAGCAGGAACGCGACGCGAGCGAAGCCTCCGGCCGTGGAGTCGAGGTCGAGCCATTCGAATCGTTCGCGACCGATACGTCCACCTCGCACGCGAGCGAGGTCGAAACGCCCGGATCGACGTTGGGCCAGGGCGGAGCGCGGTCTGAGGCGCGGGCCGCCCCAGCTGAGGATGTGCGCGATCAGGGTCCCGGTCAGCGTGCGGAACAGGCGGCTGGACCCGAGGAGGAGCTGATGTGGCTGGGGGATGAGTTCCGCGCTGGCCCTGTCGCCTGGAGCAGCCCGGGACGCGTCTCCACCCTTCCCAGGCAGACACCGGAACAGGCAACCGTCTCGGAGGCGGAGGACGAAGCCCTGGCGCGTCTCGCTGTCGAGCGAGGGTGGGACGACGCGGAGCTGGACGCCATCCGATCACTCCTTGCGCAACCCGGCCACGTGGACCTCCAGGGAACCGAGCACGACGCGACCGCCTCCGCCACACCGGACGTGGAAACGCCGGACGTCGAGACGCCGGGCGCGGAGGGGCGCAGCGCAGAGATGCGGGACGAGATAGCCCCTCCCGAGGAGGCGCGCGCCGGGGAAGCGCGAGAGGAGGAGCAGCGCGACGAGGAAGCCTTCGACTGGGAGCGAGGGCCGTCCGCCTGGAATCCTCCGCCCCTTGCGCGCGAGTCACCCGACTTTCCAGGTGCGGTCGAGCTCGACCAGGCCATCGCCGCCTTCGAGGTGAGCGCGTGGTCCAAGGAGGCCGTGAGCCACGCCGACGACGAGCAGGCGAGCAGCGAAGCGGCCGACCCCGATCAGCCGACTGAGAACCGCGAGGTTCAGCAGCGCAACTCCGCCGAGGCGCCAAGTGCGCCGCCCGCGCGGGCCGAATCGGCGCCGGCGGCGGACGTCCCAGGCGTGGCGCCGCAGTCGACCTCCACCGCGACGCAGCCGGACGCGCCTGGTCCGGCTTCCGCCGCGGCCCGCCCGGCGCCGCCATCGGTCATCACTCCTGACCCTAAGCGAGAAACCGACGATGACTGGCTTCGAGATCGGAGGGGTCCTGCGGCCAGCGCCTATCGTCGTCTGCGCCGGCTCTTTCCGTAGCCCCCGAGGGTGACCGGCTCCCGGATCCCGATGCTCGGTCCCAACGGGGAGGGATGGGTCGTTGGGCAGATACTCCTGCTCCTCGGGGTTGCCGTGTCGGGGTCCACGGAGCTCGGCCATCTCTCCCTGGGTTCGCCTGTCCGCGTTGGCGGGCTCGTGGCCGGACCGGTGCTGATCTTCGCAGGAGGCATCCTGGTCGCGCGGGCCCTCCACGATCTTGGCGGCAGCCTTGCCGCGGTTCCCCGCCCGAAGCCCGACGCGGCGCTCGTCGAGACGGGCATCTATCGACGGATCCGCCATCCGATCTACGCGGGCTTGGTCTTCTTGGCCCTGGGATGGGCGCTGTTTTCCTGGAGCGGGGTCGCGCTTCTGCTGGCCGTTGCGCTGGCCGTCGTCCTCGATCTCAAGGCGCGGCTCGAGGAGCGCTGGCTGGTCGCACGCCACCCCGCCTACACCAGCTACCGGCTCCGTTCCAATCGCTTTCTGCCCGGCATCTACTGACCGATACCGACCGATGGCGCAGCTGCATAGCCTGGGCGCCTCGATCGTGCTCGGCGCGGTGGTGGTGACCGCACTTCTTGCGACTGTCGTCGGACTCCGCGGCGGATCGCCGTGGACCGATCAGCTGCGCGGTGCCCTCACCGTGTTCATCGGTCTTCAGATGGCCACCGGCGTGGTCCTCTTCGTATCGGGCGCGCGGCCGCATGAGTCGCTGCATCTGCTCTATGGATTGGTAGCCATCGCGATCCTGCCGCTCGCCGGGTCCTTCGCCTCTGAGGCACCGCCGCGTCCGCGCGCCTGGGTGCTGGCCGGTGCCTGCATGCTCCTCCTGATCGTGGCCTGGAGGCTCGCTTCGACCGGTTGAGGCGGGCCGCCTATCATGACTGGACCGATGCCCAGGCTCCGCCTGCTCGCCCTGGTGCTGCTGGCTGCCGGCGCAGTGGGTGCCCTTCTCCCTGGCGCCATGGCGAAGGCGAACCACTCAGCCAGCCTGCGGGAGGCCTCGCATTCGTCTCTCGCCAGCGATAGTGACGTCAACGCGGGGCATGCAGTCTTCAACGCTCGGTGTGCCACCTGTCACGGGGATGCGGGACAGGGGACGGCGCTTGGCCCCTCGCTGGTCGGGGTCGGTGGCGCCGGCGCCGACTTCGAGCTGCGCACCGGTCGGATGCCATTCAGCGGGTCACCCGGAACCCAGGCGGTGCGCAAGCCCCCGGCCTTCGATGACGCCACGATCCGCAACCTCGTCGCCTATGTCGCTTCGCTGGGGACCGGGCCGCCGATCCCCGAGCCGCGAGTCGACACCGCGGCCGTCTCCGCGGGGCAGCACCTGTTCATCGCGAACTGCGCTCCATGCCACGGCGCAACGGCTCGGGGCGGTGCGGTGGGCGGAGGGGCGCTCGCACCCCCGCTCGACGTTGCGACCCCGGTGCAGGTCGCCGAGGCGATGCTGATCGGGCCAGGAGAGATGCCGGTCTTCAGCAGCCTCTCCGAGACAGACCGAAATGCCGTCGTGTCGTACGTCGCCTACCTGCAGACCCAGCCCGATCCGGGAGGGGTGTCGATTGGCGGGATCGGCCCGGTGCCGGAAGGGTTCGTCGGCTGGGTCCTCGGACTCGGCCTGATCCTGGTGGTGGTGCTGGTGGTCGGTCGCGACTGGCGAGGCTCCCGCGCATGAACGCCTCGCGTGGCGTGGCGCTGGCGCTGGCCGTCTCGATCGCCGGGTCGCTGGCCCTGGTGGTGATCTACGTGGTGGGCGGCAGCATTCAGCAACAGGGGATCGGGCTGGCCCTCGCGTTGGGCGGTATGGGCACCGCGATCGTGATCTGGGCGGTGGCCCTCATCGAGGCTCCGATCGAAATCGAGGAGCGGCACTCGTTCGCCACAGGCCGTGAGCATGCCGTGGTCGTGGATAGCGGGACCGGGACCCAGGAGATCAGCCGGCGGCGATTCCTCGCCCGACTCCTCGCGGGTGCGGTCGGCATCCTGGGCGCGGCCCTGGTGCTGCCGGCCTTCTCACTCGGGCCGCAGCCGGGCACCGACCTGTTTCGCACCGCCTGGCGCCGCGGCCTGCGCCTGGTCGACCTCGGCAATCGGCCGATACGCCTGGATGACCTGGTCGCTGACAGTGTCACGACCGTCTTCCCGGAGGGCTTCGTCGGCAGGCCGGACAGCCAGACGCTGCTGATCAAGGTGAGCCCTTCCGACCTTGCCCTGCCGAGCGACCGAGCCGCCTGGGCGCCAGAGGGATGCGTCGCCTACTCGAAGGTCTGCACGCACGCCGGCTGTCCCGTCGGCCTTTACCGGGCGAAGGAGCACCTCCTGCTCTGCCCGTGCCACCAGTCCACCTTCGACGTCCTCCGCGGCGCGACTCCCATCTTCGGCCCGGCGGCCCGCCCGCTCCCGCAGCTGCCGATGGAGGTGGACGCCGACGGCTACCTGGTCGCGCTCGGCGACTTCCCCGAGCCGATCGGGCCCGGGTTCTGGGACATGACCCACACGCCGGCGGATGGCGGCTGAGCCGATGCTGACCTGGATCGACGAGCGGCTTGGTCTCGCGGCGTGGGCGCGCGCCGGGCTGCGCAAGGTCTTCCCCGATCACTGGTCCTTCCTGCTCGGCGAAGTGGCGCTCTTCTGCCTCGTGGTCCTGGTGCTGACGGGTGTCTTCCTGACGCTCTTCTACGTGCCCGATGCGACGAGCGTCACCTACTCGGGACCGTGGGCGCCGTTGCGCGGGCAATCTGTGTCGGCTGCCTTCGACTCGGTGATGCGCCTCAGCTTCGAGGTTCGTGCCGGCTTGGTCATGCGCCAGATCCACCACTGGGCCGCGCTGGTCTTCGTGGCGGCCATCGTGGTTCACCTGCTGCGGATCTTCTTCACCGGCGCCTTCCGGCGGCCTCGTGAGATCAACTGGCTGGTTGGGATCGGGCTCCTGCTGCTGGCCCTGACGATGGGCATCACCGGTTATTCGTTGCCGGATGACCTGCTGAGCGGTACGGGTCTTCGGGTCATCTACTCGGTGGTGATCGCCATCCCGTTCATCGGTCCCTACCTCGCCTTCCTCGTCTTCGGCGGCGAGTTCCCGACGCCGGAGATCATCAGCCGTCTGTTCGTGTTCCACGTCATGCTGCTGCCGGCGCTGCTGATCGGGGGAGTGCTCGTGCACCTCGCCATCCTCGTACGCCAGAAGCACTCGCAGTACGCGGTTCCTGGCGCGACCGAGGAGAACGTCGTCGGCCGGGCCTTCTGGCCGTCGCAGGTCTTCAAGTCCACCGGACTGGCGATCCTGACCGCCGCGGTGTTGGCGCTGATGGGCGGTCTCATCCAGATCAACCCGATCTGGGCCTACGGACCGTTTGACGCGACCACGGTCAGCTCCCCGGCCCAGCCAGATTGGTACGCCGGCTGGCTGGATGGCGCGCTTCGCCTCTTTCCGCCCATCGAGATCACCGCGCTCGGGATCACGATCCCATCGCCGTTCATCCCCGGCGTGCTGTTGCCCGGGGTTGCGTTCGGGGTCATGACCCTGTGGCCGTTCCTGGAGGCCTGGGTGACCGGCGACCACGCGGAGCACCAGCTGCTCGACGGCCCGCGCGAGAAGCCGCTGCGCACCGCTTTCGGCGTGGCTGGTCTGCTCGTCTTCGTGATCCTGACGCTGGCGGGAGGCAACGATGTCGTGGCGCTGGTGTTTGGGGTGCCGGTCGAGGCGATGACAAACATCCTGCGCGTCGCGATCGTCGCGGTTCCACTGCTGGGCTTTGGGCTCACCTATCGCATCTGTCGGGAGCTGTTCGACCGGCGAGAGGCGCCCGGTCAGCGCCGCGCCTCCGTGCGCCTGCGGCGCACCGCGGCGGGAGGCTTCGAGGAGATCGAGCCGGACTAGCGTTCCGGTCCCAGGTGATAGCCCAGCCGTCGCGGCAGTCGCGTCAGCCCGCGGAGCGCCCAGCCGGCTCGTCTGCCCTGCTCCTCGCGGTCCTCGCGCCGGATGAGCGCCTCGCGGAGAATGCGTGCGCCAGCGTAGCGGAATGGCTCGGGTGGAAACCGGCGGGGAACCCCGCCGACGATCGGCAGGCGAGTGATCGGATCATCCGAACCGAGTGCCAGGGCGGCGAGTATCCGTCCGCCCAGGTGCGAGGGCGCCACACCGTTGCCCGAGTAGCCGAAGCCGAAATGAACCCGGCCACCCGCCAGGGTGCCGAAGCGCGGCAGGTGGTTGGCCGCCACGTCGATGGGCCCTCCCCACATGTCGGTCAGGCGCACGTCGGCAAGCTGCGGAAAGATGCGGCGGAAGCCGGCGGCAGCCCGCCGGCCAGCCGGCAGGTCGTCGACAAACGAGCGCCCGATGCGCCCGTCGTAGCCGGGACGCCCACCGCCGGCCCCGAACGCGATCCGCCCTTCGCCGGTGACGTGGAAGTAGTGCACGGTGAATCGCGCATCCACGATCGACTCCCCACCGATCCAGCCAAGGCGCTCGTCGATGAGGTCCGGGATGGGCTCAGTGCGCACCATCCAGCTGCTCCAGGTCACCAGCGAGCGCCGGAAAGGGGGCCACCCCGCGGCCCAGGCGTTGATGGCGAGCACGACCTGCCCGGCGCGGACCTCGCCGTCACCCTCCGGCGACTCGGTGATGACGCGGACCCCCGACCCTTCGCGGCGCACCCTCTGGACGCGTGTTCCTTCGTGGATCACCGCGCCACGCGCCGCGCAGACGGCGCGGAGGCCTCTCGCCAGGCGGGCTGGCTGGATCGTGCCGGCGTCCGCCATCAGCGCACCGCCGCGGAAGAGTGGCGAGCGGCAGCGTTCCGCCACCTCCTCTGAGCTCAGCTCGCGGAAGTCTTCGCCGACACCCAGCTGCCGCGCGGCCTCGGTCGAGGAGTCCCACGCACCGTCGTGGAGCGGCGTGGTGCTGACCGCGAGCATGCCGCCGTGCCGGAAGTCGGCGTGGATTCCATGGCGCTCGCACCAGGCGCCGATCTCGGTCACGGATCGGGCGACTTCACGGGCGCAGGCGAGGGCGCGTTCGTCACCGAAGAGATCGCGCAAGAGCGCGAGCTCGTCCCACCAGCCGTTGACGAAGCCGCCATTACGGCCAGAAGGTCCACCGCCGCAGACATCCATCTCCAGAACCACCACGCGGCGTTGCGGATCGAGCTCGAGCAGCCGATAGGCGGTCCACAGCCCGGTGTATCCACCGCCGACGATGACCACCTCGGCATCGGTGCTGCCGGTCAACGGAGGATGCGGAGGCGGGTTGCCTTCATCCGCCAACGCCTCGCGGAGCCAGGGATTGCGCTCGTCGCCGGCCGGCCGCAGGGCGAGGTCGTCACCGGTCAGCAGACGCTGGTCCATGAGCGGCAATGTAGCCCAGCGCGCCTCCTCGGACGGGCTCCCGAGCGACCGCGACCGCTTGCGTCAGCGGGCTTCGCTGGCTACCCTTTCGGCTTCCCGATGACCCACGTGCCCCGACCCGAGCTGCCCCTCGGCGCGCGCCTGCTGATCACCCCACTGCTGGCCGTCGCGCTCCTGGGGACCTTCAGCGGACCTGCTGCCGCGCATGTCGAGCGCGCCGATGGCCACGACACTCGGGCGAAGCCACCGCCGACCGCGATCGGCTACGACATCTCGTACCCGCAGTGCGGCGGCAGGTACCCCGCGAATGCGGCGTTCGGCATCGTCGGCGTCAATCGCGGCATCGCCTTCAGCGCGAACCCGTGCCTGGGCGCCTCGTCCAAGGGCGCGAGCCAGCTCGCGTGGGCCGGCCCCAAAGCCCAGATGTACGCCAACACGGGCAACCCCGGCCCGCAGCTCAGCTCGCACTGGCCCAACGGACAAACCGCGCCTCGCGAATGCGCCACACCAGCCAAGCCGGACGCGGACACGGCGGACTGCGCCTACGACTACGGCTGGAACGCCGCCGCCGACTCGTACGCCAACGCCGTGGCGGCGTACGTCTCACTCGGCTGGGCCCCACCCGACTCGACGCGCACCCCGGTCGCCAACCACTGGTGGCTCGACGTCGAGACGGCCAACTCGTGGCGCGAAGACCCGTCGCTGAACGTGGCCGCGCTGCAGGGAGCGGTCGACTACCTCGCGTCCGTGGGGGCCGCGTCGGTGGGCATCTACTCGGCCCCGCGCATGTGGAGCCAGGTGGCGGGCGGGTCATCCGCCTTTGCGGACCTGCCCAGCTGGGTAGCAGGGGCGAGCACCCTGAACGGCGCGAGGAACGGCTGCGGCGGACCCGGGCTCACGGGTGGGACGATCCAGCTCACGCAGTACCTCAGCGGGTTCGACGCCGACTATCCCTGCTGATCCAGGCAGGTATCCGGGACTTGGTCGGATTCTGCTGCTTGACAGAATGATTCATAACGGCATAATGATCGGTCTCCGAACAATCATCGCTACGACTTGAAGGAGACCGATGTCCTCCACCGCGGTCGGCTCAATGACCGACCAAATCCTTGCCGAGATCGAGAACGGTCTGGCGCACCAGCGTCACAAGTGGGCCGCGCAATGCCAGGCGCACGGCCTGTCGATGACGCACTTCCATGTCCTGGCCGTCCTCGAAGCCGATGGGCCCACGCCCATGAGCCGGCTGGCCGACCAGCTCGGCGTCGCCTTCTCGAACCTGACCGGCATCATCGGCCGCATGGAGGAGCGGGGGATCGTCGAGCGCGTGCACGACGCCGATGACCGGCGGGTGGTGCTCGCGCAGCTGACCCCGATCGGGCGTGACGTCGTCCAGAAGGTCGAAGCGACGCGCCTCGAGCACATGCGGCAGCTGGTGGGTGCCTTGACCCCTAATGAGCAGCAGGCCGTTCTGGGCGCGCTCAAGACCCTCACCTCGGCGCACGGCCGACTTCACGCCCACGACCACGCTCAGCCACCCCACGACACGAACTACGAGGAGCATTTCCACTCATGACCGCACGCTCTGCCGCAGCGGTGCTCACCGACGACGCCCCGGTCCACGTCAGCAACCGCGCCAGGATCGAGATCCTTGGGGCCGTCCTGCTGGGCCTCTTCCTCTCCGCCCTCGACCAGACGATCGTGGGGCCGATCTTGCCGCGGATCGTCTCCGAGCTGCACGGAAGCGACTACTACACCTGGGTCGTCACCGCCTACCTGCTGACGAGCACTGTGACGGTGCCCATCTACGGCAAGCTCTCCGACCTGTTCGGCCGCAAGCCGATGCTGCTGGTCGGCATCGGTCTCTTCCTCTTCGGCTCGGCGCTCTCGGGCCTGAGCCAGACGATGTGGCAGCTGATCGCCTTCCGAGCGATCCAGGGACTCGGCGCCGGCGCGCTGTTCCCGATCAGCCTCGCGGTCATCGGTGACCTGTTCACGCCCCGCGAGCGCGGCAAGTACCAGGGCCTGTTCGGGGCGGTCTTCGGGATCGCCTTCCTGGTTGGCCCCGGCCTTGGCGGCACCATCACCGACAACTTCAGCTGGCACTGGGTCTTCTACGTCAACCTGCCCATCGGGCTCATCGCTATGGCCGTGATCGCCTGGCTGCTGCCGACGGTTCGGCGGCCTGACGCGGCGCGCAACATCGACTACGCGGGCGTCCTGACGTTCGCTGCCGGCATCGTACCGATCCTCATCGGCCTGACCAACGCCGAGAACGGCGATTGGGGTGCCGTTGGCGTCTGGGGCCTGCTGCTCCTTGGCGTCGCCTTCTTGGCCCTCTTCGTGTGGGTCGAGTCTCGCGCAAAGGAGCCGATGATCCCGCTTCACCTGTTCAGGATCCGCAGTTTCGCCATCTCGATGATCGCCGTGTTCACCGCGATGTTCGGCTTCTTCGGGGCGGTAGTCTTCCTGCCGCTCTGGTACCAGGTCGTGGATGGAGCCAGCGCGACTGCGTCGGGCTACAAGCTGCTGCCGTTCCTGGGCGGGCTGATCCTCAGCTCGGTGATCAGCGGCCAGGTGGTGAGCCGGACCGGCCGCTACAAGTGGCTGGCCGTCGGCGCGCTGGCCCTCGCAGCGGTCGGCGTGGGTCTGATGACGCAACTGCGGGCGGACACCCCCGACCTCACGCTTTGGATGTGGATGTTCCTGGCGGGGGTGGGC